>Ga0335075_10018291_pt1 | contig 10388 bp, 8 predicted proteins | sample Lox_Sample_24_FD_206723 | JGI IMG/M metagenome (GOLD analysis project Ga0335075, IMG submission 206723) | Soil microbial communities from Loxahatchee National Wildlife Refuge, Florida, United States - Lox_Sample_2.4 | ecosystem: Environmental > Terrestrial > Soil > Wetlands | place: USA: Florida... | reverse complement strand
CTGGCCGACAAGCTGCCTGACCCACTGCATGCGGGCGGCGGCTGCCTCCGGGTGGTCGCCGAATTCCCAGGCCATGAGGCTTGCGCAGCCGCTCACACCGTACTGCCGCACCATGGCGCTGACGATCGCCGCCAGCTCCGCCGCGGTCGGTGTGTCCGACTGCCGAAGTCTGGACGCGAACAGCGCCTCGCACCGTGCGTCATAAATGCTGAGCCGAGTCACGACAAGCCTCCCCGTCGTCCCCTTTACGGCTGTACGCCTAAGCGCGCCGCCTACAGGGGAACACCCGATATAACGCCGCCCGACCCTCCCAGTCATCCCCACCCCGAACTTCGTCATCATGCGACATATCAAGGGACTTAGTCATGATCACGACCGTTATGCACCATTTTGCGGTTACGATCTCCATGATATGTGGAGATGATCAAGGACGCGCGCTCGGGTGGAGAAGGGGGCGGTAGCCGGCGGCGATCGCGGCGACGGTCGCTGGCGGGGTCAGCAGCTCTACCGGGGTGGCTGGCGGCAGCTCGACCGGCGCCAGGTAGCCGCCGAACGACCACGGCAGAAAGCGCCCGCCCGCCAGCAGGCCGCAGGTGCCGTCATGACGGATCATCGCCCCACCGGGCAGCTCGCCAGCCAGCGCGAGCCGGGTCAGCTGGCGGCGGGTCCGCGAGTCGACCCGCTCGGCGTGCAGCCGTGCATCCATCTCGCCGGCGTGCGGACGCTGGGCGAGGCCGCCAGCACGGCGCCACGCCTCGGCGAACGACGCATAGGCCGCGCGTCGGCAGTAACCGCACGGGCGGTGCCCGGCCGCCAGGGCGGTCGCCTCGTCCAGGAAGAACAGCGCCGTCCAGCGGCCAGGGGGCATCACAGCGCGCCGGACCCCGCGCCACTCCAGCACGCAGCAGATCCACATCTTGGACCGCCAGCGCGAGGCGCCCAGCGTGCGGTCGGCGCGGTGCAGGCAGCCGCGGTTGCCCATCAGCGTGCCCCGCGCCGGGCTGGACACGATCTCCCCGGTGGGAGTGACGCGGTTCTGCAATGGCGTCGCCATCACCTCCTGCTGCGGCGCGGTCAGCGGGGACTTCTTTCAGCAAATACGACCGGCTGGAGTAACCGTTAATTCGATCATGGAGCCCAGCGCCGCTGGGAGCTTCCCGGGGCAGCGCACGGCCACACGCACCTGATATACCGGGAGAATGGCTGACGATTCTCTTGCCGGTCAGATGCGGTCGGCCGCTGCCGTCCTGCTTCAGACGCTGCAGGGCCGACCGCTCGAGCTGGCGGCGCAGCCGTTCGCCGACGACGCGGCACGACGGTGGATCGAGTACCGCCCGGAACCCCGGCCGGGCGCCTGCGTCGCGGACATGAGCCGCGACGCCCGCAAGGCCGCCCACCGGCTGCTGTCCACCGGGCTGTCCGAGCACGCTTATGCGCAGGCGATGGTGATCATCGCCCTGGAGGAGGTGCTCGACCGTCAGGAAGGGTGGCAGCGGCAGCGGCACAGCAATGACTACTGGGTGAACGTCTTCGGCGACCCGAACGGCGATGCGCCGTGGTCGTGGCGTTTCGAGGGGCACCACCTGTCGGTCACGATGACCATCCGGGGAGACGAGGTCTCGCCCGCCCCGGTCTTCCTCGGCGCCAACCCGGCGCGGGTCAGCTACGGGGGCCAGGCCGTGTCCCGGCCGCTGCCGGGCGAGGAAGATCTGGCCCGCCAGTTGCTGACCACTCTGAATCCGGCGCAGCGTGCGGTCGCCGTGGTGTCGGACCAGGCTCCCTACGACATCCGCTCGGCGACCAAGCCACGCGCCCAGGAACGCATCGAGCCGGCCGGCATCGCCGTCTCCCGGCTCGGCCAGGATGCGCGCGTGCTGCTCGACCAGCTTGTGACCCTCTACCTCGACCGGCTGCCGGCCGGCCTGGCCGCCCGTGAGGCCGCCCGGGTCAACGCGAGCGAGCTCTACTTCGCCTGGCAGGGGCCGGCCGTGCCCGGCGTCCGGCACTACTACCGGATACAGGGCGATGACCTGCTGATCGAATACGACAACACCACCGAGAACGGGAACCACCAGCACACCGTGCTGCGCCGCCCGCGCAGTGACTTCGGCGACGACGTTCTCGCCGCGCACCTGAGCGAGGCACACACCTGATGCCGCGATCCCGCCGAAGGCCGTAGCGGGCCATCTGACCGGCGGTTCTAGCTGACCACGCAGCCCTTGCTGTGGCCTTTGGCCGGGAAGGCCTTGGCCAGGGCCTGGGCGATCTGCTCGGCGCGCTGCGCGTACCCGGCCGGGGTGTAGTGGATGCCGTCGCTGATGAACCAGCTGGGCTGGGCCAGCGACGCCCAGTCGAAGACCCGCATGTTGGGATAGCGCCTGCAGGCCTGGCGCAGCGCGGTGTTCCACAGTTGCATGTTGGCTTCGGCGTAGGGACCGCTGGTGAGCGTCGAGATGACGTCGACCCACATCACCGGTTCGCCGTGGGCAACGGACATCATCTCCTCGATCCGGGCCAACCGGCCCACGTCGGAGCCGATGGCGACGTCGGCGGTGTCGTTCGTGCCCAGGGCGATCACCCAGCAGCCACGGAAACCCTGGCTGACGATGTTGCGGGCGGCGTTGTAGTCATTGGTGTCGCCGGGGAGGGTCTCGACGATGGAGTTGGCACCGACAATGTTGGTGACCACCTGGCGGACACCGACATCCTGGTACTGGGCAATCAGGCGCTGCCCGGCATTGGGCAGGTACGCGGGGGAGACCATGCCCTCAGAGGTGGAGTCCCCGAGGTGAGCCACGGCGCGGCAGGAGGTCCGCAGCGTGCTGGCGGGCGTGGCGCTGGGGCTGGCCGACGGTGTGGGCCCGGCCGCCGGGGTGATGGCCGGGGAGATCTTGTTGGCGGCCTGGTCGGGGGCCGACTCGGCGCTGTCGGCCGGGTTGGCTCCGTGGCCGGTCGAGAGCGCGGGCAATGAGGAACCGGCCAGGGACGACGGGTCGCTGGTCGAAGGCGGAGCGGAGACCGCGCCGGACAGGCCCACGCAGGCGGTGCTCAGCACGGCGACGGCGGCGACGCCGGCCAGGGCGGTGGGCGCGGCGCCCCGCAGGCGGGGACGGCCGTTCCAGGTGGCGGCGCCAGATTGGCCAGCCGCGTGAGCCGGCCGCCTGCCGGGCCGAGCGGCCGCGTTGAGGGCCGCGATGGCGCGGGCGGCCACTGAGGCGAGCCCGGTGGTGGTCCTGGCGGCCGCCGCCAGGGATCCTGCGGCGGGGCCTGCCGTGGCCGCTGCGGGTCCAGCGACGGCTGCGGCTGCGGCGGCGGGCCCTCCAGCGACGGCTGCGGGTCCAGTGACGACTGCGGCGGAATGAGCGCCGGCGGGCCGGCGGGTGGCAGCGCGGAGTTGCTTCCAGAGGCGGGCCAGAGCGCCGCGGCGGACCGGTTCCTCTATGAAGTGCCAGGACAGCGCGGCCAGCGCGATCGTGACCACGGTCTGCCAGGCCGCGCGGGCCAGGTCCTCGGTCGCGTTGACCGGCGTGAAAATCACGATGACCGGATAGTGCCAGAGGTAGATGCCGTAGGAGCGCACCCCGAGCCAGCGCAGCGGCCCCCAGCCCAGCACCTTGCCGGTGAGCGTGCCCGGCCTGGCGGCGGCGGCGATGACCGCGGCCGACGCGGCCGACAGCAGGATCAGGCCGCCACGGTACAGGAACGGGGAGTACTGGCCGGTGCGCCAGATCATGATGAGGATGCCGGCCAGGCCGGCGAAGGCGGCGGCGTCCAGGGCGATCCGGGTCGCGCGGCCGGCTGAGGCGCCGCCGCCCTGCGCGGCGCCGCGGCTGGGCCACGCCATGGCCAGGGCGGCCCCGATCAGCAGCCCCGAGGCCCTGGTGTCGGTGCCCTCGTACACCCGGGTCGGGTCCAGGCCCGGGTGATACAGGGCCAGCATGGCCCAGGCGGAGCAGGCGGCCAGGGCCAGGGTGGGCAGCGCGAGCCAGGCCACGCCACCGGGCCGGCCGTGGCGGAGCTTGCGGAGACAGACGAGGCCGGCCAGCAGCAGCCAGGGCCAGGCCAGGTAGAACTGTTCCTCCACGGCCAGCGACCACAGGTGGTCCAGCGGGGCGGGCGGCGCGAACCTGGCGAAGTACGACTGGCCCGCGGCGATCAGATACCAGTTGGAGGAGTAGGTCGCGGCGGCGGCGACCGAGCCGCGCAGCCCGGCCAGCCGGGCGCGGTCGGCCAGCGTGATCCAGGCCGTGACCACGGCCAGCATCACGAACAGGGCCGGCAGCAGGCGCCGGGCCCGCCGGGCCCAGAAGTCGGCCAGGGCCAGCCGCCCTCGCGTGACCCACTGGCCGAGCAGCAGATCGGTGATCAGGTAACCGGACAGGGTGAAGAACACTCCGACGCCGAGCAGGCCCCCGGGCGCCCAGCCCAGCTGCTCGTGAAACGCGATCACCGCGAGCACCGCCAGTGCCCGCAACCCGTCCAGCCCGGGCATGTACCGCTGTCCGGCGCGAACCGGTTCCGGCATGACGTCCCCTCCATGCCGCGGCCCGGCCGTTCCGTCCAGGCGGGTCATCGTTGTTCGCGGCAGGGACGTCAATACCCAATGTAGTGATTAGATTACACATAGTAATTACCAAGGGAATGGCACGGCCGGAGGCGCAGATGGGTCATGCCACCCCAATCAGGCGCAGCGACGCCGCAGACCGGCCTTCGGTGACGGCGCTCTGGTCCGCAGTGGGTAGTTTGGCTGGTATGGCGTTTCCCATTGCGAGCCACGCGAGCCACGGACCGTCCCGTTCAGGCTCGTCAAAGGAATTGGCGTGACCGCGGAACAGTTCGGCACCGCGGCCGGGCTGATTGAGCGATCGGCGGCGGCCTTCGTGTCCGGTGTGCCGGAGAGCCCGGCCGACGACGGCTTCTTCGGGCCCGCCAGCGTGACCTGGAGGCTGAGCGGCGACCTGGCCGGGCCGATCGCCGGGCTGCGGTCCCTGCTGATGCAGGCGCTGCACCCGCTGGCCATGGCCGGAGTCGACCAGCACAGCGGCTGGCGTGAGGATCCGGTGGGCAGGCTCGCCGCCACCTCGGCCTACGTCACCACCGTCAGCTTCGGAGAACGGGCGGCGGCAGAGCGGGCCGCGGCGCGGGTGCGGCGGATCCACACCCGAGTCCGCGGCGTGGACCAGGTCACCGGCCGCCCGTACGAGGCGAGCGACCCCGCGCTGTTGCTGTGGGTTCACGCGGCCCTGGTCGAGTCGACGGTGGCCGTCCGCGGGCTGTTCGGGACGCCGCTCTCGCCCGAGGACGCCGACCGCTACGTGGCGGAGATGGTGGTCGCGGCCGAACTCGTCGGCGTGCCCGCCGGCCAGGTCCCGGCCAGCATGGCCGAGCTCGACGGCTACTTCGCGTCGGTCAGGCCGGAGCTGCGCTGCACGCCAGCGGCCGGTGAGTCGATGGCGTACCTGCTCGACCCGCCGGGCCTGGACGAGGAGATTGCCGACATCTGGCAGGACGTCAGGTACGGCGCGGTGGTCGCGCTGCCGGACTGGGCGCGGGAGATGTACGGCTACCGGGTGCCGCCGCTGACGCCCGGCCGCCGGGAGGAGATCCGGCAGGTGCTCGGCGTCCTCGACGCGGCGTTCCTGGGTGAGCCTGGCGTGCTAGAGGCGCGGCAGCGGATCACCGCGCGGGTGCGCACCGCGCGAAGCGCGCCGGCCAGCACCGCGCGAAGCGCGCCGGCCAGCACCGCGCGGCCGGCGTGAAGCGCCGTTCCAAGCTGGTCGCCGGGGCGTCGGCGGGCACTGTTGCCGGCGCCGCGGCGGTGGCGGCCGTCGTTGTGCTGCGCCGCCGGGGCATCCTGGGCGGGAACCTGCGGCTTTCGCGTGGGCTGGCGGCCCTCCAGCTGATCGCGCGGGGCGGGGCGCGCTACGCGAGCAGCGCCCCCCGGCTGTTCGCGGCGGCCGGCGAGCACCGGCAGCAGCTGCGCAACGACCTGGCGCTGGAGACCGCCGAGGACGTCGCGACCACGCTGGGGGCGATGAAGGGCGTGCTGATGAAGCTCGGCCAGATGGCCAGCTACATCGACGACGGCCTGTCGCCGGGTGTGCGCCGGACCCTCAGCCGGCTTCAGGACAGCGTGCCGCCGATGAGCCCGGAGCTCGCGGCGCAGGTGGTGTCCGAGGAGCTCGGCGGACCGCCGGAGCAAGTCTTCGCCCGCTGGGATCCCGAGCCCATCGCCGCGGCCTCGATCGGGCAGGTGCACCGGGCGATCACGCACGACGGCCGCGCCGTCGCGGTGAAGGTGCAGTATCCGGGGATCGCCGAGACCATCGCGGCCGACCTCGGCAACGTCGCGCTGCTGCGCCGGATGCTGCGGATCACCGCGCCGAGCCAGGACGTGGACGCGCTGCTGGGCGAGCTGCGCGATCGCGTCCTCGAGGAGCTTGACTACCGCCGGGAAGCCGAGAACCAGCGCCTGTTTGCCGCCTACTACGACGGCCATCCCACGATCGTGATCCCGGCGATCGTCGATGAGCTGTCGACGCGACGGGTGGTCACCAGCGACCTGGCCGACGGGGCCCGCTTCGCCGAGCTGGCGACCTGGCCGCAGGCCGAGCGGGACCTGGCCGCCGAGACCATTTACCGGTTCGTGTTCCGCAGCCTGTACGAGCTGCACGCGTTCAACGGCGACCCGCACCCGGGCAACTACCTGTTCCACGGCGGGGGCCGGGTGACGTTCCTGGACTTCGGGCTGGTCCGGCGCTTCACCGCCGAGGAGCTGGAGCCGCTCATGCAGATGGCCCGCTACCTGTGCGTGGAACACGACCCGGAGGAGTTCCGCCGGAACCTGGTCAAGGCCGGCTTCCTGCGCGCGGACGCTCCGCTGAGCACGGACCAGGTGGTCGAGCACATGGCCGTGTTCTACGACACCGTCCGTGAGTCACGGCCGCTGACCATGACCGGGGACTACTCGTCTGCGGTCGTGCACCGGTTCTTCGACGTGCGGAGCCCGGTCACTACCTACGCGCAGATTCCGCGCTCCTACGTGATCCTGCAGCGGATCAACCTGGGCCTGTTCGGCCTGCTCGGTGAGCTGACCGCGACCGCCAACTGGCGGGCCATCGCCGAGGAGATCTGGCCATTCGTGCTGGGCCCGCCGACCACCCCGATGGGAGAGGCCGAAGTGCCCTGGCGGGCGCGGCGCCCGGCGACCACGCTCGCGTGAGGCTCGTTCAGGGTGACGCCGCCGCGGGGCGGGCGGAGCCGGCTAGCTGGCCTCGAGGCCGACCTGCAGGCTCGGCGCGACCTTCTCCGAGATCAGCTCGAACGAGCGGATCCGGTCGCCGATGTCGTACACCATGGTCGTGAGCATCATCTCGTCGGCCTGGGTGCGCTCGAGCAGCCCGGATAGCTGGGCGCGGACCGTGTCCGGGGAGCCGATGGCCTGCTGGTCGAACCGGGTCCAGGCCATCTCCCGCTCTTCGGGCGTGTATGGGTGAGCGGCGGCCTCCTCGGGGGTGGCCAGCGGCTGCAGATTGCCCGTGCGCAGCCGCATGAACGACAGCACCGCCGGGCCGGCCAGCCACTTGGCGCGCTCGTCGGTGTCGGCGCAGATCGTGTTCACCGCGACCATCGCGTACGGCCGCTCCAGCCACTGCGACGGCCGGAAGTGCTCCCGGTACATCTGCAGCGCGGGCAGGGTGTTGGCCGCGCTGAAGTGGTGCGCGAACGAGAACGGCAGCCCGAGCATGCCGGCCAGCTGCGCGCTGTACCCGCTCGACCCCAGCAGCCAGAGCGCGGGCATGTCGCCGGCGCCAGGCGTCGCGGTGACGCGCGCCCGGGCGTCCCCGGCGAACAGCCTGATCAGGTCGAGCAGCTCCTCCGGGAAATTCTCGGCGGACAGGCCCTCCATCGTGCGCCGCAGCGCCAGCGCGGTGAGCTGGTCGGTGCCGGGTGCCCGCCCGATGCCCAGGTCAATCCGGCCCGGGTGCAATGCCTCGAGCGTGCCGAACTGCTCGGCCACCACCAGCGGGGCGTGGTTGGGCAGCATCACCCCGCCGGAGCCGACCCGGATCGTGGACGTCGCGGAGGCCAGGTGCGCGATCAGCACGGCCGGCGCCGAACTGGCGATGGCCGGCATGTTGTGGTGCTCGGCCACCCAGAATCGCCGGTAGCCGAGTTCCTCCGTACGCCTGGCCAGCTTCGTGGTGTTGTCCAGCGCCTGGCCCGACGTGGTCCCGACGGCAACCGGAGAAAGATCCAGAACGGATAGCGGCAGCTCACTCACATAGCGAAGCAACTGGGCTTCGTGCCGCTTTCTTCCCCGGCGCCCACCGGGCGGATAGGCAACGGGCCGGGTCGCTAAGAGCCCCGCGGCGGCGTCGGCCGGTCGGCGCCGAACGATGCGGTGCCGCGGCTGACCGCGTCGCCGAGGCGCCCCGCCACGTGGTCGAGCACGCCGAGGGCTTGCCGCTGCTCGGCCTCTGATATCCCGCTGACCAGATCCCTGGCCAGCCAGCGGTAACCCTCGAGCAGGCGGGCGAACGCGGTCTGGCCCGCGGGCGTGAGCGCGACGATGGTGGCGCGGCGGTCGTCCGGATCGGGGCGCCGCTCCACCCAGCCGTCGGCTTCCAGCGCGTCCACGAAGCCGGTGATGGTCCGCGGCCTGACCCCCACCGCCTTGCTCAGCTTGTGCATCTGGGCCGGCCCCATGGAGTGCAGCGCCGCGACGACCCGGCCGCGCGCGTAGCTCATCCCGTACTCGCGCGCCCCGAGGTCCAGGATCTCCACCAGGCGCGGTGCCAGCGAGAACAGCCGGCCCGCGATGCGCTCGGCGGTGTCCATGTCGAGCGCGGCAGACAGGTCGGCGCGGGCCGCGGCCGCTGCCAGTTCTGGGTCAGACACATAGCGAGTTTAGAGCCAGTTCTGTGTCAAGCACATTGTGAGCCTAACTCATTAAGTGTTAGCCTCACAATATGACTGCTCCGGCCGGGGAACCGGCGATCGAGGCGTCGGGCGTGGTCAAGTCGTTCGGCAGCGTTCAGGCGCTGCGCGGGGTCGATCTCACCGTCCGCACCGGCATGCTCGCCGCGCTGCTCGGGCCGAACGGCGCGGGTAAAACGACGCTGGTCCGCATCCTCGCGACGCTGCTGCGCCAGGACTCCGGCTCCGTCCGGGTGCTCGGCCACGACGTGGCCACCCATCCCTATGCCGTGCGTTCCGTGATCGGGCTGACCGGCCAGTACGCGGGCCTCGACGAGGCGCTGCGGGGGCGGGATAACCTCATCCTGATCGGCCGGCTGGCCGGCCTCGGGCGCCAGGAGGCCAGCCAGCGCGCGATCGAGCTGGCCGAGCGCTTCGGCCTGGCCGAGGCGGCCGGGCGGGCCGTGCGCACGTACTCCGGCGGCATGCGGCGCCGCCTGGACCTGGCGGCCAGCCTGATGAACCGGCCCGCGCTGCTGATCCTGGACGAGCCGAGCACCGGGCTGGACCCGGGCAGCCGGGTCGAGCTGTGGGCCGCGCTCAGGGAGCTGCGCGACGCCGGCGCGACCATGCTGCTGACCACCCAGTACCTCGAGGAAGCCGACCGCTTCGCCGACGCCGTGCACGTGCTCGACCACGGCGTGATCATCGCCACGGGCACTGCATCCGAGCTGAAGACGCGCACCGGGACGCAGGTCGTGGACGTGCTGCTGGCCGGTCAGGACGCGGCCGCGGCCAAGGCGGCGCTGACTGCCCGCCTCGCGCCCGCCGACCTGCACGTGGACGAGGCGTCCCGGCGGCTGGCCATCGTCGCCCGGGACGGGCTCGGCACCCTGCTCGCCGCGGCCCGGGTGCTCAGCGACAGCCGGATCGAGGTTGCCGACATTGCCTTGCGCCAGCCGTCGCTGGACGAGGCATTCCTGGCCCTGACGTCCGGCCAGCAGCCGTCGGGGGGACCGTCGTCCGGGGGGCCGCCGTCCGGGGGCGGCCCGGCCGGGACGCGGTCGCCGGGCCCGCAGCGGTCGGGAGCGCGGCGATGACGGGGGCGAGCGTCACCAGCGCCCGGGCCGGCCGCCTCGACGGCGGGCGGCGCGAGCGGCCAGGTCCTGGCCGCCTGGCCCGGGACAGCCTGCTGATCGCCGGCCGGTACCTGCGGATCCTGCGCGGCAACCCCGCCCGCCTCATTTACCCGCTGCTGCAGCCGGTGCTGATCCTGGTGCTGTTCGTGTCGGTGATGGAGAACCTCGCCTCCTCCGTGGCCGGCGGCGCCTACCGCGAGTTCCTCATCCCGGGGATCATGATCCAGAACGTGGTGCTGACCGCGCCGGTGACCGGGCTGGCCATCGTGAGGGACGCGGACACGGGCCTGGCCGACCGGTTCCGGTCGCTGCCGATGTCACGCGGCGCGG
>Ga0335075_10018290_pt1 | contig 10388 bp, 10 predicted proteins | sample Lox_Sample_24_FD_206723 | JGI IMG/M metagenome (GOLD analysis project Ga0335075, IMG submission 206723) | Soil microbial communities from Loxahatchee National Wildlife Refuge, Florida, United States - Lox_Sample_2.4 | ecosystem: Environmental > Terrestrial > Soil > Wetlands | place: USA... | reverse complement strand
GGCGATCAGGACCTTGCGCACGCTAGGAGTTGCCGTCAGCTATCTGCGTGGCGACCGCGAGCGCCGCGTTGATCGGGATCGCGTAGGCGACGGTGTTGAAGCCACTCCTCGACTCCCCGATAACGATGCCGATCACATGGCCGTTCGGGTTCACCAGCGGGTCGCCGAGCACCCACGGCAGCGGAGACGGCAGCGTGGACGCCATCAGCCCGGTCCGGGTCGTCCCGTCGATGTCGACGTTCATATTCAGGGTGGTCAGCTTGCCGACATCGAGGGACGCCCCCGCCTCCGTGCCCGTGGTGCTCACCGCGGTGTCGATGACCTCGCCCGGAACATGGTAGGAGGACTCCCTGATGGCGGCCGCGCTTGAGACGATCGCGTCCGAGTTCCCGACCGTGACGGTCGAGAACGGCCTCCCGTTGGCGCCCTCCATCTGGAGCAGCGCCAGGCCCGCCGCCGGGTCGACGCCGATCACCGTGGCCTTGAAAGTATCGCCGGAGAAGACGTACTTCGCCGCCAGGTTCGCCGCCCCAGCGGAGGGCCGGTACGTGGTCAGCACCTTCCCCGACTGGGTGAGCACCAGGCCGATCCCGACCGAGGTCCCGCCCGACAGCACGTGCACCATGCCTTGCCCCGTGAACTCAGTGACGTTCGACAGATTGTCGTGAGCGATCCCGTCCGGGTCCTCGACGAATACGTCGTCCCCCTTCAGCGGCCCGGGAATCGCCGAGCGGATCTCTATGTTGCCGAGCCCGAGAACCCGGCCGACGCCGAAACTGAGCCCTGCCGCGAGGATGAACGCCGCTGCGATCACAGAGAACCGGAAGCCCTTGCTCCGCCAGGCTCGCGGGACGGTCCGGCCGGACTTCGCGGCATCACTCGTGTCCGCGTCGTCTTCCGCCGTCTGCCTCACCGCGTTGCTCATGGGCACCCTGACTCCGCCGGCGTCATCCCGCCCGTGAGCCGATCGGGAGCAGCGAGCCGCCGGGCGCTTAGCGGGTTAGCAGGAACGATGACGGCACACCTGAAATTGGTCGCCGTGGTCGTCGCTCGAGTCGTCGTCGGCGCCGGTGATGCGGTCGTCGCCGACGGCGAAGGCTTGATCCAGCCCGGGCTCGGGGGCTCCACAGCGCCATGAGGCGCCGAAGCCTTGCCAAAAGAGGGAGTCGGGGTCGCCACCGCACCCAGCGGCCGCGGGATAACCATGTTGTTGCTCGAGCCGGCCTGGTACGCCAGCACCCCCCCGATCAGCAGGCCCAGCGCCACGGGCACGGCGAGTTGGGCCGCGACGGGCGCCAGACCGCTTCTCCGCAAGCGGTATCGCCGTGCGGACCCACTCTCGCTGCCCACTCAATCCACCTCCACCCCGCCGTGCTGCCCCCGGAGTGAAAAGGGTAGAACAAACCAGTTGGCATGACGCGGGAAACCTGGAAGATCTAATCTTGCGGACTTCTAACGTTGCAGGTGGGACGTGTGATACTCAAGTGACAGCCATGAAATACGCCGCCCCTGCCCGGCGGCCAGAAACACGGGCCTTATGCGCCACTTATTACAAATTTATAACAAGCCTGCGCTCGTCACCGTCTCGTGATATGAGTGGGGTCCCGGATTCTGAAGGTCAGGTATGCCCTCGAACTGCGAAGATGCGGTATTCGGCCTCAAAAAAGAACCTCGGATTGGCATAAGAATGGCCGATGTCTCAGGTAACGAAGGAGGAACATGCGACAATGGCTCACAGTGCTGGGCCTTACCCTGCCTTTGTGCCTTGATGTCTTCGCCGTCTCAATTGGCGTTCTGGGGGGAATGCACCTTACTCGTGCGCAGCGGATACGCATCACCGTGCTGTTCATAGCGTTCGAGATCGGGATGCCGGCTGTCGGAATGGCAGTGGGGACGTCGCTGACTCACTTCACCGGCGTCACCTCCAACTTGCTCATCGACGGCGCCCCTGCCAATGCCGTCCAGATTCACGCGGCCAACCTCAGCCATGCTTCCGACGTCGTCGAGTATTCGTTCTTCGGCCGGTATATCGACCCGATTCTCGTCCCGGTGGTCGTCGGCGCCATTGGCATCTGGATCCTGGACGAGGCCCTCAATGACGACGACGATGACGACGACGACGAGGCAGGCAAGCTGAGGGCAATGGTCACCGCGACCGGCCTTTCCATTATCGGCCTCGGCATTCTCACCAGTGTGGATGATCTGGTAATAGGCTTCACGCTCGCCTTCCACAACCTGCCGTTGCACGACATCTTCACCGCCATTGTCATCCAGGCATTCCTGGCCGTCGGGGTCGGCCAGTTCCTCGGCTGGAAGGCACGCACCGGAAGCCGCCGGATCAACGTAGGACGCATTACCACCGCCTCCAGGCTGGCAGCGGGCGGCATGCTTGTCGGGCTAGCGGTCATCGCCCTGCTCGGCCCCGAGATCGTTACCCACGTCATCCCCCACCTCTACCACTACAAGTACATCCCGCCGCTGGGGCCTTCGGCGGTCACCACCAGCACGCCGTTACCGGAGGGCTTCGACCAGGGTGAAGCCGGCCATGACGACCATCACGAGGGCGGCGAGGCGGCTGATCCACCGCATCGGCAGGATCCGCACCAGTCCCCTCCCGCCCGTGACGGCCAACGCCGCCACCAGCCAGAAGGCCAGCACGCTGCCGATGCCCACCGCCACCGGGTCGTGGTATCTGGCGGCAAAGTTCGCCACCGTGATGTCCGACAAGTCTCCCAGCTCCGCCAGCAAGATCACCCCGAAGCAGGTCGCGGCTATGGGCCAGAACCCCGCGGCATCGGCCTTCAGCCGCGCTTCGTCATCGTCATCGTCGTCTGTGCGCAGCACCACGACGGCACCGACCAGGAACACCACGGCGACAGCGATCTGCACGATCTTGTGCGGGAGCAGGCCGAGGAGGCTTCCGAAGGCAACCGCCAGCACTGCGTGCACGGTGAACGCCGCTGTCGTCCCGGCGAACACCGCGCTCGGCCGGTACCGGGTGCCCAGCACCAGGCTCGCCAGCCCCGAATTGTCCGGCAATTCGGCTACGAATACCGTCCCGAAAACGATCCCGACAATGAGCAAGCCCGCCACATAACCACCTCTCCGCCAGGCTGGCGGCCGCCGCGCCGGTGCCCGGTGGGTAAGACAGTATGCCCGCAGGAGGCTGTCATGCTGTCGCTCTATTTTCCGGTTAGGACTTCGTAACGGCGGTGGTGTTCGCGGTACCCGCCGGTCAGCGTGCCGTGGTGAACTGGATGAGCTTGATCACCATGATGACGATCGCGAACAGGATGTAGCCGCGGAGGCTGAGCAGGCCGATTCTGCGCGCCATGCTGAGCGTGGGCCGCTCGAGCGTGTCGATGCGGGGCGTGCGCCACGCGGTGCGGCGTTCCCTGAGGGTTTCCTTCCAGGTGGCGCGGTCCATGTCCGGCGGCCGCCGGTTGTTGCCGGGGCCGTCGGCGAACGGCTCATTCCGCGAGGCCCGGAACCGCAAGAGCAAGAACGCGGCGATCACCCCGAAGACCAGGCAGATGGCACCGCCGGTGAACGTCTGCTTCAAGGTGATGACGGGCCAGAAGGTCGTGACGAGGGGGGCGAGCGAGAAGGTGATCACGACCCAGGCGATGATGCCGGCGATCCAGTTCTGCGCGGTGGTGTTGCTCCACGGCCCCAGCACCGGTTTGTCGTTGGCGAGCAGGATCAGGAAGACCAGGGCCGACGGCAGCAGGATGCCGTTGAGCGCCTCGACGCCGTTGATGACCACGTCCAGGTCGTTGGCCCACGCCAGCGTGACCACGGCGGCGACCGCGATGCTGATCGCGTACAGGCCGTAGAACCACGGTGCCTGCTTCATCTTCCAGTGCAGCGAGTGCCGCATCTTCGGGTACACGTCGCCGAGCGTGTAGGTGGTGGTCAGCGCCGTCAGGTTGGCGCCGATCAGCGAGCCGTCGATCGTCGCGATGGCCATCAGGCCGCCGACGCCGTGGCCGACGTGCTGCTGCAGTGCCGTGAACGTGTCATTCAGGTCGTTGAAGTTGCCGAACGCACTGGTGTGCGCCAGGCCGAAGGCGCAGGCGGCCATGATCGCGAGCGCGCCGATCACCTCGATGACGATGCCGATGCCCGTGTCCCAGCGCTCGTAGTTCAGCCAGCGCGGGGTGATGCGCTTGTCGACCACGTTGGACTGCTGGAAGAACATCTGCCACGGCTCGACGGTAGTGCCGACGACGGCCACGACCAGCAGCAGCAGGGTCGCGTTCAGCCCGCCGGGCATGCTCGGCACCACGCCCGCGACGGTCGATGTGGCGCTGCCGTGCACGAGGAAGGCCATCGGGAACGAAGCGAAGTTCGCGATCACCAGGAAGATCAGGAACCGCTCCCAGTACCGGTAGGTCCCGCCCGCCATGACCGCGAAGAGGAGGACCGCCGACGAGACCACGGCCCAGGTGTTGGACAGGCCGAAGTACGAGAGCCCCTGCTCGACCCCGATGAACTCAACGACGATGGTGACCGCGTTGATGATGAACAGGTCGGCGACGGAGAAGGTTCCCCAGAACTTGCCGAACCGGGCGAAGATGAGCTTGCCGTGCCCTACTCCAGAGACCGCGCCGAGGCGCACCACCATCTCCTGGCAGAAGTACAGGATGGGGAACAGCAGGACCATGCACCAGAGCAGTCTCATGCCGTAGTCCTGGCCCATCTGGGCGTAGACCGACACGCCGCCCGCGTCGTTCCCGCCGCCCATGACGATAAGCCCGGGGCCGACGATGATCAGCAGCAGCCTGAGCTTTCGCCGCCACGACTTCGGTTTCCCCGTCTCGCTCTGCTTGAGGGTGCCGAACGCGCCGACGATATCGCCCACATGCTGTGTGTCGAGTACCGCGGGACCGGCGGATCCCGGCGCTATTCCGGGCGCAGAAGTATCCGGGTTGTCGATAGCCAATGTCGCACCTCTCCAGGCTGTGGACATTCCAAGCCGCAGCCGCATCGATTCGCCCTGGCGAACGTAAGTGAGCTCATATTGGCTGTCAACGAGTTCCGGTGGGATGTACGACAACCTTAAGATGAGATCGGCCATAATAGACCCACGGCAATGCATCCCAATCCGGCGATGAGCTGCATGTTGTAATATGTGTTTCACTATAGAAGCGCCCTTCGCATGAAACAGGTGTTGCGTATCCATGGACGCGCAGACGTACCCGTCGAGCTGGCTGGTGCTCTTGGCTCAGCTTCCGAGCAAGCCGTCCAGCGCGCGCGTGGCGCTGTGGCGGCGCATGCGAGCCGCCGGCGCCACCGCGGTGGTGAACGGCTCCTGGATGCTCCCCCGTACTCCCGCGCACGAGGATTTCTTCGAACAATCGTGCGAGAGCGTCAGCAGGCGGGGCGGGACCGCGTTCGTGCTGCGAGTCACGGGCTCATCCCCCGAATCGGATGAATCGATCGTGCGGCTTTTCCAGTCCGACCGATCCCGGGAATATGACGAGTTCGCGGAGCGCTGCGGCGCGCTTCTCAATGAAATCAACCGGGAGTCCACTGCCGAGAAGTACACGTTCGCCGAAATGGAGGAGAGCGAGCAGGACCTGAAAAAACTGGCGCGCTGGCTGGCGAAGATCCAGGCGCGAGACTTTTTCCCTAATGAGCGCAGAGATAAGTCAGCCGCCCTGCTGGCGGAATGCCGACGTGCCCTGCGGGGCTTCTCACAAGCGGTTTACAAAGCCGAGGGGGTGCAGGACTCCGCCGCGGGATGGGACCATCCGATTACCCTGGCGCCCGATCCTGAAGAGCGCTGAGCTCGCACACCGTGACTCTGCGAAGTCTAACGAGGTTAGAACACGGCCCAAAGTTCCCGGACAGGTTGGTTACGGTGGCCCGGTGAGTTTGCTGATCCAGGTCGCTACCGTAGTGGCCCTGTTCGCGGGGACCAACGTCGATGACATGATCATCATCTCCCTGCTGAGCGCGTCCGCGCGGGCGGGCCGGCCGCCGAAGCTCTGGCAGATATGGGCCGGGCAGTACGTGGGCTTCGGCGTCCTCATCGGCGCGTCGCTGGCGCTGGGCCGGAGCCTCGCGCTGGCGCCGGAGCGCTTCCTGTGGGTGCTCGCCGTCCTCCCGTTCGGAGTCGGCGCCGTCGGCCTCGTGACCGTGATCCGCTCGCGGCGCCGCGGCGAGGAGCCGAAGGCACCCTCCGCTACCGCCGGAATGTACGGCGTCGCCGCGATCACGATCATCGACGGCGGCGATGACTTCGCCGCGTACACGCCCTTCTACGCCACGATCCACACGGGCGAGATCCTGGTCAGCATCGCGTCCTTCGCGGTGTTGATCGCGATCTGGTGCCTGATCGGCCACCACATCTCCCGCTACAAGCGGGTCGCCGACGTCATCGACGATTACGGTGACTGGATCCTCCCGGTGACGATGATGCTGCTCGGCATCTACGTGCTCGGTGAGACCCTCCACTTCTGACCGCTGATTACGCCGCCGACTGGGTGCCAAGGCGCCAGGCGATGACGCCTCCCGCGCTGATCGTTGGGCGGCCCAGCAGCCCGGTCAGGTAGCGGCCGAGCGCGGAGTTCTCGGTGGCGACCGCGACGACGGCGGCCGGGTGCCACGCCGCGAGCTGCGTCCGCATCTGAGCGATGGTCACGTGCGGCGGGCGGGCCCGCCGGGCGGCGGCCACGTCGGCCCGGTTGCCCGCTGCCAGCTCCCACAGCCGGTTCAGGTACTCGCCCGCGGCCGGCAGCCCCGCCCCGTCGGTCGCCGCCTGGCCGTCCCGGGCCGGTCCCATGAAATACCCGCCGAACATCGAGGACGGCACGCCGCTGTCCGCCTGCCAGCGCAGCGGCTCGGTGAACGTCAGCTCAGGGACAGGCACTACGAGCACGTGCGCCCCGGCCGGCAGCCGGAGCCCCGCGAACGCCGCTGTCCACCCGGCCGGCACGCTCGGGTCCGTCCCGGCGGGCAGCGGGCGCGGGACGATCGGCGCGATCGCGATCAGCGCCGCCGCCGCGACCGCCCACCGGGCGACGGGCCGCCGCGAAGCCGGCCCCTGTGTTGCCGGCCCCTGTGTTGCCGGCCTCTGTGTTGCCGACCCCCGTGATGTCCACCACCGCGCGCGAGCGAGGTCAAGGCCGAACGCGAACAGCGCCGCCGCCACCCCGTCGGCGAGGATCGAGAACCGGTCCGGGATCACCGATCCCGTGACCGGCAGCGTCTGCACCCAGTACCAGGGCAGCTTGAGCCACGCGTGCTCGTGCCCGCCGGCGAGCAGCGTGCCGCCGAGCGAGAACAACTCGAGCACCGCGAACGTGACCGCCGCGGCGCGGACCGCCAGCACCCGCCACCAGAGGACGGCCACCGCCGCGAGCACGATCAGCATCGGCCAGCCGAGGTAGCCCAGGTATTCCGGCCCCTGCCCTTGGAAGGTCGCCGCGAACGCCGCGCTGTCGTGGGTGTGCAGGAGCATCGACGACGAGGGCTGGATGAACCCGGACAGGTCGTTCTTGTAGTAGTCCGGGGTGAACGGGCTGCCGTGCTGCCGGATCGGGCCGAAGAACTGCTCCCACAGCGGGTAGCCGGCGATCACCGCCACCACGGCGACGGCGGCGCAGGCGCCGGCGAGGAGATCGCGGGCCCGGACGGCCAGGGCCTCTCGCACCGCTCGCGGCCGGGCGGCGGCCAGCACCGCCAGCAGGATCAGGGCCGCGAGGATCGAGTCGAACAACAGCTCCTCGGTGATGAACACCTGGCCCGTCACGAGCACGCCAAGCCAGGCGCCACAGCGGGCCGCGGCACGCCGTCCGGTCCCGCAGCGACCGGTGGCCAGCCGCAGGATCGCGCTGACGATTAGCGGCGGGAGCACGGCGAACTGCAGGTCGTAGTGCCCCTGCGCGGACTGGATCAGCGCCGGCGAGAACCCGTAGATCAGGCCGCCGAGCGCGGACGCGGGCACGCTCGCGTCCCACCGGCGGAGCACCGCGAACATGGCCAGCGCGGACCCGGCGAACCCGGCCGTCATCAGCACGGTCAGGCTGGCCTGGGGCCCGGCCAGCAGCGTCAGCGGCGCGAGCAGCACCCCGGGCAGCAGCATCGGGGTGTTCCACATCAGGTTGATGCCCTGCGGGGCGTTCATGCCGGCCGTGGTCAGCGCCGGCAGGTGCAGGTGGGCGACCGCCGTCGCGTCGTACCTGAAGAACCAGGCGAACTGGTCACTGTCGTACGGGTTGGCCGCGACGATGCGGGACGCCGGGTCCCGCCACAGCCACATCGTCACGAACACCGCCGCGACCGTGTAATAAAGCGCCGCTACCCACAACGCCCTGCTGCCGCCGGCCGCACGCTGCGCGGCCGCGTCGCCAGGCGCGGCTGGCCTGGTGGTCGCCGGAACGTTGGTCGTCTGAGCAGCCACGACACCGACTGTAATCAGCGAACCGACCCGGCGAGGGACTTCTCGCCAGGTCGGCATCACTCCTTAAGATTTATTTCAGTCCGGCAGCGGCGGGTTCCAGTGCCTCGCGCAGCGACCGGGCGAATTCCGCCGGATAGAGTCCGTAGCCGCCATGAGGGCCGGGGAACTCGGTGAGCCCGGTCCCCAGCCGGCCGGCCAGCCTGGCCGCGCAGAGATAAGGAAAGAAATCGCGCCCGTCGCGGCCCCCGCCGATGACGAGCCTGGATGTCAGCGCTCGCAGCGCGTCGAGATCCAGCTCGTACCGGTGCACGGCCGGCGCGTCGTTCGTGAGGAAGAATTCGTTGTTCCTGGTTTTCTCCCCGCTGCGCGGGCGGTTCTGAGCCACGCGCCGCAGGCCTTCCGGCGCGAGGCTGGCGGCGAACTGCCGCATCGTGGCGTCGGCGTCGCCGGTTTCCGCGTAGCTGTCCGCGAGGCTGACGGGCGGTTCCTCGTCGTCGGTCAGCAGCCCGCCGACGGGCGGCTCGTGCGCCACCAGCACACGGACGTCTTCCGGGTGGCGGATCAGCAGGTCGAGCCCGATCATGGCGCCGATGCTGCTGCCGAAGACCATGGCCGGAGCGGCGCCAAGCGCGCTGAGGACGCGGTGGACGTCTTCGCTGTGCGTCGCGATCGTGATGGCGGGCGGCTCGCCCGGATCATCGAGCAGGCTGCGGGACAGTCCCCGGCGGTCATGGGTGATGACGGTGTAATCGGCGGCGAGGCAGGAGGCGATGCGATCGAGCCCGTCGGCGTCGGACGCGCCGCCGCCCAGCAGCATCAGGCAAGGACCGGAGCCGCGCACTGTGCAGAACAAGCGCGCCCCTGGGACCTTGATGGTGCCCTCGGCCGGCCTGCCCGGTGCACGCTCGTCATGACTGCTGGTCATCACGCCTCCTGGCGTGGCCGCGGCGGCGGTACCAGATGAGGCCGGCCACTCCTACGGCGATGAGAGGCAGCCCGAGCGGCCGGGACAGCGCCACGAACGTGCCCGGCGAGACTGTCAGCGCGAGGATCGTGACGGGGATCGCGTGGGCCAGGAAGATCGCCCCGATGATCGCGGTCTCCACCGTCGCGGTGCGCCGGGTGGCGGGGTCGGCCAGCATGCGCGCGGCGTGGGCGTTGTGCCGGGCCACCAGGCGCAGCACCATCAGCCACAGCGGCCTGCGCACGACGATCGACGCGAGGCAGACGAGGCCGATCGCCCCGGTCTCGACCGGGTCCTGCAACTCGACCGCCAGGGCGCTGCCGCCGGTGAGGTAGGACGCGCCCAGCGCGATCCCGAACCCCGCCACCGAGAGCAGCCCGAGCGGGTCGACCCGGCGCCGCCAGGCGAAAACGGCCAGGGTGTACACGGCCGGGATCGCCATCGCGGCGAGCAGGGCGGTCGCGCTGCTGGCCACGTGCGGCCGGATCTGGCTATAGGCGACGGCCGGCGCGACGACGTTGGCGAGCACGCTCGGGAGCAGCGACAGCAGCATCCGCGGGGACACCCGCGGCGGCCAGGCTGGCCGCCGCGTATCGGGCCCAGGGTCCTGAGACGGCATGGTCCCTGTTTCCTGTGGCACGGTTTCCGGCCGGACGGTGGTGACCGCGGTCATCGGGCTCACCGCCGTCGGCTGGCGACCAGCGTGACGGCCGACCACACGGCCAGCAGCCCGCCGAGCACCATCAGGTCTGGGCGATGGACGACCAGCCCGATCGCGACCACGCCGATCCCGGCGAGGGCGATGAGCAGGCGGTTGGGACGGATTCCGAAGAGGCGGAGCATGGCGGTGTCCTTTCTGTGTTAGGGAACGTCCGGGGTCAGCAGCTTGGCCAGCAGCTCGAGCGCCGCGACGGCCGCTGCTATCTGATCGGGGTCGTTGGCCCCGATCGCCTTGGCCAGCACCGTGTCGACCGACCCCGACACCCGCGACGGCAGCGTGCGCTGGATGTCGGG
>Ga0335075_10018289_pt1 | contig 10389 bp, 10 predicted proteins | sample Lox_Sample_24_FD_206723 | JGI IMG/M metagenome (GOLD analysis project Ga0335075, IMG submission 206723) | Soil microbial communities from Loxahatchee National Wildlife Refuge, Florida, United States - Lox_Sample_2.4 | ecosystem: Environmental > Terrestrial > Soil > Wetlands | place: USA... | reverse complement strand
CCCTTCGTTCCCCGGCGCGGACACTCTTAATGCTAGTCGATCTTGATCTTGCGCAGAAGACGGAAGTCGCTCAGCATCTTGCCCGTACCAAGCACAACACTGGCCAGAGGATCGTCGGCGATGGACACCGGCAGCCCAGTCTCTTCGCGAATCCGCTTATCCAGGTTCTTGATCAGCGCCCCGCCGCCGGTAAGCACAATGCCGCGGTCGCTGATGTCGGCGCTCAACTCCGGAGGCGTGCGCTCCAGCGCTACGCGGATGGCATTCATGATCGTCGAGATCGATTCGCCCAGCGCCTCACGAATTTCGCTGTCTTCAATCGAAATCGTCTTAGGCACGCCCTCGATCAGGTTCCGCCCCTTGATTTCCATGGTCAATGGCTTATCCAGAGGATAGGCCGAGCCGATCTCGATCTTGATCTGCTCCGCCGTGCGCTCCCCGATCAGCAGGTTATATTTCCGCTTCAGGTAGTTCATGATGGCCTCGTCCATCTGGTTGCCGGCCATGCGGACCGAGCGCGAATAGACAATGCCCGACAACGAAATCACCGCGATATCCGTGGTCCCCCCGCCGATATCCACCACCATGTTGCCCGAGGGCTCGGTAATCGGCAGTCCCGCACCGATCGCCGCCACCATCGCCTGTTCCACAAGAAAAACTTCGCTGGCCTTGGCGCGATACGCCGAGTCCTCGACCGCGCGCTTTTCCACCTGCGTGATCTCCGAAGGCACGCCGATCACGATCCGCGGATGCACCATCATCTTGCGGTTATGGGCCTTCTGGATGAAGTAGTTCAGCATCTTCTCGGTGACCTTGAAGTCGGCGATAACGCCGTCCTTCATGGGCTTGATCGCCACGATGTTGCCCGGAGTGCGGCCCAGCATCTCCTTGGCTTCCTTGCCCACGGCTTCAACCTCGCCGGTATTTTTATTGATGGCCACAATCGAGGGCTCATTGACCACAATGCCCTTACCCGCTGCATAGACAAGCGTGTTGGCCGTACCTAGGTCGATGGCCAGGTCACTGGAAAAGACACTGAACAGCGAGCGCAGACTGTGCGATCGCGAAGGACGCGACTGATAACCGTTCGATGACATGAATGCTTAGACTTTTCTTGAAGGCTCGCCCTTATTGTAAGGCCAGTAGACAACAACTGTGAGCGCGCCGCCCATATTTCCACATGCTGCGCCGCGGGTGCTCCGGCATTGCACAGTCTTCCACAGAGCGGAACGCCCGAAACCGCCGATCGGCGCCCCGGACTTGAGCAGACGTTTCTTCACTACCCGCTTTTTCGCTATCCTTGAGTGTTTCGTCTCAAGGAGAATCTCCGTGTCCCACCAGCTCTACAAAAATCTCATCGGCGGCCAATGGGTCGCGAGCCATACCGGCAAGACCTTCCTCAACATCAATCCCGCCAACTCCGACGACATCGTCGGCGAGTTCCAGTCCTCCGGCCCGCAGGATATCGACGACGCCGTAGCCGCCGCAGCGAAAGCCTGGAAGACCTGGCGCCTGACGCCCGCCCCCAAGCGCGCCGAGATCCTCTATAAGGCGGGCGAGATCCTCACCCAGCGCAAGGAGCAGTACGCGCGCGACATGACCCGCGAGATGGGCAAGGTCCTCAGCGAAACCCGCGGCGACGTGCAGGAAGCCATCGACACCGCTTATTACATGGCCGGCGAAGGCCGCCGCCTCTTCGGCCAGACCACGCCCTCCGAACTCAAATCCAAGTTCGCCATGTCCGTCCGCATGCCGGTCGGCGTGGTCGGCATGATCGCCCCCTGGAACTTCCCCATGGCCATCCCCTCCTGGAAGCTCTTCCCGGCGCTGGTCTGCGGCAACACCTGTGTCATCAAGCCCGCCGAGGATACCCCGCTCTCCACCTACAACCTGGTTGAGTGCCTCGTCGAAGCCGGCCTCCCCGAGGGAGTCGTCAACATTGTCACCGGCTTCGGTCCCGACGCCGGAGCCCCCATCGTCAGCCATTCCGGCATCCGCGCCGTGTCCTTCACCGGATCGAGCGAAGTGGGCCGCATCGTGGGCCAGACCGCGGCCGCCAACTTCAAGCCCTGCTCGCTCGAGATGGGCGGCAAGAACGCCATGATCGTCCTCGACGACGCCAACCTCGATCTCGCCGTCGAAGGCGCGCTGTGGGGAGCCTTCGGCACCACCGGCCAGCGCTGCACCGCCACCAGCCGCATCATCCTCCATAAAAAAATCGCCGCCGCATTCACCGCGAAACTGGTCGCCCGGGCCGACGCCCTCAAAGTCGGCGACGGCCTCGATGAGCACACCCAGATGGGCCCCCAGATCAACCAGCAGCAGATCGAGACCAGCATCCGCTATTGCGAGATCGCGCAGAAGGAAGGCGCGCATTTATTGACAGGCGGAGCGCCACTGGAAGAAGGCTCTTACGATAAAGGCCACTTCTTCGCGCCCACAGTCTTCGGCGCAGTCAAAGCCGGCATGCGCATCGCCCATGAAGAAGTCTTCGGCCCGGTCGTAAGCCTAATCGAGTGCGAAAGCTTCGAAGAGTCGCTGGAGATTGCCAACGGCATCCAGTACGGCCTCTCGACCGCGCTCTACTCCCGCGATGTGAACAAGGCCTTCCAGGCCATGCGCGACCTCGAAGCCGGCATCACCTACATCAACGCCCCAACCATCGGAGCCGAAGTCCACCTGCCCTTCGGAGGAGTCAAACAGACCGGCAATGGTCACCGTGAAGGAGGAACCGGAGCCCTCGATTTCTACACCACCTGGAAATCCTGCTACATCGACTACTCCGACACCCTGCAAAGGGCGCAGATCGATAACGCAGATTAAGGGCGGGGCTAAGGTAAGAGCATAACTAGGGTCGCGACCGTAGGAAGCGGATATCAAAGGCGAAAGGCCTGGATGGCCAGTCTCCGGGTACCCCACCCGTGACAAGCGGTTAGTCATGGGTGGGTCTCCGTAGAACTTCAGGTCAGGGATTTAAGACCGGGGACGCCCGCAGAGCCCGCACCACCGCTCCGGCAATCTCATCCTGCACCGCGAGCACGTCGGTGTACGGGCGATCGTAGGTCTCCGTCCAGAGCACGTAGCCGTTCCCGGCCTGCACCAGCCGCGCGGCCACCCGCACGCGCTCCCCCGATTTGCGCACGCTGCCGTCCAGCACATAGGCCACGCCGAGCGACCTCGCCATCTCCGCCAGCGGCACCTGTTTGTCCTTGAAATAAAACGACGAGGTCGGCGATGGTACCTTGAGCCCAGGCACCTTGCTGAGCCGGCCGATCAGTTCTTCCGTCATGCCGTCGGCAAACTCGCCCTCAGTCATGCCCGGAGTCAGGTCGAGAAACGGTAGCACGGCGATCGAGCGCTGCATCGGCACAGCAACCGCCCCCGGCGCGCTCTTGCCGCGCAGGTGTGGTGCCAGCCATAGACCGGCCGCGCACACCAGCCCAGCGGCCAACGCGGTGAGCCAGAAGAGTCTTCTCCGGGAACGGCGGCCAGCCGCAGTACGCCCGTCTCCCTCGCCAATCTGAGACTCGCAGGCGCCAACCTCCGCAATCAGTCGGTACCCGAGCCTCGGCACCGTGACGATATACGCAGGCTGCTTCGGGTCGTCGCCGAGCGAACGCCGCAGCGACGCAATTGCCTGGTAGACCGAGTCCTGCGTGACCGCCACGCCGGCCCAGACATAGCTGAGCAGATCCTCCGTGCTCACCACCACGCCCGGGCGTTCGGCTAGGTAGAGCAGCAGCCGCAGCACGCGCGCATCGAGCCTTATCGGAGACTCCAGCCGGGCGCTCTCCTCCCCGCGCGAAATCTGGCCTTTGAGCGGATCGACACACCAGGAACCAACACGGAGCATAGGCGGGGCCGGACTCATCGCCATCTTTCAGAGATTTTCAGGCTGTTTCAGGCGAGCTTCAGGACTTCGCCCGCAGCTCGTGGCTATGGTAACTCGCGGCGGCATCGCGCGGGACCACGATGCAGTGCCGACCTTCTCAAAGGGGATTCCATGTCGAACCCGGCTCTTCCGTCCGCAATCCGCAACGCCCTCAAGGCCATCGCCATCGGCGGCCTCCTCGGCGGCACGCTCGACCTCACCCAGGCCTGCATCCTCTTCGGGTGGGATATCCCGCTCTCCATCGCCGGAGGCCTGCTCGGCGAGCGCGCCTTCCACGGAGGCGCCGCGATCTACCTGCTCGGCGTGGCGCTGCACTTTTTCATCGCACTCTCCTTCGCCGCCTTCTATTACGCGGCCAGCCGCCGCCTCCGCTTCCTCTTGGAATACCCGCTCATTTGCGGCCTCATCTACGGCGCGGCAGTCGACGAGGTCATGAACCTCGTCGTCCTGCCGCTCTCCGCCCTGCACGCCCGCGGCCCCTACCGCCTGCACGATCTCCTCCAGGGCCTGCTCGTCCACATGGTCGTTATTGGGCTGCCTATCTCCTTCAGCATCCGGCGCTTCAGCCGATAGGCGGCGCTCCTCTTCCCCCGCGTTCATCCCCCGCAAAAATTTCAAAACCTGGAGATCCTCTACGAAAACCCGCATCTAAGCTCGCAATTCCCAGGGGTTGCATTCCCCAGCCCAACCTCGGACAGACTCATGACCCTGCTCCTGATCCAGATGACCACGGTGCTGCTCACCGCCCTCTTCTGCGGATGGCTCGCCCGCAAACTCGGCCAGTCCCGCGTCATCGGAGAGATCATCGGCGGAATCATGCTCGGCCCCTCGGTTTTCGGCCGCATCGCTCCGCATGCGTCCAGCAATCTATTTCCACAATCCTCGCTCGGCTCCTTTGAAACCATCAGCACCATCGGCCTGGTTTTGTTTCTTTTTTTGATCGGGAGCGAGCTCGACTACGACCATCTCCGCAAACAGAAAGGAACCGCGACACTCGCCAGCGGGATGAGCATTCTCTTCCCGTTCATCATGGCCGCGGTTGTGGCTCATTCTCTTCGCATCCGCTTCGCTCCGAACGGCATCGGCAGCCTGCGTTTCGTCCTCTTCCTGGGCATTTCCATGAGCATCACCGCCTTTCCCGTCCTGGCCCGCATCCTCGAAGAAAGGCGCATGCAATCGACGCCGCTCGGCACCGCGGCTCTCATGTGCGCGGCGGTCGACGACGTCTGCGCGTGGTCTCTTCTCGCCATCGGCCTGACTCTGCTGCCCCACGCCGGCCAGTCCACCCCGCTTGGCTACCGGCTCCTCTGGCTGGCTGCTTACCTCGCCGTCATGCTCGGCGTCATTCGCCCGCTTGGCTCCTGGCTGGTCCGGCGGCAAAACGGCATTGCCCTCTCCTATGAGCTGCTCGGCATCGTCGTCGCGGTCGTCCTGGCGTCGGCGGCGGCGACCGAAGCCATCGGAGTTCACCCGCTCTTTGGAGCCTTCCTCGCCGGGGTCTGCTTCCCGCGCATCGAGCACTGGCAGACCGCGGTCCGCACCCGCCTGGACATGATCGTCTCCATCCTGCTGCTCCCGCTCTTCTTCGCGCTCACCGGAATGCGGACGCGCCTTGACCTGCTCAGCGGCGGCCGTATCTGGCTCTGGACCGGCATCGTCCTCATCGTTGCCGTCGCCGGAAAGATGGGCGGCGCGGCCCTCGCCGCACGCTGGACAGGGCAATCCTGGCGCAACGCACTTGGCCTCGGCGCGCTGCTCAATACGCGTGGCCTTGTCGAGCTGGTAGTGCTGAACATTGCCTACAACGCGCATGTCTTCTCGCCCACCCTGTTTACCATGCTGGTAGTCATGGCCCTGGTCACGACCATGATCACCACGCCCATCCTCAACCTGCTGGGAATCGAGAACCGGGGCAAAGAAACCCGGGACCTGGCCGTCATCGAGGCCGCTTAAAATGCGCCCACCAAAGCGGCCGGGCAACACCACCGCAAAGCGCGGCCGGCTTCATCCGTTATTTCGCCCCTTACCGGTCCTCTGAATTTTAGCTAAAATATGGAACATAGCTATTGAAGAGGCTTCCATGATCACCGTCACCTCAGCCGAAGCGCAAAACAATTTCGGGAAGCTACTCGACACGGCGCAGCGCGAAACAGTAGCCATTACCCGGCACGGCCGTCCGGCGGCTTTCATCGTCTCCCCGCACGAAATGAGTGAACTGCTCGACGCGCGCCGCAGACGCAGCAAAGCTGTCGCCGGTCTGGAGGCATGGACAGCACAGGCGAGAAAACAGCTGAAGCCGGCGGCCGCCAAACTGACCGATGAGGACATCGTACGGCTGGTGCATGAGTCTCGGTGAGCCGCCGTGTAGTCGTGGACACCAGCACGCTGGTGAGCGCGGCCTTGCGCCCCGGTTCAACGCCCCATCAGGCGCTCTTAGAAACGCTTGCCACCTGTGATCTTTGCGCCAGCGCGGAGACTCTCACCGAACTGGAGCAGGTGCTCAATCGGGAAAAGTTCGGCCGATATCTTGATAAAACCTCGCGCCAGGGATTCGTCGCCCTGATTCGCCATCATGCCCATCTGTTCAATGTGCAGGCGGCAGATCTTGACGCCGTCCACCCTCCCTGCCGGGATACCGGCGACAACAAATTCCTGGCACTGGCTGCTGTAGCCAGCGCCGGCTTTCTGATCAGCAGCGATGACGATCTTCTCGTTCTGCACCCCTGGCGCGGAATCCCGATCGTAACGCCGGCCGGCTTTCTGGCCCGCTGCAAAGGCGACGAGGACGCCACCTGACACCTCCCCGATTCCCACTCCCCATATCCCCTTCACGCCGTATAATTTATCCGCTTACAGTCGCTCCACCACCGGAGGCCGCTTGAAGATCCTTCTGCTGTCTATGCCCGATTCCTTCGAGCACATGCCCACCGTTGCCATCCGCATGCCCAACGGTGCGCTCACCTCTATCGCCGGCAATCTCGACGAACACCACCAGGTCTCCGTCGCCGACCTCATCCTCTGCCAGCGCACCGTAAAAGAAACCGTCACGCGCCTCGTGCGCGAGCTCGATCCGGACATTGTCGGCATGTCCATCATGACCTTTCAGCGCCGTACCGCCGAGCGCCTGATGCATTTCATCCGCGCCATGAAGCCCGGTGTCAAAATCGTCGTGGGAGGCTACGACCCCAGCCTCGACTCGGAAGCCTATCTCAACATGCCCGTCGACTTCATCGTGCGCGGCGAGGGCGAGGTCACCTTCCGCGAATTGACCCGCGCGCTCGAGGGCCAGAGCAGCCTGCACTTCATCGCCGGCCTTTCTCACCGCGACGGCAACCGCTGGATTCACAACCCGCAGCGCGCCCCGCACCGCCTCGAAGACAACGATGTCCGCCTGCCCAAACGCGCCGCCCGCGTGCTCCAGGGCTACACCCTGCTGGGCCGCCAGGTCGATGTCATCGAGACCTCGCGCGGCTGCACCTTCGACTGCAGCTTTTGCTCGATCATCGAGATGCGCGGCCGTAATTTCTTCGCCTATTCATTTGACCGCGTCCTCGACGACATCCGCGACGCACGGAAACACGGCGCCCGGACCATCTTCCTCGTCGACGACAACATCACCCTGAATGTTCACCGCTTCGAAGCGCTTTGTCACGCCATCATCGATGCCGGCCTGAACACGCTTGATTACTTCGTCCAGGGCATGACCTCGGCCATCGCCAACCACGGTGAAACCCTCGCCCCGCTCATGCGCGAGGCCGGATTCCGCTACGTTTTCCTAGGCATCGAGAACATTCTCGAGAGCGACCTCCAGTTCCTGCAGGCCTCGGCCAAGAACACCGCCCGCTCCGGCGGCAAGAACATCGGCAACGCCACCATGAAGGCCATCGACTACCTCCACCAGAACCAGATGTATGTCGTGGGAGGCCTCATCGTCGGCAGCCCCAATGACACCGCGGAGTCGATCGAGGCCAACCTCAAATTCGCCCGCCAGTATGTCGACTGGCCCTACATTCAGCACCCCACGCCCTATCCCAAGACGCCCATGACCGAGGAATTCCGCAAGCTCGGCCTCATCGAGAACGATCATCTCGAGGAATACGACGGAACCACACCGGTGGTCCGTAACGAGCACCTGTCCGCCGAAGAGATCGAATACCTGCGCTGGAAGGCCGAGCGCGGGATGAAGACGCGCCACATGCCCGCGGTCTTCCGCCACGATCCCTGGTTCGTAATCCGCAACGCCCCCAAGATGGCCGCGCACACCTATCGCGGCTCCACGATCCGCACCGTATTGGGGCTCGAAGACGATCGCCGGGCCTTCACCCGCTACCGGGAAATCCGCCGCCGCGAACGCGAATACGTGTAGAAACCCCCAAATCGATTGCAGCAATGGTCCCCGATACATCACCCCTCGCCCGTGAGACGCGGGCCGCCGCTGAAATGGCTCCGCCCGTCGGCGGCCCCGGCCGCTAACCGTCTCTTAGCCGTCCGTAAGGTACGATAAAAAGTTCGCTTGAGAGGACCCCCAATGATTATCGGAGTACCCAAAGAAGTTAAAGACCACGAGAGCCGCGTCGGCATCACGCCTGCCGGAGTGAAATCACTGTCGGAAGCCGGCCACAAGGTCCTGGTCGAAACCCACGCCGGCGATCTCTCCGCATTTCCCGACGACGAGTACCAGTCCGCGGGAGCCGAAATCGTAGGTTCGGCCCACAACGTCTGGGGCAACGCCGACATGGTGGTCAAGGTCAAGGAGCCGGTCGAAAAAGAATACGGCTTCTTCCGCGAAGGCCTGGTCCTCTTCACCTACCTGCACCTCGCGCCTATCCCCGATCTCACCGAGAAGCTGCTGACGAAAAAAGTCATCGGCATCGCCTATGAGACCATCCGCGACCGCGCCGGGACGCTCCCGCTTCTTACGCCGATGTCCGAGGTTGCCGGCCGCATGTCCGTCCAGGTGGGTGCTGCCTATCTGGAAAAAGAGAAGGGCGGCCGCGGTCTGCTGCTGGGCGGCGTGCCCGGCGTTCCGCCGGCCAGCGTCTGCATCATCGGAGGCGGCATCGTCGGCACCAACGCCGCCAAGATCGCCGTCGGCATGGGCGCCAAGGTCACCATCGTCGATCTCAGCCTCAATCGCCTGCGCGAGCTCGACGACATCTTCAACGGCAAGCTCTTCACCCTGGCCTCGAACTCTTACAACGTTTCCCGCGCGACCCAGGAGGCCGATCTGGTCATCGGAGGCGTGCTGATTCCGGGCGCGGCCGCTCCCAAAATTGTCACCAAAGAGATGGTCGGCAGGATGAAGAAAGGCGCGGTCATCGTCGATGTGGCCATCGACCAGGGCGGCTGCATCGAGACCGCCCGCCCCACCACGCACAGCAATCCCGCATACGAGGTCAACGGCGTCGTCCACTACTGCGTCACCAACATGCCCGCGGCAGTTCCTAACACCTCGACCCTGGCCCTGACCAACGCCACCTTCCCTTACGTTCTCAAGCTCGCGCAGCAGGGAGCGAAAGCGGCCATTCTGGGCGATGACGGCATCCGCGACGGAGTTAACACCTATCACGGCACATTGACCTGCGAGCCAGTGGCAACCTCTCAGAAAAAACCCTGGACACCGGTCCGCGAGCTGCTGGCCTAGAGCGGCCTCATCGCATCGCAAAGCAAAAGGGCGTGGCCAAAAGCCACGCCCTTCGCCTTGCAGAAGACCCTATTGCTGCTGCGTCACGCGTACGGCCCGCTCCAGGCGGAAGGTCAGCGTAGTCTCGGCGGGAATGACGATGTCCTTCTTCCCGGTAAGACCCGCTCCGGCGGTGCCTGCGCCGGCGCCGGCCAGGCCGCCAATCAGCGCGCCTTTGCCTCCGCCCGCCAGGCCGCCGATGATTGCGCCCAGTCCAGCGCCCCCGCCAACGAATCCCGCCGTGCGCTTACCCTTGCCCTGCTCGACGCGCTCCACGGTGCTCGACGCAATCTGATACGTAGCTCCGTGTGCGCGCACCGTGTCCAGCCGCAGTGCCAGAACTGCTCCGCCCTTGAAGCGTCCCAGTGGTTTGGCGTCGACGACCGTTCCCGACGCGGTTGAGCCGGCGCGAATAACCGTGACGCCGCCAACCGTGACCGGAGAGGCAACCGTCGCCGTGAAAGTCTCACCGGCCTGGCTGATCTTCGAGCCCAGTGTCTCCCGCAGAGTCACCGAGATGTGGGATCCGGCTGGAATGACCAAAGGCGGTGGAGGCGGCGGTGGCGCCGGAGCTGCAGCAGGAGCGGGTGCAGCCGCTGTCTCCGGTGCCGGAGCCGGTGCGGGCGCCGGTGCCGGTGCGGGTGTCGCAGCCGGTGCAGATGCGGGAGCCGTTGCCGGGGCCGGAGCTGGTGTGCTCGATGGCGCCGGTGCCGCAGCGCTTTGATCTGCCGGAGCCGTCGCCGGCGTCGGCGTTTCGCTGGTGGCCTGCTGGTTTTGCTTCTTGCAACCACCGGCAAGCAGCAGACCTGCCAGG
>Ga0335075_10018288_pt1 | contig 10389 bp, 4 predicted proteins | sample Lox_Sample_24_FD_206723 | JGI IMG/M metagenome (GOLD analysis project Ga0335075, IMG submission 206723) | Soil microbial communities from Loxahatchee National Wildlife Refuge, Florida, United States - Lox_Sample_2.4 | ecosystem: Environmental > Terrestrial > Soil > Wetlands | place: USA: Florida... | reverse complement strand
GACCACCCAGACGATTAGCTTCACACCGATCCCCACGCCAGTCACATTCGGCGTATCGCCCATCACCCTGAGCGCGACAGGCGGAGGTTCAGGTAATCCGGTGGTGTTCAGCGTACTGTCGGGCCCCGGATCGATCTCAGTCAATACGCTGACGGTCACCGGGGCTGGAACGATCGTTGTGGCTGCCAACCAGGCGGGGAACTCGACTTATGCGGCAGCCGCACAAGTCACACAAACGGTAGTTGTCAGCCAGGCATCCCAGGCGATCCGCTTCACTGCGATTCCAACGCCGGTCACCTACGGCGTATCACCGATCTCGCTGAGCGCGACGGGCGGGGGATCGGGCAATTCCGTATTGTTTAGCGTAGTATCGGGCCCGGCGTCAGTCTCGGGGAGCACGCTGACCGTGACCGGGGCCGGCACGATTGTCGTCGCCGCAAACCAGGCCGGTAATACCAACTATGCGGCCGCGCCACAGATCACCCAGTCCGTAGTGGTCAATCCGGCCCCACAAACCATCGACTTCACGCCGCTCACCTCTCCGGTGACGTACGGTTCGACCTCGCAGTCGCCTCTGGTATTTACGCTGGTTCAGAAGTGTCATCCCACATCGAACACATCGAACACCTGCACGTTCGCCAAGAATGTAACGGCGGGCGACCTTGTGATCGGCGGCGCAGTGATCGACAACACGATTCAATCCACTGGCGTGCACGATGGCGCAGGCCATGCATTCACTTTGTCGCCGAATTCGCCGTGCTCGGGCGGATCGGTTACCACCCACGCCTGGGTGTTTTACCTGTTGTCGTCCCCCGGCGGAACGAATACGAATACGGTGGTGTTCACCGACAATGACGGCACCAATCCCGGCGATTATGTAGACGAGCTGTGGGGATATGAGTTCTCGGTTTCGGGAGGCACGGCGGCCTTCGACACGGACACCAACGGCTGCGGATCCTCCGGCAGCAGTGTCAACCCTGTAGCGACATTGCAACTGGCAGGCTCGAATGAGCTGGCGTACTTTCTCGGATATCTGGTTGGAGGAAAATCCGCGGGCGTGGGCTCGCCCTGGACGCTGGGCACCAAGGGCACTGCCGGGGGCCTGGACGGATACGACACCAACGCATCGACTTCAATCACAACCGCGGTAACTCCGGCCAACGATGGTTGGGGCATCGTCATGTCGATGGCGATCAAGGGAATTCCCATCGGCTCCATCCCGCTTTCCGCCACCGGCGGAAGCTCGGGAAATCCTGTGGTCTTCTCCATTGTTTCCGGCCCAGGATCGATCACCAATAATCAGCTCTATGTAGCCGGAGCCGGGACGATCGTAATCGCCGCCAACCAGGCAGGCAATGCGAACTACGCAGCGGCTCCGCAGGTGACGCAATCGGTGGTAGTCAATCAGGCGACCCAGACTATTACCTTCACGCCGCTGGCCAGCCCGATCACGTACCCAGCCAGCCCGGTCACCCTGACGGCAACCGGCGGGGCCTCGGGCAACCCTGTTGTATTCAGCGTGGTTTCGGGACCGGGAACCGTAAGCGGATCCACCCTGACCGTTACCGGCACCGGTACGATTGTGGTGGCCGCAAACCAGGCCGGAAATGCCAACTTCCTGGCCGCACCGCAGGTCACGCAGTCGATCGTCGTCAACCAGAGTTCGCTGCTCTCTCAAACGATCACGTTCACTGCGATTCCCTCTCCGGCCACGTTCGGAGTTTCACCGATCTCGCTGAGCGCAACGGGTGGAGGATCGGGCAATCCGGTCGTCTTTAGCGTGCTCTCGGGTCCGGGGACAGTGAGTGGCAATACGCTGACGATTACCGGTGCCGGTACCGTCGTGGTGGCCGCCAACCAGGCAGGTAATGCAACTTACTCGGCCGCGGCGCAGGTGACGCAGTCGGTGGTGGTGAGTCAGGCAGCCCAGAGCATCACCTTTACTCCCCCGGCGAGCCCCGTCACCTATCCGGCCAGTCCAATTGCGCTGACGGCAACCGGCGGAGCTTCGGGAAATCCCGTTGTGTTCAGCGTGGTGTCGGGACCAGGAACCGTGAGTGGGAGCACCCTGACCATCACCGGCACCGGCACCATCGTGGTGGCCGCCAACCAGGCGGGTAACGCCAACTACCTGGCCGCAACGCAGGTGACCCAATCAGTCGTCGTCAATTCCGGAAGCCTGATCTCCCAGACGATCACCTTCACCGCCATTTCCTCGCCGGTCACCTACGGAGTCTCCCCGATCGCGCTCAGCGCTACGGGCGGCGCGTCGGGGAATCCGGTCGTCTTCAGCGTGGTCTCGGGCCCGGGCAGCGTCAGCGGAAACATGCTGACAATTACTGGAGCCGGTACCGTCGTAGTTGCCGCCAATCAGGCGGGCAATGCAACCTACGCGAGTGCACCGCAGGTGACGCAATCGGTCGTAGTCAACAAGGCCGCGCAGACCATCACCTTCACACCGCCAACCAGCCCGGTCACCTACCCGGCGAACCCGATTACGCTGTCGGCGACCGGCGGAGCCTCGGGCAACGCCATTGTCTTCAGCGTGGTCTCCGGACCAGGCACCGTGAGCGGGACTACGCTCACCATCACCGGCACCGGCACAATTGTGGTGGCCGCCAACCAGGCCGGTAACGCCAACTATCTGGCCGCAACGCAAGTCACGCAGTCGGTCGTGGTCAACCTTGCTTCAGGTGGCCCAGGCTTCACCCTCGTGCAGAAATGCCATGCCGCGTCGAACACCAGCAACGTTTGCACGTTCGCGAATCCGGTCGCTGCCGGTGATCTGGTCATCGGCGGAGCCGTCATCGACAACACAGTAGCTGCGACGGGCGTTAAGGATGGTGCCGGCCATGTCTTCACGTTGTCTCCGAACTCGCCCTGCACCGGCGGATCCGTCACCAGCCATGCGTGGGTGTTCTATTTGCTCTCGTCGCCCGGTGGCAGCAACACCGTAGTATTTTCTGACAGCCCTAACGACAATGTTGACGAGATTTGGGCCTATGAGTTCTCGGTTTCGGGCGGCACAGCCGCGTTCGACACCGACACCAACGGTTGCGCTTTTACATCCAGCAGTACGAACCCTAAGTCGACACTGACGCTTTCGGGTTCGAACGAACTTGCCTACTTCGACTCCTATGTCGCCGGTCAGGCGACGGGCGTCGGCTCACCGTGGACAGTCGGAACGGCCACCAGCCTCGGCAATGTGGACGGATACGACCCCAGCGCCTCGTCGTCGATCACTACCTCGATTACGCCCTCGGGTCAGGGCTGGGGCATCGTGATGGCTATGGCTCTGAAAATCGTTCCTCCGTAAACACCGCAGATCTGCAGGATGGCTCGATGCCCGGCACGGGCAAGATCGACCGGCGCGACGTGCAGCAACTCCCTTGCACGCAGCAGGGCATCGAAATCACCTCCCCGTAATTGGCCGCAGGCGCCGCAGCCCGTCGTAGCCTTCAACCAGGCCGCGGACTCGCTGCCGGCACGTCCCTGATCAGCCTCCATCGGTAACACTGGCCATGCCCTCCCGTGTACTCGCCAGTTATGTAACCGTAATACAACCATCGGGCCATAACTCACTGACTACATGGGGATACTCTCTCACCCAGGACTTTTGTAACCTGGACAGGGTTAATTGAGAGCCAGTCGCGGCCGTACGTTGGCGCCGTTTTTTCCTGGGGGCTCCGGAAATGAGAAGAACGCCAGAATCATGCCGTCCCACCGTTATCCGCGGTTATACAAATCCCTGCGTCATATGGCCGCTGCCTTTGGCTGGCTCCTCTACTTCTATGAGTGGGTGCACGTCTCCTGTCAGACACCGCGCCATGAGCCCATCGCATTCGTCATCCTTCTGATCTCTGCAACTCTGCTGATGCATGCCGGCATCGCGGCATGGATCTCTCACAATAAACGGCTGGCGGCGAAGGGCAAGCGCGGTCTCATGACCCGCTACACGGTCCCTGTTTTCTCGCAGGACTCGCTCGGACGCCAGTTAGTGGTACACGAGCAAACGCGGCAAAGTCAGGAAGTCATTGTTCGCGTCGACGGTGACACGAAATTTTATCTGCCTGCACTTGAGCTTCGGCAGCCGGCGAAGCAGCGGAAAACCAGCCGCCGCCGCAAGGGCCGGCTCCCGGTGCCCGTCGCGGAATTGGTGTAACGGCAGCCATGCAAGACCTCCTCTCCCACCTCCTGCCCGGCCTTCGAGCCATCGACCATTCGAACCTGTACTGGGCTGCCCTCGAGTTCTACGGCCTCTATCCCATCGCCATGAGCTGGCTCTGGATCTCGCTGTCGCTGTTCTTCCGGCGTGGCCAGGAAGACAAGGCCATCGAGATGCAGCCGCCGTTCCCCATGGTCTCCGTGGTTGTGCCGTGTTATGCCGAAGAAGCCACGCTGACCGACACGGTCGATGCGCTGCTGGCGATGAATTACCCCGCCTTTGAGGTCATCATCGTCAACGACAACTCGCCCGACAAAACCGCCGAAATAGCCCGCGGCTATCTGTCGGATCCGCGCGTGCGCCTCATCAACAAGACCATGAACGAGGGCAAGGCAATGGGACTCAACGATGCCCTTCCCTTCTGCCGCGGCGAAATCCTCCTCTTTATTGACGGCGACATTATCGTGACGCCCGACGTGCTGACATACATGGTGCCGCATTTCCAGGGAACGCGCGTCGCGGCCGTCACCGGCAATCCGCGCGTGCGCAATCGCACCTCCGTCCTGCAGCACCTCCAGGCCATCGAGTTCTCGTCGATCGTCTCCATGCAGCGGCGTGCGCAGCGTGTGCTGGGACGCATCCTCACGGTTTCCGGAGCGGTCTTCGCGGTGCGCCGCACCGCTCTGCTCGACATCGGCGGATTCAGCTCCCACATGGCGACCGAAGACATGGATATGACCTGGCGCCTGCAGATGCAGCACTGGGATATCCGCTACGAACCCCGCGCGGTCGTCTGGATGCAGGTGCCCCTGAACATTCGCGACCTCTGGAAGCAGCGGCGCCGCTGGACGCGCGGCCTCGCGCAGGCTCTCAAACGCCATCGGGAGATTCCCTTCCGATGGAAGATGCGCCGGATGTGGCCCATCTACTACGAGTCGTGCGCGTCGATCCTCTGGTCCTTCGATTTCGTCCTGATGACGATCTTCTGGATCTTCTGCAAAGTGGTCGGCTACGATCCGCGCGGCGCTTCCCCGTTTCCCAACTTCTGGGGAATGATGATCGCCACCACCTGCATCGCGCAGCTGGTCATCGGCGCCTGGACCGACAAGAAGTACGACAAGGAGATTCTCTGGTCCACCCCCGACGTTGTGTTCTATCCCATCATTTACTGGATGATGATGGCCATCATCACCTTCGTCTACACCATCCCCGCGCTTCTGCGGAAGCCTCCGCGGGTGCAGACGTGGCACATCCGGCGGGATACCGCATGAAGCGCCGCGTGCTTATTCATGGATCCCGCGCATGCGCGATGGCCGGCTTCGTTCTGGGGTGTGCGGCAGCGCTGCCGGCCAATACTGCTGCGGCGCCCCGCTCGGCGCGCGAGGCTGCCGTAGCGCAGGCGCGCGCCGGCGACACAAAGGATGCCCTGGCCACGCTGCGGATGCTCGTCATGAATTATCCCGGCGATGCGCGGCTCCTCGCCGATACGGCCATTGTGGCCAACTGGGCCGGCGATGACGCGTACGCCCTTGAGATCTACGCGCGCCCCGAAACACCCAAAGACGACGCCGGCGTGACGGAGGCTGCCGCTCGCTCCGCGCGCAATCTGCACCGCTACGACATGGCGCTGGACCTTTATCGCACTGCGGCGACGCTGGCGCAGGATCGCTGGCAGCCCCTGCTCGGCCAGGCCCTGGTGCTCACCGACCAGGGGAAATATCGCGAAGCGTCCGAGGAGATGAAGCCGTTGCTGCGCGAGCACCTCGACGAGGCCGATGTCGAGGCGGGCGATGCGTATCTTTGCTCGCGGCAGGGCGACTACTCCTGCATGCTCGACATGGATCAGCGCCTCATGCGGCATCGGCCGCAGCAGAGCGCAGCCATCCAGTGCCAGATGGCCCAGGCCCTCGCGCACCTGGGCGGCGAAACGCTGGCTGAGGAGACTTGTCCGCAGTCGGAGCCGTCCGATGATCGGCGGCTTCAGGAGGCGAAGGGCGCTGAGCGCGTCCGCTGGGCCGAGGGTTACGCGCACACCTGGTCGGAGCGGCGCTCGGAAGGCGAAGCCGCTCTCAGGCTACTGGACGGCGTGATCGCAGCCTCGCCGAGCCGCGACGATACCTGGAAGACGGCGGAGATCGACCGCATTCTGGCGCTCTACGATTTGCGGCGCATGACCGATGTGATTGCCGCATACGAACACTTGCGCGCGCAAAAGATCGAAGTGCCGGCCTACGCGCTCGGCAGCGTTGCCGGCGCCTACCTCGCGCGACATCGCCCGCGCCACGCAGAGGCGCTCTATCGGGAACTGGTGAAGCGCGCCCCCACGAATGGCCAGATGTGGGGAGGGCTGACTTACGCTCAATTTGAGCAGGAGCACCTGAGCGAGTCGTTCCACACTGTGGACCTCGCTTACAGCGATGCGCCGGCAACCCTGAGAGCGTCCGGGCTGAAAGTCACTCTCGAAAATGCGGAACACACCAGCCTCGGCCTCCAGGCTGCTGAAATGCGCGGCTACGCCGATATGCCTGCGCAGGAAGCCGCGCGGCTCATGCCTCTGCTGGCAGCGGCCCCGGCCAACCAGGATCTGAACCGCACCATGGCCATGAATTACCTGGCGCGCGGATGGCCGTTCCTTGCCCAGCGTCAGGAGCGTATCGCCGACAGCTACACCCAGCCCGATGCGCTGCCGGTGCTCGAAGACGCGGAAGTGCTCGATGCAATGGGACGTCGCGATCAGGTCGATGCCATGCTGCCCGCACTCATTCAGCGCGACGGCAACAGCCCCTCCATCAACCGCTTTCTCACGGACGAGGCCATCGAACGCGGCTGGCAGGCCGATGCAGAAACGGGATTCGAGTGGTCGAGCGGCAAATTCATCGGCACCTCCGAGGATTCCGACGGGCATCTCTACGGTCCGCTCTTCGAAAATCGCTGGCGCGCCTATGCGCACGCGCTCGGCGCCACGGGCAGTTTCAAGGAAGGATCGGCATATCGCTCCCGCACCGCCATGGGCGTCAGCTACGACTACGGCCGCGAAGCAGGCTGGCTCGAAGTGGCCGGAGACGATGGAACGGCGGGAGCCCGCCCGGCCGTCGCCGCCGGCGCCGATCTCAATTACCGCGACCACTGGAACCTGAAGCTCAATGGCGACACCGACGATGTGACCGGCACGCAGCTCATCACCCAGCTTGGCAAGGTGCACGCGCGCAGCGGAGCGGCCAGTCTGGAATGGCGCCAGAGCGAAGAGCGCGACATCCAGGCCGGCGTCGAGCGCATGCTCTTCACCGACGGCAATCAGCGCACCATCTTCACCGCCTCGCTCGATCAGCGTGCCTGGACCACCCCGCGCGTACAGCTGACCGTCACGCCGGAGCTTTGGTCTTCTTCGAACTCTGAAAATGAGAACCGGATCTACTTCAATCCCAAAGCCGATTTTTCGCTGGGCCCGTCCACGAGCGTTCGCTGGCTCACCTGGCGTCGCTACAGCCGCAACTTCACGCAGGATTTCACGGCGTACGTTGCCCCGTACTGGCAGGAAAATTACGGCCTCGGCGGAGCCATTGCCCTGACCTTGCAGCAGCGGTTCACGATCAGCAAGCGCTTCAGCGCGTTCGACAAATTGACATGGGACAGCCAGCCCTACGACGGCAGCAACGAGCCCTGGACCGGTCTGGAGTTTGGCGTGAAATGGGGAAGTCAATGAAGAGGATTGCGCTGGCCGCGCTCCTGCTCGGCGCGTCCTGCGCCGCCCTGGCGCAGATTCCGGGAGCGCAGGCGCCGGATTTTGTCGCGCTCTGCTATCACGACGTGCGCGACGATGTAGGCGGTACGCCAACCTCGCCCGAAGGCGCCCGGGGCATCGTCTCGGGCCGGCATGAGCTGGATCAGGATCAGTACGCGATCAGCACACGCAATCTGGCGTCGCAGTTCGACTGGCTTCGCTCGCACGGCTATCACGTCGTCAGCCTGCAACAGGTGATCGATGCCCGCAGCGGCGGTGCGGCCCTGCCGGACCATGCCGTGCTTCTCACCTTCGATGACGGGCTCCGCAGCGCGTACACCAAAGTCTTTCCCCTGCTCAGAGCCTACCGCTACCCCGCTGTGATGGCGGTCGTGGGCGCGTGGGCCAGCCTGCCGGACGACGGCAAAGTTCCCTACGGATTTCGCGACTTCACCCGCGACGACTTCGCCACCTGGGACGAGCTGCGCGAAATGCAGCAGAGCGGCCTCGTCGAGATCGCTTCGCACACCTGGGACCTGCACGACGGCATCGTCGCCAATCCGCAGGGCAATGTCATCCCGGCTGTCATTGTGCACGCGTACGATGCGAAGGCCCATCGCTACGAGACCGACGCGGAATACTCCGCGCGCATTCGCGCGGATCTGGCACGCAATTCCCACGAGATCGAAGAGCATGTAGGCCATGCGCCGCGCGCCGTGATGTGGCCTTATGGCGCGTACACCCAGGTGGCGGATTCGATCGCAGAGTCTCTCGGCATGAAGATCTCGTTCACCCTGGGCTGGCCGGTGACGTTTCCTGATCGCACCTACGGACTCACCGGGCTGCATGCGATTCCGCGCCTGGTGATGATGTCGAACCCCACCCTCTCCGACTTCCTGTGGTCGTTCAACCACCTGTATGTGCGCAACAACATCCGCGCCGTCCAGGTCGATCTCGATTACATCTACGATCCCGACCCTGCGCAGGAGGAGAAGAACCTCGGCGAGCTGCTTGACCGCATCCAGAAGCTCAACGTGACCCACGTCTGGCTGCAGGCTTACGCCGATCCCGGCGGATCCGGCACAGCCAGATCCGTCTACTTCCCCAACCATGAGCTGCCCATGCGCGCCGACCTGTTTTCCCGCGTGGCCTGGCAATTACGCACCCGCTGCGGCGTTGAAGTCTATGCGTGGATGCCGGTGCTCGCCTGGCATCTGCCCGATGCGGCGATGCAAAAGCAATTACAGATCGAGCCGAAGGCCGGCGCGAAAGACGATCCACCGGCGCGTCTGAATCCGTTTCTGCCCGAAACGCAGAAGCTCGTCGGCGATTTATACGAGGACCTCGGCCGCGCCGCCCCCGTCGCCGGCATCCTGTTCAGCGACGACGCGGTGCTCCGCGATACCGACAACCTGGGTCCGAACGCTCCGGCTCCCGGCCCCGAGCGGACGAAGGCGCTCGTTGATTTCACTCTTCAGATGGCCGCTCACACGCGCCGCTGGAGCCCCGAACTGGCGACGGCGCGCAATCTCTTCGCCGAGCCCGTGCTCCACCCTGAAGCCGAAGCGTGGTTCGCGCAATCGCTGCCGGCGTTTTTAGACAGCTACAACATCACCGCGCTGATGGCCATGCCCGCCATGGAGAATGTCGCCAGGGGCGATCCATGGCTCGCCCGCCTCGCGCGCACGGTGGAAGCGACCCCGGGCGGCACCGAGCAAACTGTCTTCGAGCTGCAGACCGTTGACTGGCGCACGAATCAGCCGATTCCCACCAGCCGCGTTGCCAAACAGGCCCGCGAGTTACAGGACGCAGGCATCCTCCACCTCGGCTACTATCCCGACGATTTCGCGAAAGACAACCCCAACATCGACCAGCTCACTCCGGCGTTCTCCGCGGCTACTTTCCCCAGCCAGCGGCCCTGACCAGGAGACGCCGGCATCGACACGAACGCCCGGGACGGATACCGTTCCCGGGCGCTGTATTTTTCCGGCGGGGAATTACTGCGGCGTGCTCGGCTTCGATGCATCCGCCTTCGGCGCGTCGCCGGCGGCCGGTGCAGCCGCGGCAGACCGCTTCAGCGTGTACTCCATCGGCGGCATCTGATCGTTGTCGGGTTTGGTCGATACCTTGATCTCGTCGCTGCTCACCGTGCACTCGTGCGTGATGGTCATGCCGTTGAACGAAACAGTGAAGGTCAGCTTATCGCCATCGATCTTTCCGTTATCGATGTCGATCGGATCGCCCTGGGGACCGAGTACTGTCCCGGTCACTCTCGTGCCATCTTGCCTGAAGGTAAAAGTGAGCGGGAAATTGCTCCCGTCGGGCGCGGTCAGCGAGCCCGTCCAGGTCCCCGTTACGTCGGTGGCTGCGAATACTGGTTTCGCGGTCGCAATCATCAGCAGCGCCGCGCACAAAACGATCCAGTTCCTCATCTGTTTCATCAGAAAGACCTCCGGAAATGCCCAGCGCGGCGATGATACCGCGCCCCGCGCATGCCTGCCCA
>Ga0335075_10018287_pt1 | contig 10390 bp, 11 predicted proteins | sample Lox_Sample_24_FD_206723 | JGI IMG/M metagenome (GOLD analysis project Ga0335075, IMG submission 206723) | Soil microbial communities from Loxahatchee National Wildlife Refuge, Florida, United States - Lox_Sample_2.4 | ecosystem: Environmental > Terrestrial > Soil > Wetlands | place: USA... | reverse complement strand
CGTACCGCTCGCTGAAGGTAGCGAAGTGCTGCGCGGACAGCAGCGTGGTCGGCACCAGGACGGCGACCTGCTTGCCGTCCTGCACCGCCTTGAAAGCCGCCCGGACCGCGATCTCGGTCTTGCCGTAGCCGACGTCACCGCAAATCAGCCGGTCCATCGGGACGGCCCGCTCCATGTCTGCCTTGACTTCGTCTACGGCGGCGAGCTGATCGGGGGTCTCTACGTAGGGGAAGGCGTCTTCCAGCTCGCGCTGCCACGGAGTGTCCGCCCCGAACGCGTGCCCTGGCGAGGCCATCCTGGCCTGGTAGAGCCGAATCAGCCCGGCCGCGATGTCCTTGACCGCCTTGCGTGCGCGGCCCTTGGCCTTCGCCCAGTCCGCGCCGCCAAGCCGGTGCAGCGTCGGCGCTTCGCCGCCGGTGTACCGGGTGACCTCGTCGAGCTGATCGGTGGGCAGGTACAGCCGGTCCGGCGGCTGACCGCGCTTGCTCGGCGCGTACTCGATCACCAGGTAATCCCTGGTCGCGCCCTGGATGGTCCGGCTGGTCATTTCCAGGTACCGGCCCACCCCGTGCTGTTCGTGCACGATGAAGTCGCCGGGCGTGAGCTGAAGCGGATCGACTCTGCCGCGGCGGCGGCTCGGCATCCGGTGGGATGGCCGCGCGCCGGTCCGCGTCCCGGCCAGGTCGGCCTCCGCCAGTACCACGAGCCTGGCGTCCGGCCAGATGAACCCGGACTCCAGCAATCCGGTCGCGACGTGCGCGAGTCCGGGCTCGGGCGGGAGCTCCAGGTTCCCGTCCCTGGCGCCGATCCCGTCGCCGCGCAGTAGCTCAGCCAGCCGCCTGGCGGGCCCGTGACCTTCGGTCACCAAAACAACCCGCCAGTCCTGCGACTGCCAGTGCCGGACGTCGGCAAGCGCACGGCTGGTGTCTCCCCGGTAGGCCGGGGCCGGATCAGCTGATATCAGGAACGCGCCGGGCTCGTCGGCGCCGTCGATGGTCACTTGACCGTCTGCGGTGCCGGCGTCAGCAATGCCGGCCCCGGCAGCAATCGCCGAGTCAGCCGTCGCGAACGGCGTGATCGTCCACCAGGGCAGCTCCATCGTCGCGGCTGCCGCCCGCGCCTCGGCGATCGGCCGGATCGCGGCCTGGCCAAGATCGATCGGCACGTCCCCGCCGGCGGCAGCGTTCACCCACGACGCATCGAGGAATTCCTGGCTGGTCGACACCAGGTCAGCCGCTCGAGCGCGGATACGCTCCGAGTCGCAAGCAATGATCTTGCTGCCCTTCGGCAGGTAGTCAAGCAGCAGGTCCATCTTGTCGGTCAGCGCCGGGGCGAGCGCCTCCATGCCTTCGACCGTGATGCCCTCGGCCATTTTGCCGAGAATGTCCTGCAGGCCCGGCCACTCCGCCGCCAGCTGCCGCGCCCGCGCACGGACGCCCGGGGTCAGCAGCAGCTCGCGGCATGGCGGCGCCCACAGGCCGTCCTCAGCGTTGGCGAGGCTGCGCTGGTCGGCCGCCTTGAAGTAACGGATCTCCTCGACCTCGTCACCCCAGAACTCCACCCGGAGCGGGTGCTCCTCGGTGGGCGGGAACACGTCGAGCAAGCCGCCGCGCACCGCCAGCTCACCGCGCCGCTCCACCATGTCCACCCGCGCGTAGCCGATCTCGACCAAGTGCGTGACAGCCTCTTCGAGGCTGGCTTCCTGCCCCGCGGCCAGCTTGACAGGGGTGAGCTCGCCGAGGCCGCTGACCATCGGCTGCAGCAGGCTGCGAACCGTCGTGGTGACGACCAGCAGCGGACCGGATCGCGGGTCAGTGGCATCCGGATGGGCGAGCCTGCGGAGTACGGCGAGACGCTGACCGGAGGTGTCCGACCGGGGCGACAGCCGCTCGTGCGGCAGTGTCTCCCAGGCCGGGAAGTAGCCCACCTGGTCGCTGCCGAGCAGCGAGCCGAGTGCCGCGGCAAGTTCCTCCGCCTCGCGCGCGGTGGCGGTGACGGCAAGCGTGACCTGCTGGGAGGCGCCGGCAGGCGGCGCCCCGTCCTGGCCGGCCTGCTGGGCCAGTGCTGCGACGAGAAGGGGCCGGAGTGACGCCGGGGCGATCAGATCGCCGCCGAGCGCGGGGAGCTCAGCGGCCTGGTCAAGTGCGCGCTGGAGCTGGGGGTCAGCATTGATAACCGGAAGAAGACCGGAAAGACTCATTTCGTCCTAACTTAGGCAGCACGAAAGGCCCGCGCCGAGCTGCAACCGGGCACTAACGGCCGCGCAGCGCACGACAACGGGATACATATAGTTTACGGCCTCCCTGTCGGCCTGCGGCGGGTACTCGGAGCCGAAGCCGGGTACCCGGCATCGATGGCAGGGCAGACGACGCGCCGAGGGCTGACGCCGCAATTGAAGCTACTTGGAGTATTCGTAGCGCTACTCTAAGTGTCCGTGGCGAGCGCAGACACGCCGCCGGGACTCGACGTCGTGACGACAGGCCCTGGCGCAAAGGGCAGGCACAGAGCATCAGCTGCTGCAGTACACGGGTCCTGGCCGGTTCAGACACCGGAGCCGAGCAATTCACCCGGTTCGCGACCGAGTATGCCGCCCAGCACCGAGATCGCGCGATCAGCATCCTGCAGGCGGGCTGCACCACCGCTGGCGCTGAGCTCGACTTGGCCGCGGTCCGCGCCATCGGCGCCGACCTGGTGGTATCCCAGGCCGACGACGACTGCACGGCCGTACGCGAGGCGGCCGAAAGCCGGCCGGAGTTGCGTTCAGCGACACTGGCCGAGCTCAGGCAGTTGCCGTTGACGCCACGTTCCCTCGATATTGTGCAGTGCTCGATGCTGTTGCACCGGATCGGGAACGCCGAGCTTGTGCTCAGCCGGCTCGTCGGTGCGCTGCGGCCGGGCGGGCTGCTGCTGCTCACAACCGCGGACCGGCTGAGCGCGATGGGGACGCTCGACCGCATGCTGCCGCAGTTCGCGCGGGTTATGGCATGGCGGCTGGCCAGGCCCGGCCAGCCTGGACCGTTCCCGGCCCGGTACGAACCGATCGCATCCGCACGCGGTATCGAGGCCTTCGTCAGCAGGCACGGACTTGTCATCGCGCACCGGCAGGCACGCCGGGCAGTCGCTGAGCGGATGGCTGCGGCGGCGGTACCGCGCGCGCTGGTCGCGTGGTTGTCGGGCGGCCGCTTCACGAGCAGCCATGACGAGCTGCACTACGTGATACGCAAACCGGAGGACCCGGACGCAAGGGTCATATCCGGGGAGACGGTGCTGCACTAGCTGCGCCCGGCGGACCCGTCACGTGTAACCTCGGGCATGCCCGGTGGGAGCGGGATGGAGGAGAACGTGACCGCTGAAGCGCAGGCCGTGAGCCCGGCCGAGCTTAGTTCCTTGCCGACCTGCACGCTCAGCGCGAGTCAGCTTGGCGATCTCGAGTTGCTGTTGTCGGGCGCGTTCGCGCCGCTGACCGGGTTCATGACGATGGCAGATGCAATGGCGGTCGGGCAGTTCTGGCAGCTTGCCGATGGAACCCCGTTCCCCGCGGTAGTCACCCTGGACGTTCCGGCCGAGGCGCTGCCTGCGGCCGTGGAGCTGTCGGATCGCCTGCTGCTTGCCGATCCGGAGGGCACGCCGATCGCTGTCCTGACTATTCGCGAGCGAACGGCGCTGGGTCCCGACATGCCGCGCGCCGATACGTTGCACCCGATGGCGCTGGCCGGGACTGCCCAGACCGGTACTACACGGCCCGGCCTCGTGCGGCTCGCCGGACCGGTGTCGGCAAGCCGGGTCCCCGAGCACGGCCCGTTCCGCCGGCTGATGCTGACCCCGGCGGCAAGCCGGGCAGAGCTCGCCGACGGCCCGGTGCTGGCGTTCGCGACCAGATCGCCGCTCACCAGCCGCCAGATCGGCCAGATCAAGCACCTGGCAGGTCAGCTGAAGGCACAGGTCCTGATCCTGCCGCTGGTTGGCGGGCACGTTGATGTGGTCGGCACGCCGCAGGCACTGATCCGCTCGGTGCTGGCGGCGATGCCGAGCCTGCCGCCCGGCGCGCGTGTCGTCCCGGTGCCGCTGCCGCCACGCCCCGGTTTCGCGGACGGCCGGGCGCGCGAGCTTGCCTTGCGGGCCCGGGTAGCGGCGGCCTACGGGGCGACGCACTTGATGGCCGACGGCAGCGCCCCCGAGGAAGCGCACCTGCCGGCTGGCGCCGACCTCGCTGCCAGCGCCGCGATCCTGATCGTCCCGTCCGGTGACTGGGCCTACGACCCGCGGGCCGAGGTGTGGCGGCCGCACGCCCTGATTGAAGCCGGAACCGAGCAAGAGGACCTGTCCGCGGACCAGCTCGGCGACTTGCTGGACGCCGGTAGCGAGATCCCGTCCTGGGTCATGCCCGCAGCGGTCGCTCGCGAGCTGCGGCGGGTGCGGCGGCCACGATCCGAGCGGGGGCTAGTGCTGTTCCTGACCGGGCTGTCCGGCTCGGGTAAGTCAACGATCGCCCGTGACCTGGCGGACGTGCTGACGGAGCGGAGTGACCGCCAGGTTTCGCTGCTCGACGGCGATCTGGTCCGCCAGTTGCTGTCGGCAGGCCTGACGTTCTCGCGCGCTGACCGCGATCTCAATATCGCCCGCATCGGCTTCGTGGCCGCCGAGATCGCCCGGCATGGCGGTATCGCGATCTGCGCGCCGATCGCGCCATTCGCTGCTGCCAGGGCTCAGGTCCGGCAGATGGTCAGCGAGACTGGGGACTTCTTCCTCATCCACGTGGCGACGCCGGTAGAGGTGTGCGAGGCGCGCGACCGCAAGGGCCTGTATGCCAAGGCGCGGGCCGGGCTGATCGGGCAGTTCACTGGCGTGTCCGATCCGTATGAGGTGCCTACCGACGCCGAGCTTGTCATCGACACCTCGACGGTCAGCCGGTCCGCCGCCGTGCAGGCCGTCCTGACAATGCTGACCTCAGGCGGCTGGCTCGCCGAGCAGGCGACGCCGGGCCGGTAGGTCAGCTATGGCACCTGGCCGGAACTAGTCGGCGTCCTCGGCCTTGGTTCCCGCGTCAAGCTTGGAACCGAACCGGGTGATCCGGCCCGACAACGAGGCAGACATCCGGTCACGCAATCTGGAGAGCAGCAACAGGCTGATGATCGCGCTGATAATCAGCGCCATGAGAATCAACGGGATGCCGCGCAGGCCGAATAGCGCGAGGATGATGGCGGCCGCCAGGAAAAGCAGCAGCCGCAGCAGCGTATAAGTCAGGGTCGCGCGCATGACAGTACGAGGGTAGTGCACGCGGGCTGGCGCTTTCGCGGCACCCTCGGCCGGGACTGGCGCGCCGCTGCGGGGCCGATCACGCAGGCCGTTAGCGCGCTCTGACTGGCTCAGCCAGCCCGGCGCAAATCGTCAGCTTATGACCTGGTTACTTGACCCGAACGTGACTTCCGGCTTGACTGAAGGTTCAGACGGAATTTTCCGAATCGAGGGATAAAGCTGTCGTTTGTGGCTAAGTTCGCGAGTTTCTGCGACACTTGTGGACTGACCCTCAGGGACCAGGGAGTAGAACACGATGGACGGCAACAGTGAGCGCCTGCTCACACCGGGGGAAGTAGCCGCACTCTTCAGAGTCGACCCTAAGACTGTCACCCGGTGGGCAGCGTCGGGGCGGATTAGCAGTATCCGGACACCTGGCGGCCACCGCCGGTTCAGGGAGACTGAAGTGCGTGACCTACTTGACGGCAGCCCTGACTCAGCGGAGGCCGGCTGACACCACCCGGGCCCTAAGGCCGGTCGTTCCAGCCGCCGTCTGATCCGTACCGGGCAAGGTAATCGAGAAACTCGCGGCGCAGCGCCTCGTCGCCATCCCGCCAGAGCTGGCGTCTGGCCGACTCCTCCTCCGGCGTGATGGCTTGCGCCGCAAGGCGCGTGTAGTCCGCGTGATCGGGACCGATCTCAACGTATGCATTGCCCAGAATCCGGTCGTCGTTCGTAGCCGCATACTCGGGCACCAGCAAATTCCCGCTGGCCAGCCGGATCACGAACATCGCCTGCACCTCGTTAGATGCCATACCGCACGTTGAAGTAGAGCATTACGTCCAGCGCGCTCCTGGTGTTGCCGGAGAGCATTTCCACGAGCGCCGGCCGCTGACTCGACGCGATGGCTGCGAATGCGTCGGCGAAAAACTCCCGGCGGCCGGACGCATCGTCACGCCGGTGGAATTCGCTGGCGAGATGCGGGACGCAGCGCTCGTACACCGCGCCGAAGTCAGCCGAGTCGGACTGCCATGTCCCGGTCGTACCGTCGATGTCGTCGAGCGCGTGTCCCACCTCGTGAGACATCACATCAGGCGTGGGCGACGGGCGGGAGCCGACGATGATCTTCCGGTCACCGTAAGCCCCTGCGCACGCGTCCCAGGTTGCTCGGCCTGACGGCAGCGCCACGCCCTTGAGCTCGCCCATGTGATCGAGGTCTGGCACCCCGCCTGTCCCGACGTGAATGGCGTCGAGTCCCGCCGCGAGCTTCTCCTTGACCAGCTGGGGAAGACCGGCCAACCGGTTGATGGCGGTTACCGTCTGCGGGGGAGGCGACGTGCCGGCCTCCCATTCGCGGATCAGCACTTGCTCCAGGCAGCCGCAGTCACGCAGGCCCAGATCCGCGCCGCCCGGCCGCGCGGTCTCGTACCACGGCTGCCCGTTGCCAGCAGTGGCAGACTCGCGCGCCGCCACCGCCGGCCGTGCCTGGCTCGCGACGCCAGCAACCGGTGCCGAGCCTGGCGTGTCCGGCGCCAGCCTGATGGCAGCCCTCGCGCGGGTGCTGCCCGAGACGGCGCCGTTAGCCACCGCGCTGCTCGAAGACGTCGCTGCGGCACGGTGCGCTCCGGCTCGCGTCGCCGGGCGCCCGGAGTTGGCCACGGGCGTCGCACCCGGCCCGTCCGCTGCGATCGCTGGCCCTGGCCTGGAGTCGCCCGGCGCCGCGCGGCCCGATCTCATCCCGTTTCGCGGCCAGCCGGCGACCCCTGATGTGCTCGTCTTCCGGTGGCTGCCAGGAGACCCGGCCGGACGGGCACCGGCTTGGCTGGCGTCGGCTTGGCTGGCGCCGGCTTCTGGCCGAGCCCGGTCAGCGCGCGCATCGGCGTTCCGGTCCGCCTGACCGACTGCCCGGCGGCTGCGACGCGGCCACCAACTGCGACGGCGAAGTAACCGAAGCGGCATGAACGCAACTCCACTGTGGGAAACATCACGAACGCAGCTAAACAAGCCCGCTGCTGCCGTCAGGTTATGCCTGGCTTCTCGCGTTGTCAGCTGGATGTCACGGAATGTCACCGGCTGCCGAGCGCGGCCGGGGTGCCGCAGAGGTCATCTCCGGCTGCGGACAGATGTTGCGTTTATGACCGGGGACCCACATTTAGCAGCTAGGCTGCGTGCATGTGGCTGGCTTGTGCTCTTATCATCCTGTTTAGCGTGGGGTTCGTGCTGCCGTGCATGCTCGACATCACGATGACGCCGGATTCAGAGTTCACAACGTTCAGTAAGGGCACCTGGCTGGTGATCACGGGCGCCTTCTGGATCTTCGGAGCCGCCGCCTGGCTGCTGGTGGGACGCCCGCAGCGCCTGGGCGTGCACCGGTCCAACCCATACCCGGCAGGCGGATTCGACCCCTCCGAGGCATTGCTCCGTCACCCGGCTGCGCGCGCCGCGGCTGGCTACGGAGACTTCGCTGGTCCAGTTGGCATCGCCGACTCGCGCCGACCGCTCGGGCCTGACGACGACCCGGACTTCCTCGTCGAACTGAGCCGCCGCATCCGTGAGTCACGCGACGGCTCGTTAGCTGCCTGACCTCGCCGGCACTGTCGGCGCAGAGGATGAGCATCAGTTTCCTGGTCCTTGCGGCGCGGTAGAGTCGCGGCCGTGGCTGCCAGCCTCTGGAGCATCCGCCTGGCCGTATCCGGTGACGGGGCGTTCCTGGCCGACATGCTCGTGGAAGCTGTGAACTGGTCATCCGAATGGCCGAAACAGAGCCTCAAGCGCGTGCTCTCGACCCACAGGACAGCGCATTACATCGCCGGCTGGCCCCGCGACACCGATCTGGGTGTCATAGCTGAGGCTAACGGGGATCGAATTGGCGCGGCATGGCTCCGCTTCCATCCCGCTTCCGATCCGGGATACGGCTTCATTGCCGCCGACGTACCGGAGCTGACGATCGGCGTAGTTGAGGACTGGCGCGGCCGCGGCGTCGGGCGGGACCTGCTGCGCGTGATCGCCGAGCAGGCTCTGCCGGCTGGTATCCGGCAGATCAGCCTGAGTGTCGAGCGAAAGAACTTCGCGCAGGAGCTGTACCGGTCCGAGGGCTACCGGATCGTGGACTGCAGTGGCAAGGACTCCGACACGATGCTGAAGGACCTGGTGCCGCCCAGGGCCAGCACCTAGGCGAAGCACCTCACGGACGCGCCGGATAATGATTTACGTGGGCATCATCCTCGAAACACAACGACTGGCCCTGCGGCAATTCACCGCCGACGACGCAGACAACTTGTATGACCTCAACAGCGACCCGGAGGTGATGCGCTACCTCACGGGCGGCAGGTCAACGCCTCGCGAGGTCCTCCGTGACCAAGTCATCCCCGTCCATCTCGCCGTCTACGAGCGGCTCGACAGGCTCGGGACGTGGGCGGCCGAGTCCAGGACCAGCGGAGAGTTCCTGGGCTGGTTCCACTTCCGCCCCGGCCCTGACGCAGACCCCACGAACATCGACCTCGGCTACCGGCTGCACCGGTCCGCGTGGGGCAAGGGCTACGCAACCGAGGGATCGCGTGCCTTGATCAACATGGGTTTCACTGACCTTGGCGTTCAGCGGGTTTACGGACACGCAATGGCGGTCAATGCGGCCTCCCGGCACGTTCTGGAGAAATGCGGCCTGAGGCTGGTGCACACGACTCCGTACGAGGGGCCTGACCTCATCGAAGGCTCCGAGCACGGCGAGGTTGAGTACGCACTCACCAAGCCCGAGTGGGAGGAACGCGCTGGCAGTGCCTAGCCACCCACCTTCAGCGGAGAGATCGCGGCACCCCACGCGGCCTGGACAGGTGGCAGGAAGTGTCGGCTAAGGGTGGCTCAGTGCAAGCACCACCAGGATGATGACCGCGACGAGGGCTAGCGACATGACGACAACCCCGACGCTAAGCAGACCGGGCAAGTGCAGCCAGCCCCAGCGTGCTTCGGCGCGCGTTTCTTGTTCGCGCAACTCTTCGCGCTGGGCCTTGCTCAGCTCCGGGGGAGGCCCCGGTGGCATCGGCATCCGCCACCGTGCGCCCCGCACTCCCATCGTTTGCCACCTGGTGGGCTCCTGCGGGCCGTCCAATGTGCCTCCTCCGGAATGCCTGTTCAGCCCAGTAATACGGAGCCAGAGGGAACCTGAACCTCCTGCGCGCACCGCGGTTGTTAGTCCCCGCCCCGCTGGGTCAGGGTAGTGCGTTACCTCGAGACAACCCAGCAGATACAAAACGGGTGCCCGGCGGGGTCTGCGTAGACCTGAAAATCGTCGGTGGGATCTTCTGCCGACTTGAGCAGTTTCGCGCCCAGCGCCATGACTTCGTCGTGAGCCGCCCTGGGGTCATCCACCCACAAGTCGAGGTGGATTTGCTGGGGCGTTCCATCCGGCCACTCGGGACGGACGTGGTTCGGTGCGAGCTGGACGCCCACTCGCGGTTTGCCGTCCACCAACACCATGTGCCAGTCATCCTCAGCGTCGACTGTGCCACCGAGCACGCTGGCCCAGAAACTGCTTTCGGCTGCCAGGTCGGCCGCGTCGAACGTCACAACTTGATGGTTAATCCTCACAGCGACCTCTTTGCGCGCAACGACGACCCAGGACGAGCGCCACCGAGTCTAACCTGCGGTCAGGCTGCAGGAGGGGCTGCGGCGGGTGGTGCGTGGCTGTGCAGCGTCTTGGTGCCGTCGGGGCTGACCGCGGTGGTTGTTCCGTCGGGGTGGAGGGTGAATTGCCATCCCCACCGGTGGATGGCCACAAGGTGGTGGAAGCGGCATAGCAGTGCGAGGTTGGACAGGGCGTGCCGTCCGCCGTCTTTACGGGGCAGGATGTGATGCACTTCGCAGCCGGCGGCGGGCAGGTCACACCCCGGGAACCTGCAATGCTTATCCCGCTTACGCACCGCCCGCCGCAGGTGGACGGGGATGGTGTCGAACGTCGCGGCGATGTCCAGCGGCAAGCTGATCGTGGCGACCGGGATGCCGGCGGCGCGGCGGCGCAGCCAGGCCGCCCGCCCGGCCGGGCCCGACAGCAGCGCGATGGCCTGGGCGAGCACGTCCCCAAAGGGTGCTTCGGCCGCCGCCCGCGCCGCCGCGGCCTGCAGCCGCTCCCGCTGGCCGGGGTCGGCGTATCTAGCTAGCA
>Ga0335075_10018286_pt1 | contig 10390 bp, 6 predicted proteins | sample Lox_Sample_24_FD_206723 | JGI IMG/M metagenome (GOLD analysis project Ga0335075, IMG submission 206723) | Soil microbial communities from Loxahatchee National Wildlife Refuge, Florida, United States - Lox_Sample_2.4 | ecosystem: Environmental > Terrestrial > Soil > Wetlands | place: USA: Florida... | reverse complement strand
GGACATGGAATACAGTCTTTTATTTTGTATATTTTGAGCGTTGCGCTGAGTGTTGACTCCATCCCTATCGCCAGCTATTCTGTGGCTCCGAGCTTGTACACTGTCCTACCTATTGTCCTGACAATCATGCACCTCGACGGCACATCCATTCATTCCCTCCACAATATAGGGGCCATATGCCCACCCCAATTCTTTAATTATTTAAAGAACTTGGAAGTTCAATAAAAGGTACGCAGTGGAATAGACAGTTTACATTGAACGAGTGACTTGAACTTGAATTCTCAACTCAGCGAAGGACTAACTACAGGTTTATATAGACGTAGATCGGAGAGATTGGATGCTCCGTATTACTGTAGGATAGAATCCGTGATGTCAATGATTCTTTCTGCTCCCTGTATCAATAACTTCAAAGATGTAGGCGGCTCTAGAGCCGGAGTAATATTGGGCCGAAGCTGTACCTAACTTGTATAGTATCAACAGAACTTATTTACACAGTGCTTATATTTCTAACATAACAAAAAATTATGTACAGTATCCTAACGCTATTCTGAGTTAGTATATTGCCGCCTACTCATCTGGGATTACTTACTTGAGAGGAAGTCGTAGCTGTACAGGCAAACGTTGATGAGGAGCACTTACCAAGGCAACTGGCGCTGTAGAAAGCGCTGTCAGAGCAAGTAGTAGGCTCTAGGTGTTGACAGTTAAAGGTGTAAATTGAAAGAGGTAGCAAAGTAGTTAGGAAGACCTTCAAATTTTTATTATTGTGCTGCACAGTCTGGGTGGCCTTCAATGCATAATTTCAAATTCTCTAAGGTAACAACAGGAAACGGAATGTCAGCGTAAACAAACCCCATCGGGTAAGGCCAGACTGGCTGTAGTAATTGTTAGACTGGATATAACAAAGCCCAACTTAAAAGCCACGAAGGCGGCAGACAAAGGAGGATGTTAGCTTCCAGAGGCCTAGGAAGCTTTCATAGCTGCTAGTGTAAACCCAACGATAGGGAACCCAATTAGGAAATAGCACAAATCACGGCAGTTCTATAGGAGCGAAAGGTAGAGTCCGTACGTCAATTTGAACCCATCTATAAGACCCGAGTTTGTCTTCCATACAGATGCTCTAATAGCGGGGTAGATCTTGGGTTATAAGACGAGCGTCGAAAGTGGTGTGATCAAATGCACACGGCTTAAAGGAGTATTTCCGATATGTTCTATTAAATCTATTGGTTAAATTAAGCAACCACCACGTCACAGTTCGCCTTGCCCCATTTCCGCTCTCTCCAATTATATGCTATAACGGCATAGTCTTGTGATGAGGTGTAATTTTTGCCTGCTTTATTGTATATACTGTTGCGTAGCTCTTGGAAAATTTGAAATTTAGAGGGTTTGAACATGTCCTATTGGCTAGGTGCATGCAAGCACTATACCTACATTAATGTTAGTGTGATACCACTGTGACGTGTATGTTATATTTTCTTTTCCTGTCTACAGTTCCCTGCACACTTCGCCGACAGAAGGAGCTATGAGGTGGTGGTAGGCATGCTTTAGCAGCATACACAAGCCCTCAGCCCTCTCCAAGTAATTTAAAGGATAAGTTTGAAGAATTTCGGCTATCAATCAAGATCTAGTCGATCTCAAGCCCTGTGATCGAAATGGAGCTGCGTCTGATTGTGAAAGCTTCGCAACCTCCTCCTACCCTACGGTCGCTGACACTGGCTGGAAGACTGTGGTACTTGACAGAAGCTCTTGATGTGTCTCGACCTGAAAATATACCACAGTATATCTGTGTCTCTTATATCTGGGGCTCTGGAAGAGTGCCAAACCCACTCTATGAGACTAGCGTTATGTCCGATCAAACACTTCCTGCGCTAGTCGCCGCCATGGGGAACTCTAATTGTTCATCATTTTGGATTGACGCCTTCTGCATTCCCCTAGCGCAGCCTCAGCGACGCGCGACCTTGGAAAGTATGGGATTTATCTATAGCCAGGCATCTCAAGTCGTTGTATCGCTTTCTGAAACTTCCTTCGCCGCAGTCAAGCAAATGGTCCGATCAGACAGAGTGGATGAAAATGCCCTCAACAGTTTGGATCAGGATGAATGGGTTAGGAGTGTTTGGACTTATCAAGAAGTCGTCAACAGCAAGCGACTTAGTTTTGTAACCGGAAACGTTGCAGGCGCAATCGTGGATGGAAGTCATTTCCTCAATTGCGTTGGATATTCTCTCGATCGGTACAAAAAATCGCACGCATGTAACCCATTCGACATCCGACGAAAATTTGCTGGCCTTGATGCACTGGAAGATCTTATAGAAGATTGGCACATATCGAGTTACACTAAAAGGTCTGCCTTTCAGGTCATGTCAAATCTGGATAGGCGATATACTGCAGAACCCCAAAACTATTTTTACTCGATGATTGGGGCCATTTCTCAAACTCCCTCGGCACGCACATCCTCTCCATCAATCACAGAACTTTCTGAGACCTTCATGAGAATCTGTGAAGAGAAAAGTGACTACTCCTTCCTCTACTCCACGGCAGCTCGTGATGAGAGGTTAGGTAGACGTTGGCGTCCTATCCCTGGACATCTTCACTCTCTTTTGCCCTGGGGTAGCTGGGGTGAATCACAACCGGGGCATTACGATTCACAGGGATTTTGGCTTGATAATATGCTCAGATTTGAGATGGCTACAACAATGAACGAGCTGTCCAAACAAAAGATCCCCCAATGGCTCCACCAGCTAGAGCTCTTAAACAGCGATATTGCTACAATTGCCGAAAAAGTTTACCAAAATTTATGTTTGATGGGATTCTCAGGAAGTAGCGCTTATATTTTAACGGAAGATGGGCTTTTCTTTCCACAAAAACCTCTGCTAGGGGCGGTTGATGTAACGATTCTGGTTTCGGCAAGCATACAAGCAACATATGGTGGTCCTGGATTGGCAAAGGCAATTGCCGGGAAGGCAGTTTCTTATACGCCTGGTATCCTTGCTGGTACAATATCAAAAGAGCGTGCTTCGTCTATCCTTATAGAGGCTATGCCAGGAATGAAAAGCTAGTAGAATAGAGATATCTCCCTCCATTGCGGGGCCGATCCGGGTTAGGGCTAGGGGCTCGCTCCCCCCGAAGAGAGCCCAAAGATAGCGCGCGATCCAACAGTTTCGGCGATCTGACCGAGAATTGGGCTATTTGGTTTATAATCGGCTGATCTGAGCGATGAAAACTTAGGTATATAATAGAAGTAGAAAGTTCTCTTTTGAGATATTCTTCCAGCATTTGGTCCACGCAGTCACTGCCTTCTTCCTAATGCTTAGTGCACCCCGTTTGGTAGTGTCCGTCGTCATCCACATCCAGCATGGCTCTATCATTCTCAAATCTGGTGAGTTCCCAGGCCAGAGAAAACGGAGAATATGATATATTGGAGTTACAGCTTCGTGGCTGTAGAAATCTTGAGTCCTAATCCCAACGAATCGTAATCTTTTGGATCCTATAATTGAAAAGCAGTATTAGCTATTAATAAGGCCTCATAGATATCTATAGGGACTGCATGCCCGTACTAATTGTTGCGGGCATCAAGCAATAGAGTCACATTAAGCTACGCATGAAATTACCACTCTATTCCCGTGATTCCAACAGGTTATGAGCCCGGACAGCAATTAACTATTCTATCTGTCCAATCGCTCTACTATCCAATCAGTGGTCATACCCTCCTTCGCATCTCCACAACGGACTACACCATGGATTCTACAACATCACCATAATTCTACTAGTACAAGTACAACCGCGCAAGCAGTCGACAACTATCCAGACTAGTCTACAACCTTGACCAATTTCCTAAAGGCCGACCGCACCTGGAAAATCGTATTCTGTCGCAAAATGGGCCATTTCGTAGATGCTCTCGTTAGGAGCCACAGAATGGAGGCGAAATAGCTAATGCCTAAAAGACGTGCAAAGAAAGTCTTAAAACGTACGAAAGCAGGGTAGCTAAGGCTTGCTCTATAATTCTCTCATCAGTGTCACCATCCTTCTAGCAGTTCATGTCGCGATATAACCCTGTCAAGGGGTTGTTTGATAGCTGGCTTACCCCTAATCCTTGCTGAGAGGGTGGAGCACCACTATAAGTCTATGGGCTGGTCCCTCTTCTATGAGATAACCTAGTATCAATACATTCAATAATCCTCATGTTCATGTGCTCCGCCTATAAAACTTGACAGTTCATCTACGCAATAACAGACCCAAAGCAGATGTTGACAACCTTAAATATCCAACTCGACTCTGTAAATGCAAACGCTTCATTCTACATGCCTAATTATTTAGGGAGAAACAAACTAGAGTTAGACTTATTTTAGCTTTCTTTGCAAAACTCGTCTAATACCAGACCTGATTAGCTACTACAAATTTCAAAGTCAATAATGATTCCATTTCACACGCCCTAACCCCAAGGACCTACCTTCCAGGTTTGAATTAACAGCAGATGTACTTCAACTTCAATCTAACACTAATTGGACTGCTCTTACCCAAATCCTTATAAATAAGGAAATTTAAATGAACACTCTCACCAACCTGTCCGTAAAACCAACTTCCAACTGCAATAGTGTCTAATTCCAAGTTCTAGAAAAACCAGAAGCAAAACCAAAAGTAAAAGTAGAGTTCTAAGAAACGCAGTTTCTAGCACCACTCCTAAAAACAATAAAAACTCAGATTCCGATAGCGATTCCCAGAGCCCAAAATCTAAAGACTAAGGACGACTCCCTTATAGTGCTTCTACTGCTGCAAGCTGCCTAAATGCAGGCTAAGGGAACAAGCTAAGAAATTCCCTCTTAACAACTTACAAAGCAATAATACGTAGAAGCTTAACGATAAGACAGTTGCAAATATAGCAGATGTATTAGTCATAGCCAGTCATACTACTCTACTCTCACTTGCTTGTACAAAGTCTTCTTCTTTTCTTATAGTGTAGTAGGGTTCCGTGATCCCATATAAAAATTACATGATCAGAGCCCGCACTAGGGTATCAATGTATTTAGCTAACTCGTAGACTACCTTCGAGCATAGTCATTCCTTTACAGTTGTCTGTTACGGATCGGATAGGTTTTACGGGTCATTTACGGGTTATTTACGGGATTTACGGACGGACAGAGAGAGTTTACGGACGATATACGGGTCTTTGAGCAAGGATTTCTTTACAGACACGGAATACAGTTGTTTCTTTTGTGTGTTTTGGCTTCGAGTCTGTACGCTAACCTACCCATTGCCCTGACGATCGTGCACTTTGACGGCACACCCATTCTATCCCTCCACAATAGCTTAGTATATTAATTCTAAAGCTTTAGATTACATTTGCAACAGCCCTAAAGCTTTCTAAAAGTTTTAACGGCTTGCTACACCTATCAAAATACAGATTAATGATAATAGTGTGGAGGGATAGGATGGGTGTGCCGTCGCAGTGCACGCATGAAGATGGACGACAACCTGTACAATTGGTAGTCCCAAATCCAAGAATCTAAAGCTAAAGAAGGAAGAGAACTCAGCAGCCGAAGGCTCTTAAATAAAGAGGGCCACGTGTGCCGGAGCCGTAACAGGAGCTACATACAATTCAATTCAAGAGTTTTAATTTAAAATGACTAACCCTCACTAATTTTAAGGACTGCCCTTAACTCTGCGGTGTTCACAACACGCTCCACAACTGCCTACAGAATCTATCTGGATACAAAGGATCAATTTTTTATGATAGAGTATTTCTTGTAAAGACTCTTAATAACTAGCACTTCTAAAGTTATAGTTCAATTGCAATCTCTTTGAATTGCGCGCTGACTTCAGTGCGAAATTGATTAGTGAGCGCAATCACTAAATACACTACACAGTTAGCGATAGACAGCCTAGAATTTACCGGTCATGAGCCTAAAGGCCTTTAACAGATTTAGCTGTTATTGCTAAAAGTGGTTTTGCATGCCCAACGCATCTCGCTGACTTCGACTGAAACAAGAACAATATTATTTAGAGTAAAGTGAATTTATATAGAATGCAAGACATTTGTTGACATATTAAAGTAGTATTGTTATGTACTTTGTAGGTGAATGTGCACAGCACATTACAAAATCGAGGCTTAGGGTTTTAGGGTGGTAGTGCAGTCATTATAATTAGTGAGGGTGGTAGATTAGCCGTTTTAATTTATAAGGGTGGTATTTCAGTCCGAAATTAATTTTTGGGTGGTAGGTCAGTCATTCACCGTTAATATATATTACCCATGTGCTACATATTCAAACTACCCAAATAACCTCCACTACAAGACAACTAACCATTTAATACCGCACCCATATCCCCCAGTCATGCCCCAACCTCACAAAGCATCACAACATTAAACGTCGGCGCCACACAGCTCGCCCCCACAACATTCCCAAGAAACACATCATCCGTAATCGCCTCCCCAGGACAGAGCTGCAGAATATCCGACGGCCCAACCGCACACCCTAGCATCCCGCCCGCTGTAGAACACACCAACAAGGTCCCCTGGTTGTTCACATCAGAGAACGTATCGAAATGCACTAGCTCAAACGCTTGCCCAAAGCCTAGATACGCAACCTGCCCCGTCTCATCCATAATGAGGTTGCCCTCCTCCGTAAGCGAAAACGGCGTCGCTTCATCGAGTCCTACGCCATTAAAGCCGATGATCGTGCCGTCGCCCAGATCGAGGTTAGCGTAGGTGCCGTCGAGGGCGATGCCGTTGAGAACAATGCCGGAGTTGGAGAGGCGAAGGATGAAGGTCGGCGAGGGGTTTGCGCACGCGATTAAGGTGGTCGCAGCGGTGTATGTCGTTGTAGTAGTTGCGGTGAGGGTTGTGAGCACTGTGGCGGAGGGGACGGCGAGGGTGGTGGTGCTGGGGCTTGCGCCGATGCAGGAGCAGGCGCTGGAGTAGCGGGCGGCGCCGGAGCAGGCGGAGGCGTAGGCGGGGATGGCGGTTGGGGAGAGGGTTGCTTGGCGGGCGCGGACGTTTGGGTTGGGGGTGATGGCTGGATCGGTTGTTGTGGTTGCTGTGGAGGTGGTAGTGATGAAGGTGGCAGTTTGGGTGATGGTTTGGGTGCTTGTGCTAGAGGATGTTAGAAAATTGGTAAAATGGCTATGTAAATCAATTGGGAATGTGCGCTGCTCACACTGTGGCTGGAGAGACTGTCACCATAAAATATGATTCGCAGTCGGCTAGACCATCTCTGGTTGAGAAAGCGCTTGCTAAGAGGATATTAGAGATAGACTCAAACTTAAAACATGTGTGCGAGGCTTACCAATGACAGCTCTGAGACAGTTGTCTGCTGCGCAGGTTGCTGTAGCAAGCTGGACGCTGTAAAACAGCGCAACAATTGATAGCCGAATCTTGGAAAACAACATTGTATGTATTCAATTAGATGTTAAGGATGGGTTGTGTTGTAATATGAAGAGCTTCTTAAGATCATAGCGATGCTTTTGGATGTTTATAACCTCTTGTCTGATGTATTAATGCCAGAAGTTAATACCCTCCCTATACGCTGCAGGACTTCGTCACTTAGCCTAGCTATATTCTGCACAAGGGTCCATCCTATTACGAGAAATTCAAGCAACAATCTAAAAACGTGCCACTATTTTTAGCTTGGGCTAATGGGTGTGGTTAGACGTAGTTGTGCACAGTACATTGCGGTGAAGAGCGTACCGCATAAGCTGGTAGACAACATCCATGTAAACGTCCGAGCTTTCTTTTTGGGGCTCCATTTCGACTGGTGTTATTGGAAAGAGGGCGTTATACACTAAAAGGGTCAAACAACCCCTAAATCTAGCAGACTAGTCATGAAAGTGGGTATTTAGGACCGTACCAGGTGTATGTGACACATTTTATCTCTGAGAAACCACCCCGCCGGCCCCCCCCCAAAAAAAAAGCTATTTTCTAGAGGATTTCACCTTATTTATCTCAATCCAAGAACAGAACAGGGTCTTCTCGTAAAGGCTGGTGTTGTATGCCAGTTTATGCGGTACTTGCATATATGTAAGGCCAGAGATATAAAGATCTATCCAGTGAGGTGGCTGGAACTGCTAATATGGCGCTGCTAAGGATATATTATTCGTCCGCTTTAGCAACCGACTAAACGTTCGAGTATCATCTTCTGCTGTGGATTTTAGGTTAGCCGAATGTAGGCGGATTCTGTGCTTTCAATAGTCAAGTTGCATTATTGCTACTTCGTACTCGCTAAGTCTCCCCGTTGAAGCCCTACAAAGAATCATCTTAAAAGGAAATTCAAGTGCCTAGACAGAGCATGCTATATGTGGCGTACGCCACAAACTAGGGTTTAAGAATAATCACTCCACACTGCAACCTGGCGATGGTGTGCTGATCTTATGTTGCTAAGCGTAAGTAGGTAAGCTCTCTTGAGCTTGTTACTAAAACAATCAGGCAATAGAAAAATATGCTTGGGTCGCGAATCTGCCCTGCTTTTACCTGCCAGCGAGGGACTCGACGCGTCCCAGAATCCTCTTGCAATTCAGCTTTCGTCGAAACAACACATATAGAAAGGCAACTTACTGGTTGTAGTGCCCTACACGAGCAAAATCCTTTCCCTTTATGAATGACGAGGCCCGGTCACGTCATTGGTTCTGAATTGTGAGCCAGTTGGTCAATGTCTCTATGGTTCCAATCGAGTTGGTCGCGAGGCGTCTCTGCATCCTCCTTTCAGAAAGGTAATATTGGGTATCCTTCTACAGGCACACAATTCCTTTGCCATGTTAACCATTACCATTTAAGAGCACAGCCGGATGATCCTCTTCAGGTGCTTTCACATCCCACAATATGAATGAAAACAGGCAACGAAACACAGCCTATAACACGGTGGTTAATAAGAGCAGGGCAATGAATTTACTCGTAATTGACTCCAAGTGCACATTCACAAAAGTCCAACAAGCGCCATCTATCAACACGCATTTCACAAAGCCGCCGATTTGAGGCAACGAACTGTCCATATTATTATTCGAATATATCCTTACAAGCTTGTCCCCTGACTTTTCCTTTCTCAGCATAATTGAGGCGAGGCATATTGGTATAGAGGCGAGCCGGGAAGGCTTAGTTTGTCTCGACCGACATAACCCCGAAGGCGTCCAATCAATTCAACCAGTCACTGCATTTCGGATTACAGTATTGAATCACTGCATATTTACGAGCCTCATGCAGATTCATGGGATTTAGAGATGAGAGATGCGATGCTTTTTCTATTGCTTGTTGGGCCAGTTGGATATTACCATGGCATCATTAGAATCCAAGACCATACAGCATACATTTTTAAGCAGTGCGGGGTAGCAAAGTCGTCTCCGTCTTTTGCCCGCAAGCTGAGCAACACGTTATGTCACTACGCCGGGCGCGCATTGACAATTATCCGAGATCCCTCTTCGGATCAACAACCCAGAAGCACTTGCTTCTGCTGCCTTGGAAGTTCTTGCCCCGGACTCCTTGCTTGCCAGCCTGGGGCTTACAGTAGTAATCAACTTTCCTGTACCCGTCTCGCAGGACAAACAGTCGCGCGACGCCGCTGGCAACAATTGAGTTGAAAGAGGGAACATGTTCGGCTAGCCCTGCAGAATGCAGCTCGAATTGAAGTGGCGTTCGAGTTAACCGTTTCGGTTAAGTCTAACCGCCATAACGCCAACATAATTTCACCTCCTTGTAAATAAATAGGTAAGCTAGAAACTGAGTTATCTCAAAGTAGTATAGTGAAACTGAGGCTTTTGACGAATTTTTCCACTCTATACAACCCAGTATTGAGTTCGTCCGATCCCAACGCCATAGAGCCACCTAAATCTACTATGACACCCAATTCCCGTTGTATTCTTGCCTGAATCATTGATTATACCAGTAGTCATCGTCGTCGACGACATCGTCAAGCTATAATTCAATTAATCAATGACCAATCGATACCAACTTACCCCCGTCGTATACACCTTACCAAACGGGCGAATTTCAACCCGATAACTTGACGGACGAGTGGTGTATTGAACATCTACAGTTTACAAGCTCTCAGATTCGAGAGATCTTGCCTTTCTTACGCTTTGACTTGGTGCCATGTCGAAATTGATATTGTCCATCTTTAGAAGCTGCCTTTTGCCTTGTCCTATATAAGCTTTCCTAGCCATGCCGACTCAAGGATTCTCTTGATTATTTGGACGACCTTGGTCATGGCAATCTTCTGTGTATAAGGACGCTTTGCTATATCTTGTTCGACGATATCGTGATATGTTGTATTGGAATCGTCAGCGATTGAATTTAGAACAATTCACAACAATGCTAGTATCATTGAAAGGAAGATAGGGGTCAAGAATATACAGGGCTTTGCTGATAGCACAATTTGTCCAATATGATGTCCTTCTAGTATTCAACAAAGACCAC
>Ga0335075_10018285_pt1 | contig 10390 bp, 6 predicted proteins | sample Lox_Sample_24_FD_206723 | JGI IMG/M metagenome (GOLD analysis project Ga0335075, IMG submission 206723) | Soil microbial communities from Loxahatchee National Wildlife Refuge, Florida, United States - Lox_Sample_2.4 | ecosystem: Environmental > Terrestrial > Soil > Wetlands | place: USA: Florida... | reverse complement strand
AGCGGCGCCTGCGAGAATGGCGTCCCGTAGCCGGGCGGAGCCGGCTAGGCGGTCGAAGTGGTCGGGCCTGAGGGTCAGGTCAGCGGGCCACAAGTCGCGCGCTGCGGCCAGGATCTCCAAGGCGACGGCTAGCGGGTCGAACTGCTGCCGGCCGGTCACGTGAACCTGCACGCCGCAGATCGGCTCTCCCGCGTAGCGGTCGAACTGTGGTACCGCGTAGGCCTCGCGGAATGCCACTCCCGGCAGGCCAAGGCGCCGTAGCCGACGGGCGAACTCCGGGCTGACCCAGGGTGCGCCGATCAACTCGAACGGCGTCGTGGTGCCGCGGCCGGTCGACAGGTTAGTGCCTTCCATGAGACAGGTACCCGGGTAGCAGGTCGCGGTGGCAGGGGTGGGGATGTTCGGCGACGGCGGCACCCACGGCAGGCCGGTCTCGTCAAACCACATGCCGCGCCGCCAGCCGACCATCGGTACCACCTCGACCAAGGGTGTTGCATCGAGTTGGGACGCGAAGAGCAGCGCGAGTTCCCCCATGGTCATTCCATGCCGCAGCGGGATAGGCGCCCGGCCGACGAACGAAGCGTAGGCCGGATCGAGCAGGGGCCCGGCCACAGTGGTCCCCGTCACCGGATTGGGGCGGTCGCAGACGATCACACGGGTTCCGGTCACCCGCGCGGCACCGATCAGGTCGTACAGCGATGACTCGTAGGTGTAGAACCGGGCACCGGCGTGCTGGAGGTCGACGACGACGGCATCGGCGTCCGTGGCGGCGAGCGCCTCGGCCATCGGGCGGTCGTAGGCGTCGATAACCGGGACCCCGGTCGTCGGGTCAATGCCGGAATCTTCCGAGTAGCCCGCCTGCATGCTGCCGCGGAAACCGTGCTCGGGCCCGAGCACGGCGGCCACCGGAAGCCCCGTGGCCAGCAACGCGTCCAGGGTGTGGCCGAGGTCAGGCAGGACGCTGGCCGACGCGGCAAGCAAGCCGAGGCGGGTGCCGCGGAAGCGGTCCGCCCGTTCGCGCAGGAAGACTTCGATGCCAGTCGTGACGGTCATCGCGCAGGCTTCCTGTACAGCCAGAACACCCGGTCGATGCGGGCACCGACGGCACGCGCGTAGAAGCGGACAGGTCCGGTCCAGGCAATCTGCGCCGATTCGTGACCCGCTGTCCTGATGTCGGCGAGGCAGCGCTTGAGCAACACCGCCCCGATCCCGTTCCGCCGTTCGGCCTCCAGGGTGCCCGTGGGCCCGAACCAGCCGTCGCGGTTAGAGCCGTGGCACGCGAATGCGATGTAGCGGCCGCCCCGGACGGCGATGTGGCAGTCGGGCGGGTCGTGGGCGAGCGCGCGTTCCGCCTCCTGCGGCCAGGACGACCTGCCCCATGGGCCCGCGCGAAGCCAGTCGGCGATGGCGCCTGCCTCGTCCGGCCGTGCACGCCGGATCGTGATGCCGGCGGCGGCCAGCCCGCGTTCCTCCTCGCCGACCTCAAGCGGTGCGTCACTGAGGGCGACGGCCATGTTGACCGCGTCGTCGTAGCGCCGGTAGCCGGCCTGCTCTGCGAGGCATGTCATCTCCGTGTAACGGGGGTCCACGCCGGGCCAGAGGTAGACGGGCGCGTTGCCGCCAAGCCTGATCTCCGCGGCGCCGCGGGAGCACAACTGTTCCTCGAGCGCCCGGAGCATCCGGGAGCCGGTGCCGCGGCCCCGTGCCCGCGGGGTGACCGCGATCAGGTCCACATGCCCGGTCACCGCTCCCCCGGCCGGCTGCCGCAACGCTCCGCAGGCGATGCCGGTGACCGTAGAGTCTTCCTCGGCGACCAGCGCGAGGCCGGCGGTATCCGGCGGGCCCGCGAGAATCCCAGGTAGGCTGTCGGCATCCTGCTCCAACCTGAGACTCGCCGCGCAGACAGCCCGGACGGCGGCTACGTCGGCGCGTGTCGCCGGCCGGATGAGCGCGCTCTGGTAGCTTGTCATTTTCGGTACCCTACGCCCAGTACGTCCAGGCGGCCCAGGTGGACGCGCAGCCGGCCGAGGAAGTCGTCCCAGTCCTTGTGGCCGGCATCCGACCAGGCCACCTCCGCTAGCGCGCACGCTCTCGGGAAGGTCATGTATTCGGCGTGCCGTTCATCAGGTATGTACTCGGTCCAGAGCTGGTACTGGGTGCCGAGCACCCGGGCGGCTGCGCCGGAGTCGAGCATGGCGGGGACTGGTTCGTAGCGGTAAACCTTGTCCAGCGGGGTCACCCGCTCGCCCGGCCGGCCGATGGCGACCGGTTCCGCCGGGTCGGCGGACTGGGCCCAGTCGAAGTAGGTGTGTTCCTCTGGCGTCATGACCGCGTCGTGACCGCCTCGGGCGGCGATGACGCCGGCTTCCTCGCCGCGCCACGACATTACGGTCGCCCCGGCGGGCAGGCCGCCCTCGGCGATCTCGTCCCAGCCGACCAGGCGCCGGCCGGCCCGGGCCAGGTGGCCGCTCATCTGGCCGATGAACCAGCTCTGCAGCTCGTCCTCATCCGCCAGGCCGAGGGCACGCATTCTCGCTTGTGCCCGCGGGCTCGCGCGCCAGGGAGCCTTGCGGCATTCGTCGCCGCCCACGTGAACGTACGGGCCGGGGAAAACCTCCATCACCTCGGTCAGGACGTCCTGGAAGAAGCAGACGGTTGATTCCTCGACGTTGAGGATGTCCTCGCCGGCGCCCCAGCCCCGCGCCACCTCGACCGGGCGGTCCGGGTGGGTGCCGAGCTCGGGGTAGGCGGCAATGGCCGCCTGGGAATGCCCGGGCATTTCGATCTCCGGAACGACGGTGATACCAAGCCGCTCGGCATGGCCGACAAGCTCGCGCAGCTCGTCCTGGGTGTAGAACCCGCCGTGCGGGGTGCCGTCGAACCGCTGTTCCCACCGGTGCCCGGTCATGGACTCCCGCCGCCAGGCGCCGACCTCGGTCAGCTTGGGATGCTTACGGATCTCCATCCGCCAGCCCTGGTCGTCGGTGAGGTGCAAATGAAAGATGTTGAACTTGTGCAAGGCCAGGAGGTCGAGATAGCGATGCAGGAACGCGATGGACATGAAGTGCCGGGAGACGTCGAGATGCGCCCCCCGCCACGAAAACCGGGGAGCATCGGTTATCCGCACGCCCGGCATGGTCCAGGGACGGTCGCGGACCTGCCCGGCTGCCATGATCTCCGGCGGAAGGAGCTGGCGCATGGTCTGGATGGCGCGCAGCAGCCCTTGGGCGGTGGACGCCCGCAAGTCAACGCCGGCAGCCGTGACCGCGAGCCGGTAGCCCTCCGCGCCGAGTTCGCGGTCATCGCTGTCCACGCTGAGGGCAATGCGGTTATCGTCGCGCGGCCCGGCCGGGCGGAGGCCGAGGCCGGACGCGGGGGCAAGGTAGGACCGCAGCACCTCGTCGGCGCCGGCGGCTTCTCCCGACACGGTGATCACCGTGTCGGGCCCGAGCGCGCAGCCCGCGCCCGTTTCCTCGTAGTAGGCAGGGCGGGGAACGATCGCGATGCGCATGTCCGGTTAGTCCTCCCGGGGTTGGGCGGCCGCAGCGAGCCAGCGACGGGGCGCGTGCACTGTTGGCAGGTATTCTGTTATAACAGCATTACATCATTATCGCCGGCGGAAGTTAAGGGGCGCTATGACGGAGATCGTCGTTTCTGCATGGTATGGCGGGGGGCGGACGCGGGCCACGATGGTTCGTCCGCCGGGGCCGGGTGACCGCGAGCGATGGCGCCGCGACCTGGAGACGATCCGCGCGAGCGGCCTTGACGCGTTCCGCTGCTGGGCCGACTGGGCGGGCGGCGAGCCCGCGCGCGGCGCGTACGACTTCCGCACCCTCGACCTGCTTCTCGACCTCGCTGAGGAACTCGGGCTCGGCGTCTACGCGCAGGTTTACCTGGACTCCGCGCCCGACTGGGTCGGTCGCGATTACCCCGACGGACGCTACGTGTCCGCTGGCGATGCCGCCATCGACTCGCAGGGCAGCCCCGGCTACTGCTACGACCACCCGGGCGTCCGCGAGCGGGCCGGGCTGTTCCTCGCCGAGCTGGCCGGCCGGCTCTCCGGCCGCGGCGCGTTCCGCGGCTGGGACCTGTGGAGTGAGCCGCACATCGTGCAGTGGAGCTACTTCGACTTCCTGCCCGAGCCCGCGCTGTTCTGCTACTGCCCGCATACCACCACGCGGTTCCAGTCCTGGCTGCGCCAGCGATACCCGGACGTGAACGCGCTCAACGCCGCCTGGTACCGCGGCTTCGCTTCCTTCGAGGAGGTACGGCCTCCGCGCTTCACCACGCTCATGACCTCGGCGTCCTCGCTCGACTGGCAGCAGTTCCTCATGGACAAGCTCGCCGAAGACCTGCGCTGGCGCCACGAGATCGTGCGCCGGGTCGATGATCATGTGACGAGCAGCCACTCCGCTGTACCGTGCCTGCTGACGCTGCCGACGAGCTCTCACGGCTCGCCCGACGACTGGCGTATGCCGGCCAGCGTCGACGTGTATGGCACGTCGCTCTACCCCAAGCACGTCGGCGCGGCGGAGACGGCTGACCCGGCGTTCCGCTCCGCGCTGCTCGCCTGCGCCCGCTCAGCCAGCGGCGACGCCCCGTACTGGCTCGGTGAACTGCAAGGCGGCCACGGGTACGTGGGCACGTTCGCCGTACCGGTGACCGGCGAGGACGTCCGCGCGTACGCCTGGCAGTGCATCGCCCACGGTGCGAAGGGCCTGCACTTCTACGCCTGGTATCCCATGACGACCGGGATCGAGTCGGGGGGATTCGGGCTTGCGAACCTCGACGGCTCGCCGAACGACCGCACCCATGCGGTCGGCGAGGCCGCGCGGCTCGTCCGGGAGCACCAGGATCTCCTGGGGTCGGCCCACCCGGTTCCCGCGGAGGCCGCGATCTGCTGGGACGTGCACGCGAACGCGCTGTGGGCGGCGATGCGCGAGGGCTGGCACTACGTGCCGAGCCGCAGTTACGTCGGCGCCTACCGGGCGCTTTACCAAGCGCGGGTTCCAGCCGACTACGTGCACGCCGACCAGATCGAGGCGGGGCTGCCTGAGCGGCACCGGGTGCTCTACCTGCCGTTCGCCCTCGCGCTCACCCAGGATGCCGCCAAGCAGATGGCTGACTTCGCAGGCCGGGGCGGCATCCTCGCTGCCGAAGCCAGGGCTGGCTGGACCGACGAGACGGGCCAGTGCGGCACCGCGATCCCCGGCCTCGGCCTCGACAAGCTGTTCGGTGCCCGGGAGAGGGACTGCGAGCGAGTAAAGGAGAACGAGCCGGTCCCGATGTACGTGACCGGTGAGCATCCGCTGCTGCCGTATCTGCGTCCCGGGGAGGTCATCAACGGCGCGCTTTTCCGCCAGCGGCTGGAAGCCGACGACGGTACCGACATCCTCGCGGTCTTCGAGGACGGCTCGCCCGCGATAGTGGCGCGTCGCCACGGCGACGGCTGGGCCGTGCTCGCCGGGTCGCTGGTGAGCCTGGCCCTGCATCGCCTCGGCGACGGCGGCGCGCGCCGCTTCCTCGCTGGGCTCGCCCGGGCCTCTGGCGCCCGCCCGCCGGTCGAGATCCGGCCTGACATCGCCGCGGTCGAGCCGCGCCTGCTACTCGCGGATAATGGCGATCAGATACTCGTCGCGCTCAACCACGGCCGCGAGCAGGCAGACGCCAGCTTCAGCCTCACCTGGCCGGAAACCCACGCGGAGGTCACAGACCTCATATCCGGCGAGTCGGTGCAGCTCTCCGGGAACGGCGGGCAGCTCACGATCCGCCAGGCCCTGCCGCCAGGCGGGGTTTTCCTCGCCCGGGTCTCCCGCTGCCGATGAGTGCATGCGTGAAGACCCAATCGGCAACGCTTTGGGCCGCTGCGCAGCCAACTGGAGGGACAGGGCATTACTCCCGTGAGTCCTGATGCCAGCGGACGCCTGGCATCAGGACCGGGCTCGCGCCCGGCCTGTCTCCGTGTTGAGGTGGGACTGAGAGTCGCGCTCGGTACTGAGCGGACCTGACACCGTGTAGTAACGTTGGCCCGCGACCAGGAGGTCCTCTGCGGGGAATTTCGTGATGACCTCACATCCGTCGGCGGTCACGACGAGCTCCTCCTCGATCCGCGCCGCGCCCCATCCATCCGCACTGGGCCAGTACGTCTCCAGCGCGAAAACCATGCCCTCCTCTAGGACCTCGGGGTGGTCCAGCGACACCAGGCGCGAGAACACGGGCTTCTCCCAGATCGACAGCCCGACGCCGTGGCCGTACTGGAGCGCGAACGCGGCCTCCTCGTCCGCAAACCCGAACTCCTGGGCGGCCGGCCACACCGAGACGATGTCAGCCGTCGTGGCGCCCGGCCGTACCAGGCTGATCGCCCGATCCATGTACTCGCGGCAGCGCGTGTAGGCATCCCGCTGGGCACTTGAGGCACTCCCGACCGCGAAGGTTCGGTAGTAGCAAGTCCGATAGCCGTTATAGCTGTGCAGGATGTCGAAGAACGCAGGGTCTCCCGGGCGCACGATGCGGTCGGAGTAGACATGGGGATGGGGAGCACATCGCTCGCCAGAGATCGCGTTGACGCCCTCGACAAATTCCGAACCCAGATCGTAGAGGGTCTTGGCGACAAGCCCGACGCACTCATTTTCCCGCACCCCTGGGCGCAGGAACGAATAGAGGTTGTCGTATGCAGCATCGACCATCGAACAGGCGTGCGTCAGCAGCCTGATCTCATCCTCCGTCTTGATGCGACGCGCCTCCAGGAACACCTGCTGGCCATCGACGACCTGGATGCCTGCCCGCTGCAAGGCGAACAGCACCGGCAACTCGATCACGTCCACGCCGAGCGGTTCGTTCATCAGCCCGTAGCGCTCAAGCTCCCGCTTGACCTTGGCGGCCACCGTCTCGCCCATCTGGGCATCGGGGTGGATGGCGCCGCGCAACGTGGAGATTCCGGCGCGCGCACCGCCGGGATTGCGCAGCTCGGCACCGTGATGAGCAGCGCGCGGGTCCGCTTCCGGTTGAGCCCGCGAGTAGTCGAGCCACGGGTTGTAAAGCTGGTGGTGCTTGGCGGCCGAGCCGAAGTCCCATACGATCGGCTCCCCGCCCCGTACCAGGAGCGAGAACCGGATCATCTTGTCGACCGCCCAGGTGCCAATGTGGGTTGAGGTCATGTAGCGAATGTTGGTGAAGTCGAAGGCGAGCACGGCACCAAGCTCTGACCTCTCGAGCTCCGCCCGCAGTCGTGCCAGCCGCTCACCGCGCAGCCGGTCCATGTTAACTCGGGTTTCCCAATCCACTGCATTGGGGCCGAAAGTGGGAATGGGCATGGGGGTCCTCTCAGTGCGGCGGGATGGATTGTGTAGTAATCGCACAGTCCGCCGACTTCTTGGCACGGTATGGCGCGCGCCGTGTTAATCGAGCGTTAATCATCATGGGGCGGCCCGCCCAGTCACAGGGCTGGGCTCTGGGCCGCGTGTGCCAGGGCATCGTGGTCGTAAAGCCAGCTGTTGTACTCCAGCGGCTCGTGAAGAGCCAGCTTTTCGTCCCGTAGCCGCTGCTGCGGCCCGTCGGGAAGGTGTTCCAGGTCACTGGCCTCGCGGCTGCGCTGCTGCACCTCGGTCGCCCGGGCCATACGCAGGGCCTGGTACCGGTGCAGGGCCCGGGCGGCATCGGCCGTCGCCACGCCGGCCAGGCAGCTGCCCAGGCAGGCCGCGTCCTCAAAGGCCTGGCCCGCGCCCTGGGCCAGGAACGGGAACATGGGGTGGGCCGAGTCGCCAAGCAAAGCGATCCTTCCCGCGGCCCACCGCGGCAGCGGCTCGCGTTCGAGCAGGGGCGAGCGGAGGATCGTGGTTGATGCCGTCAGCATGTCGGTCAGCCTGCTATCCCAGCCTTCGAATTCGGCTACCAGCTCGGAAACCTCACCGGTGCTTGCCCACGTTTCCGGGTTCCATTCCGGCACAGGGGTGATCGCGACGGCATTGACCCACGTGCGGTTCCTGATCGGGTAGTGCGTAACGTGCCGCCCTGGTCCCACCCAGAGTGTCTGCGCGGGCCGGAGAGCGAACTGAGACGCTTCCTGCGCGGGTATGAGACAGCGCCACGCGCACAGCCCCGAGAAGGTTGTCGGTATGCCCTCGACCACGGCGTCGCGCACCCCCGAGTGGACGCCGTCCGCGCCTATGACCACGTCGGCCTCGACCGTCGAGCCGTCAGCGAACGACAGGCGGACGGCGCCCTCGTCCTGCTCCAGCCCGGTGCATTTGCGGCCCAGCTCGATGGTCTCGCTTGGAACGACGCTGAGCAAGGTATCAAGCAGGTCGGCGCGATGAATGAAGTATCCGTGTGCCCCGTAGCGTCGCAAGCCGCGCTCGCCGCGCTCCTGCGAGAACAACACCGATCCGTCCTGCCATCGCCGGAACTCCCAACCCGTCTCTATGATTTCCCCGGCCTTATTCATTGCCTCGGTCAGCCCGAGATGATGCAAAACCCGGCCGGCGTTCGGGCCCATGTTGATGCCCGCGCCGATATAGCTCAGTTCGGGTGCCTGCTCGAACACGGTTACCTGGACGCCAGCTCGGTGCAAGAAGGCCGCGGCGCACAGTCCGCCGAGTCCGCCACCCACGATCGCGACACGCAAACCGCGTGACGACATGCCGTCATTAGCCATGTCGGGGCTCCTTTGCTCCTGATTTGTTCCCGACAACTTCTGGGAATACCGGCTGCCCAGGTCGTCGAAATCTTGACGCAGTATGGCGCGGAGCCTGTTAGTCGAGCGTTAAGGGGACTCGGCTCTCACGGCATCGCGCTGAGGGTTGGCCTCAAGAACGGCACGAGGCCCGCCGCCACCAGCCAGGCATCCGGGTCGCGGGGCCCGCGGTGCCATGCATAGCCGCGATTAACAGCGGGCCGCTAAACGGCGCCCTTCTGCTAACAGCGTGTTTCACACCCGCTAGCTATGGTGCGTTGGACTGCACACAACACGGAGGAACCGTTGTACGACAAGCTCTGGCAGCCAGTCACTCTGGGCGACGTCAAACTCGAGCATCGGCTGGTCATGGCGCCAATGACCCGCAACCGGTCGACTCCCGAGGGAATCCCCACTGCCCTCAACGCCACGTACTACGCCCAGCGGGCCGCGAATGCGGCTCTGATCATCACTGAAGGTACACAGCCTTCTGCCGACGGGCAGGGTTACCTGAAGACGCCCGGCCTTCACACGCAGGCCCAGGTCGACGGGTGGCGGCAGGTCACCGACGCTGTTCACGACGCGGGCGGCAAGATCTTCATCCAGCTCATGCACGTCGGCCGGGTGGGACACCCGGCGAACACGCCGCACGGACGCACGCCGGTCGCTCCATCGGCGGTGCGCGCCGCGGCAACAATCGTGACCCCGACCGGCCCGGCCGAGCTCCCGACCCCCCGGGCGCTGTCGACCGCTGAAGTAGCCAAGGTGGTCGACGAGTTCCGGCAGGCAGCTGCCCTTGCCATGGCCGCGGGAGCGGATGGCGTGGAGATCCACGGGGCAAACAGCTATCTAATCCACCAGTTCCTCGCGCCCAACACCAACCTCCGCACCGATGAATACGGCGGTTCCATCGAGAACCGCGCGCGCTTCGCCTACGACGTGGCCGAGGCGGTAGCCGCTGAGATCGGCGCCGGAAGGACAGGCATCCGGCTAGCTCCCGGCAACCCGTTCAACGACATCAGCGAGCCTGAGCCGAAGCCCCTTTACGAGCACCTCGTGGGGCGTCTCGCGGGACTAGGCCTTGCCTACCTGCACGTCGTCCACGTTGGCAACGAGGAGACAGTCTCGGCGATGCGGGCCGCCTGGCCCCACCCGATGCTCGTCAACAGGCCCCGCACTGACCTGCAGTCCCGGCTGGCTGACCTGGACACCGGTCTTGCTGACGCGATCAGCGTCGGCGCGCTGCACTTGGCGAACCCGGATCTGGCTACTCGCCTACGGTCGGGGGCCCAGCTCAACACGCCCGACCCGACGACCTTCTATGGCGGCGACAGCCACGGCTACACGGACTACCCGGCGCTGTAGCAAGCCGGGAACCGCGGCCGCTGCTCTGCCCGGAGGCGCCCCGGCAAGGATGGTGATCCCATGACTCACGTCGATGACGTTGGGGCCGCCATCGGCCGGCCTCCGGGCCGCCGCCAGTGGACCGGATGAGCCAGGGCCGGACCGGCGCCGGGCTACTTGCGCAGGTCCGCGACGAATCGATTAACCTCATCCGACGGGGGGACGCCGAGGTCTCGCATGCGTGCGACGTAGCGCTGGTAAAGAATCAGCACAGTGTCTTGCGTTTTAACCTTTCGGGCCGGGTCAGGCGGCCTTCTTAATGACGTTGTGGCGTGGTGCGGGGGTGCTGTGGCGGCCCTTGGGGCGGCCGGGGCC
>Ga0335075_10018284_pt1 | contig 10390 bp, 11 predicted proteins | sample Lox_Sample_24_FD_206723 | JGI IMG/M metagenome (GOLD analysis project Ga0335075, IMG submission 206723) | Soil microbial communities from Loxahatchee National Wildlife Refuge, Florida, United States - Lox_Sample_2.4 | ecosystem: Environmental > Terrestrial > Soil > Wetlands | place: USA... | reverse complement strand
TTGCGCCGAACTGTTGGTGGTGGCGCTTTGCGAGGGCAGAGACAGCTACATCTTCGGGCGTCGCACCATGCCGCAGATGGATCTCGCGTCGGTGTCATGCGCGATCCAGAACCTCTGGCTGGCAGCACGGTCCGAAGGCCTGGGCATGGGGTGGGTATCGCTGTTCGATCCGCCGAAATTGGGGGCATTGTTGTCCATGCCCGCGGATGCCGAGCCGGTGGCGATCCTGTGCCTCGGCCCGGTACCCGAATTTCCTGATCGACCCTCGCTGGAATTGGATGGCTGGGCGCTGGGCAGGCCGCTGGCCGAATTCGTCTCGGAGAACGGGTGGGGCAAAGAACCGGGCGTCAGCCCATCGCCAGTTGCGCGATGAGCGTCTCGATCGCCGCCCCGGCATCTGGTGGACGTGCGGCAGCTACGATGCCGGGATGCAACCTCCGCCACCAGGCTTCCCCCCGCAATGGGGTAGTTCGCCGGACGATCCTCGGGAATACCCCGAGCCCGGCGCCGGCGGCCAGCCGAACCCGGAGAGCTACGGTCAGCTCGGCCCTGGAGCATACGGGGCGGCGCCGAACCTTGGCCACCAGCAACCCGGTTACGGTCCGCCCCCATGGGGCGGCCACGGCACGCAGCCGGTTAGCCCAACATCCCAGCAGACCATCAGCTGGATCACCTTCGCCGCCGTGGGGCTGCTCGCGCTGCTCGGCACCACCCTCACGCTGACCCTGTGGCTCAACATGAGTAGCGCTGCCGACAGAGCGACCGACATGTGTAAGCGGTTCGCCGGGGAGTTCTCCGACCTGTGCGAGCAGCAGGTCGAAAATTCGGTTCCCAGTGTGCCGACGGCCCTGGTGACGTGCCTGTTCCTGATCATGGCCGCCGGCCTCGTGGCCGCCGCGGGCGCGGTCATGCTGTTCCTCAAAAAACAGGCGGGCCAGTTCCTCATCCTCGGCGGCGGCACAGTGATGCTGGTGCTGGCGATCGCCTGCGAGGCTCGCTATGGCGCCACCGGTCGCCTCACCTACGACCTGGTCGCGGGCTTTGTCATCGGCGCGGCCGGTGCCCTCATGTTGATCCCGGCATTCCGGATGACCATGGGCATGCCGCCGAACCTGACCGACGTACCTGCGCCCGACGGGCTACCGGGCGCCGGGCAATGGCCCTACAACCAGACCCCGCCGCCGCAACAGGGCCAGCCCGGCCCCGGCGGTTACCCGCCGCCACATTGGTGAGGCGCTGACGGTACGAAACACCGCTACCGATAACGTCGACGTGGCCCACGAACTGAGGAGGTGACGGCAATCGGCGACCACGAGGCAACAGAACAGCGCCGTGACAATGTGCTGCTTGTGCACTGGCACGACACGGGCCGGTATCTCGGGGTCTATGGTCACCCCGACGTGTCGAGCCCGCGGATGGACCAATTGGCCGCGGAAGGCATCTTGTTCACCAGAGCACATGCCACCGCGCCGCTGTGCTCACCGTCGCGCGGATCACTGTTCACCGGCCGCTATCCGCAGAGCAACGGATTGATCGGTCTTGCCCACCATGGCTGGGAATACCGTTCAGGCGTCCGCACGTTGCCTCACATCCTGTCCGAGTCTGGCTGGCATTCAGTCCTTTTCGGGATGCAGCATGAAACGTCCTCTCCCTCGCGACTGGGTTTCGACGAGTTCGATGTATCGAACTCCTACTGCGAGTACGTAGTGGATCGGACTGAGCAGTGGTTACGCAACCACGGCGCCAGTCAACCGTTTCTGTTGACGGCCGGCTTTTTTGAGACCCACCGACCCTTCCCACGGGATCGCTACCAACCGGCCGACACCGCTGCTGTCAATCCGCCCAACTATTTGCCGGACACCGCTGAGGTCCGCCAGGACGTCGCCGACTTTTACGGCTCGATCTCGACGGCCGACGCCGCCGTCGGCCGGATACTGGATACGCTTGCTGATACCGGACTCGACGCCAGCACCTGGGTAATCTTTTTCACCGACCACGGTCCGGCCTTCCCTCGGGCGAAGTCCACGCTGTATGACGCCGGAACGGGTATCGCAATGATCATTCGTCCGCCGACTGAAGCGGCAATGGCACCAAGGGTTTACGACGATCTGTTCAGCGGTGTGGATTTGGTCCCGACGCTCCTGGACTTTCTCGGCGTCGCCGTGCCGGCCGACGTCGAGGGTATCTCCCACGCACAGGCTCTGGCTGCACCCGACAGCGCCACACCGGTGCGCGATCATGTGTACACGGGTAAGACTTATCACGACTCATTCGACCCGATTCGCGCGATCCGGACGAAAGATTTCAGCTACATCGAGAATTACGCACATCGACCGCTACTGGATCTGCCTTGGGACATCGAAGCGAGCCCGTCCGGCCACGCGGTCGCACCGCTGGTAAAGGCTCCGCGACCAGAACGCGAATTATATGATCTGCGAACAGATCCCGCCGAGGCCGACAACCTGCTAGCCGAAGATGGCACCAAGATAGACGATGCCATCGCCGCCGATCTTGCTGTTCGGCTGCAGAATTGGCGACAGCAGACCAATGACGTCATACCATCTGACTTCGCCGGTAGCCGCATAGCGGCACGCTATATCGAGACGTATTTGGAGATCTACGAGAAGACGTTGACCAGCCGATCGGCGATCGCGACCGACCGCGGTATCGAAGACGGAATCAAACACACCGAGCAATAGTTGCGTTCAGCGTGAACGTAATACGGATGGAATACCACACCGCGAAGTCCGGCTAGGCTCAGCTGATGTCCGCGCATCCGACGTCGTATCTCGTGCTCGCTTCGCAGCGCAGCGGCAGCACGCTTCTGGTCGAGTCGTTACGCGCGACCGGCAGCGCCGGCGAACCGCAGGAGTTCTTTCAGTACCTGCCCACGACCGGCATGGCGCCGCAGCCGCGACAATGGTTCGCCGGAGTCGAGGACGAGACGATCCTGCGGCTGCTCGATCCGCTGGAACCGGGCACACCGGACACCGCTTCGTCCGTCGCATGGCGCGAGCACATCATCAGCTCCGGCCGGACGCCCAACGGCATCTGGGGCGGGAAGTTGATGTGGAACCAGACGCCGCTGCTGCAGCAACGCGCAGCCGGATTGCCTCATCGCTCGGGTGACACGCTGCGGGCGGCGATTCGAGATGTGATCGGAGGCGAACCGGTTTATGTGCACGTCTACCGACCGGATGTGGTCTCCCAGGCGGTGTCGTTCTGGCGGGCGGTACAGACTCGGGTGTGGCGGGGCCGCCCAGACCCGGAGCGCGACTCACAGGCTGCCTACCACCCCGGCGCTATCGCCCACGTCGTCACGATGCTGCAGGACCAGGAGACGGGTTGGCGTAACTGGTTCGCTGAAGAGCAGATCGATCCGATCGACGTGGCCTATCCCGTGCTCTGGCGCAACCTGACCTCGATTGTCGCGACGGTATTGGAAGCGGTTGGGCAAGACCCGCGGTTGGCTCCCGCGCCGGTGCTGGAACGGCAGGCCGATCAGCGCTCCGACGACTGGGTGGATCGCTACCGCGCCGACGCCGAGAAATTGGGGCTGCCGCAGTAGCCTCATCCGCGAACTTGGGCGACGACGAACACTCGGCGGAACGGGAAGAACGTCGTCCCGTCGGGTCGGGGTGGATAGGCGTCGGCGAGCAGCGGGATGAGTTCTTCGCGAAACTGTTGGTATTCCTGCTCGTTGAGTCGTTCGCTCACCGGCAACAGTGCGGTGCCGCTGATCCAATCCAGCACCGGGTGCTCGCCGGTCAGCTGATGCAGGTAGGTGGTCTCCCAGGCGTCGACGGTGCACCCGGCGTCGAGTAGCAGTTCGGCGTAATGCGCCGGGGCGTCGGCCATCGTCCCTGCCCGAAACGGGGTGTCGCGCAGTGTCTTTGCATACGGCTCACGCCGGGCCACCGCACGCACCGCAGCATGCGATGGCGTCTCGAAGTTGCCTGGCATCTGAATGGCGATCCATGCGCCGGCGGGCAGTTGACCAGCCCACCGGGTCATCAACTCGTCGCGTTCGGGCACCCAATGCATGGCGGCGTTGCTCAGCACCACGTCGGTATCGGGTTGCGGCGTCCAGGTTCTCAGGTCTGCAACGGCGGCGTCCACGCCGCGCTCGCGGGCGGCCTGGACCATCTCTGGTGAGCTGTCCACCGCTTCGACCGCGGCGTCCGGCCATCGCCGGGCCATCTGCAGGGTCAGGTTGCCCGGGCCGCAACCTAGATCGACCACCCGGCGTGGCTGCTGGGCCCCCACTCGGGACAGCAGGTCGTAGAACGGCCTGGCCCTGTCATCGGCGAAGGTCAGGTAGACGTCTGGATTCCACATATTGGTCCTCCTGATCAACACCCGGCGGCCGCCTGCTATAGACAAACGTAGCGTGGCAGACGACTCGAGGATGGGATGACGGCGGAAGACGAGCCTTGCCACCGCGACGTTTTACCCCGAGCCGGACGCCGGCGACTACGTCGAGGCGGCCATCCGCGACGGCGCCCAGGTCTTCAAAGCCCATGTCCAGGTGGGCCGCTACGAGCCCAACAACCCACTGCTCGACCATGTTTGGGGTGTCATCGAGGACGCCGGAATTCCCGTCGTAATTCACTGCGGCTCGGGGCCGGTGCCGGGCGATTACACGGGGCCTGAGCCGATTCGCCGTCTGCTGGGCCGCTATCCCCGGCTGCGACTGATCGTCGCGCATCTGGGGATGCCGGAGTACACCGAGTTTCTCGACATTTGCGAGGGCTCAGCCGATGTCCGGCTCGACACCACAATGGCTTTCACCCCGTTCGTCGACGACACCATGCCGTTTCCGCCGTCACAGCTGCATCGGCTACGCCAACTGGGCGATCGCATTCTGTTCGGCAGCGACTTCCCGAACATCCCGTACGGCTACATCGACGCGATGCGATCGATCACGGGCCTGCCCGGCATCGACGATGACTGGCTGCGCAAGGTGTTCTACGAAAACGCGGCGGCGCTGTTCAGCTGAGAGCAGCGGTTGGAATCTGGGCGACACTGCTGGGCCAGCGCAGCCGGGCCAACAGCAGCGCGTCGGGCAGTGCGGCATGGCCGTCAAGCCGCTGCGTCGACAGCGGATGCAACGCCGTCAGCGCAGGTCGATGGCTGCCGGATTGCGAAATCAGTCCGGGCAGTGGACCACCCGCGGCGGGAGGGGCATCCGTGTGGATTGCGCACGCGACGGCAAGGGTCTGCTGGTCGCCCGCACCGGTGATCTCCACCGCCGTCCACGTCTCACGGACCGGGTACGACCAGATCGCCGCGAGCGTGTTCGGCAACGCGGTGTCGACCTTAACCTGGTACGCGGCAACATAATCCGCTGCTCCCTGTTCGATGCCACCCCAAGTTTCCCGTGCGGACCGCGCGTAAAGCTCGGGAATGTCATCGGCCTCGGCGATAGCGGCCGTCCACCCGCTCTCGCGGAGGTGGTCGGCGAGCCGGCGCGCGGCGACCTCGGCCGTCTCATCCAGCGGAATTTGTGGCGAACGGGCCTGCAGCGCAGCGAGGTTGTCTGCCGCCGACAATGTCAGCCCGATCCACGTTTCTCGCTGAGGCGCACCGGTATCGGATGCGAAGTCGCGGCTGGTGACGCGGACGTTGTCCGCGCGCAGACCATAGCGGTCGGCGTAGCTGGCGATCAGCGGCAGCGGCAGCGCGTCAGGACCCGACTCCGGCGGGGTCACCCGCAGCAGCGCGGTAGTCCGCACGTCGGTAGCGGATTGGACGGCCGAACGTGCGCCACGGCTTTGCCGCCGCATCGCCAGTCGACGGCCCAGGATCGTCGTCACCGGTAGCCCGCGCCACCTGGCCAACAATGCGATCGCTACGACGATGGCGATGCCGAGCACCCAACGCTCGCGCGGCGAGTGCCACGGAAAGCCCATGGCCCCGGCCACAACTGCCAATGCCACCAAGGTAATCCGTCCAGTCGACGGTTGATTCGGCCTCATGCGATGGGCTCCTTTCGTCGGCGCGCGGCGATCGCGATGGCGCCTATCACGGCCAAGAGGAGGGCCGCGGTCCCGGCCCACGCGACGATCCGCGGCGTGGGGCTCTTCGGTGCCGGCTCCGGCGGTGCCGCAACGTGTTTCACCGGTGCCGCATCATGGCCGGCCGCTGCGGGCAGATCCCAGGTCAGGGCCGCAACCGCATCCACGGTGCCGGCGCCGACGACGTTGGACGGCGCGCGGGCCCCGTTATGCGCGGTTGCGTTAAGGCGGTGCATCACCTGGGCGGCGTTCAGCTCTGGATACTTGCTGCGTACCAGCGCCGCAACTCCGGATACGTAGCCTGCTGCGTAATCGGTGCCGTTAAGCGTGCCCAACTGGTTGTGTTGATTGGGCAGGCCGTTGGCAAGCCCTCCGTCGTCGCGGTTGCTCACCGACACGATGTTCTGGCCCGGCGCCGCGATACCCACCCAGGGGCCGGCCATCGTGAATTTCGACGGCTGACCGTCCGGTGTCAGCGAGGCCACCGACAACACCCATGGCTGCCACCACGACGGCACTGACACCGACGTCACCCCGCCCCAGTTACGGGTGTCGTTGGGATTCCCCAAATCGGTGAGCGGGTTGGAGTCGCATGAGGCTGCGCCGGAACCCCAACCGCTGGAACCGTTGTCGCCGGCCGCAGCGACGATGACCGCGTCCTTTGCCTCCGCCGCGTAGCGAATCGCCGCACCCAGTTCGGACTGGTCGACGTTGCGGTCGGCGGGCACGCAGGTGATCGCCGAGATGTCGATCACCCGGGCGCCCAGGTCCGCGGCATGCACAATCGCCCGGCCGAGAGCGGCGACGTCGACGGCCGCACGAGCCAGCGTGGGATCGCCCCCGGCAGTTCGCGGCGAGAACTTCGCCGACGTCACGCGTAACGACAGCAGTCGCGCCCCGGGTGCGATGCCGGCGAAGCCGTCGTCGCCGGGCTGGCCGGCGATCAGCCCAGCCACCAGGGTGCCGTGCCCGTCGCAATCGGTGAGGCCGTCGGTCGTTTCCACGTAGTCGCCACCGGGCTGCACACCAGGCAGTCTCGGCCCCGGTCGTACGCCGGTGTCGAGAACCGCCACGAGTTGGCCGTCGCCGCGCGAAAACCGCCACGCCGCAGCCGGATCCATCATCTTTTGGTTGGGCGTCACCGCCCCGGGATCGGTGCCCGGGATGACGCCGGAGCTACTGCAGTCGCCGTTCTTCTCCATCGGCTGCACCGGACCCGGAGCGCCATTCGGCGGCGGAGCACCCTGGTCGACTTTCGGCTGAGTGATCGCCAGGGCCGGCGGACAGGTCCACATCGCAGCGGCCAGAACCGCTGCGATGCAACCATATCGACGGGCAGAGATCATCGATTGAGCACCCAGCTGAAGATGCCGACGAGGAAGGCGATGACAGGAATCAGCGATGCGTCGATTCCCGAGGCGGTGAAACCCAGCAGCCGGCGCACCGGTAGCGAATAGGTGTCCGGCGACGCGATGGTCGGGTTAAGTGCGACCACGACCCAGGCCAGCACCAGCACGGCCAGGACTATGGCGGCAGCGAGCGCGGCCAGATAGTGCGCGGTCGCGGTGTAAACCACCACCAGCGCGACGCTCACCAGGTAGGGCTGCGCCAGCAGCCAGGCTTTGCATGCGGCGGAGTCCCATACCCGGGCGCGTAGCGCCGCCGCCGCCGAGGTCGCGGCGACCACATACCAACCCCAGCCGGACAGGGTAACCGGGTGCCATGCAATTGCCACCGACCCGAGCGCGCTGAGGAGCACAGCCCCGGCGATGAAACCGATTTGGTGCGCGTCGCTGATTCGGACCCGCCGCGGCAGGTCCTCCAACACCCGCAGCGATGGCGCCGACGGGGTGGGATCCCCGGGGGCCGGGATGACCGGCAGCGGGAATCGCGCCCACAGCGCCGAGAGTTGGGCGGCCTCGACCGTGACCAGCAGCGCCACCACGATCAGCAAGCAGCCAAGGCTCACCACCGGTAGCTGCCAGAAAGATGCCGCGCCTGCGGCCAGCAGCACACCCACGCCGAGCACCGTCGTCGCGGTGAAAACCGCGATTGCGCTGCCCTTTTCGCGGCCAGGAAGGATGAGGTTGATCAGCGACCACGCGGTGACCCCGGCCGCCGCCAGCAGCACCGACGCCGCTCCAAAGCGGCCCGGAACTGCCAACGCCAATGCCGCGGTGATGGGCACCAGCGCGGCAACCGAGCACACCGCGCCGACGCGAGGTGTGCGGACCGCCAAGCCGGCCAGCGCGGCAAGCACCGCCACCGCGCTGACCACAATCAGCCCGACCGGCGCGCCGGTGGCGACTCGGTGGGTGACGGCCAGAGCGGTTGCCACCCAGATTAATCCGACGAGGGCGGCCAGCGCGCCACGCTGGATGTGGGCTATCCCCCATGGCCTCAGTCGGGATGCCGAGAAGATCACCGCCGCGTCGGCGATGTCCTCGACGATGCCGGGCGCAGCCGTCCCCGCCGGGACCTGTTGCAACGCAAGCAGATCCCCGTCGACGACGCCGACGGTGTCCAGGCTGGCGTCGAGGCTGAACGGCGCCCCGCCGATCGGAGCAAGGCTGAGCCGAACGGGCGCGGCCGAGCCGGTGTCCGCCTCGTCCGCTTCGCCGTTTTGTACGGCGGGAACCACCAAACGCTCCACCGCGGGCAGGATTTCGCGCAGCGGCAGCTCCGCGGGCAGCGCCATCTCGGTCAGCCGACTGTCAGCGAGGATGGCGACCCGCACGATGGGCATCACAGCGCTGGACATCACCGGCTCCTCAGGCATTGGGTTGACATAGCTTCTCTTTCTCTTTGTTCACAGCCGTTTAGCTGGTCTGGGTGCTGAAATCTCTGGATAGCCGTTTACCGGGGAACCAGTCGCCGTCCGACAACTGCCCGGTGAGCTGCTCGACGGCAACGCCGATCGCGAACGCGGTGCCGGGCTGGAACGTCGAAATCCATTCACCATCGAACGCACGCGACGGAGTGACCAACACCCGGCCCGCGGTGGTGTCGACGATGCTCATCCCGACTTCGGTGGTCGCGTGCTGTCCGTCGTGACGGCAGCCGGCCACGATTTCGACGTAGCTTCGCGGCCCGGTGAACACCGACTCCACCACGGGACGCGCTGATTCCGGGATACCCAGGTAGTCAACGACTTCGGCCAGCGACGCCCCACTCCGCAACCGCTCGTCGGCCCGCACACCGACTCGGGCGGGCAGTGCGAATTCGTCGAACTGCGCAGGCGGGCGCTGCGCCAACCCGACACCCAGCACGGGCACCAGCGCGCGGGCATCGTTGATATCCATCGCGGTGAACGTCACCAGTTGCGCGTTACGCAGCGCCACAATTGTTTTAGCGGTCTGCGGGCCCCTGTCACCGCGCCGTGCGATGATTCCGCGCAGCAGCTCGTCCGCGCCGGAGGCTTCGGCGGATCCCACGTAGCGCAGATCCAGCCAGCGGTCCGGGAAGCACACCTGTCGGATCCACTCGGCCACCGCCGGGTTGATGGCGCCGCCCTCGGACATCAGGCCCATCCGGGTGAGCTCGGCGGCCTGCCGAGCAAGGAACGCGCCACGCTCACCCGCATCGGTGTACGGCATGGTGATCGCCAACACCCATGGGAACGTCCCCGCTCCAGTGGTTTCGGCGACAAACCACGCCTGCTCGACGGTGAGCTCGACCGCGTTAGGCTGAGCAGCCATCTACTAGCCGCCCCATTTGGCGCCTTCGGCTTGATCGCGGGCCAGCATCGAGGTGGTGTTGTTCTCATGCGTACCGGCCATCGCGCGGTAGGCCAACACCAACTGCTCCATAGCCTGGTTCCACTGCGCCTGCCACGCCTGATAGCTCATCCCGGTATCACCCTGCCAACCGGCCGACAACGCCGCCTGCTCACTGGCGATATCGGCACCCAACCCCTGCAACGTGCCCGCATACCCAGCCATATCGGCGGCATGGGCCAGCATCGCCGGGTAGTTGTACATGATCTGCGACATCAGTGACGTCCTTTCGCTTTACCAGTCAGTCGAATCAGAAGCCCGGGTAGCTGCCGGCCGCAGCCGCATCGGCGGCCACATAGGTGCCCGCAGCATCACCCAGGTTGGCCTGAGCAACATCCAGCAGCGTGTTGATCTTGGCCGCCGCCGCCACAAACCGGGCATGCGCGGCCTGAAACGCCGCCGCGGACTCCCCGGCATGAAACGCCTGCGCCGACATCGCCTCCTGCTCGGCCTGACCAATCGTCGAGCGCATCAACCCCGCCTTGGCCCCAAACGCCGACTGCGACGCCACCAACTGCGGAATATGAGCATCCAACATACTCATCAAGAAATTCCTTCCACTAGTCCACTACCGTTGCCACACAAACACATTCAGTT
>Ga0335075_10018283_pt1 | contig 10390 bp, 6 predicted proteins | sample Lox_Sample_24_FD_206723 | JGI IMG/M metagenome (GOLD analysis project Ga0335075, IMG submission 206723) | Soil microbial communities from Loxahatchee National Wildlife Refuge, Florida, United States - Lox_Sample_2.4 | ecosystem: Environmental > Terrestrial > Soil > Wetlands | place: USA: Florida... | reverse complement strand
GAAGGGGTAGTGCTCCCAGGCATTCTCGCCATCGAGGGCGATGAGCACGGCGCGGCCGGGGTCGCCGCCGGCCTGTGCGAGCTGTGCAAGCTCGTGCGCCAAGTTCTGCGCAGCATCGTCGCCGCGCCAGGTCGAGTACGTGAAGCCGATCAGATCCGAGAGCCGATCGTCGCGGAAGAAGCAGCGCAGCGCGCGCTCATCGAGGCGCCACGGCCGCTCGAGCGCGCCGGCCTCCTCGAGGCGCTCGCTCTGCTCCGCGAGGCTCGTACGCAGCACGTTGCCTCCGGAGGCCGCCCACAGGAAGCCGTGCTGCCCGATCAGATCGAGCGCCGCGGTGCTGACCGCGCCCTCCGACGGCCAGCACCCGTGCGGAGCGCGGCCGAAGTGGCGCGTGAAAACGCGGACCGACTCCGCCACGTGCCAGGCGGCGCGCTCGGCTCCGCCCGGATAGGCCGCATGACGCGGGAGCGGGGAGTCGGGGACGGACTCCCGCGCGCTGCGAAAATCGATGAGCAGCGGCAGAATCGGGTGGCTGTACGGTGAGACCGCGAGCTCGCAGCGACCCTGCTCCGCAAGCGAGCGGAAGCGCGGGATGACCCCGGCCAAGAGATCCCCGATGAGCACGAGGAGCTCGCGCCGCTGCCCATCCGTGAAGCCGCGCGCCTGCTCGGTGAGCGCCGCGATGCGCGCGTCGCCGCGGCGCACGGTCTCCCCGACCCAGGCGAGGTGATACCACACCGCGAGATCGCGGATGAGCTCATCGGAGGCGTACACCGCGCGCTCGGGGGTCGCGAGCGGCTCCGCAAGCGTTGCGAGCTCGAGGTACGGCGCGAAGCGCTCGATCATGTTCTTGGCGTTCGCGCGCAGGCAGGCGCGGAGCAGTTGAGCTCGCGCTGCGCCGGAGCGCGGGAGCGGCGCCGGACCGATGAGCGCGAGCACCGGATCCGGGAGCGGCGCACCGTGCTCCAGGTGCGCCGCCGTGCGCCGTGCGAGATCGTCGAGCTGCTCGAGCAGGATCGGCGTGAAATTCACCACCGCGCGTGCGTCCGTCCGCGCCTCGAGGTGCGCCGCCATGTCGGTGTAGTCCTTGATGGCGTGCAGGTAGGTCCACGGCAGCACGTACTCGCCGGTGAGGAGGTCACGGTACTGCGGCTGGTGCATGTGCCAAAGCAGCACGACGGGTAGCCGGGACGGGGTGGTCATTGGGTGCGGAGTGCTCCCTGGAATCAGCCCGAAAGCTTCCGCAGCATGTCGGCCGTGACCAGCACGACGCCGTTCTCGGTCACATGGAAGCGCTGCGCGTCGACCGCGAGGTCGATGCCGATGAGCATTCCGTCGGGCACCTGACAGCCGTCGTCGATGATCGAGCGGCGAATGCGGCAGCCCTTGCCGATCTCCACGTGCGGAAGGATGACCGCGTCCTCGACCGTCGAGCGCTCGTCCACCCGCACGTCGGAATAGAGCAGCGAGCCGCGCACCGTGGCGCCCGAGATGATGCAGCCGCCCGAGACCATCGAATTGATCGCGAGACCGCGTCGGCCGTCCTCGTCGAGCACGAATTTCGCGGGCGGGGAGTGCACCTGGTAGGTCCAGATCGGCCACTCGCGGTCGTAGATGTTGAGCTCGGGGTTGACGTGGACGAGCTCGACGTTCGCCTCGTAATAGGCATCGATCGTTCCCACGTCGCGCCAGTAGCTCTGAGCGCGGGTCTTCACATCCTGGAACGGGTAGGCGAACACCTGCCGGTTGCCGATCGAGTGCGGGATCACGTTCTTGCCGAAGTCGTGCTGGGAGAGCGGGTCGGAGGCATCCTCGATCAGCAGCTTCTCGAGGAGACGCGTATTGAATACGTAGATCCCCATCGAGCCCAAGATCGAGTCCGGGCGGTTCGGAAGCGTATCCGGCGCGGCGGGCTTCTCGGTGAACTTGGTGACGCGGTTCCACTCCGTCGCGGTGAGCACGCCGAAGCTGCGCGACTCGCGCGCCGGCAGCACGACCACGCCGACGGTCACATCGGCGCCCTTCTCGACGTGATAGGCGATCATCGGACCGTAGTCCATCTTGTAGATGTGATCGCCCGCGAGCACCAGCACGTGCTTGGGCCGATGCGAGAGAATGAGGTCGAGGTTCTGATAGAGCGCATCCGCGGTGCCGCGGTACCAGTTCTCCCCGATCTGCTGCTGCGCCGGAACAACCTCGACGAACTCGCCGAACTCCCCGCGCAGGTAGCTCCAGCCCTGATGCACGTGCTGGATCAGCGACTGCGCCTTGTACTGCGTGAGGATCGAGATCTGGCGGATGCCCGAGTTCACGCAGTTCGAGAGCACGAAATCGATGATGCGGAACTTGCCGCCGAACGGCGTCGCCGGTTTGCAGCGGTGCGCGGTCAAGTCCTTCAGTCGCTCGCCGCGACCCCCGGCCATCACCACGGCGAGCGTGCCGCTCGTCAGGCGGCTCACGTAGCGGCCGGAGGAAGCCCTCGCGGGGGATCGTGCGGTCATGGGTGCGGCTACGATACCAAGGGCGCCGGACGGTCGCACGCCGCCCGTGTAACTCGGCTCAAGCAGATCTCACAGTCGCTTCATGAGCCCGAGCTCGTAGGGGTGCGAGAGCAGCTCGTGGTACGGATAGAGGCGGATCTCGGTCGCGAACTGCCCGCATGCGGGCGGTTGCGCGTCGAGCTCGAACACCGCTGCGCCGTCGTCCAAGTGCGCACCCGTTGCGATGAGTTGCGCGGTCCAGAGGCCCTCGGAGCGGGCGCTCCGATAGGAGGAGAGCGGCGGGGGCTCGAAGCTCGCCTCCGGCAGGCGCCGTCGCGCCACGAACTCGACCCGCACATCCCCCGGTGAGAGATCCCCGAGCGATACGGCGACCCGCGCGCGCAGGCGGCCGGCGAGCGCGAGCTCGGTGGGCGGATCCTCGAGCGGGCGCAGGTCCATCCGCGGCCACGCCTGACGCACGCGATGCTTCCATTCGGCGAGCGCGTGCGCGCCGGCGAAGTCGCGCTCGGCGAGCTCGCGGTACTGGCGCTCGGCGGGACGATAGAGTCCGTGGGCATAGTCCTCGAGCATGCGCCGCGTGCTGAAGCGCGGGATCACGGTCATCATCGCGCGCTTGCTGCGTCTCACCCACTCCGCGGAATAGCCATCGCCGTTGCGCTCGTAGTAGAGCGGAACCACTTCCTCCTCGAGCGTATCGAGGATGAGCTGCGCCTCGAGGGCGTCGCGACGGTCGGGATCCTGGACGGCGAGAGGCGGGATGCCCCAGCCGTTGTCGTAGTCCCAGCCCTCGGCCCACCAGCCGTCGAGGACGCTCAAGTTGAGCCGTCCGTTGATCGCCGCCTTCATCCCGGAGGTGCCGCTCGCCTCGAGCGGTGCGATCGGGTTGTTGAGCCATACGTCGACGCCGGCGACGAGCCAGCGCGCGAGCTGGATGTCGTAGTCCTCGATGAATACCACACGGCCGACGAACTCCGAGGTGAGCATGAGCTGGGAGATCTCCCGCAGCACCTGCTTGCCGGGCTCGTCCGCCGGGTGCGCCTTGCCCGCGAACAGCACCACGACCGGACGCCCCGCTCCCTGCACGAGGCGCGCAAAGCGCTGCCGGTCGCGAAGCAGGAGCGCCGCACGCTTGTAGGTGGCGAAGCGGCGCGCGAAGCCGATCGTGAGAATGTTCGGGTCGCTCGGATCGAGCCAGCGCGTGACGTGGCGCCACTGCGCGGTGCTCAAGCCCTTGCGGGAGTAGGCGTGCTGCAGCCGCTCGCGCACTCCGGCGAGCATGCGCGACTTGACCGACTGCGAGGTGGCCCAGTAGTCGGCATCCGGCACGGACTCGAGGCGCTTCCAGTACTGCGCCTCCATCAGATGCTCGCGCCACTCGCTCCCGATGCGCTCATCGAAAAAGGCGGCCCAGCTCTGATGCAGGAAGGTCGGCACGTGGACCCCGTTGGTCACGAACCCGACCGGATTCTCCTCGGGACGGATCTCGGGCCACTGATCCGCGCACAGCCGCGCCGAGACGAGCCCGTGGACGCGGCTCACGCCGTTCACGCGCCGTGCGCCGTTCAGCGCAAGGCGCGTCATGTTGAACACGTAGGGGGCATTGGGCGCGCGCCCGAGCTCGAGCAGCCGCTCCGCCGGCACCCCGATCTCGCGAAAGAAGTCGTTGAAGTGCGCGATCAGCAGATCGTAGCTGAAGGCATCGTGGCCGGCGGCGACCGGTGTGTGGGTGGTGAAGACGCACTGCGAGGCCACCGCTTCGAGCGCGGCCGGTAGCGCGAGACCGCGCGCAAGGTGCTCGCGCAGGAGCTCGAGGATCAGGAACGCCGCGTGACCCTCGTTCAAGTGGAACACCGCCGGCTCGAGGCCGAGTGCGCGCAGAGCCCGCAGGCCCGCGATTCCGAGCATCATCTCCTGGCGGATGCGCGTCGATTCATCGCCGCCGTAGAGACGGTGCGTGATGTCGCGGTCGGACGGGGAGTTCTCGGCGCAGTTCGTATCGAGGAGATACACCGACACCCGTCCCGCCTGCGCCTTCCAGACCCGGGCGACCACGTCGCGACCGGCGATCCGCACGATGACCGTGAGCACCTCGCCGCGACCGTCGAGGACTTGCCGCACCGGGAGGTCACGCGGATCGTGCTCCTCGTAGGTGGCGTTCTGGACACCGTCGTTGTCGACCGACTGCGTGAAATAGCCCTGCTCGTAAAGCAGTCCGATCGCGACGAAATGCGGAAGATCGTCGCTCGCGGCCTTGCAATAGTCGCCAGCGAGCACCCCGAGACCGCCGGAGTAGATGGGGAAGCTCTCCGCGAAACCGTATTCCGCGCAGAAATAGGCGACGAGGGAGCCCGCCGGAGACGGTGCGGGCGCGGTGAGATAGGCGTCGAAGGTCCTCATCACCTCGCCGTAGCGACGCAGGTACTCGACGTCCTGCGCGGCGCGGTCGAGCTTGTCCTGCGCGATCGAGCGCAAGAGCAGACACGGATTCCTGCCGCTCTGCTCCCACAGCGCAGGGTCGAGATCCTCGAACAGCGCACGGCTCGGGCGGTGCCAGCTGAAGAAGAGATTCGAGGCGAGCTCCGATAGCCGGGCGAGCGGGAGCGGAACGGCCGGTATCACCTCCAACAGCGCATCTCGCATGGGCTCTCGCGGCGTCGAGCTTCAGAAAAGGCGCGGAGTCTAGCACCCCCTCAAGAATGCCGCATCGCAGCATGCTGCGTCGGCCGGGGCCCAAGGTAGACTTTGACTGATGCGCACCGTCGAATACTCGCCTCCCGATTACAGTCGGCGCTCACAAGTCCGCGGGAAGGCCGCGCTGCGCGCCGCGGCGCTCGTGCTCGCGTTCCTCGCCGCCATCTCGCAAAGCCGCGGGCCCGTGCGGGCCGCTCCCCAGGCGCTCGGGGGCACGGGCGATGGGCTGCGGCCACCGCCGTCGGCCGTCGGCTGCCTCTCGGGTGGCCGAGGATATCTGAGAGCGCGCATCCGCGGCGCGCTCCAGCTCGACCTCGACTGGCACGATGACCGCGCACTCGAGTGCGCTGGAGACATCCGCCCGAACGGGCACGGAATTCGCCTGAGCTTCGCGGGTCCGCTCACCGCGAGCTCCGCGCGGGCGCCCGCGCGTGGGGGGCGCATGCGGCTGATCTTCGGCATTGATTCCGCCGCGCCGGGTCATGCCGGACGCAATCTTCCGGTCAACGTCACCGTCATCGTCGAAGGCGAGCGACGGCTCTACTCCACGCTCGGGAACGACAAGTGCACCGCGGACGACCTCGACCAGCAGCCGCTCGGCGCTCCCGGGAGCGCGGTGCGCGCGTATCGCGTGACGGTGCGCGGCTTCTGCTTCGCGCCGGCGCGGAGCCTGACCGGGGGTGAGGAGATCGTGGTTACCCGCTTTGATTTTTCGGGCCGTGTGGCCCTCGATGAGGAATCCCGCCCATGAATGAGCAGCCTCTCCGTCGCGCGGTGCTCACCGCCGCGCTCGCACTCGCGCTTGCGGGACTCGGCGCATTCCCCGCGCCGCTCCGCGCGCAGACCGGTCCACTCCAGGATCTCGCAACCTTTCCACGCACGACACTCGAGATCCGCGGGCGCTCGAGCACCCATCAGTTCGACGTGTGGGTGGCCGACACGGAAGACCGCCAGGCGCAAGGCCTCATGTTCGTGCGCGACCTGCCGGCCAACGAGGGCATGCTCTTCGTCCGCTGCTGCTCCGGGATCTGGATGAAGAACACGTACATCCCGCTCGATATCGTGTTCGTCGGCCCCGACGGACGCATCTTCAAGATCGCGGCCGATGCGCGGCCGTTCGACGAGACCACCATCCCGGCTGGGCAGGCGGTGAGCGCGGTGGTGGAGTTGAAAGGCGGCGAGGCGGCGCGCGAGGGGATCAAGGTGGGCGACCGCGTGGAGTGGCACGCGAGCCCGGCGCCGACGCACGCAAAGAACTGAGAGCCCTTAGGCGATGTTCGGCGCCGCAGGGGTCCGCCTGCGAGGCTTTTTCGAGCCGAGCGGGCCCGGGGATCAGCAGGACGCCCTCGTTCTGCGCGAGATGCTCAAGCGTCGCTGAGACCGCTGTGATCACGCCTGACGATCTCATTCGCTCGCCCGAGTGGCTCCCGCTCGAGCTCGGTCCGGGGAACGAGGTGAAGCTCGTCCGTCTCGACGAGGCGGCCTACCGCGCCGCGAGCTTTCTCGATCAGCGCCTGCTCGCCGGGACAACCGCTCGTGCGCAATGCGACCTCACGCTGCTGAGCGCCGCCGCCGCGCGGCTTGTGCCGCGCGCGCACTATCTCTTTCACGTGGGACACGTGGGCTCGACGCTCCTCTCTCGGCTGATCGGCGAGCACGAGTCGTTCTTCTCGGTGCGCGAGCCGGCGCCGCTGCGCGCGCTCGCGAGCGGAGATGAGCGGATCGCGCTCGCACCCGCGCTCGCACTCCTCGCGCGCACGTGGCGGCCGGGCGAGCGCGCGGTCATCAAGGCGACGAGCATCGTCAACGAGATCGCCGCTCGGATCCTGCGCGCGAGCGCGGCACCGGTGGCACTGCTGATGACGGTGGCTCCGCACATCTATCTGCGCACGATTCTCGGTGGACCGAACTCGCGCGTGGAGGCGCGCACGCTCGCGCCGCTGCGCTGGAGCCGTCTGCTCAAGCGCCAGCCCGCGGGCCGAGCACCGGCAGCGCCGCGCTCCGAGGGCGAGTGGCTCGCCGCGAGCTGGCTCGCGGAGATGACCTGTCTCAACGAGGCTGCGGTCGAGGGCGGCTGTCCGGTCCTGTGGGTGGATTTCGATGCGCTACTCGCCGACCCCGCTGCAGCGCTCGCGCAGGCGCTGCGCACCCTCGGTGCCGCCGTCTCGGAGCGCGAGGCGGAACAGATCGCGACCGGTCCGCTGATGCGCCGGTACTCGAAGGCGCCGGAACACGCTTACGATGGGGCGTTGAGGCGCGAGGTGCTGGCCTCGGCCGAGGCAGAACACCGCGCGGAGATTAAGCATGGGATGGCGTGGCTGGAGCGTGCCGCGGCGCGCGAGCGCCACATCGCGACCTTGCTCGAGTTCACCGCGTCGCGAGGCGGCTGATCGCGCGCCGCAGGCGCGCATAAGCAAACGGCGGGCCGAAGCCCGCCGTTTGAATGGACCCCGAGGGCCCGAGCGCCCTCAGAACTGGACGCTGACCTCCGCGAAGAGATAGCGGCCGCCCCAATCGTAGGTGCCCGGCATGGTGTTGCCGTTGCCGATCGGCGGCGAGGGCAGATTGTCCGAGCCGATGACCGGGAAGTCCTTATCCAGGATGTTGTTGCACCCCACGGTCGCCACCAGATTGTCGGTGAAGTGGTAGGTCGTCGACAGATCGAAGTAGCTGAACGAGGGGATGCGAGCGTCCGTATTCGAGACTCCGCCGTTCGCCACCGTCGCACCCGGGGTGCTCAGGTTGGGGTTCGGGCTCAGCGTCTCGAGCGTCGCCGTGCCGAGGAAGCGCCAGCGCAACGTCACATCGAGCGGCTGATACGGCGTCGTCCAGGTGCTGGTCCAGTCGTGCCGCCAGTGGAACACCGGCCCGCCCGCGCCGCTCGTGATGTTGCTGCAGGTGTTGCCGTAGTAACCGGCGCAGTTGTAGTTGGTGTTCGCGAGATTCGAGACGGGCGTGACGCTGTACGAATCGATGTAGGTGCCGATGAACTCCGAGTGCACCCGGCCGAATTTCCCGGCGTCGTAGGTGTACGTGAGATCGAAGTCGACGCCCTTCTCCTCGAGATCCCCGACGTTCTGCAGCAAGTCGGTCACGAATCCCTGGGGCGTGAGCCAGAGCGACCCCGTCGAGTCACGATGGACGAGATTGCAGAACAGATCCGCGCTCGCGCACTCATCCAGGATCTCGTTTTCGCCGATCGACTCGATCACTTCCTCGATCTTGATGTCGTAGTAGTCGATGCTCGCCGTGAAGTGCGGCACCCACCTCGGGGTGAGCTGCACGCCGAAGGAGGTCGTGAGCGCCGTCTCGGGCTTCAAGTCCGGGTTGCCGCCCGTGAGCCCGTTGTACTGCGACGCCGGATTCGCGGCGATATGCCCGTAGCGGGACGCCGCGACACCGGTGTTGGCGCACTGGGCCTCCGAATAAAGCGGCGTGGGACCCGCACACGGATCGATCGTGCCATCGAGATCCACGCTTTGCGGCGAGAAGAGCTCGACCACGTTCGGCGCCCGCACGGCGCGCGTGAAGCTGCCGCGCAGCCGCACATCCTGAGTCGGCGCCCAGTCGAGGCCCGCCTCGAAGGTGTTGGTGTTGAAATTGAGCGAGTAGGAGGAGTAGCGGTAGGAGCCGTCGAAGTTGAGCGACTTCGCGAAGGGCTCGTCCTGCATGATCGGCAAGCGCGCCTCGAGATACCCGTCACGCGAGACGATACCGCCCGCGACCGGCAGCGTGGCGCCGCCCTGCCCGGCGAGGTCTCCGGTCTGGAACTCCTCGTCCGGCAGCGTGTACGACCGCACATCGCGGTATTCCGTGCCGAACGCGAGTGCCAGGCCCGAGTGGGCGGTCGGCAGCTGCACGTAATTGCTGAGGTCGCCGGTCAAGTTGACATCGACGATCTGCTGCGTGACCGACCCCTGCTGCGTCCCGGGGGTCTCCAGATAGCCTGACTGGGCGGGCGTCACCTGCCCCGGCGAGAAGATGTTCCACGGCACGCACCCGGCGGCGAGACCGGTCGTGATACCCGCCGCGGTCGCCGCGCATTCGGGTCCGTTTGGGCCCTCGACCACGTCGGTCGCGTAGTTGAGCTTCGCGATCGAGATGTCGTTGTAGTAGATCTCATCCAGATTGACGAGGCTGTACTGATAGCTCGCGTCGTAGGTCCAGTTGTCGGTGATCGCGCCCTTGACGCCCAGCACCTCGCGCCAGTCCGTGTGCTGCTCGAAGTCGTCGCGGTTGCCGCCCTCGACGTTGCGCCGCAGGATGTAGAGGCCGTTGCCCGCTCCGCCCGAATTGACGTTTCCGGCGGTCGAGCCGCCGCACCAGGCACCGACCTCGGCGCTCGAGAGAAACGGGTTCGCGCAATTCACGTCGACCGTATCGCCGAAATCGCCCGATGGGGCGATCTGCAGGTAGGTCTTGTCCCGCATGAACATCGTGTTCGCGTAGACCTTCACGTTATCGTTGAAGTCGTAGTGCAGGAACGCGCCCGCAGTCCAGTTCTGGTCCGGCGCCTGCATGTAGTTGAGCGGGCCGTAGTTGAACCTCGACTCGGCAGAGAGCGGCAGCAGCGCCCCGCCGGCTCCGACCGTGTTCGCATCGACGGTCGTGCCGCCCGCGTACTTCAGGAAGGTGCCGGGATAGGAGGTGAGCGAGCCCGAGCAGGTGAAATTGCCGTTGCCCTTCGGCGCGACATATCCCGAGGCCATCGTGCAGGCGCTCTGGGAATAGAGGTCCTGCAGCGCGCTCGCGATGTTGCGGTAGGTCGCGTAGAAGGTCGCATTGCCCTTGTTGTCGGCGAAGTTGCCGCCGGCGATGAAGGAAAGCTGCTTGCCCGCGCCGGTCCACACGCTGCTCGGGGCCTCCTTGAAGTCGTTCCCGGTGCTCGAGTTGAAGTCCAGGAGGTCGGTCGTGGTGTTCTGGTTGTTGTCGTTGTCGTGCTGGTAGCCCGAGACGTTGCCGACGAGCTTCACGCCTTCGAAGTGGTCGTTCAACTTGAAATTCACCACGCCCGCGACCGCGTCCGCGCCGTAGATCGAGGAGGCGCCGCCGGTCAGGATCTCCACGCTGTCGATGAGCGCGGTCGGGATCATGTTCAGGTCGGCGCCGGCACCGCCCGCAGTCGGGTCGCCGTAGCTCATGCGTAGGCCGTCGACCAGGACCAGGGTTCGCTTGGCCCCGAGGCCGCGCAGGTCGAC
>Ga0335075_10018282_pt1 | contig 10391 bp, 5 predicted proteins | sample Lox_Sample_24_FD_206723 | JGI IMG/M metagenome (GOLD analysis project Ga0335075, IMG submission 206723) | Soil microbial communities from Loxahatchee National Wildlife Refuge, Florida, United States - Lox_Sample_2.4 | ecosystem: Environmental > Terrestrial > Soil > Wetlands | place: USA: Florida... | reverse complement strand
TGGGTGGCCGCCGTGTGCCTGATCGCGTGCGGCCCGGCGTCCTTCATGCTCCGGGCGTGGACGATGCGCCGGGCCGTCCGCGGGTCGAGGCGGCCGCCGCGCGCCCCGAGGAAGAGCGCGGCCCCGCTACGCCCGCCCGCCAGGACGGGACGACCCCGCTCCTGCCAGCGCGCTACCGCCCGCAGCGCGGGGACCCCGACCGGGACGACGCGCTCCTTGCCGCCCTTGCCGAACACCCGGACGGTGCGCCGGCCCAGGTCGAGGCCGCCGATGTCGAGCTCGCACAGCTCGCTGACGCGGATCGCGGCCGCGTAGAGCAGCTCGAGGATGGCGACGTCGCGCAGCGCCAGCGCGCCGGCGACCCTCGGGCCGGTGGCAAGCTCGCGCTGCGCCCGGTCCTCGCAGTCGGCCAGGACCTGACTCATCTCGTCCCGGCGGAGCACCTGAGGCAGCACCCGCCGTGCCTTGGGGGTGCCGAGCTGCGGTCCGGGGTCGGCCGCGAGCCACCCCTGGCGGCGGGCGAAGGCGGTGAAGGCCCGCGCCGCCGCGCCGCGCCGGGCGAGCGTCGCCCGGGCCGCGCCCGCCTGGTGCTGATCGGCCAGCCAGGCTCGCAGCGTGGCCAGGTCGAGCGCTCCTGGTTCGGCGATTCCAGACCGGTGGGCGTACTCCAGGAGCGACTGGACGTCGCCGCTATAGGCGCGCACGGTGTGGCGCGAGAGCGCGCGCTCCGCCGCCAGGTGACGGCGGAACGCCGCCAGCGCCTCGCTCAGGGCGGCCGGCAGGCCCTCGACCGGACCATCCGCGTGGGCCGCCTGGCCGCGTCGCACCACCATGGGCACAGTGTGCACCGGCTCAGGGCGGTTCGGAAACGATCCGGGCGATGTCATAGCTAGTTGTCATGACGAGTTTTAAAACCGGGAGCGCCCTGGGGCTTAGGGAATCGGGCACCGGCGGATAGTTTCCGGACAGACAGCGACGGGGCGCCGGGAAGGATCCCGGCGCCCCGCGCGAACCAGCTTCTAGGCCCTTACATTCACTCGGTTGAGGTCGGCGTCAGCCCTTCGTGAGGTGCAGCTGCTGGTCCAGGTAGTGCTGCATCTGGGCGGCGGATGCCGTGCTCGATTGGCTCAGGCTGAAGTTGACCGTGACCGTGCCTCCCGCCTTTATCTTGCCGGTCTTCATGATCGGCGTGTAGCCGTTGTCGGCGGCGATGATCTCCAGCGGGCTGAAGTTCTTGTTGAGCCAGAGCTGGTAGTTGCCGTTGCTGTCGGTCGTCAGCGTGAACGTCGTCGGCCCGCACGCTCCGGTGCCTGCGACGTACGCCGTGCAGATCGCCACGGTCGCGCCTGAGATGGGCGCACCGGAGGCATCGGTCACCGTCCCGGTGACCTTGCCCCAGGCCTTGGGCGGGGTGACCTGCATGGTGACGCCGATTGGCGCCAGGGTCGGGTACGGCGTGCTGGCGGCGATCACGACCTGGCCGGCGTAGGTGCCCGGCTGGGAGACGACCGAGGAGTCCGCGGTGACCTGGAGGGTCACCTTCTGGCCCGGGTTGATGTCGAAGCCGGTCGTGCTCAGCGACATCCACTGCGGCATGCCGCCGCACTGGTCGTAGCCGGGCAGGATCTGGGCAGTCGACACCGCCGAGCCGGTGCCGTCAACGCCACCGACCAGGTAGAGGCCGCAAGCGGCGCCGCCGCGGTAGGACACCTGGTTGCTGTTGGGCAGCGGCGACCAGGTGTCGTCCCCCGGGTCGTAGGCGTAGCCCTCGTTGGTGAGGGCGGTCTGGTTCTCGATGACCCCGCCTAGGACGTCCAGCTGCCCGTTGGCGGTGGTCGCGGCCGCGCCCACGGCGTCGTAGGGCATGTCGGTCTTCTCGGCCCAGTCGGAGCTGCCTGGGGAGAAGGTGTAGGTGCTGGTCAGCGAGCCGGACGCGCCGGCTCCGCCCGCACACACCACCAGCGCGTCGACCCCGCTGCAGGCGGGAAGCGAGACGGAAACCGGTGCGGTGCTCGCGCTGGTGATCCCGTAGCCCGGCTCCTGGCTCCACGAGTTGTTGCCGGGGTCGTAGCTGTAGACGGTGCTGAGGAGGTTCCCGTTGCTATCGACCCCGCCGATGACGTACAGCTTGCCGCCGACCACCGCGGAGCCCGCGTTGGCGACCCCGGTCGGCAGGCTGGCGACCTGCGACCAGCTGTTCGTGCCCGCGTTGTAGGCCCACACGTCGCTGCTCGGGACGCCCTGCCAGCCCCAGCCCCCGGCGACGTAAAGCGTGCCGCCGATGAAGCCGGCCGCCGAGTGGCCCAGCGGCTCCGGCAACGGCGCGATGGCGCTCCAGGTGCCGGCGGACGGGTCGTAGACGTTAGCGTCCGCGATCTCGTTGGTTCCGTTGGAGCCGCCGACCACGTAGACCTCACCGTCGTACTGCGCGACCGAATCATCGAAGACCGTGGTCTCGTAGTTGGCGATGCTGGTCCACGGCCCCGTCGCCGGCTGCGCGGTCTCGCCGCTGGTGCTGATGGTCCCGGACCCGGTCTTGGGCCCGAGGCTGACCTTGGCCTTGATGACCATCGGGGCGGTGCCCGTGGCGGTGTCCGAAGCCGTCGCGCCCATCGCGGTGAAGCCGGCGTCGTCCCCGCTCAGGCTGACATGGACCGGCGCGGTGCCACTGTTGCCGAACGTGACGGACTTGGTCTTCGTCGCCCCGAGGGTCTCGCTGACCGAGGCGGTCGGTGCGCTAATGGTCAGGCGGCCCGCGTCGATCTTCAGGTTCGCCTGGGTGACGGCGTCGGCCGTCACGCTGGCCTGCCCCTGGGTGGAGGCGTACTGGGGGGCGGTGAGCGTGAAGGCGGTGCTGCCGGTGTTCGAGCTGAACAGCCAGTAGTAGCCGTTGGACATGCCCGGATCGGCCGAGGTCGGCCCGGTGACGGCCGACTCCGAGGAGTCGGAGTTGCTGGTTACCGTGGCGCCGTTGACCGGGTCGCCGGTGTTGGCGTCGGAGACCACGCCCTCGACCAGTCCTCCGGGCACCGGCTCGCAGGTGTGCTGGCCGATGAACACGTTACCGATAGACCAGTGGCGGCCATCCTCCTGCGAGGTTTGCGGGTTGAAGGTCCAGTGGAACCTGACCATTACGTCGGAGTCCCCGGCGGCCTGGGGGATGCTGATGCCCACGCGCGAGGGCGCGGCGTACACGGTGGGCGTCCAGATGTTTGTCTCCCAGGTCGCCCCGCCGTCCAGGCTGAGGTCCACGCCTGGGTTCTGGCCGGGCTCCCAGATGTAGGAGCTGTCGAAGAGGATCTCCGGGGCGTTCTGCGGGGTCGTGCCTGACAGGTTGAGCACCGGGGAGGTCAGCGAGGTGTCCGCGGCGGTGGCGGTGGAGCTTTCGTCGACCGAGGCGAAGGCGGCGTCGCCAAGCGGCGCGTCGTACGACGGGTTGTCGAAGCGCCAGGTGATGCCGCTGCCGTCATTGTCGGTGACGCTCCACCCGTCCTGTGGCGTGTTGCCCGTCCAGCCGGTGAACGTCTCCGTGGTACCGGTGTCCTTGAACGCGTAGCCGGGGGCGGTGCAGGTGGAGTCGATCGTAAGCGCGAGGTTCTGCGTGACGTCGGAGGTGCCGACCGGGACGGTGGCCGTCTGGCTGGTGTAGCCGGGCAGGTCCGCCGCCGACACGCTCAGCGTGTAGCTGGCGTTGTCGGGCACCGTCACCGAGTAGTCGCCGGTGTACGGGTCGGAGTAGACCGGCCCGCTCGGGTCGCCGCTGACGGTGATCTTCGCGCGGATCGGCCACTTGTGCCCGGAACCGTCGGTGACGGTGCCGGAGATGGTGCTCGTGGGCACGGCGGTCAGCGTGATGTCCTGGGTCACCGAGCCGCCGGTGGTGACCGTGATGCCGCTGGCCGTCCCGTTGGCGTAACCCCAGTCGGTCACGGTCAGGCTGTAGCTGCCGGCCGGGACCGCCAGGTCGTAAGCGCCGCTGAGGCTGGTGGTCGTGGTGTAGTTGCCGCCGAGGGAGACCGTTGCGCCCGGGACCGGCTTGCCGGTGCCGGCGTCGGTCACCGTGCCGGTGACGTCGCCGTGCGCAGGGTTCAGCGCGCCGATTCCGTTCGGCGTCCCGACGCCGGTCGGGCCGTCCCAGCCGGGTCCCGCCGTGCACATCACGGCCGGCGTGCACGTACCGGTCGAGCCGCTGGTCACGTCGTTGAGGTCGGTCGCGGCGTTCTTGTCCTCATACAGGTAAGAGGCGGGCGAGGTGCCGGCGGCCGGGGTTCCCGCGGTCGCGTACATGGACGCGATCAGCGGCGTGGCCAGGCTCGTACCGCCGACGACGCCCCAGCCGTCCGAGCTGTAGCTGTCGTAGATGGCCAGTCCCGTATTGGGGTCAGCGTCGGCGGAGATGTCGGTGGCGGCGCGGGTGGTGCACGGGGTGACGCCGCTCTGCCACGACGGCTGGGTGACGTCTAGCGAGCAGCCGCTGCCGGCGCCGGACCACGCCGACTCCGACCAGCCGCGCGTCGTGCCGGAGGCGGCGGTGAGCGTGGTGCCGCCGACCGACACGGTGTACTGCGAGGTGGACGGCCAGATCGGGCCCGCGCTGTAGCTGTTGTCCCCGCTTGCCGCCGCCATCACGACGCCCGGGTCGTCGAGGTACTGCGCGTCCTCACTGTTCTCGGTGCCGTCCTCAGGGCCGCCCCAGCTCATCGAGATGAACTGGGCGCCCAGCTTCTGGGCCTCCTGGACGGCGGTAGGCAGGTCCACGTTGTTCTGGTCGCTGTTGGCCTCGACCAGCAGGATGTGGCAGGCCGGGCAGGCTGCCGACACGGCGTCCAGGTCGAGGGACTCCTCGATCCCCCAGTTGTCGCCGGACGGAGCCTGGCCGGGGTAGTTCGTGCTGCCGTCCTCGGCCACCTTCCTGAAGCAGCCGTTGGCCGTGGTGCACGCCGGCAGCCCGTACTGCGCGCGGTACACCGCCAGGTCGGACTCGGCGTCCGGGTCATCGTAGGCATCGACGATCGCGACGGTCGGCGATCCCGTGGCGGCCGGAATGTCGTAGGCCGACTGGATGTCGGACGGCCCGTAGCCGGCCGGCGTCGCGCCGGGCGCGTAGCCCTTCGCCGTCGCGCCCGGCGCGAGCGCGTTCGGCTCCTTGACGTTGGTGCGGAACTTGGAGAAGCAGGTGAAGCCACCCTTGTGCATCGGCGGGCACGCGGACGTGTAGTCGGCGGCCGCAGAGGCAGCCGCGGCCTTCGGCTGGGCTGGCAGCGGCGCGGCCCGGGCGGCAGTCGCGGTCGCGACCGCAGCCATGCTCATGACGGCGAGGGGGGCGGCCACGACGGCGACGAGCCGTCGCAGCCGGGAGGGGTTCTTCATCAGCATTTCCCTTACGGAGCCGGGGGTTTTCTGCGAGCGTTTGCGGGTGGTCCACCGACTTGAGAAGGTGTCATATTTATGCTGAAAGTGGCAAGTAATAGCATGTGTCGACTTTGCGACATATGACATAAATACGCCAAGGGGGAAAATTATGTGGGAAACGGTCGGGATACCAGAGAGCGAAGCGCGTGTCTATGAGGCGCTCATCCCGCAGGCGCACGCCACCGTCGATGCCCTCGCCAGTCGCGTCAACTTCACCACCGCGAAAACCGTGCGCGCTCTGGCCCGACTGATCGAGCGCGGGCTGGTGACCCGGACGCCCGGCCGGCCGGCCATGTACGCCGCCGTGGAACCGTCCCTGGCCGGCTCGGTTCTCATCGCCAAGCGAGAGCACGAGCTCAGGCAGCTTCAGCAGCACCTGAACAAGCTGGACGAGGCGTTCCGGACCCAGGCGTCGGCGGCCCGCCCCGCCGACCACATCGAGGTGATCTCGGGAGCCCCCAAGATCTGGCGCACGTTCGTGCGAATCCAGCGCGCGGCCAAGCGCGAGGTCTGCGGGTTCGACAAGCCGCCGTATTTCGTCCCTCAGGGCGAGCATGGCGACGAGGGCCCCAACCTGGACGAGCGGCGCCTCCTCGCGGCGAGTGCCGTGGGCTACCGCGTGGTCTACGACCAGGAGTCGGTCGCGATCCCTGGCCGGCTAGCCAACATCTGGGAAGGAATACGCAACGGCGAGCGCGCCAGGGTCGCCCCGTCCCTGCCCGTGAAGCTCGTGTTGTGCGACAACACGATGGCGATCGTGTGCTCGCCGGCGGATTACCAGAACGGGATCGCGTTCCTCATCCACCCTTCCTCGCTGCTGGACATGGCATCCGGGGTCTTCGAGGCCGTCTGGGACCGCGCGGTGCCGCTCAACAGCTCCGAGTCGAGGGGCGGCCGGGTTGTGATCGATCCACGCGACCAGGAGCTGCTCAGCCTGCTCGCGAGCGGCGCCACCGACGCGGCCATCGCCCGCGCGTTCGGGTGGAGCATGCGCACCGTGCAGCGGCACATCCATGAACTCATGCAAAACGTCGGTGCGCGCACCCGGTTCCAGCTCGGCGCGGAGGCCGTCAACCGCGGCTGGCTGTGACCTCGGTCAGCCGCGGCTCAGCCGCCAGCCCTCGCCGCAGCGCTCGACGAAACCGGACGCCGCCAGCGCGGCGAGGCAGCGGACCGCCGTGGTCGGGGGCAGGCCCGCCCGCTGCGCGACCCGCGTCGTCGCCATCCCGCCGCGAGCCGGCATCGCGTCGAGCACCTGGGTCGTCTCCAGGTCCATGGCTTCCAGGTCAAGCGCGGGCCGGACTCGTCGCCTGCGCGACGATTTTGGCCGCGGCGGTTCGGCCGGGGCGGCGGCGGACGGCGCCTGCGTTGACGCGGGCGTTGAACCCGGCGCTGACGCCGAGGTTGCCGAAAGGGTCGCGCCGACCGGGGAGAGGTGCTCGATGACCTCGGCCGCGGTGGTGACGAGGGTGCCCTGCCAGTCCCTGATGATGCGGTGGCAGCCGGCCGACTGGTCGGAGGTGACGGGGCCTGGTACCGCCATCAGCCGCCGGCCGAGGTCGCGGGCGTGCCTGGCGGTGTTGACCGCCCCGCTGCGCTCGCCCGCCTCGACGACCAGCGTCCCGGTTGCGAGGGCGGCGATCACCCGGTTGCGGACCAGGAACCTGAGCCTGCTCACCGTCCGGCCCGGCGGCCACTCGCTGACGATCACGCCCTGGGCGGCGACCGATTCCAGCAGCTCCGCGTGGCCAACTGGGTAGGGCACATCCACCCCGCACGCCAGCACCGCCACGGTCACGCCGTCGGCGCCGAGGGCGCCCCGGTGAGCCGAGGCGTCGACGCCGAACGCGCCGCCCGAGACCACCGCCCAGCCCCGGGCCGCGACCGACGCGGCGAGCTCGGCCGCGACGTAGGAGCCGTAGGCGGTCGCGGCCCGCGAGCCGACGACGGCGACCGAGCGGAGGCAGTTGAACCGGAGGTCGGCGGTGCCGCGCAGCCACAGCGCATAGGGCTGCTCGACGCCGAGGTCGGCCAGCTGCTCGGGCCATTCAGGATCGCCCGGGCAGCTGAGCCTGATGCCTGATCGGCGGAAGGCGATCACCTCATCCGGCGTCGGCAGCTCGTCCAGGCGCACCCGCCAGCGCTCAAACGAGCGCCGCAGCGTCCGCCGCATGAGCTGCGGCAGCGCGAAGTCGGCGCTCGTGTCGGGCAGCCGGCCCGACCTGATCGCCTCGAGCGTTCGCGTCGCCCCGTGCGCCGAGATCAGGCCGTTGAGCCAGTGGTCGGCGGGCTCGGCCAGGTAGGTCAGCGCCGCCCGCGCGTACGACTCCTCGGTCAGCGTGCCGTCGGGCGGCGAGGCGGTCACTGCGCCACCCCCAGCCACAGTCCGATCGCGAGGCCGACCTCGTCGACGCCTGGCCGGTCCTGGCCGGCCAGGTCGGCCAGCGACCAGGCGACCCGAATGATCTTGTCGGCGCCCCGAGCGGAAACCTGGCCGAGCTCCATCACCCGTTCCAGCGCCTTCATCGACCCCGTCTGCGGTGGGAACGCGCGGCGCAGCTGGGCGCCGGGAATCTCCGCGTTCAGCCGCCACGGCGTCCCCGCCAGCCGGGCGGCGGACCGCTCCCGCGCCGCCGTGACCCGCTCCGCCACCACCGACGAGGACTCGGCGAACCGGCGGTCGTAGAGCATGTCGCGCCGGCTCACCGGCTGCAGGACGACCTTCACGTCCACCCGGTCCATGAGCGGGCCCGACAGCCGCCCCAGATACCGGCGCCTGGCCGCGGGCGAGCAGCGGCATCCGGATCCGCCCGGCGTCGCGGCGCGCGCGCACGGGCACGGGTTGGCCGCGAGCACCAGCGTGAACCGGGCCGGGAACCTCGCCTGGGCCGTCGCCCGGGCGATCGCCACCTCCCCCGACTCAAGCGGCTGCCGCAGCGCGTCGAGCACGTCCCGGCTGAACTCCGGCGCCTCGTCAAGGAACAGGATTCCCCGGTGCGCCAGGCTCGCCGCCCCCGGCCGGATCAGCCCCGACCCGCCGCCGACGATGGCCGCCTTCGACGAGGTGTGGTGCGGGGCGCAGAACGGCGGGACTGTCACCAGGCCCTCCCCCGGCGTCAGCGCGCCGGCCACCGAGTGGATCGACGTCACCTCGATCGCGGCCGCCCCCTCGAGCCTCGGCAGGATCGTCGGCAGCCGCTCGGCCAGCATCGTCTTACCGGCCCCGGGCGGTCCGAGCAGCGACAGGTGATGGCCGCCGGCCGCGCAGATCTCGACCGCCATCCGCGCCTCCGCCTGCCCAAGGACCTCCGACAGGTCCAGCTTCTTGGCCATCGCGAGCGCGGGCACCGGGCCGTCGGACGGCGGCGCCGGCGGCGGCAGCGTGGGCGGCGGCCCGCCGCGCAGCCACATGATCACCTCGGCCAGCGTCGACGCCCCGACCACGCGCACGCCGGGGACGAGGGCGGCCTCGGCCACGTTCTGCGCGGCGACCACGACGGTGTCCGAGCCGGGCGCGGCCGCAACCACCGCGGGCAGCACCCCCGGCACCGGGCGAAGCCGCCCGTCCAGGCCCAGTTCGGCCAGGAACATCTTCCCGGCCGGGGCCGCCAGCGGCAGGCTGTCATCGGCGGCGAGGATGGCGACCGCGATGGCAAGATCGAAGCCGCTGCCGCGCTTGGGCAGGGCGGCCGGCGAGAGGCCGACCGTGATCTTCGAGTTTGGCCAGCTCTCGCCGCTGTTGACGATCGCGGCGCGGATGCGGTCCCGCGCCTCGCGCAGCGCGGTGTCGGGCAGGCCGACCAGGATCGTCGCCGGCAGTCCGTTGGCGATGTCGGCCTCTACCTCGATCAGATGCCCCTTGACCCCCACCAGCGCGACCGAGAACGCGCGGGCGAGCGGCATCTCAGCCCACCCCTCTGACGTGCTCGATGGTGAAGCCGTCGGCGCCGTCGCGGAGCAGGCCGAGCACGTCGATGCGGATCTGGTCGAAGCGGATGCCGTGCGCGGCGAGCCACTGGGCCGCGAGCCGGCGCAGCCGGGCACGTTTCGCCCGGCCCACCGCGTCGAGCGGGGTGCCGAACCGCGTCCCCGAGCGCGTCTTCACCTCGCAGACGACGAGCGTGTGCCGCTCGACCGCGACGATATCGAGCTCGCCGTCGGCGGAGCGCCAGTTCCGGTCCAGGATCCGGAACCCGCAGCCCTCCAGATAGCTGACCGCCGCCTGCTCGCCCGCCCGGCCGAGCACGTCCTTCGCGTTCATCGTCACCACCTCCACCATCGACGATGGCTCCCAACGGCAATTCCGCACAGCAGTGGATTACCGCTGTGGACGAAATTCGCAGCGGTGGAGAAATTGTGGATAACTGGACCCGAATGTCAGAGATGACTGTTTTACTGGCCCGGGGACCTGCGTGTCTGCGTCGGGAAACACTAGCTGATGACGCTCAGCATCGGCCGGCGCGGATTGCTTGCGTAGGATTCGCGTCGACGGCCGGAGAGGAATGCACGGTCCGTTCGATATGAGCGGTTTTGACCTTGAATCTCCGCCCTGTCGCTGGCGTAGGCGACGGAAGAACGGGCGGGCCGACGGGGGCGGTGCCAGGCGGGGCGGTGCCAGGCGGGGCGGTGGCAGACGGAGTCGGTGGCTAGCTGCCCGCCTCGCCGATAGTTTTGCGGGGCTGCGGCGCGCGGCCGGAGGGCTGGGCCGGGGCCGGCCGCGACTTGAGGGGCGGGATGTCGTGGGCGACCATGTCCGGGCCGACGGTCACCGGGTTGCCGTGGTGGGTGATCGGCAGCGGGTCCCCGGACAGCAGCCGGTAGCTGGCGTCGTGGTGGCGCACGTTCACCATGAGGACGCGCCCTCGGTAGCGCATGCGGAACGTGAGTCGGGCGAGGCCGGGTGGGAGCCTGGGGACGAACGAGAGCCCGTCGGGGCCGGTGCGCATGCCGCCGAACCCGCCGACGAGGGCGGTCCAGGC
>Ga0335075_10018281_pt1 | contig 10391 bp, 10 predicted proteins | sample Lox_Sample_24_FD_206723 | JGI IMG/M metagenome (GOLD analysis project Ga0335075, IMG submission 206723) | Soil microbial communities from Loxahatchee National Wildlife Refuge, Florida, United States - Lox_Sample_2.4 | ecosystem: Environmental > Terrestrial > Soil > Wetlands | place: USA... | reverse complement strand
GGCATCGTCATCAACCCGGCCGGCTACACCAACACTTCGATCGCGCTGATGGACGCGCTGCTCGCCGTCGAGCTGCCGGTGATCGAAGTGCACGTGACGAACATCCACCGGCGCGAGGAATTCCGCCACCGCTCCTTCGTCTCGCTCGCCGCGGACGGAATCATCTGCGGGCTCGGCGTGCAGGGCTATCGGCTCGCCCTGATCGCGATGGCCGAACTCCTGGAGGAGACGGCGGAATGAGCGCGCTGCCGTTCGACCCGGACGCGATTCGGGCGCTCGCTGCCTTGCTCAAGGAGACCGGCCTCACCGAGATCGAGGTCGCCGAGAAGGAGGGGCGCATCCGCGTCGCCCGCCAGCCCGGCCAGCCGGCGGCCGCGGCGGCGGGCGCCGCTCCGGTCTCCGCACCCCTCCCCACTGCCGAAACGGCGGAGGCGGAGGATGCCGCGAACCATCCGGGCGCGATCAAGAGCCCGATGGTCGGCATCGTCTATCTCGCGCCGGATCCGGGCGCGGCCCCGTTCGTGGCACTCGGCCAGGACGTCGAGGCGGGCCAGACCCTCCTGCTCGTCGAGGCGATGAAGACGTTCAACCAGATCAAGGCGCCGCGAGCGGGACGGCTCTCGCGCATCCTCGTCCGCTCGGGCACCCCGGTGGAATACGGCGAGCCGCTGATGATCCTGGAGTAGCGACCGGGAAATACCCGAGCGGACGACAGCATGTTCCAGAAGATCCTGATCGCCAACCGGGGCGAGATCGCGCTCAGGGTGCAGCGCGCCTGCCGCGAGCTCGGCATTCGCTCGGTCGCCGTCCACTCGACGGCGGACGAAGAGGCGATGCACGTCCGCCTCGCCGACGAGAGCGTCTGCATCGGCCCGCCGCCGGCGCGCGAGAGCTATCTCAACGCGGTGGCGATCCTCTCGGCGGCGACCATCACCGGCGCCGACGCCATCCATCCCGGCTACGGGTTTCTGGCGGAGAACGCCGAGTTCGCCGAGATGGTCGAGGCGCACGGCCTCACCTTCATCGGGCCGACCTCCGCCCACATCCGCATGATGGGCGACAAGATCGAGGCGAAGCGCGTGATGGCGGCGCACGGGGTGCCGCTCGTCCCCGGCTCCTCGGGAGCGATCACCGACGCGGCCAAGGCGAAAAAGCTCGCCTCGGACCTTGGCTATCCGGTGCTGATCAAGGCAGCCGCCGGCGGTGGCGGCCGCGGCATGCAGGTCGTGCACGACGCAGCCGAGCTTGCCGAGCGGCTCGCGCTGGCGCGCGCCGAGGCGCTCGCGGGCTTCGGCGACGACGCCGTCTATCTCGAGAAATATCTCGACCGGCCGCGGCATATCGAGCTGCAGGTGCTGGCCGACGGCGCCGGCCGCGTGGTGCATCTCGGCGAGCGCGATTGCAGCCTCCAGCGCCGCCACCAGAAGCTCCTCGAGGAGGCGGGCTCGCCGGCGCTCTCCGCGGCGGAGCGCGACCGCCTCGGCGCCCGTGCCACCGCCGCCCTTGCCGAGATCGGCTACCGCAACGCCGGCACGCTCGAGTTCCTCTACCAGGACGGCGAGTTCGCCTTCATCGAGATGAACACGCGGCTTCAGGTGGAGCATCCGGTGAGCGAGATGATCACCGGCATCGACCTCGTGCGCGAGCAGATCCGCATCGCCGCCGGAGAATCTCTCGGCTACGCCCAGTCCGACATCCGCTTCACCGGCCACGCCATCGAGTGCCGCGTCAACGCCGAGAACCCGGTGAGCTTCGCCCCCTCCCCCGGCCGCGTCGCCGCCTACCATCCGCCCGGCGGGCTGGGCGTGCGCGTCGATTCGGCGCTCTATGCGGGCTCGGTCGTCACACCCTACTACGACAGCCTGGTCGCGAAGCTCATCGTGCACGCGCCGGGGCGCGAGGAGGCGATCGCGCGCCTCGCGCGCGCGATCGAGGAGTTCGCGGTGATCGGGATCGAGACGACGCTACCGCTCTTTCGCCGCATCGCCGAATCGCCGGACTTCAGGGCCGGCCGCTACAATGTCCACTGGCTCGAGCGCTTCGTCGCCGGCGCTGCCTGAAGCCGCGCCAGCACCGAATCGACGCCGGGCAATACCTCGAACAGGCCGCGCGCCGAAGGCTCGGCGAAGCCTTGCGCGACCGCCGCCTCGACGCAGGCGGCGAAGGCGGCGGCGGAGCCCACGACGTCGCAGATCAGCACCGGCTTGGCGTGCAGCCCGAGCTGCCGCCAGCTCACCATCTCAATCGTCTCGTCGAGCGTGCCGATGCCGCCGGGCAGGGCGATGAAGGCATCGGCGAGGTCGAACATGCGCTGCTTCCGGCTCGCCAGATCGCGCGTCACGATCTGGCCGGAGAGGCCGGGATGGGCGATCTCGGGCTTGCGCAGCCCCTCGGGAATGACGCCCACGATGCGCCCGCCGACGGCGAGCACGGCATCGGCGAGAGCGCCCATCAGGCCGATCTGCCCGCCGCCATAGACGACGCCGATCCCCGCCTCGGCCAGCCGCCGGCCGAGCGTGGCCGCGGCACGGCGGAAGGCGGGATCGGCGCCGTCGCGCGAGCCGCAGAAAACGGCAACGGTGCGAACGAGAGCCATCGGATTCTGGTACCCGCGCGCCGTGCGGAAGGCCAGAGCCCCCTCGCCCGCCGCGTTGCCACGCCCGGGGCCCCGCCGCTAGATTGGCCCCGTGGGGACAAGGCGACCCGGGCCCGGCCGGGCGCCTGCTTTCGTACACGCGATTGGGGAGTGATGCCGATGGTGACGATGCCCGCTGAGTTCCTGGACCTGCTCCAGGAGAAGAAGGCCTTCGCCAGCCTGGCGACCGTGATGCCCGACGGAACGCCGCAGGTGACGCCGGTCTGGTTCGATTACGAGGGCGGAGTTGTGCGCGTGAACTCGGCCAAGGGCCGGGTCAAGTCGCGCAACATGACCGAAGGAGCGCCGGTCGCGCTCTCGATCATGGATCCGGAGAATCCCTATCGCTACATCCAGATCCGCGGCCGCGTCGCGCACATCGCCGAGCAAGGAGCCGACGCGCATATCGACCGGCTCGCCAAGAAATATCTCGGCAAGGACAAATATCCCTTCTCACAGCCCGGCGAAGTGCGGGTCATGTTCGAGATCGAGCCGGAGGCAACGCACACGATGGGCTGAACGAAGGCGCGCTAAAGCAGATCGCCCACGGCGTTGCGGTAGCGCCGCAACGCCGCGAGATGATCGGCGAGCGACTTGCCCGCGATCCTTCGGTGATGGGTGCGGCCGTAGGTGCTGTTGAGCGTCACATGGGTTACGCCGGCCGATTTCCAGAAGTTGAATTGCGCGCGCCAGGCCTTTTCGTCGCCGTCGGCCGTGGAGACCCAGACCTCCTTGCCGATGCTGCCCGGGTCGCGGCCTTCCTGCTCGGCGTAGCGGTCGAGCTTGGCGAACTCCGCCTTCGCGCTCTCGTCCGCGGGATAGGCGAGCATCATCCAGCCGTCGCCCGATTTGGCGATGCGCCGCAGCGTCAGATCATGATGCCCGCCGAACCAGATGGGGATGCGCCGGCGCGGCGGCAGCGGGTTGATGCCGGCATCCTCGATCCGGTGCCAGCGTCCCTCGAAGGTGACATGCGGCTCGGCCCAGAGCGCCTGCATCACCTGCACCTGCTCCTCCGAGCGCTTGCCGCGGTTGTGGAAATCCTCGTTCAGGCCGACGAACTCGACCTCGTTCCAGCCGATGCCGATGCCGAGACGGAACCGTCCGCCCGAGAGCACGTCGAGCGAGGCCGCCTGCTTGGCGACCAGCACCGCCTGGCGCTGCGGCAGGATCAGCACCTGGGTCGAGAACCCGATTCGCGTGGTGCAGGCGGCAAGGAAGCCGTAGAGCACGAACGGGTCGTGAAAGAGATCGGCCGACGTGTTGCGATCGCCCCAGCCGGGCCGGCTCGCGACGTTGACGCCCAGCACATGGTCCGGGGCCGCGAGATGGTCGTAGCCGGCCTCTTCCGCGGCTTCGGCGAACGTCCGCACGGTCGCGGGCTCGCCGCCGATATCGATCAACGGCAATGCAACGCCGAGCTTCATCGCCCGCTCCTCCTCGCCCGTGGCCGCCGTCACGTTACCGCGCCGGCGCGGGGCTGTCGCGGCCGGAGGGGTCCGGCTATGCTCCGCCACCGCGACCCCATCCTCGACAGCAGCGGGTAGAGAAGTGCTCAAGCTCGGATACAAGGCCTCGGCCGAGCAGTTCGCGCCGAACGAGCTCCTCGAATTCTCCTGCCTGGCCGAACGGTCCGGCTTCGATTCCGTGTTCATCAGCGACCATTTCCAGCCCTGGAAGCATGCGGGCGGCCACGCCCCCTTCTCGCTCGCCTGGCTCGGGGCGCTCGGGGCGAGAACGTCCCGCATCGTCATCGGCACCAGCGTGCTCACGCCCACCTTCCGCTACCATCCGGCGGTGATCGCGCAGGCGTTCGCCACACTCGGGGTCATGTTCCCGGGACGCGTCGTGCTCGGCATCGGCACCGGCGAATCGCTCAACGAGGTGCCCTCGACCGGCATGCAATGGCCAGAGTTCAAGGAGCGCTTCGCCCGGCTGCGCGAGGCCGTGACACTGATCCGCCGCCTGTGGAGCGAGGAACGCGTGACGTTCGCGGGACAATTCTATCGCACCGAAAAGGCGACGATCTATGACCGGCCGCCGGAGTCGGTCCCGATCTATGTTGCGGCCGCCGGGGCGATGATCGCGCGCTATGCCGGCAGAGCGGGCGATGGGCTGATCTGCACCAGCGGCAAGGCGCCCGAGCTCTATACCGAGACCCTGCTTCCCAAAGTCGCGGAGGGGCTTGCCGAGGCGGGCAAGCGGGACCGCGCGTACGAGCGGATGATCGAAGTCAAGGTCTCATTCGATACCGAGAGGGCGCGGGCGATGGAAGACACGCGGCAGTGGGCCGTGCTGGCGCTGACGGCGGAAGAAAAACTCACCGTCGAGGACCCGGTCGAGATGGACCGGCTCGCCGCGAGCCTTTCGGCGGAGCGCACCGCCAGCCGCTGGATCGTCTCGACCGACGCGGACGAGCATGTCGCGCGCATCGCGCACTATCTCGATCTCGGCTTTCGCCACCTCGTCTTCCACGCGCCAGGCCCGGACCAGGCGCGGTTCCTCCGCCTCTACGCCGAGCAGGTGCTGCCGCGGCTCCGGAGGCTGCCGCAAGCGGCATGACGTGTCTCGACTCGCTCCAACTTTCGGCCGTGCGCGGCCTCAAGCCGATCGAGCGCGGCGATGACCTCGCCGCACTGATCGCCGCCGCCTTCGCCGCGAACGACCTCGCCCTTCGCGAGTGCGACGTGGTGGTGGTGGCGCAGAAGATCGTCTCGAAATCGGAAGGACGGCTGGTCGATCTCGCGACCATCGCGCCCTCCCCGCGCGCCGTGGCACTTGCGGGCGAAATCGGCAAGGACCCGCGGCTGGTCGAGGCGATCCTCTCGGAATCCGTCCGCGTCGTGCGCAAGCGGCCCGGCCTCCTCATCGTCGAGCACCGTCTCGGCTTCGTCATGGCGAATGCGGGCGTCGATCAGTCGAACGTCGCCGTGCCGGATGGGCGGCAGCGCGTGCTGCTGCTGCCCGAGAACCCCGATGCGAGTGCGGCTTCCTTGCGCGAGCGGCTGCGGACGCTAACCGGCGCCACGGTCGGCGTCATCATCAACGACAGCTTCGGCCGGGCCTGGCGGCGCGGCACGGTCGGCGTGGCACTCGGCGCCGCGGGGCTGCCGGCGGTGATCGATTTGCGCGGCCGTCCGGATCTCTTCGGCCGCGCGCTCGAAGTCAGCGTCATCGGCTTCGCGGACGAGATTGCCGCCGCTGCCTCGCTGCTCATGGGCCAGGCGGACGAGGGGCGCCCTGTCGTGCTCGTGCGCGGCCTCGCCTGGTCCGCTTCGCCCTCGCCAGCCGCGAGCCTCGTACGCCCGGCGGAGGAAGACCTCTTCCGATGACGCGGGACCTCGTCCTCGCACTCTCCGGCGGCATCGGCGGGGCCAAGCTCGCGCTCGGCCTGGCACGCATCCTGCCGGCGCAAGACCTCCTCGTCATCGCCAACACCGGCGACGATTTCGAGCATCTCGGCCTCGCGATCTCGCCCGATATCGACACGCTGATGTACACGCTCGCCGGCCTCGACAACCAGGAGCTCGGATGGGGCCGGCGCGACGAGACCTGGTCGTTCATGGAAACGCTCGCCTCGCTCGGCGGCGCGGACTGGTTCCGCCTCGGCGACCGCGATCTCGCCGTCCATGTCGAGCGCACGTGCCGGCTCCGTGCCGGCGGCGAGACTCTCTCGGCGATCACGGCGGATTTCTGCCGCCGCCTCGGCGTCGGCCCGCGCGTGCTGCCGATGAGCGACGATCCCGTGCGCACGCGCCTTCGCACCGACGAAGGCTGGCTCGATTTCCAGGATTATTTCGTCCGCCTGCGATGCCGCCCCGTGGTGCGCGAGATCATCTTCGTCGGCGCCGCCGCCGCGCGCCCCCATCCCGACTTTCTCGCCGCGCTCGCTGCCGAAACGCTGCGCGCGGTGATCATCTGCCCCTCCAACCCGTTCATCAGCGTCGAGCCGATTCTCGCCGTGCCGGGAGTGCGCGCAGCGATCGCCGCCTCGCCGGCGCCGGTGATCGCCGTCTCGCCGATCATCGCCGGCCGCGCGGTCAAGGGCCCCACGGCCAAGATGATGCGCGAGCTCGGCATAGCGCCCGGCGCCGCCGCGGTCGCCGAGCGCTACGGCGATCTGCTCGACGGTTACGTGATCGACTGCGAAGACGCCGACGAGGCAGAAGGCCTCGGCCCGCACGTCACGCTCGCGCGGACGCTGATGACGACGCTCGCCGAGCGCGAGCGGCTCGCTCGCGTCGTGCTCGACGCGGCCGACGCGCTCCGATGAGCGGGGCCGATCGCCTTTGGGCGGTCGTGCCCGTCAAGGAATTTTCGGGCGCGAAGCAGCGCCTCGCGTCGTTACTGACGCCGGAGCAGCGCCGCGCCCTCGCCGCCTGCATGCTGGAGGATGTGCTCGAGGCGCTCGCCGCGGTCGCCGCACTCGGCGGCATCCTCCTCGTCACTGCGGAGCCGGCCGCCGCCGCCCTCGCGCAGCGCTACGGCGCGCTCATCAGCGCCGATGGCGCGCGCGCCGGCCACACCGGCGCCGTCGCCGCCGCGTGCCGCCGCCTCGCCGCCGAAGGCCGCGCCGGCATGATCACCCTCCCCGGCGATCTTCCCGCGATCACCGCCGCCGAGATCTCGGCAGCACTCGCCGCGCACAAGCCCGCACCCTCGTTCACCATCGTGCCCGCGCACGACGATCTCGGCTCCAACGCCGTCCTCTGCTCGCCGCCGGACGCGGTCGCGCTGCAATTCGGCGACAACAGCTTCTTCCCCCACCTCGACTCCGCACGGCGCGCCGGCATCGCGCCCACCATTCTCCGCCTGCCCGGGATTGCGATGGACATCGACCATCCTGCGGACCTCGCTAGGTTCCTCAATATGGAACCGTCCCGTCCGACCCGGACGCGCACATTCCTCGCCGACGCGAAAGTCCTTTAAGCCGCGGCGCGCCTCTGCGGCGGGGTTTGCACGACCGGAGCGAGCGGGGCGGCACCAAGGGATGCCGCGCGGCGTTCGGCGGGCGCCGGCCGGTAGAGCGTGTCGCGTTGCATGGGCACGCGGCCGATGGAGCGGATCAATTCTTCCATCGACTGGGGCGGAAATTCCTGGCCGTGCTCGGTTCCGGCGGCACGCGAGATGCTCTCGTTCATCAGCGTGCCGCCGAGATCGTTCGCGCCCGCCTCGAGGCAGGCAGCGGCGCCGGCAGGGCCCATTTTCACCCAGGAGGTCTGGATATTCACGATGTGCGGATGGAGCGCTAGGCGCGCGACCGCATGCATCAGGACCGCCTCGCGGAAGGTCGGCCCGCGGCGCGCCGCACCGCGCAAATACATCGGTGCCTCCATGTGAACGAACGGCAGCGGAACGAATTCCGTGAACCCGCCCGTCTCCGTCTGCAGATCGCGCAGCGCCAGCAGGTGCCGCGCCCAGGAAAGCGGCCGCTCGACATGGCCGTACATGATCGTGGAGGTGGTGCGGAGCCCGATGCCGTGCGCGGCGCGCACGACATCGAGCCACGCTTCGGTGCTCAGCTTGTCGGGGCAGATGATCGCCCGCACCTCGTCGTCCAGAATCTCGGCTGCCGTTCCGGGCAATGTCCCGAGACCCGCCGCCTTCAGCTCGGCCAGGAACGCAGCCACCGTGAGGCCGAGCGTTGCCGCGCCCTGGCTGACTTCGAGCGGCGAGAAGGCGTGAATGTGCATGCCGGGCACCGCCGCCTTGATGGCGCGGCAGATGCCGAGATAGGTCTCGCCGGTATAGTCGGGGTGGATGCCGCCTTGCAGGCACACCTCCGTCGCCCCCCGCTCCCAGGCTTCGGCGGCCCGGCGCACGACTTCCTCGAGTGCGAGATCGTAAGGCGCGCCGCGCAGTTCCTCGTGGGTCTTGCCTTTCGAGAAAGCACAGAACCGGCAACGATAATAGCAGATGTTCGTGTAGTTGATGTTGCGGTTGACGGCGTAGCGCACGACCTCGCCGGCGACCGCGCGGCGAAGCGCATCAGCGGCGGCGACAACGCGCTCGTAATCGGCGTCGCGGGCGGCGAACAGCCGCACGATCTCCGCCTGCTCAAGCCTCCCGCCCCCACTCGCCTTCGCGACGATGTCCCCAACTTCCGGATCCGCCGTTTCCGCCCGGATCGCAGTCCGCCGCGGCGGCACAAGCGTGCCCGGAGACCAATCATCGTCGCGCGCGAGCCCCTCGGCGTCGCTCAGGCGTCGCACTTTCGTCGCCACCTCCGGCGCAAGCCAATTCTCCGCCTCTGCAACATAGGACGGATAGACCGCAAGCCGGTTCACCAGCAGCTTTCCCGCCTCGGCACTTCGCCGTGCCAGCGCATCGATCGCCGGCCACGGCGCCTCGGGGTTCACATGGTCCGGCGTCACCGGCGAGATCCCGCCCCAATCGTTGATCCCGGCCGCGATGAGACGCGGGTAGACGCCGGGCGAAAGATTGGGCGGCGCCTGGATGTTCATCGCCGGCCCAAAAATCAACCGCGCCGCGGCGATGGTCCACAGCAGATCCTCGAGATCCGGCTCCGCCGCGCCCGCACGCTTCGTGCCCGGCTTGGCCCGGAAGTTCTGGATGATGACTTCCTGGATATGCCCGTGCGCGGCGTGCAGGTCGCGAATGGCCGCAAGCGCCTCCAGCCGCTCGGCGCGCGTCTCGCCGATCCCGATGAGGATCCCCGTGGTGAAGGGCACGCAGAGCGCGCCCGCGAGCCCGATCGTCTCGAGCCGCGCCGCGGGGCGCTTGTCGGGCGAGCCGTAATGCACCCCGCCCGGCTCACAAAGTCGCTCGCTCACCGATTCGAGCATGATGCCCTGGCTCGCGGACACCTCGCGCAAGCCCGCGATCTCCTCGCCCGTCATCACGCCGGGATTGAGGTGCGGCAAGAGCCGCGTCTCGCGCAGCACGAGCGTGCTCATCGCGCGCAGATACTCGATCGTCGAGGCATGCCCCGTTGCGGCGAGCGCCTCGCGCGCGGCGCGGTAGCGCAGCTCAGGCTTGTCGCCGAGCGTGAAGAGCGCCTCCGTGCAGCCCGCCTCCTCGCCCGCGCGCGCAATCGCCAGCACTTCCTCGGGTGAAAGATAGGCTGCCCGGCCCGCGCGCGGCCGCTCGGCGAATGTGCAATAATGGCAGACGTCCCGGCAAAGCCGGGTCAGCGGAATGAAGACTTTTCGCGAGTAGGTGATGACGCGCCCATGCCCCTCGTCGCGCACATGCGTCGCCGCCGCGACAAGCTCCGCCAGCGGGGCCTGCAAGAGCCTCTCCGCGAACGGGTCATTGGGCGAACTCTTATCCGATCCGATCATCGCCTCGCGATTTGCCAAGAACGGCCGGGGCCGGCATCCTGCTCGATCGCGCCAGATGATGCAATCCGGGGGATGCTGCCATGCAGATCGGCTTCAACGCGCCGACGTCGGGACCGCTGGCAACAGCGGAGGCCCTGACCCAGCTCGCCGTCGAAGGCGAGGCGATGGGGTTCGACTATCTCACGTTCAGCGACCACATCGTCATCCCCACCGACATAAGCGCCCGCTATCCCTATTCGGAGACCGGCGAGTTTCCGCAAGGGGCGCGCGCGGGACGCCACGAGCAGCTCACCGAGGTCACCTTCGTCGCGGCCAAGACCTCGCACATCCGCCTCGTCACCTCGGTGATGGTGGTGCCGCACCGGCCCGCCGTTCTCACCGCGAAAATCTTAGCGACGATCGACGCGCTCTCGAACGGGCGGCTCACGGTCGGCATCGGCGCCGGCTGGCTC
>Ga0335075_10018280_pt1 | contig 10392 bp, 3 predicted proteins | sample Lox_Sample_24_FD_206723 | JGI IMG/M metagenome (GOLD analysis project Ga0335075, IMG submission 206723) | Soil microbial communities from Loxahatchee National Wildlife Refuge, Florida, United States - Lox_Sample_2.4 | ecosystem: Environmental > Terrestrial > Soil > Wetlands | place: USA: Florida... | reverse complement strand
TCTTCGACTCGATCTGCCGGATCCGCTCGCGGGTGACCCCGTAGACCTTGCCGATCTCGTCCAGCGTCTTCGGCTGGCCGTCGGTCAGGCCGAACCGCATGCTGACGACGCCGGCCTCGCGCTCCGAGAGCGTGTCGAGGACGGAGTGCAGCTGCTCCTGGAGGAGCGTGAAGCTCACCGCCTCGCCCGGCTGGATCGCCTCGGAGTCCTCGATCAGGTCACCGAACTCGCTGTCGCCGTCCTCGCCGAGCGGGGTGTGCAGGGAGATCGGCTCGCGGCCGTACTTCTGCACCTCGACGACCTTCTCCGGGGTCATGTCGAGCTCGACCGCCAGCTCCTCCGGGGTCGGCTCGCGGCCCAGGTCCTGCAGCATCTGGCGCTGGACGCGGGCCAGCTTGTTGATGACCTCCACCATGTGCACCGGGATCCGGATCGTCCGGGCCTGGTCGGCCATCGCCCGGGTGATCGCCTGCCTGATCCACCAGGTGGCGTACGTCGAGAACTTGTAGCCCTTGGTGTAGTCGAACTTCTCCACGGCCCTGATCAGGCCCAGGTTGCCCTCCTGGATCAGGTCCAGGAAGAGCATGCCGCGGCCGGTGTACCGCTTGGCCAGGCTCACCACCAGGCGCAGGTTCGCCTCCAGCAGGTGGTTCTTCGCCCGGCGGCCGTCCTCGGCGATCCACTCCAGGTCGATCCGCTGGTCCGGGGTCATCCCCTGGAGCTCGGCCAGCTTCTCCTCGGCGAACAGGCCAGCCTCGATCCGCTTGGCCAGCTCGACCTCCTGCTCGGCGTTGAGCAGGGGTACCTTGCCGATCTGCTTGAGATAGTCCTTGACCGGGTCCGCGGTCGCGCCCGCGACCGCCACCTGGGCGGCGGGCAGGTCGTCGTCGTCGTCGCGGAAGACCAGGTCCTCGTCCTCCGCGTCGTCTCCGGCGGCCTTGCCGTCGGCCTGGCCCGCGGTCTTGCCGGCGACGGCCGGCGCGGCGGGATCCGCGTCCTCGGGCAGGTCCGCCTCGGCGTCTGCGTCCGGCGCCTCGGCCTCGACCTCTACCTCGGTCTCGACGATTTCCAGGTCGACCTCTACGTCTACGTCGACGTCCACGTCTGCGGCGAGCGCGTCGTCGTCGAGGTCGTCGAAGTCTTCGAGATCGACCGCGCCGTCGAGGTCGTCCCCGTCGAGGTCGGCGTCGCCGTCGAGGCCGTCAGAGCCCGCTGACGGATCCTGGGCCGGCACCGCGGCCAGCTCCTCGCGAGCCTTGGCCGCCCGGCCGTTGCCCGCTGCGTTAGCCGCGACCGGCGCCTGCGCGGTCTCCGACACGCCGTCCGATGCCGGCACTCGCGAATCCCGGGCCGCGGAACTAGACGGCCGGGAGCGCTTGCGCGCCGCGGAGTTGGGAGCGCTCACTACCACGGTCACCTCTTCCTTCGCTGGGTAGCTTGGCTGAGCTGCGTGCGCATCGCGTCCCCACCGGAAGCCTGCGCGCCCGCTGCGATGGCCGTTTCTGCCATCGGGCGCCTCGCTGGGGGATAGTGGGGGACATCATCCCCCCGGATGACAACAGCGATAATCGTGCCCTCCCGAGAGGGTCTTGACGCTTGGTCCGTGCCGGGAAGCAGGCTTCCCGCTTGCCAAGGGGATTTCGACAGCAACCCACCCGCCTCCTCTCCACCACCATAGGTGGCACCCGGGAGTGCCTTGTACGCGTCCGACTGGCGCATCGCGTCGTCCGATCCGGCCGCCGCGGTCACCGCGACGTCCACGGGCGCTCGGTCGCCGCGACGCCGCTGACCCCCGCGTCCAGGGGCACGTGCATGACGAGCACGGTCACATCGTCGTCCTGCTCATGGCCCGCCAGCATGTGGTCGAGCATGTACTGCAGCAGCTGGCCGGGGGCGTTCCCCAGTTCCTCGGGGGCGCTGGCGGCGACCCGGACGAGCTCGTCGAGGCCGGCGTCGAGACCGCGCCTGCGGTTCTCGACCAGGCCGTCGGAGTAGAACACGGCGGTCGAGCCGGGCGGCAGCCGGAAGGCGTGCTGCCTGCGCGGGCTGGCCCAGCCGAGCGGGGTGCCCGCCTCCGCCCCGTCGAGCACCGGCAGCGCGCCGGGGGTGAGCAGCAGCGTGGGCGGGTGACCGGCGTTCCCGGCCTGGCCCTCGCCGGTCTCGGGGTCGATGACCAGGTAGGTGATGGTCGTGACCTGCTCCTCCCGTTCGGTCGCGGTGAACAGCCGGTCAAGGCCCGCCAGCACCGCCGCAGGGCGCGGGTCGGTCAGCGCAAGGGCGCGCAGGGCATTGCGCACCCGGCCCATGCCCGCCGCGGCGAGCAGCCCCTTGCCCATGACGTCGCCGACGGTGACCGCCAGCCGCCTGTCCGGCAGCCGGAACACGTCGTACCAGTCGCCGCCCACCTCAGTTGACCTCGGGAGGTACCTCGCGTCAAGGACCAAGCCGCGAACGCTCGGCAACTCGTCAGGGAGCAGGCTCCGCTGCAGGGTCACGGCGGCGGTGTGCTCCTTCTCGTACATCTCCGCCCGCTCCACCGCCAGCGCGCACTGGCCGGCCAGCGCCTCCAGGAAGACCCGCTCCTCCTCGAGGATGGTCCGCGGCGTGCGGAACGAGAACCGCAGCGCGCCGAGCGGCATCCCCGCCGCCAGCAGCGGCAGCCCGACCCAGGCCTGCTCGTCGCCGGTGTCGAGGACCCGGCCGGCGTCGCCGTCGGGGTCCGGCTCCGACTCGAACTGGGCCCGCAGCTCATCGGGGTCGGCGATGAGCACCGGCCGCCTGGTCGCGATCGCCCGGGTCATCACGCTCGGGGTGTCCAGGGTCAGCCGCACGCCGACCGCGTCCGGGCCGGCCGGGGCCAGCCCGCTCGGGTTGACCACCCGCAGGCCGAGCTTGTCGTCCTCGAGCAGCGCGACCGCCGACCGAAGCGCCCCGATCGCGGTCCGCCCGACCTCGGTGATCACCTCGACCACCTGCTCGACGTCGAGCGCCTCGGCCAGCATCGCGGTCGCCTGCTGCAGCCGGGCGGTGCGGAGCGCGGCCGCCGACAGCTGGTCGGTCAGCCGGTGCCGCATCTCCTCGGCCTCGCGCTGGCTGGTCACGTCGGTGCAGGCGCCGACCCACTCGGCGATCTTCCCGTCCCGCTCGATCGGCACCGAGCGCACGTCGTAGTGCCGGTACCCGCCGCTCCTGGTCCGCATCCTGAACCGCTCTTCGAAGATCCGGCCGGTGCGCAGCGACTCCCGCCAGTCGCGCTCGACGCGCTCGCGGTCCTCCGGGTGGATGGACTCCAGCCAGCCGTTGCCGAGGAACTCGGCCACGGTCTGCCCGGTGATCCAGCGCCACTCGGCCGAGTCCTCGAGCATCTCCCCCTCCGGGGAGGTCACCCAGGTGATCTGCGCGCCGCCCTGCACCAGGGCCCGGTACCGCTCCTCGCTGCGCCGCAGCGCCTCCTCGGTGGCCGGCCCGGCGGCGCCCGCGATCACGATGAGGCCGGCCCCGGACAGCGCGCCGTCGGGCCGGTGCACGCCGAACCAGTGGAAGATCCGCTGGCCCGGCTGGGCGCCGCCGCCCACCGCGCCGGGGGCGAACGTCTCCATCGCCGGGCGCCCCTGCGTGAGCACCTGCTGCAGCGCCGCCTCGGCCCGGGCGGCGTCCACCGCCGGCCAGACCTCGGCCACCGGCCGGCCGGCGAAGTCCGCGGCCGACCGCCCGAACAGCTCGGCCAGCGCGGCGTTGACCCAGACGAACCGCATGTCGGTGCCGAGAACCGCCATCCCGGCGGACGCGTCACGCAAGACGGCATCAGGGAGCCAGGATTCGAACTCGGTCAATCCGGCCTCCCGCTGCTTCGGCACAGAGGTGTCAGCGCTCAACGAGCACCTCGCCTACCATGCAGGCGCCTGCCACTGGCGGCTCCTTCCTGCTCTGCCCTGCCAGCCGCGCCACACTTCGCTGCCCGGCGCCTGGCGGCAGTCTCGCCGGCCGGACGGCTAGGTGCCGCCCGCACAGCGTTCATCCAGAATAAGCGTGCCACAATCCAGGATGCGATGCTGCCAGCTAACTGCACGGAAGCCAAGCGCGAATCGCCGCCGCCTTCTATCACTGGGGTACCACCAGGGTTGTAACGCTCCTGGGGTGACACAAAATCGCGACACGGGCGAGATCACGGCCAGCACGAGGCACAATGATGACAGCATGGGTAGATTCTCCTACAGCGGATGAAAGTGCTCCCTCTCACTGACCGCAACCGATTGCGGACTCCGGGGGCGAAGCACTGTGTCCACATGTCCAGATCTGAAAGGCTATCAGGGTGAGCCCGCAGAGCAGGCGTCGCGGCCAGGCAGGCAGCACCGCGCCCTCAAACGCGCTGTTCGACGAGTTCCTGCACGCCGCGCGGGAGCTGCTCGCGGTGCGCAGTCCGCTCGACGCCGAGCTGCTCGTCAGCGACCTGCTGGGCACGTGGTGGCCGCAGCGCCATCACACGATCGGCGGGGCAGGCGTCGAGCAGCTGGTGGGCGAGGGCCTCGTCGAGTACGCCGCCAGCCAGCAGTCGCCGGCCGCGCTCGCGCTGCTGTCCGGCATCGCCTGCCTGGGCACCTCGCGGCAGGCGGCGGCGGCCGAGCAGGCGGCGATCACGCTGATCGACGCCGGCGTCAGGTCCCCGGGCTGGGCCCAGCACCTCGGCATGGTCACCGCCGCCAAGTGCTACGTCAACCCGGACGAATGGGGCGACCAGGACGAGCTCATCTGCATCTACAGCTACGACGGCGAGGAGCCGCACGCGCTCGTCTGCGTGATCGACTACAACGCGTCGGGCATGCTCAAGGACGGCTGGGTCAGCTCGCAGGTGGACAAGCTGCTCGACCACTGCCAGCGGATCGCCGCCGGCCGCGGCGCCGTCCGGCCGGAGGATGAGTTCAGGGAGATCGAGCCGCCGCAGGCCAGGAAGATGCTCGAGGCGGCGCTGTCGGCCACCGACGACGCCGAGGACCCGATGGTCAGCGATTCCTTCGCGGCCCGCCACGCGTTCATCAGGTCCCGGATCCGGGCGCTGTCGCCGTCGGCCGGGCGCGGGGCCCGGGCCAGACGGCCGTGGACGACCGAGCGCCGGGCGCTGCTTGCGGCCGAGTTCCTCGCCTCCGACGAGGCCGAGGAGCTGTCGGACCGGCAGGCGGCCAGCCGCTGCGCCGATCGCATCATCGACTTCGGCTGTGACCAGGACAGCGGCCGCCCGCTGCGGATGTCCCCGGTCAAGGTGCAGAGCTTCATGCTGACCTGGCTGCCGCGCAAGGTGGTGCTGTCGGTCGCCGACCAGAACGCGATGCCGCACGTTGTCAACGCCTGGGTCCGCTGGTCCGGCCGCAAGCGCGGGCTGTCGGACGCGGCCATCGGGCAGACGCTCGACACCCTGTTCGACTCGATGTCCACCTTCACCCGGATCTACCGCGACCCGACCGAGCTCGGCATCGACGAGGAGCTGGCCGCCCGGCTGCTGCCTGACTCCGACCTCGAGGCGCTGCCGCGCCGGGTCTTCGCCTTCCCGCTGCTGGTCGGCAAGCACGGGGGGGTCGACCTGTCCAAGCTCGACCCGGCCGACCCGGCCGACCGCCGGCTGCTGCTCGGCGCCGACCACGACACCAAGACCGGCTCGCCGAGCGCGGCCGGGGTCGGGCGGCACATCGACCGGCACCTCGCCCTGGCCGACCGGCTCTGGCGCGGCAGCCCGCCCGCGCTCTGGGACGCCGCCCAGCGGCTGCTCGACACCGGCGAGGACCGCCACATGGTGCTGCACGCGCTAATGGACGTGCTCGACGCGGCCGGCGGCGACGAGACCGCGCTCGAGGTCGCGCTGCGCGAACTCGCCACCGGGCTGACCGACGACGACATCAACGGCCTCGGCAACATGGACTCCTGACCGTCCTAGTCGGAAAATCAAAATCCGGGTATCGAACGGACCGTTGCTTCGCCTGGTGGCCGCGATCACTGAGTCGAGATCCAGGGCGATTCGGTCCCGGTGGGGCGTAACGCCATGCATCTGTCAGATCAGGCGCTGCCGAAGCCGCCGCCGCCGGGGGTTTCGATGACGAAGACGTCGCCTGCGCTCAGCGTGGCGGTGTCGCAGCCGTCCATCGCGGTCACTGAGCCGTCGGCCCGCTCGACCCAGTGGCGGCCGCGGCCGCCGGGGGCGCCGCCCCGGAGGCCGAAGGCGGGGATCCGGCGGTGGCCGCTGAGCGTGCTGACCGTCATCGGCTCGAGGAACCTGATCCGGCGGACCCCGCCGTCGCCGCCGCGCCAGCGGCCGTCGCCGCCGCTGCCGGGCCTGACCGCATAGGACTCGAGGCGGACGGGGTAGCGCCACTCGAGCACCTCGGGATCGGTCAGCCGGGAGTTCGTCATCTTCGTCTGCACCACGTCGGTGCCGTCGAACCCCTCGCCCGCTCCTGAGCCGCTGGCAACCGTCTCGTAATACTGGTACCGGTCGTTGCCGAACGTCACATTGTTCATCGTGCCGGACCCCTCGGCCATGACGTTGAGGGCGGCGTAGAGGGCGCCGGTGACCGCCTGGCTGGTCTCGACGTTGCCCGCCGCCACCGCGGCCGGGTACTGCGGGCTCAGCATCGTGCCGGGCGGGATGATCACGTTCAGCGGCTTCAGGCAGCCGGCGTTCAGCGGTATGTCCTTGTCGACGAGCGTGCGGAACACGTAAAGCACGGCCGCCATCGCCACGCCGGCCGGGGCGTTGAAGTTGTCCCCGAGTTGCGGGCTGGTGCCGGTGAAGTCGATGACAGCGTTTTTTGCGACCCGGTCGACGGTCACCTTCACCTTGATCGTGGCGCCGTTGTCGAGCTCGTAGGCGAACTCGCCGTCGGCCAGCCGGGCGATGACGGCGCGGACCGACTCGGCCGCGTTCTCCTGGATGTGGTGCATGTAGGCCCTGATCACGTCCAGGCCGTACTGCCCGACCATGCGGCGCAGCTCCTCGACGCCCTTCTCGTTGGCGGCGACCTGGGCTCTCAGGTCCGCGAGGTTCGTGTCCGGGTTCCTTGACGGGTATTCGGCGCTGGCGAGGAGATGCCTGGTCTCCTCCTCGCGGAGGCGGCCGTCCTCGACCAGGAGCCAGTTGTCGATCAGCACGCCCTCCTCTTCGATGCGCGCGCTGGCGGCGGGCATCGAGCCGGGAGAGACGCCGCCGATTTCGGCGTGGTGGCCGCGCGAGGCGACGTAGAACCACGGGGCGAGATCGGGAGCGGGAGCGGGCTCGGGGGCGGGAGCGGGGGCGGGCTCGGGAGCGGGCTCGGGGGCGGGCTCGGGGGCAGGAGCGGAAGCGGAAGGGGGCTCGGGGGCGGCGGGCGGGTTGTGGCCCTGGGGGCCACGGGCCCGCTCTATCGGGCCCTGGGGGGCACGAGGCCCGATCGGCGTTGTGGCGGCGGGGGCGGGGAAGACGGGGGTGACGACGGTGACGTCGGGCAGGTGGGTGCCGCCGTGGTAGGGGTCGTTGAGCACGTAGACGTCGCCCGGCTTGATGCGGCCCCGGTTGCGGTTGATGACCATTTTTATCGACTCGCCCATCGAGCCCAGGTGGACCGGGATGTGCGGGGCGTTCGCGATCAGGCCGCCGTCGGCGTCGAAGATGGCGCAGGAGAAGTCGAGCCGCTCCTTGATGTTGACCGAGTGCGCGGTGGACCGGAGCCGCTCGCCCATCTGCTCGGCCACCGCCATGAAGAGGTTGCCGAAGACCTCGAGGAGCACCGGGTCCGCCTCGGTCGTCGCCCGGGTCGTGGTCGCGGAGCCCGGCCCGACGCGGGTGAGCAGCAGATCGAGCCGGTCCGTGATCGAGGCCCGCCAGCCGGGCTCGACCACGGTGGTCGCCAGGTCCTCGGCGATGATGGCGGGGCCGTCCACCGCCTGCCCGGACGGGAGGTCGCGGCGTCGGAACAGCGGCACCGCCGATCCCTTCCCGGCCGCGAACATGCGGACGTGCTCGACCGGCACGGCGACGGCCCCCTGACCGGTCGCGGGCGAGCCGAGGGCGGGGGCGCCGGGGGCGGGGTTGATGTCCTCGGGGGCGCCGGGGGCGGGGTTGATGTCCTCGGGGTCGCCGGGGGCGGGGGTGCCGGGGGCGGGGTTGATGTCCTCGGGGTCGCCTTGGGCGATGGCCGCGGCGGAGACGGCCTCGATGATGATGGGCCGGCCGGGCATCAGGAACGAGAAGCGGCTGCGATAGGCCCGTTCGAAGGCGGCGGTCATCTCCTCGGCGGTGCCGTGCGGAACCGCGAGCGGCGTGTCGGTGCCCTCGTAGCGGAGGTGAACGCGGCGGGTCACCTGGATGCCGGCCCCGGCCGCGCCCTGGGCGGCCAGGTCGGACCTGGCCGACTCCTCCAGCGGGCGGAACGCCTCAGCCGGCAGCCGGGCCGCCGTCTCGGCCGTCAGGGGCGCCTCGACGGCGGACTCGCGCATCGCGATGACGTCGGCCAGGCCGATGCCGTAGGCCGACAGCGCGCCCGCCAGCGGGTGAATGAGCACGCTGGTCATGCCGAGGGCGTCGGCGACCGCGCAGGCGTGCTGGCCGCCCGCGCCGCCGAAGGTGGACAGCACGTACCTGGTCACGTCGTAGCCACGCTGGACCGAGATCTTCTTGATCGCGTTGGCCATGTTCGCCACCGCGATCTCGAGGAAGCCGGCCGCGACCTGCTCCGGGTCCCGCTTGTCGCCGGTGGCGGCGGTGATCCGCGCCGCCAGCTCGGCGAACCGGCGGCGGGTCTCCCCGACGTCGAGCGGCTGGTCGCCGCCGGCGCCGAAGACCCGGGGGAAGTGATCCGGCTGCACCCGCCCGAGCAGGACGTTGGCGTCGGTCACGGTCAGCGGGCCGCCGCGGCCGTAGCAGGCCGGGCCGGGGTCGGCGCCGGCCGAGTCCGGGCCGACCCGGTAACGGCCGTCGTCGAAGTGCAGGATCGAGCCGCCGCCGGCCGCCACCGTGTGGATGGACAGCATCGGCGCGCGCATCCGGACCCCGGCGACCTCGGTCTCGTACTGCCGCTCGAGCTCCCCCGCGTAGTGCGACACATCGGTCGAGGTGCCGCCCATGTCGAAGCCGATCACGCGGTCGAAGCCGGCCGCCGCGGCGGTGCGGGCCATCCCGACGATGCCGCCGGCCGGGCCGGACAGGATCGAGTCCTTGCCCCGGAACGACGCGCCGTCGGCCAGACCGCCGTTGGACTGCATGAACAGCAGCCTGACCCCGGCCAGCTCGGCCGCCACCTCGTCCACGTAGCGCCGCAGGACCGGTGACAGGTAGGCGTCGACCACGCTCGTGTCGCCCCTCGAGACCAGCCGCATCAGCGGGCTGACCTCGTGCGACTCGCTGACCTGAGTGAACCCGACGGCGGTGGCGATCTCCCCGATCCGCTGCTCGTGGGCCGGGTAGCGGTAGCCGTGCAGGCAGACCACGGCGGCGGCGCGGTACCCGTCCGCGTAGGCCGCGCGCAGCTGCCGCTCGACGGCGCCATCGTCAAGCGGCCGGATCAGCTCGCCGTGCGCGCCGACCCGCTCCGGCGCCTCGATCACCCGGTCGTAGAGCCGCTCCGGAAGCACGATGCGCCGGTCGAAGATGCGGGGCCGGTTCTGGTAGGCGATCCGCAGCGCGTCGCCGAACCCCTCGGTGATCACCAGGACGGTCGGCTCGCCCGTCCGCTCGAGCAGCGCGTTGGTGGCCACCGTGGTGCCGAGCCGGACGGCGGCGATCCGATCGGCCGGCACCGGCGCCCCCGGGCGGACGCCGAGCAGGTGCCTGATGCCGGCTACGGCGGCGTCGCGATAGGCGGGGCTGACCGAGAGCAGCTTGTGCGCGACGAGGGCGCCGTCGGGCGTCCTGGCCACGATGTCGGTGAACGTCCCGCCCCGGTCAACCCAGAACTCCCACTGCTCGGCCATCCGCTCAGCCTACAAACCGGGCCTGCCGTGAACCGGGGTGCGGGTCGGGTCGATGGCACCGTTGTCGCGCGACCTTCGTTGAACGGCTGTTACGCGCATCAGCGCGAACGACGTCGACAGATAAGGGACACAGTGACACCCCCACGCAGAAGCGGCTCACATCCGGCCCGCGCGCTGATCGCGCTGGCCGCCATCGTCGTCATCATGCTGATCTCGGTCCTCGGCAACGAGACCCTCAGCCCCGGGAAGTGGCAGCAGCAGTTCAAGGTCGCTCTCGGCCTTGACCTGTCGAGCGGCACCCAGGTGGTGCTGAAGGCGCAGACCCATGACGGCAGCGCGCCCGCCAGCGGCGAGATGCAGCAGGCGATCTCGGTCCTGCAGTCCCGGGTGAACGGCACCGGCAGCTCCGGCGCCCAGGTGCAGCAGCAGGGCAGCGACATGATCAACGTCACTGTGCCA
>Ga0335075_10018279_pt1 | contig 10393 bp, 9 predicted proteins | sample Lox_Sample_24_FD_206723 | JGI IMG/M metagenome (GOLD analysis project Ga0335075, IMG submission 206723) | Soil microbial communities from Loxahatchee National Wildlife Refuge, Florida, United States - Lox_Sample_2.4 | ecosystem: Environmental > Terrestrial > Soil > Wetlands | place: USA: Florida... | reverse complement strand
GAAGTCGCGGGCGATCAACGGCAGCGCCACACCGGTCATGAAGACCACATAACCTTCGAAGAACTTGCCGGCGGCGGCGAGTGCCCAGATACGCCACTGCATCCGCGTCATCGGCGCGGCTTTCAGGCTGGTGCCGTCCGACCAGGTAGGAAGCTCCTCGATATACCCCTGGACCGAGCGGCCCGCGGACTGAGCCCTCGGTGCGACGCCTGCAACTTCGTTCATGGAGAGAATGTCCCGTATGGCGCTGAAGGAGCCGGACGAATGCCGGCGCATGCCTCGCGACTTGGCCATGCCCGCAACGGCCGGGCACGTGAAGTTTTCATGTCAGGGCCGGCGCCTGCACGAATCGCTTTCGTCGGGACGAGCGTTGCGTGCCGACGGAGCGGCGTCTCCGCCGATCCTGGCGAATCGAACCGCATGTGGGGCCGGCGACCCATGATCAGCCTGACGGTCTCGAAGGGTCGCAGGTGACCCATGGTTGGACATCCCGGTGGATTGGCCTTGCCGACCGAGGTCGGCGGCAGGACCTGATGCATCGCGGCAGCAGTCACGGCATCCCCGATCCGGGGACGATCGCCAAGCCTCCGTTCCGCTTGGCGACCACCCGGCATATGGTAAGGTTGTTATGAGTGCCTGCACAGTTCTCGTCCAATCGAGGCCTCCGGCGCAGTTGGTTAGGGTGATGTGGAAGCGTAGCGAGCAGGGACGCTCCGTTGCCAACGGACGGCGTCAGGCCCGATCGTATCAGCGACCCGATGCGAAACGCTCGCTGAAGGAGGCGTGATCCTGGCAGTGCGCCCATTTTGTAGGAGGAACGACATGGCCTTCGGCGGAAGACTGGTCCTCGGTATTCTCGTCACGGTGCTGGCGCTGACCCTTATTCGCGCCCCGGCCGCCGCCGGAGAGACGAGCACGGCAAACGACGGCATCGCGCTCAGCAATTCCAATGCAGCCAATAGCTGGCGCCGGACGATGCTGCACATGTGGAGCATTTCCGCAAACCAGGCGATCGCCGGCAAAGTGATCGCCAGGACAACGGTGATCAACGCAGACGGTTCCGCTGCCGGGCAGGCGGCGCAAATCCAAGGCCTCATCAAGGCCGGCTGGAACGCAATCGTGATCGATGCGGCGTCGCCGACCAAGCTTGACGGTGTGATCCGGCAGGCGTGCGATGCACATATTGTCGTCGTCGTGTTTGATGGCCTCGCCGCCGCACCTTGCGCGTACAAGATCGTGTTCCCCTACGAGGAGATGGGGCACCTGGAGGCATGGTGGGTCGCCAACAACATGCACGTGACAAACACCGTGCTGGAGGTGCGCGGAACGGCCGGCACCGCGGTCGATGCGCAAATTCATCAGGGGATCATAAGCGAACTTTCGAACTATCCGAACATCTCGCTGATCGGCTCGGTGAACGGCAACTGGACGGAATCCGGTGCCCGGCAGGCGGTTGCGGGCATCTTGCCCACCCTGCCGAACGTGGACGCTGTCGTCACCCAAGGGGGAGACGCCTACGGCGTCTACGAAGCCTTCGTAGCCGCCGGGCGTAAGCCGCCGGTGATCGTCATGGGTAATCGGCAAAACGAGCTCGCGCTATGGAAGAAGCTATCGCAGGCTCCCGACCGGTACGCAACGGTCTCCGTTGCGCCGGCTCCCGGGGTCTCCTCAATCGCCTTCTGGGTCGCGCAGCAGGTCCTGGCCGGAGCCCGGGTGCCCAAGACCCTCACAGCCCCATGGCTCGAGATTGCCCCAGACACCCTCGATGCCTGGCTCAAGATCGTCCCGCCGGGAAGCGTCGCGAGCCCGCTCTATAGCCAGCATTGGACGGAGCGGTTGATCGCCGCCACACGGGAGCACAAGAAACCGCCCGCAACGCGCATCCCGACGGAGATGCCCTAGTTTTCGATCGTTCGCGGCGGGCCCCTCGATCCCCATCCTGCCGGCGACCGACCCGATAGCGCCTCGGCACGCCGGCGCTTGCAATTCCTGGGGCGCGAAGGATCTTTCCTGGAAACGCACGGGCAGGCGAGGGATGGCAATTCCAGGGGAACAGCTCGAAGTCGCCCGGTTCCTCCAGGATCTCGCGCAGGCGGCGCCAATCGAGACTCACATTTCGGCTGTGTTCGTCGGTCCGGACGCGGTGTGGAAGCTCAAGAAGGCGGTGCGCCTTCCATATCTCGATTTCACTTCGCTCGAAGCACGCCGGCACTTTCTCACCCGCGAGCTTGAACTGAACCGGCCGGCGGCCCCTGGCCTCTACCGTGATGTCGCGGCGGTGGTGCGAGACGGCAAGGATGCGCTTTCTCTCTCGGCCAACCCGGGGACCGGGCAGGCACTCGAATGGGTGCTCAGAATGGCGCGGATCCCGAAAGAAGGCTTTCTCGATACCATGGCGAAGCGGGGCGGCCTCGATCCAGCGCTGCTGGACGCGATCGGGGACTGTGTTGCGCACTATCACCAGGCGACGCCGCGGGTTGATGCGTGGGACAGTACGCGGGCCCTCCTGAAGATTGCCGCGGGGAACAAGATTTCAGCACTTGCGGCGGGACTGCCGGAAGCTTCGGTCCAACGCTGGTTCGATGGGATCACACGCGCGTTGAGCGGGCAGGCATCATGGCTGTCCCGGCGTGGGAAAGAGGGGTTCGTCCGGCGGGCTCATGGGGATCTGCATCTCGGGAATCTCTGCATCTGGCGCGGCGAGCCCGCGCCGTTCGATGCCCTCGAATTCGACGAGGAATTGGCGACAATCGATGTCGGTTACGATCTGGCGTTTCTGTTGATGGATCTCGATCAGCAGGTCGCCCGCGGTGCGGCCAATCGCGTCATGAATCGCTACATTGCCCGGACGGGCGATGCCGAATTGACACGTGGGCTGCCGACCTTCCTCTCCATGCGGGCGATGATCAGAAGCCATGTCAGGGCCGCCGCCGGCGAGCATGTCGAGGGCGAGAGATATCTTTCCGCCGCCCTCGGCTATCTCGACGCGAAGCCGGCGGTCCTGCTGGCGATGGGCGGGCTGCCGGGAGTGGGGAAGTCCACCATTGCCCGGATCCTCGCGCCTGAACTTGGCCGCGCGCCGGGTGCGGTTCTGCTGCGCAGCGATGAGGTGCGCAAGCGGCTGCTCGGCGCCGCCCCCGAACAACGCCTGCCGGAAGGTGCTTACGACAATGCAACGAATGCCAGGGTCGCCCGGGAACTGGTTCTCCTCTCGCAGGCGGTCGCCACAGGCGGGCAGGCGGTGATCGCCGATGCGACCTTTCTCGACCCCGCCCTGCGCACTTCCATTGCCGCGTCGGCGGCAGCGATCGGCGTTCCCTTTCTCGGCGTTTGGCTGCACGCGCCGCTCGCCATCCTCGAATCGAGGGTCCTTTCGCGCAAGCGCGATGCTTCGGATGCAACCCTTGCCGTGCTGCGGCGTGCCGCCCGGCGAGATGCCGGGCCGATGAGTTGGCTCCGGGTGGATGCGTTGGCGGGCAACCGCGCGGTGGAAGAGATTCGCAGCCGGATTGCCAGGCTGGTGGAGCGCGAGCGTACTTGAAAAGGCGCGCGCGAAAGCCGGCCGTTCGATGCGCTCGCTTACCGCGCCGCTCGCCGTTGACCTATATCCGCGCATTGGTCCGAGCGCGCGTGAAAGAGCCGGGGCGCCGTCGCCGATCAGGCGGGTTGAGGACGAATGTTCAAAGCGCATTTCAGCGCGCCATCGGCGACGATGCTATGCTGCCCCGTCTCAATGCCCCATCTCAATGCTGCATCTCGATGCCGCGTGCAAAGGGGCCGTGTCGAGGGAGGTATGCTGTCATGGTTCATCCGGGTGACGTGGATGCGGGCAAATTCGCGGCCGCCGTCGCCGCCACCGCATTGGTGGAAACCGGCATGCTGCTCGGCCTGGGCACAGGCAGCACGGTTCAATTCGTCCTCGAACGGATCGCTCAGCGCATGCATGGCGAAGGGCTCCGCATTATCGGTGTGCCGACTTCCCGCATGACCGAGGAACGGGCGCGGGCGCTCGGGATACCCCTTGCCGAGCTTTCCCCCGGGCACGAACCGGACCTGGCGATCGACGGCGCGGACGAGGTCGAACGTGGGAGGCTCGCTTTGATCAAAGGGCTCGGCGGCGCCCTTCTCCGGGAGAAGATCATCGCCAGTTTCGCACAGCGCTTCGTCGTCGTCGCGGACGAGACCAAGCTGGTCGAGAAACTCGGCACCGTGGCACCCTTGCCGGTGGAGGTCGTTCCGTTCGCGCATACGGCAACCGCCCGGCGGTTGGAGCGGCTGGGCGGGCACGCCGTGCTCCGCACGCTGGCGGACGGCAAACCGTTCGTCACGGATAACGGCAACCTCGTCTATGACCTGCATGGGCTCGGGCCAATCGTCGAGCCCATGGTCCTCGAGGAGGACATTGCGCTCATTCCGGGCGTCGTCGAATCCGGGCTCTTCAACAAACTGGCCGCATGCGCCTTCATCGGTTCGCAAGACGGAACGGCGCGGCTCATTGAGCCGGGTAGCTGACGCCGGCTCTCCTCTCGCTTCATCTGATTCCAGTCGTACGTCTCTGCCACCGATTGGCTGCTCAGTCGGTGCAGCCTTCGCTCCGCAGAAGCTCGAGAACCGTATCCGTGGCTACCTCGCGGGACGTATAGGCGTGGCCGATGCCGCGGACGAGCACAAAGCCAAGCTGGCCATCGCGCACTTTCTTGTCGCCCCGCATGTGCCGAAGAAGCGTTGCCGCGGAAAAGCGCCGGTTCAGCATGGAAAGTTCAGCGGGAAGGCCAACCGAGGCAAGATGCGATATGACGCGCATGGCGTCCTCCTCGGATGCAACCCCGAGCCGCGCAGACAGCCTGAACGCAAGCCCCAGCCCGATCGCCACGGCCTCGCCGTGAAGAAGCGCATCGCCATATCCCGTCTCGCGCTCCAGGGCATGCGCGAAGGTGTGACCGAGATTGAGCAGGGCGCGGCCGTCATTCGGCTTTTCTTCCCGCTCGTCCTCGCCAATCACCTGCGCCTTGAACGCGCAGGCTCGAAGGATCGCCTCCGCCTGCATGTCGCGGTTTCCCGCAAGCAGCTCCGCTCCGTGCTGTTCGCACCAGCCAAAAAAAACGCCGTCGCCGATCAGCCCGGCCTTCACCAGTTCGGCATAGCCCGCCCGGAGTTCGCGTTTCGGCAGACTCTCCAGCGCGTCGACATCGGCCAGGACGAGGCGTGGCTGATGGAACGCCCCGACCAGGTTTTTGCCGCGCGCCGTGTTCACGCCGGTCTTGCCACCGACCGACGAATCGACCTGCGCAAGCAGCGTCGTCGGCATCTGCACGAACGGCAAACCCCTGAGCGCGGTGGCCGCGGCGAAGCCAGCCAGGTCGCCGATGACGCCGCCACCGAGGGCGATCACCGTGGTGCGGCGTTCGATGCCGAGGCCAAGCAGCCGGTCCATCAATGTCGCGTAGCTCTCGAGCGACTTCGAGCGCTCGCCGGGAGGCATGATGATCTCGGACGTCTCGACCGCCGTTTCCGCAAGCGCCGCCCGCACTGCCGGCAGATGCAGCCTGGCGACCGTCTCGTCCGTCACGATCACCGCACGCTTCTGCGGCAGCACCGGCGCGAGCCAGGCCCCCGCACGTGAGGTGAGGCCCGGTCCGATCAGCACGTCGTAGCTGCCCCCGCCAGTCACCACGGCAAGACGGCGCGGCGGGCGCCACGCAAGCAGAGCGGTCAGCACGTGCGCCATGGTCGCATCCGCGCTTTCATCGCCGCAATCGATCGTAACATCCGCCTCGGCATAGACCGGATGGCGCACTTCCATGAGTTGCCTGAGCACCTCCGCCGCGTCGCCGCCAGCCAGCAGCGGGCGATTGTTGCGCGCGGCAACCCGGCGCACCAGGGTTTCGAGCGGGCAGCGCAGCCATACCGAGACGGCGGTCTCGCGTACCGCACGCCTCGTCTCCGGGTCCAGGAAGGCGCCGCCACCGGTCGCCAGCACCACCGGCTCCCCGGCCAGCACGCGGCGGACAACGCGCCGCTCGCCGTCGCGGAACGCCCGCTCGCCGTAGCGCTCGAAGAGTTCCGGGATCGTCGAGCCGGCAGCCGCCTCGATTTCCGCGTCCGCGTCGCGAAACGGCAGCCCAAGGCGCGCCGCGAGCCGCCGCCCGATCGAGGTCTTGCCGGCACCCATCAGGCCGGTCAGCACGATCGACCTCCCGTCCAGCCCGGGCGGGACCAGTCCTGCTTCCTTCAGTGCGGAGTTGCGCGTCATCGCGGTGAACGCTAGCACACGCTCCGTGTCGGGAGCCAAGTAGCCGGGGGTTGTGGCATTGGAAACGCGTGGTGGCTTCACCATCGTCGTGATTATCATCCTGGTGCTGCTCGGCGCGGGCTTTCTCGCGCTGGGCGCCTTTCCTCCCGCTCCGCCGCGCCCCAATCCCGTGACGAGAGTGATCCCCAACAGCACGGTCGGCGCTGGCTGAGGTTCATGTCGCGCGAGATCGAGGCGTTCCTGGAAATGCTGGCGGCTGAACGCGGCGCGCGCCCCAACACCTTGGCGGCCTATGGTTCGGACCTTGCCCATTTCGCATCCTTTGCCGCCTCCCGCGGCTCGAGCAGCGTCACGGCAGAGGCGCACCTGCTCGCCGGTTATCTCGGGGCCTTGTCGGCTCAGCACCTTTCGGCGCGCACGCTGGCGCGTCGCCTCTCCTGCCTCAGGCAGTTCTTCCGCTTCCTGCTGGCCGAGGGATGGCGGGTGGATGATCCGACCCGCCACCTCGATTCGCCCCGGTTGCCCGCAAGCCTCCCCCGCTTCTTGAGCGAATCGGAAGTGGAGGCCCTCCTCGTCGCGGCGGGCGCGCGGTCCGGCCAAACCGGGCGGGTGGCCAAGGCGGCACTGGAAATCCTCTACGCGAGCGGGCTCCGCGTCTCCGAACTGCTCTCGCTCACCTGTGCCGCGTTCAGCGAAAGCTCGCCGGTGCTGCTGGTCCGCGGCAAGGGCGCCAAGGAGCGGATGGTGCCGCTATCGGCTGCCGCCCGCGCGGCGATCCAGGCGCTGCTCGCGGCCCGCCCGCCGGGAGGCCGGTTCCTCTTCACCGGCCGGGATCCCAGGCGCGCCATGACCCGCCAGGGCTTTGCCGCCCTCCTCAAGCATGTCGCCCTGGAAGCCGGAATCGACCCCGCCCGCATCTCTCCGCACGTGCTCCGCCACTCTTTCGCCTCCCACATGCTGGCGCGCGGCGCCGACCTCAGAAGCCTCCAGGCGCTGCTCGGTCATGCCGACATCGCCACCACTGAAATCTACACCCATGTCCTGGCCGAGCGCCTGTCCCGCCTGCTCGCCGAGCATCACCCGCTGGCGCGCGCCTGATGCGGGAATACCTGGATTTCGAGAAACCGCTCGCCGAACTCGAGGGCAAGATCGAGGAGCTTCGCCACCTCTCCGATCCGCAAGGAATGAACATCGCCGAAGAAGTGGCGAAGCTGAGCGAAAAAGCCGAGCGACTCCTGCACACGACCTACGCCAAGCTCACGCCCTGGCAGAAAACCCAGGTCGCGCGCCATCCCGAAAGGCCGAAGGCGCTCGCCTACATTGACAGCCTGATGACCGACTTCGCGCCTCTCGCCGGCGATCGCGCCTTCGCCGAGGATGCCGCCATCGTCGGCGGGCTCTGCCGTTTTCGCGGCCGCTCGGTGCTCGTGCTCGGCACTGAAAAAGGCACCGATACGGAAACGAGAATCGAGCATAACTTCGGCATGGCCCGCCCCGAGGGCTATCGCAAGGCACGCCGGCTGATCGAGCTGGCCGGGCGATTCTCGCTGCCCATCCTGACCTTCGTTGACACCGCCGGCGCATTTCCCGGCATCGACGCCGAGGCGCGCGGCCAGGCCGAGGCCATCGCGCGCTCGATCGAGGCCTCGCTCGCCGCCCCGGTACCCTTCATCTCCGTCATCATCGGTGAGGGCGGCTCGGGCGGCGCGATCGCTCTCGCCGCCGGCGATCGCGTGCTGATGCTCGAACATGCCGTCTACTCGGTCATCTCCCCCGAGGGCTGCGCCTCGATCCTCTGGCGCGACGCTGCCTCGGCCCCGGCCGCAGCGGAGGCGATGAAGCTCACCGCCGAGGATCTGCTGCGGCTCAGCCTGATCGATTCGATCATCCCCGAACCGCTCGGTGGCGCGCATCGCGATCCCACCGCTACGATCGCTGCCGTCGGCAAGGCGATCGAATCCGAGCTCGTGGCACTCCTTGATCTCCCGTCAGCGGAACTCAAGGCACGCCGGCACGAAAAGATCCTCAAAATGACCAGCGAGGCCGGCACCTGATCCAGGACTACTGCGCCACCAGCGCGCTCTCCATGATGAATGAAACACCGAGCTTCCCAAGACGCGCGCGGGCGGCGCTGAGTGTCGTCCCGCCTTCGGGTCTCGGCAACGCGATCGCACGGCAGGCATCTTCGATCACGAAAACCTCGTAGCCGAGCAGGGCCGCATCCTCGGCGGACCAGGCCACACAGAAATCCATCGCCAGCCCGGCAAAAAACAGCCTCCGTATGCCGCGTGCACGGAGATATCCGTCGAGCCCGGTGGCGCTCGTGCGGTCGTTCTCGAAAAACGCCGAATAGCTGTCGATCTTTCGATCGAATCCCTTGCGGATGATCAGATCGATGCGCGCGGTCGAGAGAGCCGGGTGCAGTGCCGCGTTCGGCGTCTCCTGCACGGCATGCCGCGGCCAGAGCGTCTGCGGCCCATAGGGCATCGCGATCGTCGAGAAGGGTGCCTCGCCGGGGTGCAGCTCGGCAAACGACATATGATCCGCCGGATGCCAGTCCTGCGTGGCGATCGCATGTTCGAATACCGCCGCCAGCATCCGGTTGATCACCGGCACGATCGCCGCACCGTCGGAAACAGGAAGTTCCCCGCCCGGCATGAAGGTCGGCTGCACATCGGTGACACAAAGCACGTCACGCGCGCAATCGAGGAGGATCATGGAGCCTTCGTCTTCGGCTGGTAGCCACAGAAGCGCGCTGCCGGGCAGCGCCAGCATTCCGGAAGGCGTGCCTTGCAGATATAACGCCCGTGCAGGATGAGCCAGTGGTGCGCGTCGTGCAGAAGCGCGCGTGGAATGCGCCGCACCAGCGCCTCCTCGACTTCCCGCGGCGTGCGTCCGGGCGCCAGCCCGGTGCGGTTCGCAACCCGGAAGACGTGCGTATCGACCGCCATCGTCGGCTGGCCGAATGCGACATTGAGGACCACGTTCGCCGTTTTCCGGCCAACTCCGGGCAGCGCCTCGAGGGCCGCGCGATCCTCCGGCACCTTGCCGTCATGACGCTCGAGGATCAGTTTCGAGAGGGCGGCCACGTTGCGCGCCTTCGCCTGCCACAGGCCGAGCGTGCGGATGTGCCGCGCGATCCCGCTCTCGCCGAGGTGTGCCATGGCCTCGGGCGTCGGCGCTTCGGCAAAGAGTCCGCGCGTCGCAAGGTTCACGGCCTTGTCGGTGGTCTGCGCGGAGAGCACGACGGCAATCAGGAGCGTGAAGGGATCACTGAACGAGAGTTCGCTCCGGGGATTGGGGTTGGCTGCGGCAAGCGCGGCAATGAAGCCCCGCACCGCGGCGGCGCTGATCGGCTTGGTCGCGGGCTCCGGCCCCTTGGCAGGCATGCGTGGTTCTTGCAGGCAGACGGTGCGGGACACAAGATAACCCGGAGACTGAGGGGTCGTGGCAGCAATGCCGGCCGGATCGGAAGCCCTGTTCGAAGCCGTGATCGTGCCGCATCGCAGTCTGACGCGGCGCGGCCTCTATTGCCTGATTGCCGTCGTATCGGTGCTCTCATCGCTGATCACGTTGCTCTGCTGGACGCTCGGCGCCTGGCCCGTGGTCGGCTTCAACGGCGCGGAAGTCGGCCTCGCCCTCCTGCTCCTGCATTGGCACTCCGAAAGCGCAAAGCACCAAAGCGAGGTCCTGCTGCTGACCGAGAGCCGGCTCCTCATCCGCCGAAATCGTCGGGGTGGGCGGAGCGAAGAGAAAGCGCTCCCCGTGCCTTGGCTCCGGGTCGTGCTCGAGGAGCGGCGCGGTCGCGTACCGGCGCTGCTTCTGATGGCGCACGGCGTGCGCGAGGAGGTCGCGCGTACCCTCGGCGAGGAGAAGAAGCGAGACCTCGCCGCTGCCTTGGCCGCTGCTTTCGATCGCATGCGGCACCCCCGATTCGACAATCCCCAGCTTTCCGAGACACCAGGGCGCTAGATCGCTATGGCTTCTGTCGGAATCGCTTCGTTGACCGCCAAAGCCATGACATTGATCGAGAAAACAAACAGAGAGCGGGATGATCAGCAATCATCCCGCGTCAGTACCCGCAATCACGCATGAGTGACACAGAATTCCCCTCCCTCTGGAAGAACCCCTCTTTTCTTC
>Ga0335075_10018277_pt1 | contig 10394 bp, 14 predicted proteins | sample Lox_Sample_24_FD_206723 | JGI IMG/M metagenome (GOLD analysis project Ga0335075, IMG submission 206723) | Soil microbial communities from Loxahatchee National Wildlife Refuge, Florida, United States - Lox_Sample_2.4 | ecosystem: Environmental > Terrestrial > Soil > Wetlands | place: USA... | reverse complement strand
CACCGGCCGCACAGACGGCCTCGTCGGCGCCCTTCCCGCCCAGAAACCCCCTCTGTTCAGCACAGTCATAGGCCGTCGGCAGCGTTGCTGTCCAGGCGCAGGAGCGGGCGCGAGCAGCCCAGGCGATGATGTTCGAGCGCTCTGAGGGTCTGGACTGGACGGCGCGGGGTTCGGCCAAAGGTGGTCTATCGAGCCGTTATGCCGCTGATCGTGACGGCGACGAGTCGTTCGACAGCGGCCTTCGATTTCAGCGCGCTCGCGGCGGCAAGGGCGTTGAGGGCGTAGGCGGCTAGCTCGTCGGGGTTGACATCGGTGCGGATCGCTCCGCTGTCGGCGGCGTGGGTGATGAGGTCACGGATGAGCTCGTGGAGCTGGCGTTCGGGGTCGGCGAGGTGCTCGCTGCGGTGCAGCAGCGCAGTGATCTCGGGTCCGTGGTCTTGGCGGTTGATCTTGTGACAGATCAGCGCGTAGGCGCCGAGCACCGCTGTGAGAGCATCAGACGGGGTAGCGGCTTGGTCTCGCAGGGCGAGCAGGTGTTCCAGGTGGCTGGCGACTTGGCGTTCGTGCCAGGCGAGCAGGATCGACTCGACGTCGGGGAAGTACTTGTACAGCGTGGCCCGCCCGATGCCGCTGTCGGCGGCGATCTGGGACATCGTGACTCCCCGCAGACCGTGCTGGGCGACCAGCGCGGCGGTCGTTTCCAGCACCGCGTCGCGCACTTGGTTGCGGTGCGTCTCGATCGTTTCGCTCCACAGCTTCGGCACACCCGCAGCATACACGACGCTGCCCTAGATACAGAGCGTATTGACAGAGACAATATGTCTCGATAAGTTGGAGGTCATGGGCGAAGATGAGATCGACGGGCTCGACCCCAAGCGCCTGTCCCGCATCGCCGGGCAGGCCGACAGGCTGGTAGCGGCGGGGCGGCTGACCGCTGATGAGGCGCAACGCCTACGTGCCGCCCCGGACGTGTCGCGTGCCGAGCAGGTGGTGCGTGAGATTCGCGCCCGGCACGCCTCCGAGCGACTGGACGCCGCCGTAGCGGAAGGGGCGATGAGCCGCCACGAAGCGGACGACCTGCTCGCGCGCGTGCGGGGCGGCGAGCACTCGCGGGCGTTGCGGTCGCATCTGTCCCGGTTCCGGGTCAAGCCCCGCAAGCAACCCAAGCCCGCTGAGCCCGGCAGCCAGTCCGAGGACAGCGGGAAGCGACCGGCGTGAGCGGGCCGGTTGGCGCGAAGTTCGACGCTGGGCCGACGCACACGAGCGGTCCGAACCGTGCGGTTGTGTCGGTGCGGGGGCTCGCCAAGCGCCACGGCGATGTGCTGGCAGTCGATGATGTGTCGTTCACGCTCTCGTCGGGTACGGCCCCAACGGCGCCGGGAAGTCCACCACCCTGGGATGCTGCTCGGTCTGGCCAAGCCACCACGGGCAGCGCACTGATCGAAGGCCGCCGCTATCGCAACCTCAACCATCCCGATCGGCTCGCCGGCGCGGTACTGGAGTCAGACGACTTCCACCCCGGACGCTCCAGTCGCGACCACCTTCGGGTCCTCGCCGCCGCCGTCAGTTGCGGATCGTGCGGCAGCCAGAGGATTTCAAGCGGATCCCAGACCGTAACCACAACCGCACGTTCCAGGTGACCGCCGCGGTCACCGCTGATTCGCGGTCACCGCGAAGATTCCGGTCGGGGTGCGGCTGGCATCCAGATGACGGCGACGCCAGCGCAGTCAGGATTCCGGTCCCTGCGGGTCCGGAGGGCTGAAGAGCGGTCCGCCGCAGGCGCGTTCGAGCCGGGCGGCTTGCTGGTAGAGGGTGCCTGCCGGATGCTGAGTGCCCGGGCAAGCAGCCAGGCCGACGGCCGCGGCCCAGCTTCTAGCCCGCGTTAAGTTGATCCTGAGGGTGGTGGCCGCCCGACTGGTCAAGTCGCGAGTACTGTGCGGCCTGACACTTGCCGCGGCTCAGAAGGGTACCTGTCGCCCGCTCATCGGCACGGGCCGCTACTGTTCCGAGCGAACGATCTCAAGAGCACGGGTTCCATCCGCGGCAGGAGGACTGAGCAGTGACATCCGGGCCAGCGCGTCTTGGCGAGCTGCGTGACGGTCTGCTCGATCGGGTGGTCGGCTTGCTGAAGGCTGACCCTGCTGTCGACGGCGCCGCGCTGGTCGGATCATTCGGCCGCGGCGACGCAGACGACTGGAGCGATATTGACCTTCTGATTCTCATGGGAGATGAGGACGTCGCGCGGTTCGCGGATCATCCTGCCGACCGGCGCTGGGCGCAAGCGGACCTGCTGACGGACGGCCGGCACCATTCCCCGGTCGGCGCTACAGTCGGTGGGCACAACACATATACGGTCAGGGCTTCCGATCCGGGTTAACCTGCACGTCCACCCCAACGCGCACGAACCGGCCAACTGACAGGCGTGTCGTCTTGGAACGCCGGCCGATCGAGACGCGGACGCTGTCATTTGACCAGTTCAATGCCAGCGGCTCCCGGCATCCTGCGACAGCGAACACGTCGGATGAGGTTCGGGCTACCCACCTTGCCTATGTTCCGATAGCCGGCAAGTACATGGGCCAACGGTCGCCTTACGCCTGCCAGATGATCCGATTTCTCGGCCACATGCCAGCCTTCGATGACAGCGATCCGGCAGCTCAGCTGCTTACCCTGCGCGGTATCGCGGCCAACCTCCCAGATCCGTCCCAGGCCTGGCTGAATGACGCGGGCAGCGGACTGATCGAAGCAACCCGGCAATAGCTATCCCGCCGGGCGATCAGTGCCTACGTGCGGTTCCGATGGGGTGAGACGTCGCACGGAAATCGACTCAGGGTCAGCTCGGCCTGTGCGCTGCGCGCTGGAATGCAACCCGAGCCGACGGGAGACACTGGCGGACGTACAGGCGGCAAAACGGCGACGCTCGCCTGTCAAGTTCACGTTGTTGCGCTCTCCCAGGTGTAAGGGCGGGCAGTCCCGGTGCGTCCGCTCATCGGCATAGCCGGCACGTGCGAGCGGCGGGCAGCATGTCTGTCGCGCTCAGAACAGCCGATTCTGGGCTTCTCAGCGATGGCGCCGCGATGGACAGGTGGCCGCGCAGACCGGCTGATACCGCGCAAGCCACCCACCAGCCCAGTCACCCGCCGTGACTCGGGTTTCGAGCCGCGCCGTGCCAAATCGCCGACCCCGCGCGACCCCTTGCAGACCGTGAACAAACGCCGGACCGCGGCAGGATATGCACCGACCGACCCAGCGAATCCGCTCGACGCCAGGCGCTACGGCCTTCCCGGTCAGCCTTAGTTTGCCGCCTCGTACTGCCGCAATACCTCGGCACTGATACGCCCCCGCTCGGAGACGCGTAGGCCGCGTTCCTTGGCCCAGGCGCGCACAGCCGTGTAGTCCACCTTTGGCGCCGGCGACCGAGTCGCGCTCGAACTGCCACGAGTCCGGCTGATGCGCCGACCAGCCTCAATGTAGGGCGCAAACGCCGCGTTGAACTTGGTGCGGTTTGCTTCGCCAAGGTCAATCTCGTAAGTCGTACCATCCAAACCGAACGTCACCGTCTCGGCCTCGGGCGACCCGTCTATGTCGTCGGTAACGACCACTGCAACGTTCCTTGCCATGGCACTCATAATCCAGACAATTCCGACCGCTGTCAAAGCGCCGCGCTGGAGTGCCGCCATACATACGGCCCATGTGAGAAAGAAGCCGGTACTCAAACTAGGGGAAGGCCATGCAGAACCTCGAAGTACAACTAGAGGACGATCTAACCGGCGGACTGGCCAGCGAGACGATTGCATTCGGCGTAGACGGCAGCAACTTCGAAATCGATCTCAACGCGGCACCGCCAGTGGGCGGGCGACCTGGACGGTCGGCCAGATGCAGACGCCATCGACGAAGACCAGGTTCGTCCGAGGTCTCGCTCGCGGCGAGGCTATCCAGTGTCGGCACGTATCGGAGGAAGCCGAACGGCTTGTCTACGACGGACCCCGTTACAGGCTCGGCCGAGCTGCGAGACATGGCGGGCCGAAAATGGGCGTGCTCAAGAAAGACTGAGCACTGCTAACTCCGGACCCCGGCACGCCGCCCGCCGTGACGCCGGCGCATAAGGTGGCCGATCTTGCGTTCGACCTTGGGCCGGGTTGCCTGATAGCCGGCCTTCCAGGCCGGGTCTGCCTGGCGGATCCGGGCTGCGGCCAGCCGGGCCTCGTGCGGGCCGATGGTGATCGTCCGGCCACCGCGCGCGGTGGTGCACTGTGCTGCCAGCGGGCAGGTGCGGCGGGCCGCGCCGAACCTGGCTGTCCCGGCGCCTTGACCCGGCGGGCGAACCGTGAGGCCATCCGGATCAGGTGCGTGTTGTCGAGGGTGTCGTCGGTGCCGTCGTGCCAGTTCCGCCACCAGTACCAGAACCCGCCAGGGCTGTGGCCTAGCGGGAAGACCGCCTTCAGCTCGATCCGGTCCACGCAGTCGTAGGAGCCGGTCAGCAGACCCGCGTACCGTGAGGAGAAATCATCGGTCATGCACCGAACGTGTCACGTCCGGAGCTGATCAGCCATACGGCCCCGCAGGGGCGGCCGATCCTGAGCGAGCGCCAGCGAGTCTCAGGGATCGGGGTAGGGCTTCTTTGCCCGGAGACTTTGACGCTTGTTCCCGAGTTCTAAGCGGACGTAGCGTTGCTGCAGCCCGCTCCGCGATTTGCAGGTAGAGCCCTGACCAGCCACTTTGGGTGGCACAAACCGACGCGAGGACCAGCCGGACTAGGCGCAGCGGGCTGGCGGCGGTCAGCCGATCTTGACCGCAGGTCCCTCTATTGAGCTTGCCCGGAAAGGGGATAACGTACGGAACCTTGCGCCTCGGCGGTATCAGCCGGAGCCTGCCTGGGTGGCTGGTCTTAAAGGGCCTTCCTGCGCAGGTTGACCTGGCCGCTGCTGAGTGCCAGTTGCCCCGTTTCGCTGGCGGCCGTGCGGGTTGGTGACGGGAAGTGCCGCGCGGCTTGGCGCTGTGGCGTCCAGCCGCGGCACTTGTCCGAGTCCCGGCGGGTTCACTTGCTGGTCTCAGCTGGTCACCACCCAGGCTCCGCAGTCGGATGCGAGGCCGCGCACGCCGCGCCTAGCGAGGTTGACCGCCGCCGCGAGCAGGAGGAAGCCGGCGGCGACTCTGCCCTTGCCGCGGACCCAGGGCTTTGATCTGGCCGGCCAGCCAGTCAGGGTTACCATAGTCGCCGCCGACCAGCCTCAGTCCTCCCGCCGCGCTAACCGCCGCCGCCAGGCGGGCGTCGGATGCCCGGATCATCGGCGCGGACACTACGGGGTGGCGCAGGCTCAGCGCGGATGTCAGCCGGGTGCGCGGCATGACCTCCGGCTTCTCAAGTGGCCAGGATGGTCAGTCGTCCAGGTGCTCCTCGCGGCCGGGAACGGAGGCATCGAAGGCGTTCAGCGTAACGGCGACCATGCAGAAGCAGCCGACGAGGAATACGATCTCGGCCAGCCCGTCCGCACCGAACGTGCTTAGCGCGGCCTGGTAGGTCGTCTCTGGCACGGTGCCGCCGCGGTTGAGCGCGGCGGCCATGTCATAGGCGGCGCGTTCCTGCGGGCTGAGATCAGCGGGCCGGTCACCGGTGAGGACGGCCGAGATCTTCTCGGCGGCAAGGCCGGCCTGGGCGGCGAAGAGCTCGTGACCGTATATCTGGTAGCGGGCGCCAAACTTCGCGGCGGTGACCAGGATGACGAGCTGGCGGATCGCGGGTGGCAGCGTCGCGTGCTCGTACATGGCCCGGTTGTATGCCCATGCGGGCTTGCCGAACCGCGGGAAGTGCAGCCAGCCATTGAACGGGCCGATCAGGGCCCCGTCCTTGCGGGCGGCGACGAGCGCGCTGAAGTTCTCGTCTATTACCTCCTTCATGTCAACGTAGAGTTCCCGCTGCTCGTCGGTGAGCTGGGCAGGAGGAATCAGCGGAAGTCGCATACCTGATCTCCCTAATCGCGTTCGAGGTATGGCCGGCATCGTTCCGGCCGGTTAGCGCCCGGTGAACTTGGCCTTGCCTGGTCCCTGGTCCAGGAAGGACGTCATGCCGATCTTCTGGTCTTCGGTGGCGAACATGGGGGCGAACAGTTCGCTTTCCAGATCCAGCCCGCTGCGCAGGTCGAGTGCGAGACCGCCGTCGATGGACTTCTTGGCAGCGGCAAGTGCGTAGGAAGGACCAGAAGTGAACTGGGCAGCCCAGGCACGGGCCGTGGAATATACCTGATCGGCGGCTACGACCTGGTCGGTCAGCCCGATGGCCAGGGCTTCCTCAGCTTCGACGAACCTGCCGGTATAGATGATGTCCTTGGCACGCGAGGCGCCAATCAGCCGGGGCAGCCGCTGGGTGCCGCCGGCACCGGGAAAGATTCCGAGGAGTATCTCAGGCAGGCCCAGGCGCGTGCTGCCCGAGATGACGCGCCGATCACAGCACAAGGCCAGCTCCAGGCCGCCGCCAAGAGCATAACGGCTGATCGCCGCGATGGTGGGCTTACAGATCTCGGCGACTGATGTGAGAGACGACGAAAGCTGGCGGGCGTTACGAACCATGTCAATATAGGACATCGTGGACATGGCCTTGATGTCAGCGCCAGCGCAGAAGACTTTCTCCCCTCCGTAGACTACGACCGCCCGCACCTCGTCGCGGTCGCTGGCCTCGCGTGCGGCGGCCCGCAGCTCTTCCTGAACCTGCTTGTTCAGCGCGTTCATCGGTGGTCTGTCGAGCCGGATGGTGCCGATGGAATCCTCGACGATGAGGGTGACGAATTCGCCCATGACTGCCCTTCCTAGGAGTGGATATCAGCGGCCGACGGCACTCGATGGCCGACGTTGATGATCGCGGGGTCCGAGCCGACGGCCTTGCGCATCCGGTAGATGACGTCCTTGACCAGCCGTGACCTCGTCCAGCAGCACGGTGGGACGATAATCTGCATGAGTGGCATGCCGTTGGGTCCTTACTTGACGGTTACTGCCACGCGTGCAAGGTGTTGATCAGCGCCGTGTCGCTGAGGTTGCCCTCGACGGCCTCCGGCAGGTTGCTCGCCCGCTTCGAGAAGTTGATGCCCGGCCCTTCGCGGGTCACCAGGAACATCTCGGTGACAGGTTCGCCGGTCGGGGTGCGCACCGCCTCCATAAGACCCGCGGCGAGGGCCCGTTTGTGCTCGTCTGTACGGCCTTCACGCATATCGCAGGAGATGATCGACACGACAGTCTGGTCCTTTCTTGAAATGTCAGCCGTGCGTGGGGAAAGAGCACTCGGCGTGGATCGGCGTGTTGGCCAGCGGGTGACAGCCACTTTGCGGCGGTGCAGAAGAGCACGCCGTAGCGACCGTAGATGGGCAGGTCCCTGGGACAGGGAGCGCTTCCATCCGCCGAAGGAATAGAAGCGCAGGGATGTTGATCCCGACGATGCCGGCCGTGACGCGGGCGGTGAATGTGCGGCCGGCGCTGCCGTGTCGGGACGCCGTGGCCGGCGTGCGCGACGGAGGTCATTCCGATGCTTTCACTTTAATATTAGATAGTAAGGACTTTGGAAATATATAGTTGAATTCACAGCCTCGTCAAGGAACGGGAGCACCGCGGCCAACGGCCTGCCTCACGTGGCTGCCCTCTTCCGCGAACCGGCGAAGAGCATGGCTGCGCCTGAGCGCGTCACGGGAGCAAGCCGCCGGGCGGCCGATTCCAGGCCAGCCAGTTCTGGCTAGCGGGGGGGCGAAATCAGCGTCGGTGCTGGTGAGTTCGGTAATCCGGCCCGCGTCGGCGCGGCATGGCGGGCTGCACCCCAGCCGAACATCGCCACGAATTCAGCCAAGGCCCTGGCCTCCGCCGCGCGCGAGCGCCGCGCGCCCTGACGGCCATCGGCGAGGATCACCTCAGCAGTCGACGCAACCGCCTCACGGACCGGGCGGTACCCGCCGAGAATTTCCAGCAGTTCGCGCGCCGAGGTGCGCACGATCAGGTCGGGATCGCCGGCCGGCCCCTGGCGGGTGATCAGCCGGCCATCCTCGACCCGCACATGGAACAGCTCTGCGTTGAGTTCGAGCTGATAGGTTCGCGGCTCGTCGGGTGCGTTCTCGGCCCTGAAGGTGTGCCGGAGGCCGATCACCGCCCACCGGGGTCGGAACTCCTCCTGGCCCGGCCGTTCCGGCAGGAGGCGGCCGCCGAAACGTCCCAGCGCGACAATCGCCGGCTCCAGCGATTCCCCCTGCTTGGTCAGCGCGTAGACCATGGAGCCGCCCGGGCGGGGAAGAACCTGCCGTTCTACGATGCCGGCTTCCTCGAGGTCCTGAAGCCGTCGCGCGAGCAGATTGGTCCCGATTCCGGGAAGGCCGTCTAGCAAGTCGGTGTAGCGCAGCGACCCTAGCAGCAACTCGCGCAGGATCAGCAGGGTCCACCGCTCGCCGACCAGGTCGAGCGCGCGGGCGATGGCGCAATGCTGGCCGTAGCTGCGCCGGGCCGTCTGGCGACTTGTCATGGCTTCAACAATATCTTTCTGGAGCTGACTGTCCCTTCTTCAAGCTCGAGTGAGCCGCTCGTCAGTCCTCGGCCAGCCTGCGCCGCATGACCTTGCCAGTGGAGTTGGCAGGCAGCCGGCCGACGAAGCGGAACAGGCGGGACGGCATGCTCCTTCGCACGGTCGGTTGGCATGGCCTTGGCACCAGGGAAAGCACGGTAGCCGATCAGGGGACTGGAGCAGCAGGTAGAGGCCGAGCTGTTCAAGCCGCAGGTCAGCGTGACGGCCGCGGAGCTGGATGAGATGGTGACCCAGCCCTGGCCCCCCGCCGGCCCGTGCCTTCATGTTGATCGACGGGCTCAGCTCACGAGAAGGTCTCGGCGGCGGCCGGACGGTGAACGTGCATGTCCTGATCGCAACGGGTGAACGCGGACAAGAAGGGAGATCCTCGGACTGGAGGTGGCCACGACCGAGGACGGCGCGGTGCAATCAGTGATTACGAGCAGGGCGAGATTCTCCACTTCTACCTCCACCGGCTGGAAGGCTTCGTCCCGTACAGTGACAACATCAGCGTGGGACCTTTGACAACATCCCGGCGTCTGAGCCGACGGTCGTCGGGCCTATCGGCTGGCGCCGTCCGATCTTCAAGCCAATTGTGGAGGCGGTCACCGAGCAGACCGATAAGCCCGTGAAGATCCAGGTGGCGGTCGGGCTGGCGACGCGGCCGGGGACTGCGGCGGTAGCGCCGAGGGGCTCGACGGTGGCCGTGTTGTTGATCAGGATGTCCACCAGCATCGCGCCCAGTGCTGGGCGGCGTTCCCGAGTACGCTCGCCGCGTGACCCAGGTAGCGGAAACCGCGGCCGACCGCCGCGGGGCGCTGCCCGGAGTCGCCGAGGTCAGCGGGAACGATATGGACCTGGCCGGGCAGGGCACCCTGGGCCAGGGCCGTGTGCCGGGTCTGCGCGAGCTGTGCTGCCGATCGGGCGGTCAGGATGAGGCTGGCACCGGTGGCGGCCAGCTGCAAGGTGACGGGGTGGCTGATGCCGCGGCCGGCACCAGTGACCAGTGCCGTCCGGCCCGCGAACCGAGTTGTCACCTCGGCTCCCTTGTCGACCGCGGAGGTATCTGCCCTGTCGATCGTGGGGGCATCTGCGCTGCCGCTGCGGCAGGAGTGCGCAGGCAGAATCGATTCCCGTCTGTTAGCGGCCGGCGAGCGCTGCGTCTTACCATGCCGCGCAAAGTTTGCTGGCTCGTCTCAGTAAGACCGCCCGGCCTGCTGACGCATATTTAGCGACGGGCCTCCGTGGCTCCGTCCCCGGCAACCGGCAAGGAGACCAAGCAATGCCCCTGCTCAGCCCCGGTGACTGGTTCCCGCGGCTCACGCTCACCATCCCTGGCGGGCAGCGACTCACCGTCCCCGACGCGTTCGCCGGCGACTTCGCCAGTGTGCTGTTCTACCGCGGCTCGTGGTGCCCGTACTGCAACGCTCAGCTGAGGGCCTTCCAGCGGGCCACCGACTCACTGGCAGAGGCGGGCATCCGCGTCGCCGCCCTGTCGGTGGACAGCGCCACTGAAACGGAGGAACTGATAGCCAGGCACGGCCTGACCTTCCCGGTGGGCTACGGCGCCGACGCCGCCGCGGTGGCCGGGCTGACCGGTGCCTTCGGCAACCCGGACCCGGTTTACCTCCAGTCCACCGGTTTCGTGCTCAACCCGGCAGGCAAGGTCGTGGTCAGCGTGTACTCCAGCGGCGCCATCGGACGGCTCGTCCCCGAGGACGTCCTCGGCCTCGTCCGCTACCTGCGCGAGCACGCCCCCGCGGCATCCTGAGCTGGACAGGAGAGCCGAGATGGCCGGAGCGGACATCGACTTCTACGTGGATCCGGTGTGCCCGTTCGCCTCGATCACCAGCAAGTGGGTGCGCAT
>Ga0335075_10018276_pt1 | contig 10395 bp, 8 predicted proteins | sample Lox_Sample_24_FD_206723 | JGI IMG/M metagenome (GOLD analysis project Ga0335075, IMG submission 206723) | Soil microbial communities from Loxahatchee National Wildlife Refuge, Florida, United States - Lox_Sample_2.4 | ecosystem: Environmental > Terrestrial > Soil > Wetlands | place: USA: Florida... | reverse complement strand
CGAGTTCAAGTTCTCGCTCTACGGCGCGATCGTGCTCGGTTTGCCGGTCTTGGTGTACCAGATCTGGATGTTTATCGTGCCGGCGTTTCATCCACGCACGCGCCGCGTCGTCTACTTGTACACCGCGCCTTCGCTCTTTTTGGCGGCAGCCGGAATCGCGTTTTGCCATTTCTTCATCATCCGGCGCGTGCTGGCCGCGCTGCTCGCGATCACCAGCAGCCTTGCGACCCCGACGTTCGGGATCGACTCGACGCTCAACCTCATCTTGCTGCTCTTCCTCGCCTTCGCGCTGGTCTTTCAGACACCGATGGTGATGGTTGCACTCGCGCGCATCGGCATCGTGAACGTTCCGATGCTGCGCAAGTACCGGCGCTACGCGTACATGGGCATCTTGCTGCTCGGCGGTCTGGCCGCCCCTGACGCCTCACCGGTGACGATGATGCTCTTGGCGACACCGATGTGGGTGCTGTACGAAGCGAGCATCTGGGTCATCGTCGCTCTCGAGCGGAGCTGGCGCGCGGAGAAGGCCGCGTAGCGTTCGATGGCGGCGCTCGAGGAGCTCTGGACCGAATTCACCGGTCTCTTCTCCAACATTCTCTTCGCGGTCTCGCTCTTTGCCGTCTGGGGGCTGCTGACGCTCATCGGCGTCATCGTCGATCAAGGCAAAGACCCGTCGTTCTACGTCGACAACTATGCGCCGGCGCTCGCGCGCCTGGTCTTGCGGCTGGATCTCAACAATATCTATCACTCGACGGCGTACGTCGGCATCATTGGTTTGATCCTCACGTCGCTTGCCGTCTGCACCTTCAAACGGGTGATCCCCGCCCGCCTCCCGCCGCTACGCGCGGTGAAGATCGAACGAATCCCGCTCAACGCCACCGTGCACGTCCACGGCGAAGAGAGCGACGTGCGCGCGCGGGTGGAGTCGTTCTTTCGCGATCGCGGTTGGAGCGTGCGCAAGCGCGAGCTCGGCGGGGTGGAGTGGACCTTCGCCGACCGGCACAACTGGGCGCGGCGCGGTGTTTTGGTGGCGCACGTCGGCTTCGTCATCATCGCCGCCGGGACGACACTCTACTGGTGGAAGGGCTTCTCCGGCCAGACGGTCGTGCTCTCCGGGCAGACCGTCAGCGTTGCACGCAGCGGCGCCGCCCTGCACCTCGATCACTTCGGCTATCAGTTCGAACCCATCCATACGAAGACCGGGATCGTCTATCAGCCGATCGACTACGTCTCCAACTTGCACGTCGCCGGACGCGACGGCGTCTTCTCCGCACAGACGCTGCGCGTGAACGCTCCAATCGACATCGACGACACGCTGTACTACCAAGACTCCTACGGCTTCGCCGCCGCACTGGCGGTCACCAAGGACGGCCATCCGCTCGCCGGCGCACCAACCGGCCCGCTCGAAGAGGGCGACGGCTTCGCCTTGGGCGAGACGCAGCGCTCGATTCAGTACGCGCGCTTCGTCGGTACGATCGTGCACGAGCCCAGCGGCGATCTCGGCATCGGCGCCGATCCACGTCCCAACAACCCCGGAGTCGTGCTCACCATCTTCGACGGTGACGACGTGCTGGGCAGCGTCCTTGTCCCCCTCGGCAAGACCCTCGACTTGGGCGACGGCTACACGATCACGCCGCGCAGCTTCACGCCGTTCTCGGTGATCGAATATCGCCACGATCCCGGCATTCCGCTCGTCGGTATCGGCGCTTTCGTCCTCCTCGCGGGGCTCTGCATCTCATTCTACCTGCTCCCGGCACGGCTCTACGTCCGGATCGAGGGCGCCGGGCGCGCCTGGGACGTCGGCATCGCCGCTACGACGGTCAAGGGCTACGACATCTTCGAGGAGCAATTCGCCGATATCGTGGATGGCCTGACGCGCACGGTCAATCCGCCCAAGCGACCGCTCGACCTGGCGCCGGTCGTCGTCTAAGAGCCGGGGCGAGCGGAGAGGCACCACGGGAGTCGTAAGCTAGCCACAGCTCGAAGAGCCTCGCACAGAGGAGCGCTATGAACACCGATCAGTCGTTTATCGTCGTCGCCATCTCGGCGTACATCATGAGCACGCTCGCGTTCCTCATCTACCTGCTCTCGCGCGAGCGCTGGGCAAAACTCGTGGGCATCCCGTTTGCCATCCTCGGCTGCGTCGTGCAATTCGTCGAGCTAGGCTACCGTTACGAGACGTCACACATCTGGCCGCTGACCAACCTCTACGGCTCGCTCTCGCTCTTCTCGGCGATGAGCGTGGCGATCTTCATCGCTTTTGCATTCAAGTACGATTTCTGGTTCATCGGCGGCTTCGTCGAAGCGCTCGCGGCAGGATTTCTGGCCTACGGGCTCACCTGGGACGAAGGCTACCTGCCGGCGGTGCCGGCGCTCCAATCGTACTGGATCAAGATCCACGTACCGCTGGTCGTCTCGTCGTATGCGGCTTTCCTGGTCGCCTTTGCGACCGCGCTGCTCTTTCTCATCAAATATTATGGCGAGCGCTGGTTGGCGCGAAGCGGCACCGTTCGCTCGTTGCGCGCAGCGGCGGCTACCGGTCCGAGCCTCTCGAGCGTGACGGTCGCTACGGCAGCGCTCGGCGATCAGCCGGTCGTGCGCGGCTACCGCGAATCGGAGATCATCGAGGCGGCCGCGGCTCGCGGGGATCGCTTTGCGCTCTGGCTTGCGACCCTTCCGTCGCTGGCGAAACTCGATATCATGACGTACCGCATCATCGCCATCGGTCTCCCGCTCATCACCGTCGGCATCATCACCGGTGCCTGGTGGGCCAAGGAGGCGTGGGGCGCCTATTGGCAGTGGGACCCCAAAGAGACCGCCGCCCTCTTCTCGTGGATCGTCTACGCCTCGTACATGCATCTCCACACGCGCAACGCCTGGCGCGGTGTGCGTTGCGCGTGGCTCTCGGCGTTCGGATTCCTGACGATCATCTTTTGTTACCTCGGCGTCAACATCTGGATCAGCGGTCTTCACAGTTATAAGATGTGACTCGCGGGCGCGAACCGCTATCGCGCTCGGAGCCATCATCTTCGTCGCGATGGCGCTTGCGGGGATGTGGCTAGTTCGTATGCCCATCTTTGAAAATCCCGACGAAAACAGCCACGCCGATTACGTCTTCGTCCTTCTCACGACCGGCCACCTGATTCGCGCGGCCGACGGCGTCCCCGCGACGGACGTTCACCCGTATACGCGCTATCTGAAACGGGCGGCAAACGTCGACGGTATCCGCTTCAACAATGCCGGTCGCGTTCCGGCCGGCTATGGCACCGCTGCGTACGACAGCGCGCTCGACGCGAACGCCCCACACGTCGATGCGCACGCCTTCGATCGCGGTCTCCATCCCGTTCCCTATGTCGCTTTGATCAATTCGTTTTTCTACTACGCGCTCGATGCGATGGCGATGCGTGCCGGTTCCTGGCTGAATCACGGCTCGTTGACGACAGCCTTCGCAGCGGGCCGTGCACTCGGAATTCTCTTTCTCGGCATCGCCCTCGTTCTGCTCTATCTCATCCTACGCGAGCGCCATCTTCCGGTGCGCTACGCCCTCGTGCTCGTCGCCGCAATTGGATGGTTTCCGCAGCTCTCGTCGCTGTGTGCGTCGATCCAGCCCGACAGCCTCGGCGTCCTCGCCGTCCCGGCGGCCCTGTACGTGGCGCTCCGTTGCCACCGCCTCGGGATGAATCCGTGGCGCGCCCTCCTGTTGGGCCTGACGCTCGCCGTGGCAGCGATCACCAAAGCGCCGTACGGCCTCGCCCTGACCCTCGCGATCGCGCCGCTCGCCGTGATCCTGTGCCGGCGATTGCCGACGACCGCAGCGCAGTTGCGCGCCGCGGCACTCATCGTCGTGCCGGCGATCGTGCTCTTGGCTACGAGTCTCTCGCTCTCGAGAAGCCCATACGCCGGCCGAATCTTCGTTGCGCCGTCGACCGACGGTGTCGTCGCGCAGCTGCCGCAAGGCCTTTGGGCGCTCTTCAGTTTCTCGCGTCCATCGCTCACGTTTTGGCACGCCTTCGGAATCAGTCAGATCATCTCGCTCGGCGGAGACGGCCCAACGGTGTTGACGCACTGCGTGCTGGTTGCAGCGAGCCTCACCGTTTTGGCGTTCCTGTGCGTACGTGAGGTCCGCGTGCTCGGCCGGCTCGCGCGCATCGCGCGCGTACGATCGCTCGGCACGGCCGTGACGCTCGCCTTCAGCGACGTCGTCTTGGTGAGCTACTTCATCTTCATCGCGATCATGGCCGTCCTCTACGCCCTCACCCAAGGCGAGCTCGGGTCGGGCCGATATTTCATACCGTTCATTCTGGCGGCGTGGCTCTGCGGCGTCTGGTACATGCCGCAGATCCTTTCGCCGCAGGGACGCTACGTCGCGCGGCCGATTATCCTCGCTTTTCTGCTCGGTTATTCGGTGATCGAATCGGCCTTTTCGTGGGGAGCGATCGAGCGGCGCTATTACACCCCGCTCCCGCCGGCGCAGCTCGTGTACGAAGAGAACGGCCAGATCAACTCGCCCTCGCCCGACACCCCCGTCGCCGTGCGGCGCGGGACGGTGCTCCCCCTGGTCGGCTGGACGTTCGATTCGACGACGAGTACACCGGCGCGCGCCGTCATCGCCTTAGTCGACCACCGCGACCGGATACCGCTACACACCGGCGAAGCACGCGAAGACATCGTGCGCCTCTATCACGACGACGACTTGCTTCATTCGGGTTTCCGCGGCTGGATCGATACCGCCACGTTTTCCACCGGGCCCCACGTCATCTCCATCGTCGTGCATGAGAACGGTCGCACCGTCACCTTCCCGCCCGACAAAGAGGTGACATTTCTTGTCCACTGAGCCGGCCGATTTCGAGGCGTACAGCGTCGAGCATCCGCAACTGCACGCTGCCGACGCCTATCCCGACGCCATCCTTCCACTCTTGGCCGGACGTTCAGGCGTCTTTCTCGACGTGGGTGCGGGCTTCGGAAGCCCCCTTCGCGCCCTAGCGCAGCGCGGCTATCTCCAAGGTTTCTCTTCGGTCATTGCGACGGATATTTCGAGCGTCTGCGTCGCCTCGATGAAACGCGAGCTGCGCGGAGTCGAAGCCCTTCAAGCCGATGCCCTCGCGCTGCCGTTGCCGTCGAATTCCGTCGACGTCTACTTTTCGGATCAAGTGATCGAGCACGTCGCAAACGATCGAGCAATGGCCGCCGAAGCGTACCGTCTGGTAAAGCCGGGCGGAGTCGCCTTCATCGGCAGCGTCTTCAAGCGCCGGTTCGCCTGGTATTTCTACCGTTCGAACGGGCGATGGACGATTGACCCCACGCACCTACGCGAATACGATAGCGTCGAGGAGTATCGCCGGGTCTTCACCGATGCCGGCTTTCGCGCGGAGGCAATAGCGCTTCGACCCATCAGCCACCCACTGCACCGCATCGCGCTCGTCACACTCGTCCGCTGCCGCCTCATGAGCGCCGATCGCGCGCTGCGCATCTCGACGCACCCGCTCGTGCAGGCGATCGGCCGGCTGCGCATCCCGGTACCCCGCTATTGCTTCATCTATGCGACGTTGACCAAAGACGTGGACCACGACATCAACCAAGAGCAGCGACCTCACTCCAGCGCTGTATAGACCCTGCGCAGCGCTTGGGCAACGCTGCGCCACGAGCGTTCCCGGCGCACATTGGCCCAGAACTGCTGCAGATCATCGCGCGCCTGCGGGTCTGCAAAGAACCGCTCGACGGCGTTTTGAATCCCGACGGACGTCGGTTCGAAGAGCAGCGGCGCCTCGGGGAAACTCCCCGCAAAGACGTTCGAGAGGAGGACCGGTACGTCGTTGCCCAACGCGAGAGCCAAGGGTCCACTCGCAGCGACGGATATCTGATAGGGAAGAATCATCACGTCGGCCTGCGCGAAGAGGTCCGGGAGCGCGTGATCCGGCACGAAGCCGAACAACTCGACCCGCGACATCTCGATCCCCGCGTCGAGCAACAGCCGGCGCACGTCGAGCGTGCTGCGCAGACGCGCCGGAACGTCGCCGGCGATGACAACCCGGCTGTTCGGCCGCGCGCGCAAGATGGCGGGCAGCGCCGCAATCAATTCGACGATCCCTTTTCGTCGCGAGATCGTGCCGAAGAAGAGCAGCACTTCGGTTGCGGGCCGCGCGAGGGCGCCCGGGTGTTCTTCGATGCCGATGGGGATGACGACGATCTTGCCGGGCGCACAGTGGTAAAATCGGGTCAGCGTCCGTGCTTGATCGTGTTCGTGGACCTGCACCCGTTCGCTGACGGCGCAGAGTGCCGCCGTTATCCAAAACCAGAGCAAGCGCACGAGCGCCACCGGAAATCTGATCGCGTTCGAACTCGTAAACGAACGGTCGATCGCCCTGGGCGGGAAGACCCCGTGAATCGTCACGACCACCCGCTTTCCAAAGAGCGCGCGTGCCGTCGCCAAGACGAGCGGAAGGGTGAAGGCGTTGACGAGGTTGCCGTAGCCGTACAGCTCGTGCTGCACGTGAACGATTCGGTCGGGTAGGCTCTTGAGCCGCCGAAAAATGCCGACGAGAAAATGGAGGGGGCGTGAGTCGATCGGCGGCTGCACGCGTATTCCATCGTCGTCGAAGGCAGTACCGGTGGCGGCGTCCCGGCGGGTCGTCACGATATCGACAGGGAGACCAGCTTGAACCAGCGCGAGTGCCAGGCGCCTCGTGTACCACTTCATCGCGGAGTCGCCGGCAAAGGCGATCTCCGGCTCGTACGCCGATCGGTACGGCGAGATCATCGCCACCGCCGTCCCCTGGCCATCTCCCGCTCCGCTGCCGTCGTTCACGCGCTCCATCTCCCGCCGAGTTCGTCGAACCGCTCGTACATCCCCGAGCCGCGCAGCGTGCGGAGCCGGACGGAAGACGCGCCTCATCGTCAAATGGCTCGCTGATGGTCGCCGAGTGACGCCACCGAAAAAGCCGGCTATCTCCGACGCCCTGACGACCGTCCTGCTCATAGCGATCGTCCTATCATCGGCGGCGTTGTCGCTGCACTGGGTTTTCCGCACGCCGTTCTTCCAACAGCCGGATGAAAACGCGCACGCCGACTACGCCTTCACCCTCTACACCGCCGGACACCTGATTCGCGCGCGCGACGGGATCATCGGCACCGACGTCCACCCGTATACGCGCTACCTCGAGCGCGTCTCCAATTTCCGCGCGATACGTTTCAATCCTGACGGCCGTGTACCGGCGGGATATGGAACCGCGGCCTTCTACCGGTCGGTCGACGCAGCGAAGCCGCGGGTCGGCCCGCGGCTCTTCGAAGCGCCGAATCATCCGGTGCCGTACGTAGCCGCGGTCTACCCGTTCGTCTTCTACGCACTTGCGGCCGCAACGGCGACGGCAGCCTCCTGGATCACGTCCGGCTCGCTCACGGCGATGTTTTTCGCGATGCGCCTGTTGTGCGTTGCTCTGATGGCGGCGATGCTGCTCTTCTCGTATGCGACGATGCGCGCGCTGCATCTCGATCGCGTGCGCTCGCTGCTACTCACCGCCGCCATTGGCTGCTTTCCGCTGGTCTCGTGGCACGGCGCCTACATCCAGCCGGACAACCTCGCTTGCGCCGCGGTCGCCGCGTGCCTCTATGTCACACTTCGCGTGAGCCGCTTCGGCCTCGACTCCCGCCGGCTGGTTGCGCTTGGATATCTCTTGGCGCTCGTGAGCATCACCAAGCCGCCCTATTTCGTCGCTGTCGGCGCGGCGGCGGTCTTCGTGGTAGCGGCGCGGCTCGGCCATATGCGCGGCACCCGGCGACCCGTCCTGGTGTGGGGCGTCCTCCTGGTGCCGAGCGTCGTCATGCTCACCCTCGCGCACTACTACGCGCAGAGCCCAAGCTTCGGCTCGATGCTGGCTGCCTCACAGAGTTCGCCTATCAGCAGCGCGTTCGAGCGATCCATGCTCGCAGGCGTCGGAGCGAGTGCTGCCGAGCTTACGCGCGCGTGGTGGTCGACGTACGGCTTCGGAGCAACCTCCGCGGGGTTCTGGCACGGCTTCTCCTGGCTCGACGAGCTCATCGAGATCGGCTCGTTCCAGCTGACCTTCACCATTCACATGCTCATCGTCGTCGTCACCTTGTTGATCATCGCACTCATGCTGCGCCGGCAATGCCTCGTGTACGGACGGCTCCTTGCCGTGGCGCGCGAGCGTTCGATCTCGCGCGCTCTCAGTGTCCTGGCCGGCGACCCCGTTTTGAATAGCTATCTCATCTTCGCGGCGATCATGATTCTGTTGGACGCATTCACCAATCGCGCGCTCTCCAGCAATCGTTACTGGGTCGTCTTCATCACGGGTGCTTTTCTCTGCGGAGTGTGGTACGCGCCACGTTCCCTGCCGAAAGGCCGCTACGGAAACCTCGGTACTACGGTGCTCGCGCTCCTCCTCGCATTTTCGCTCGTGAGCATCCCCTTCTCGTGGCGCTCCCTCGAGCGCCGCTACTACGACCCTGTGCCGCCCAACCACGTGCACGTCGAGACGACGGCCGGAATATGGAGCCCGAGCGGTGCGGTCGACGTAGAGCGCGGAGATCACGTGCGTGTGCAGGGGTGGGCGTTCGACTCAACCAGCGGACTACCGGAGGGAGCGGCGTATTTCGTCGTCGATGAGCGCCAACGCGTGCCGGTGACCTACGGGCTGGCCGAGCCGCAGTTCGCGATTCGGATGCATGACGACGCACTGCTCGCAAGCGGCTTCAGCGCCGAGATCCCAACGGCGGCGTTGTCGCAAGGCGATCACACCGCCCGGCTCTTCGTGCTCGACCACGCCCGCACGCGCACCTACCCGACGACGCTGCAGCTTTCGTTTACGGTACTCAGCGCTTCTGCGCGATGACCGCGTCGTCGGGGGCGGAGATCGGCTCGCGGTCGCGGGCGGCGTCGGCGCGCAGCAGCGCCAGTTCCCGCACCAATTGCGCGATGATCGTCTCCTGCCTGCGCAGCCGAAAGTAGAGATGAGCCGCGGCGAACATCCCGCCAACGACGGCAAAATACAAGAGCAGATCGGTTCCGCGGCCAACGCCGAGACGCCATGCGACATACGACGTCAGATTGGGAAAGATGACCAACGCGACGCCGCAGGCACAGAGCGAAAGCGCCGCCAGCAACTGAAATCCGCTGAGCCGATGGCTGGCGATGTAGAGGCCGAGCCCGATGATGAGTGCTAGGAGCAGCGAGACGATCATAGAGCCTCTAGTGCGCGCGCACTAGCGCGTCCAAGCGGCGTAAAAGAGTTCGAAGAGAATCTTCACGGCGTCGAACGTCGACTGCCCTTTTCGCAATGAGTATTCGGTGTACGCGATCGAGGTCGGCGCTTCCGCGTACCGGAGCCCGTGCTTCTTGGTGAGGGCGAGGATCTCCGAGGCGTGCGCCATCCCCGCGTGCTCGAAGTGCATATAGCGGGCCGCATCGGCGCGCATGAGACGCAGACCATTGTGCGTGTCGGTCACCGCCAGCCCCGTCTGTCGCTTGGTGAACCACAACGCGAGCTGCAAGACGAGCCGGCGCGTCCGCGGCAAGGACGGCGCCGCCTCCAAAAAGCGCGAGCCGAAGACGATGTCGCTGCCGGTCTCACGCTGCTTGCACGCCAGAACCTCGATCGCGTCGGCCGGGTGCTGACCATCGGCATCGAACGTGCAGACCGTGCGCGCACCTCGCGAGAGCGCGTAGGCGATACCCGTCTCGAGCGCGGCCCCTTGTCCGAGGTTCACGCGGTGCGTGACGACGCAGGCTCCGGCAGCATGGGCACAGGCACCGGTCCGGTCGGCGGAGCCGTCGTCCACCACGACGACGCGCGGCAGATAGGCCCGCAGGCTCGCGATGACGTCGCCGAGGACACGGGCCTCGTTGAACGCCGGTATTACAACCCAAAGCCCCGGATCGGGCACCCCGCGCAGCTCGCTGCTCACGCTTTAGTTTACGACCGTGGTGCTGCGCTCCCTTAGCTGCCGCCCTCGACGATGACTTGGACGTTCGCGTCCACCGGAGCGGGCAGCGGCGCGGCCTTCGAATCGTCCGAGACGCTCACACGGGGATCGACCGCGATCTTCGGCGTCGGCGCCGCCGTAACGTCGGTCACGTGGATCGCCGGATTGCCGACGAGCCGCGCCGTCGGCACCTTCGCCTCGTCGACGAAGCGCACGGCCGCGCTGCGCGCCAGCACGGGAGTTGGAGCGGTCTGGCCGTTGAGCGGGATGACGTTGCTTTGCGAGGTTCCCGGAGCGGTCCAGGAGCTCAGCGAGGCGGCGTCGGTATCGATCGTCTGCGCTCCGGCTCCCATCCCCAGCCCGGCAATCAGCAGCGTGAGCGTGCTCACCCCAGCCGCAAAGGGCGGTGAGAGACTCGCGACGTGCGTGCGGGAGGGACTCTCCATAGCGTGACTC
>Ga0335075_10018275_pt1 | contig 10395 bp, 13 predicted proteins | sample Lox_Sample_24_FD_206723 | JGI IMG/M metagenome (GOLD analysis project Ga0335075, IMG submission 206723) | Soil microbial communities from Loxahatchee National Wildlife Refuge, Florida, United States - Lox_Sample_2.4 | ecosystem: Environmental > Terrestrial > Soil > Wetlands | place: USA... | reverse complement strand
CATTGTCGAGGGTCACCACCACGCCGATCCCGGCCTCGTTCGAAGCCGCCGGCCCATGCATCGCCTGATAGGCCGCCGGATCGATATAGGCGGCGTGCGGATCGAGGCCGGCCAGCATGCCGGTAATAGCCGCGTCGATCAGCTTGCGGTCCGAAACCGGATCGACCGCATCCTGGCGAATCCGCTCGAACGCCTGGTCGAACAGGTTCAGTTCGTCATAGACGGCATCGTTGCCGCTCTGCTGTTGGGCGAGCCCGACGCCAGGCAACGCACACACCGCCGCCAGCACCACGATCGCTAATTTTCGCACGCGTATCACCCTCATCCGAACCGCACCCGCGGGCCATGCCGCCATCAGCCGCCTCCGCCAGCCGCGCCGGGGCGGCGGCCCCATCCGCCACGGCGCGACCCTAGCCGAGCAATCGTGTCATTACCATGATTCTCGCCACCACGATTCTGGCCACCATGATTCTGGCCACCATGATTTTCGCCAGGGGTCGGCCCGATATGGCCAAAGGAGGAACGGATGGATTGGCGGCAACGGCTGGACGAGGACATGCTGCCATTTGCAGCGCTGCTCGGCATCGAATTCGTCAGCGCCGCGCCGGACCGGATCGTCGCCCGGATGAAAGTGCGGCCGCAGCTGTGCACCCGGCCGGCGGTTCTGCATGGCGGCGCGGTGATGGCGTTCGCCGACACTCTCGGTGCCTGCGGCACGCTGATCAATCTCACCGATGGCGCGACGACCACGACGCTCGAGAGCAAGACCAATTTCATCGCTGCCGCACCCGCCGGCAGCGACATCCTCGGCGAGGCGACGCCGTTGCATCGCGGGCGGCGGACGATGGTCTGGCAGACCCGCGTGACGACCGCCGAAGGCCGGCTGCTGGCCCTCGTCACCCAGGCCCAGCTGGTGCTGTGAACGGAGGGAGGCGGCGCAGGAACAGCAGGCGAGCGGCGCCATAGACGCGCTCGTCGACGATCGCGAAGCCGGCCGGCCGCGGCGCCTCCTCGCGCACCCCGAGCTCGATCACCGCGAGCGCGTCGGCGGCGAGCCAGCCCGCGGCTGCGAGTGCCGCCAATGCCGGGGCGGCAAGCCCGCTCGCATAGGGCGGGTCGAGAAAAGCGAGCACGCATGCGACCGTGCCGCGCGGCGGGCGGGTCGCATCGCCCGGCACGATGCGGGCCCGAGCCATCTCGCCGAGCGCTTCGATGTTGTGCCGCAGAACGCCGAGGACGTCCCGTTCGCGCTCGATGAACACCGCCTCGGCAGCACCGCGCGACAACGCTTCGAGGCCGAAGGCACCGGTTCCGGCGAAGGCGTCGAGCACCGCTGCTCCGGCGAAGGGCAAGCCGGCTGCTGCGAACCGGCCATGCGAGAGGATGTCGAACAACGCTTCGCGGGCCCGGTCGCTGGTCGGCCGGACAGTATCCCCCGGCGGCGCCCGGAGGCGGCGGCCGCGATGGCTACCGCCGACGATCCGCATGCACCGCCCATCGCGGGCGCTCGGTCCCGAGTTGCTCGGCCAGCGCCTTGCGCGGCACCTCGGCGAGCGCGCCGCGCGCCAAGCCGCCGAGCTGAAACGGACCGAACGACAGCCGGATCAGCCGCGTAACCCGCAAGCCGAGCCGCTCCAGCACGCGGCGGACCTCGCGGTTCTTGCCCTCGGCGAGCGTCATCGCAATCCAGGCATTGCTGCCCTGGACCCGCTCGAGCTCGGCATGGATCGGGCCGTAGGCGACGCCGTCGATGCTGATCCCGCCGGCGAGCGCGGCCAGCCGCTGCGGATCGGGTGCGCCGTGCACGCGCACCTTGTAGCGCCGCGCCCAACCGGTCGCCGGCAATTCGAGGCGTCGTGCGAGCGCACCGTCATTGGTCAGCAGCAGCAGGCCCTCGGAACTCAAATCGAGGCGCCCGACCGAGATCAGCCGCGGCAATTCCCTGGGCAATGCGGCAAAGACGGTCGCCCGGCCCCGTTCGTCGCGATGCGTCGTGACCAGCCCGGCCGGCTTGTGATAGCGCCATAGCCGCGCCCGCTCCGGCTGCGGGATCGGCCGACCGTCGACCTGCACGACATTGTCCGCGGTCACCGTCACCGCCGGGTTCGCCAGCACCTCGCCATCGACCGACACCCGCCCCTCGGCGATCCAGCGCTCGGCGTCGCGGCGCGAGCATAGCCCGGCCCGGGCCAGAAGCTTGGCCACGCGCTCGGGTGCCGCGGCGTCGCCAAATTCGCTCACGACCCGCCTGCCGCCTCTACAAATGCCCGGAAGATCCGGCGATCGGCGGCGCCGATCTCGAATTCCGGATGCCATTGCACGCCGAGGCAGAAGCGCCGGCGCGGGTCTTCGATGCCTTCGACGACACCGTCCGCGGCGAGCGCGTCGACGACAACCCCCGGCCCGACCGTTTTGACGGCCTGATGATGCGCGCTGTTGACGGCGAGCTGATCGGCTCCGGCAAGCCGGTGCAAAACCGTTCCGGCGACCACCCGGACATCGTGGCCGGGCTCGTTGCGCGGGTTTGGCTGGCGATGCGCCAGCGCGCCCGGGACCTCGTCCGGAATGTGCTGGATCAGCGTGCCGCCGAGCGCCACGTTCAGCAATTGCTGGCCGCCGCAAATCCCGAGCACCGGCAAGTCGCGAGCGAGCGCCTCCCGCACCGCGGCAAGCTCGAAGGCGGTGCGCCGATCCTTGGTGGTCACACTCGGGTGCCGTGTCGGCGCGCCGAACAGCGCCGGGTCGACATCGAAACCGCCACCGGTCACGACCAGCCCATCGATACGGCCAAGATAAAGTGCCGCCGCCTCGGGCTCGTGCGGCAGCAACACCGGCAAGCCCCCAGCATGGCACACCGCAGTGCAGTAATTCTCGCGGATCGCATACCACGGAAAGCCCGACCAGCCTCCGGCGGGCTCATGATCAAGGGTGAGGCCGATCAGTGGCTGTGCCATTGTGGGATCCGAAAGCGGGGTGGGCTTCGAAAGCGTGACCGGTGCCGGGATGAACGACTATTACGAGCGGACGCTGGCCGTGCAAACCTACGACATAGACTTTGCCGGCATCGTCAGCAATATCGTGTTCATCCGCTGGCTCGAGGATTTGCGGCTCGGGCTGATGGCCGAGGCCTATCCGTTGAGCCGGGCGCTGGCCGAGGATGTGGCGCCGATCCTGGTGGCGACCAGGATCACCTACCGCCGGCCGGTGACCATCACCGATGCGCTCGTCGGCCGGATGCGGGTGGCCGGGCTCGGCCGGGTGCGCTGGCGGCTCGCTGCCGAATTCGCGGTCGCCGGCAAGGTGCACGCCGACGCCGAGCAGGAGGGGCTCTTTATGCGGCTGTCGACGCGGCGTCCGATCGCGATCCCCGAGCCGATCCTTCGCTGGCACCGCGGATGACCGGCACGCCGATCCCAGCGCCGATGAGGTGGGCGCTGACCGAGGCCGAAGCGGCCGCGGCGCTTGGCGAAGTGCCGGTCGGCGCGGTGCTGGTCGATGGCGCAGGCAGGCTGCTCGCTGCCGCCGGCAACCGGGTGGAGGAGGCGCGCGATCCGTTGGCCCATGCCGAGATGCTGGTACTGCAGACCGCGACGCGGCTGCTCGGTGCCAAGCACCTCTCCGGCTGCGATCTGTGGGTCACCCTCGAACCGTGTGCGATGTGCGCCGCGGCAATCGTACACGCCCGTGTGCGCCGGCTTTATTTTGCCGCCTTCGATCCAAAAGGTGGTGCGGTCGAGCACGGCCCGCAGCTCTATCGCCAGCCGACCATCCAGCATCGTCCGGAAGTCTATGGCGGCATCGCCGAGCGACAGGCAGCGGACCTGCTGCGCGGTTTTTTCCGCGCCCGCCGCCAAACCGGTCGCTGCATCCCGACCGATCCCACGGACGGATGATCGTCCCTGACCGGGGATGCACGGCCGGGCTCCGGCACCGACCCTCGCCGGCCCGATCCGAAGCTGGTATCCTCGACGGGTTCATCGAGCGGAGGCTTCCCATGCCGGCAACCCCGATCCTGATCCGTCACGCCGAGCGGCCCGTCGTCGATTTCGGCAACGGCGCGACGTATTGCCCGCTGATCGGTGACGACAACGGCGCCGGAGTGCCGCTCCGCACCGGCATCCAGACCTCGCCCCCCGGATACGAGACGCGGCCGCATTCGCACCCCTATGTCGAAACCCTGACCGTGCTCGAGGGCGACGGTGAGGCATGGGTCGATGGCGAGAACGAGGTCATCGCGCTCAAACCCGGGGTCACGATTGCGCTGCCGGCCAACCGGGTGCATGGTTTTCGCGCAATCGGGGACCGGCCGCTCATCACGTTTGGCGTCCACGCTTCGGGCCAGCGGATCGTCGATTATGTGACGCCTGCTGCGGATCGGGTCTCACTCTGTCACGCCAGCCGCTCATCAGGGAGAGGATGATGGACATCCGCCGCATCGAGGTGACCCAGCCGCCAGGTCCGCGCATGAGCCGGTGCGTGGTGCGCGGCGACACGGTCTATCTCGCCGGGCTGACCGCCAGCGACACCGCGCAGGACGTCAAGGGCCAGACCAAGCAGATCCTGGACAAGATCGACGGCTACCTGGCCCAGGCCGGCACCTCCAAGTCGAACCTGCTTGCAGCGAATCTGTGGCTCAAGGACATGGCGCTGTTCGCCGACATGAACTCGGTATGGAACGCCTGGGTCGATCCGCAAAACCCGCCGGCCCGCGCCTGTGTCAAGGCCGACCTGGCGCGCCCCGAAATCCTGGTCGAGATCATGGTGACGGCGGCGAAGTAGACGACACCGGAGCCGATGCCAGCGGGCCGGCCGCGATACGGTGCCGCACCGGTTTCGATCCGTTTTTCCGTGTCGCCGGATCGCCGGGTTCCAGCCCGGCCGGGCGAGCGTCGCCCGACGCGATGCGTATCCTGATCCCGGAGACATCGCCCCCGCGTCGGCTTCAGCCGGGTCGTATTCGCGACACCGGCTAACCGGCGATTCCGGGCACAGCCGGATCGGCCAGTGCGGCAAGCGAGATGTCCCGGCCGGCGCGCAACCGCCTCGGCTCGAGGTCGACCGGCGCCAGCACCGACAGCTCGCTTCCGGTTCCTTCGACCTCGAGCTCGTGAAAGCGGCGCGCCTGCGGCATGACCGAGCTTTCGAGGCTGCCGACCAGATCGTTGTATTTGCGCACACTTCCCGAGAGGCTGGTGCCGAGGCCAAGAATGTGCCCGCCCATGACTGACAGCCGCTTATAGAGATCGCGCCCGAGCTCGTGCACGCGTTTGGCATTCTCGGCAACCTTCTGCTGACGCCAGCCATAGGCGACCGCCTTGGCGAGCGCGATCAACGTCGCCGGCGTGACGATCAGCACGCGCTGTGCCGCGGCGAACTCGAACAGTTCGGGGTCGCGCTCGGCTGCTGCCGCATAAAAATTCTCGCCGGGCACAAACATGACCACGTAATCGGGGGTCTGTGTCAGACCATCCCAATAGGCCTTTCCCGCGAGCAGGCTGACCTGAGCGCGAAGCTGCTTCGCATGCAGTGCCAGGCAGCGCTCCCGTTCGGCATCATCGATGGCGTCGACCGCGTCGAGATAAGCGGCCATCGGCGCTTTTGCATCGACGATGATGCTGCGTCCGCCGGGCAGACGGATAACGACGTCGGGGCGCGACAATGCGCCATCCCGCGCGTAGCTCTGCTCCATCGCGAAGTCGCAATGAGGGTTCAGCCCGGATAGTTCGAGGACATTGCGCAACGTGTTCTCGCCCCAGCGGCCGCGGGTTTTGGGTGCGGCGCGCAACGCATTGACAAGCCGTGCGGTCTCCCCGCGAACCGCATGCTGCGCAGCGACGACGTTTTTGAGCTCGGCGGTCAGCTCGCCACTGCTCGCGATACGTGCTTTTTCGAGTTCGACCAGATTGAGCTGACACGCTTGCAGGGTCTCGCGAATCGGCAGAGTGAGCGCAGTGAGCTCGGCCGAGGCACCTTGCGTGTGCTTGTCCAGGACCTCGTTGGCGAGCCGCAGGAAGGCTGCCTGGTTGTCGCGCAGGCTGTCGCTCGTGACGGTCTTGAGGTATGTCGCCATCTCGGCGCGAATCGCGCTCAACGCCTCGATCTTTTCGTGGTGAGCCTGCTCCTGCTCGGTCAATTTTGTTTCGAGCCGGGAAACGGTTGCGGCGGCATCCTGCAACTGCGCGCGCAGATCGTCGCAAGCGGTTTCGAGAGGCCCGACGCGAGAGGCTGCCGATTCGGCGACGGCCCGAGCCTTCCCCTCGTTTTCGGCTTGGCTGCGCCAGATATTCGCTTCATGGCGCGCCGCTTTGAGATCCTCTTCGGCCTTGCCGATCTGGGACCTCAGCTGTGTCGTTTCGGTCGCCGCGGCGAGAAGCTTCGAGGCCGCGACGAGCCAACTGGCCCCGCCCGCGACACAGACCGCGACGATGCTCGCTACGATGTACCAGGTTGCCATCTATGCTCGCCGCTCGCGTTCGACGCGCGTGAACATACTCGGAACGACGCCGATCGTCAACCGCCTGTTCGTCGATTGTTCCTCGGGCGCGCAAACCGATGTTGAACGCCCTTGGTTGATTGCCCTCGCCTCCTTTGCGCGCGGCAAGCCGGTTGCGCTGCGGTGCCGCGGTAAAGTACACCCCAGCCGGCCGTTCACCCCGGGCCGCGCTCGCCGGCGCTGCGGCCCCGCCCTTGCCGATGCCATGTCCAGCGATCCACCCCATTTGCGATGAACCTGCTCGACTCGGGCTCGGCCTCCGGACCGATAATGGCGTACCGCGCGCTGCGCCAGCAGGGCCGGCTCGAACCCGACCCGGCGCAGCAGCTGGCCGTCGAGCGGCTGCAGAGCCTTCATCGTGCGCTCATCGATTATCGCCCGGAGAGCGGCCGGCACGGCTGGCTCGCCCGGTTCGGCCTCGCCGAGCACAACGGCGCGCACGCCCCGATGGGGCTCTATCTGTTTGGTCCGGTCGGGCGCGGCAAATCGATGCTGATGGACCTGTTCTTCGCGGCGGCACCGGGTCCGCGCAAGCGGCGGGTGCATTTTCACGCCTTCATGCTCGAAGTGCACGACCGGATCGAGCAGGAGCGGCGCGAGAACACGCGCGAGCCGATCGCCCGCGTCGCCGCCGACATCGCCGCCGAAGCGATGCTGTTATGCTTTGACGAATTTCAAGTCGACGACATCGCTGATGCGATGATCCTGCAGCGCCTGTTCACCGCGCTGTTCGATGCCGGCATCGTTGTCGTCGCGACCTCGAACCGCCGGCCGGACGATCTCTACCTGCATGGATTGCACCGCGAACGGTTCCTGCCGTTCATTGCGCTGCTCAAGGAGCGGCTCTACGTGCTCGAACTCGACAGCGGCCGTGACTACCGCCTCGCCCGGCTGCGCGGACAGCGCGTCTATCACCATCCGCTCGGCCCGGCGGCGCATCAGGCGCTGGAGCAGGCGTTTGCCGAGCTGACCGATGGCGACGCCGGCCGGGAGACGAGCCTGATAGTCAAGGCGCGGCGGCTGGTGGTGCCGCGCGCCGCGAGAAATGTCGCCTGGTTCGGCTTTGCCGCGCTCTGTGACGAGCCGCTCGGCCCCGCCGATTATCTCGCGATCACCGAGCGCTTCGGCGCGGTCGTCGTCGAGGGCATCCCGCGTCTCGGGCCGGAGCGGCGGAACGCAGCGCGGCGCTTCAACATCCTGATCGACACGCTCTACGACGCACATACGCTGCTGGTTGCATCAGCCGAGGTCCCGCCCGAAGGCATTTTCGTCACCGGCGACGGCACGTTCGAGTTCGAGCGCACGGTTTCGCGCCTCAACGAAATGCAGAGCGAGGACTACATCGCCGCGATCCCACGCCGCTGAGGCCTCCGATCCCCCGGCCAAGTTCCGCGGCAGCGCGGCTACAGCGACTTCAGCATCGCTTCGGCGCTCGAGGCCTCGACCTGGCCCGGCTGGGCTTCGACACTGAGCGATTTGACGACTCCGTCCTCGACCAGCATCGAATAGCGCTTCGAGCGCAGGCCGAGCCCGGCCCGGCTGAGATCGACATCGAGGCCGAGCGCGCGGGCGAACTCGCCGCTGCCGTCGGCCAGCATCGTCACCTTGCCGTCGGTCTTCTGATCCCTGCCCCAGGCACCCATGACCGCGGCATCGTTGACTGCGACACAGGCGATCTCATCGATGCCTTTGGCTTTGATTTCAGCCGCCTTGTCGACATATCCCGGCAGATGGCGTTGCGAGCAGGCCGGAGTGAATGCGCCCGGCACCGCGAACAGAACGACCTTGCGGCCGCGGAAGAACGCGTCGGTGCCGACCTCCTTGGGTCCGTCCGCGGTCACCTGCCGCAGCGTCAGCGATGGCAGCCGGTCGCCGATGTTGATGGTCATGGGGTCCCTCCGATGCGGGTGCAGTTTCGCGCCGACCGATAGCACGGCCGCCCGGTGCGGGCAAACTGCGCCAGCCGCTGCCGGCCATCGGTTTTTGCCGGGGGCGGGTTTTTACCGGGGGCGGGGTTTTACCGGGGGCGGGGTTTTACCGGGGGCGGGTTTTTGCTGGGGGGCGGGATCGCGAAGCGCCTATGATGGGTTTGTTAGCGGTGCGGCTGCGGGACGGGAGGATCGATGATGGCCGGCGGATCGCAATCATCGGGCGGATCGCAATCATCGAGCGGATCGCAATTATCGGACGGGGTGAAATCGCTGGCGGGCCAGCTGCTGGTGGCGATGCCGCAGATGGAAGATCCGCGCTTTGCCCGCTCGGTCATCTATCTGTGCGCCCATGGCGGCGATACCGGGGCGATGGGCCTGGTGATCAACAAGCTGCTGGGCCCATTGACACTGGCCGAGCTGTTTGCGCAGCTTGCGATCGAGCCGGCCGGTCCGGCGCGCGGACGTCCGGTGCATTTCGGTGGGCCGGTCGAGCCGGGCCGCGGCTTTGTGCTGCACACCGACGACTATCATGAGGATGCGACGCTGCCGGTCGCCGGCAACATCTCGGTGACCGCCACACTCGACATCCTGCGCGCGATCGGCCAGGGCCGCGGTCCGCGCCGCAGCCTGTTCGCACTCGGCTATGCCGGCTGGGCGCCGGGCCAGCTCGATGCCGAGATCCAGGCCAATGGCTGGCTCTCGGTGGCCGCCGACGAGGCGATCGTGTTCGGCACAGAGCCCGATGCCAAGTGGCGGCGCGCGCTCGGCAAGCTCGGCGTCGAACCGTCCACGCTGTCGGCCGCGGCCGGTCACGCCTAGATCGGCATCACGCCTCGCTGGGCGGCTCCGGTTTCGCCAGCCGCCGCCAGTCGCTGCTCAGCATCGCGAACAGCAGATGGTCCTGCCATCTGCCCTCGATGCACAAATACTGACGGGCATGACCTTCCTGATGGAACCCGGCGCGGGCCAGCAAGGCCCGGCTCGGGATGTTGCTCGGCAGGCAGGCGGCCTCGACCCGGTGCAGGCGCAGCCGGCCAAACGAGAAGTCGAGCACCAGCGGCAGCGCCGCCGTCATATAGCCCTGGCGGGCATGGGGCTCGCCAACCCAGTAACCGAGGCTGGCGGTCTCCGACACGCCGCGGCGCACATGTGACAATCCGATGCCGCCGACCAGCGTGTCGTCGTGGGTATAGATGAAAAAATTGTACGCTTGGTCGGTGCGCCAATCCTCGGCATAGCGGGCAACCCGCCAGCGAAAGCTCAGCCGCGACAGCGCATCGGGCGGCCAACTCGGCTCCCACGGTTCGAGAAAGGCGCGGGAGCGGGCGCGCAGGCTGGCCCACGCCTCCCAATCGCCGCGCTCCGGGACGCGCAAGAAGACCCGCTCGCCGGTCAGCCGAAACGGATCCGAGCGGGCCAGAAACAGCCGGGGAAAGGATTTGCGCTGCGGCGCCATCGCGGACCGGCGTCAGGCGGCGAGCCGCGCCTCGACGCGGCCGAACTCTTCGAGCCGGGTGAGCGGCCCGAGCGCCGTCAAGGTCGGCGGCGCGGTTCGCCAGCGGGCGACCACGCGCCCGATCGCATTGTTGTCCACCGCCTCGAGCCGCGCGACGATCTCGCCGGGGTCGAACGGGGTGCCATGGATCAGCAGATGCTGAGCGAGCTGCTCACACCGCGCCGAGGTGCTTTCGAGCGACATCAGGAGACCCGCCTTCATCTGCGCCTTGGCGCGGGCGAGTTCGATGGCGCCGAGCCCGTCTGCGAGCTTCAGCACCTCCTCGCACAGGGCCGGAACCAGCTCCGCCGCCTCGTCCTCGCCGGTGCCGGCATAGATCCCGAACAGTCCGCCATCGCGATAGCTGTGGGCAAAACAATGGATCGTGTAGACGAGCCCGCGTTTTTCGCGGATCTCCTGGAACAGTCGTGACGACATGCCGCCGCCAAACGCCGTCGCCAGCACCGAGGCAGCAT
>Ga0335075_10018274_pt1 | contig 10395 bp, 7 predicted proteins | sample Lox_Sample_24_FD_206723 | JGI IMG/M metagenome (GOLD analysis project Ga0335075, IMG submission 206723) | Soil microbial communities from Loxahatchee National Wildlife Refuge, Florida, United States - Lox_Sample_2.4 | ecosystem: Environmental > Terrestrial > Soil > Wetlands | place: USA: Florida... | reverse complement strand
AGAAGTAGGCCGGGCCCGAGCCCGAGAGCCCGGTCACGGCGTCGAGCTGCTGCTCGGGCAGCCGGACGACGGTGCCGACCGACGACAGGACGTCTTCGGCCCACGCGAGGTCCTGGGAGGTCGCGAACGAGCCGCCCGACATGGCGGCGACGCCCGTGCCGACCAGCGCGGCCACGTTGGGCATGGCGCGGATCACGGCGGGCTCGCCCCCGAGGGCCATCTCGAGGCGCTGGCACGGCACGCCGGCGACGATGGAGAGGAGGCGGGTGACCCCCGCCCGCGACACGGCGAGGGCGCGGCAGGCCGCCTCCGCCGCATCGGGCTTCACGGCCAACAGGACGCCGGGCAGCCGGTCGCCGCGGGGCTCGAGCACGTCGGCCTCGGGCGCGTGCAGCGTGCGCAGGCCCGGGTAGAGCGCCTCGAGCTCGTCGCGCCGCTCGGCCACGGGCTCGACCACGGTGACGTCCGCCGGCGCGAGCGCGCCGGTCCCGAGGAGCCCGCCCAACAGGGCGCCCCCCATCTTCCCGCCGCCGACGATCAGCAGGCTCGACACGCCGCCGACGATACTGACCCTGGCCAGGGGTCGCGTCCACGAGGTTGGCCCGACGCGGGCGCCCCGGGGCCCGGGGGCTCAGCGCCGGGGGCGGCGGCGGTACGTCGAGGGATGGGCGAGCGTCATCGCGGTCGGGAAGTGCTCGTCGGTGTAGACGACCGAAGAGCCGGCGATGCGGTCGAGCTCGTCGTCGTCGACGAGCCGGGCCGGCACCCGGCCGACCAGGTAGACGGCGTCCTCGGGCCCGAGCGCGAACCACATCCCGAAGAGGTGCGCGTTGCGGCGGAGCAAGTAGGTGTAGACGTCGGCCTGGTTGGCCTCGGGAACCGGCATGAACTGGGCCTCGTGGTGCAGGGTGCGCTGCTTGAGGGTGAGCCAGACCGTGATGTAGTCCTTCTCCTCACCCTTGAAACGCAGGTACCAGCGGTGTGACGCGGTCCGGTCGGTCACGTCTTGGCGCTCCGCCGCGACGAGGAACCCGCCGGCGGCGAGCTCGCGCTCGGCCCAGGCGTCGATACACGCCACGGCGGCCGCCATCTCCTCTTCCTCGGGAAGGTCGACGATCGGCATCAGACGGACTGACGGCGCGCGGGCGCCGACGCCGCCACCTTCAGCCGCATTCGACGAGGCGGCCCGAGGCCAACTCGTCGTGCAGGTCCACCAGCGCCGTGGCCGCGGCCCGCCAGGTGTAGCGCCGCGCCATCAGGACCGACGCCGTCGACAGGCGCTCGGCCACCAGCGGCTCTTCGAAGACGCGGCGCACGGCCGCCGCGTACGAGCGCGGGTCGGGGTCCTCGACCAGGAAGCCGGTGCGGCCGTGCTCGACGAGCGTCGTCAGCCCGCCCACCGCGGAGGCAACGACCGGGGTGCCGCACGCGGCGGCCTCGAGTGCGACGAGGCCGAAGGACTCCGAGCGGCTCGGGACCAGGCACACGTCGGCAGCGCGGTAGTACGACGACAAGAGCTCGTGGGGCTGCGGGTCGATGAAGTGGACGTGCTCGCGCACCCCGTGCGCGTCCGCGATGTCGTGCAGACCCTGGAGGGACTTCTCGCCGTGCGGGCCGCTCGGGCCACCGACCACGACGAGCCGGTAGGGCTCGTCCCCGGAGCGGAGCAGCTCGGCCAGTGTCTCGATGGCCACGTCGGCGCGCTTGAGCGGCTGGATCCGGCCCACGAAGAGGAGGAGCCGCCCGTCGAGCGGCAGCCCGAGCGCGCGGCGCGCCTGGGGCCGGTGCCCGGGCCCGAAGAACGCGTGGTCGACGCCGGGCGGGACGATGCGGATCCGTCCCGGCTCGCCGCCGTAGAGGGAGGCGATCTGCTCGGCCTCGACGCTGCACGACGCGAGGACGGCGTCGGAGCAGTCGATGATGGAGGCCTCCGCCTCGGCGCGCCGGTGCGGCATGTCCGCCTCCACCTCTTCGGGCATCGACTCGGCCTTCACCCGGTCGAGGGTGTGGAAGGTACAGACGAGCGGCAGGTTCAGCTCGTGCTTGATCACGTGGCCCGAGAGCCCGGACAGCCAATAGTTGGCGTGGACCGAGGTGTAGGGCAGGTGCTCGCCGCCGGGACCGCCGTGCCCCTCGTCGGCGGCCATGCGCGCGAGCACCGAGGCGGTGAACTCGTCCACCACCGAGGGCAGCGACTCCTTGGGCAGCGCGCCGAGCGGGCCGGCGGGGACGTGGTGGACCCGGACCCCGGGCTCCACGTCGATCACCGCCGGCAACTCGGGCGACCAGGCCCTGGTGAAGACGTCGCAGGCCACCCCGGAACGGGCCAGCGCGGCGCTGAGCTCACGCACGTAGACGTTCATGCCGCCGCCGTCCCCGGTGCCCGGCTGCGCCAGCGGCGAGGTGTGCAGGGAGAGGACGGCGAGCCGGCGCATGACGGCAAAAGCCTACCGGTGACGAGGAATTTCGCTCCGGATCGTGCTCAGCCCGTGGCGACCTCGCCCTCCGGGGCGGCCGGGCCCCCGGGCGCGGAAGCGCTGGTGGGAGTGGCGAGCGCGGCAGGCGTGGCGGTGTGGCCGGGCTCCCCCCCCTCCGCGTCCCGCTCGGTGCGCTCGTCCTCGTACTCGCGCCGGAACGACAGGTAGATACGGACGAGCGCCTGCTTCTGCTCCTCGCTGATCGCCTGGTCGGCCAGGATGGCGCGCGTCAGGTCGGGCGTCCCCGTCGGCGCCTCGAGGATGCCCGCCTGGACATAGAGCGTCTCGGCCGAGATGCGCAACGCCTTGGCGATCTGCTGGAGGATCTCCGCCGACGGGCGCCGCAGCCCGCGCTCGATCTGGCTCAGATACGGGTTGGAGATCCCGGCGAGCTCGGAGAGCCGCCGCAGCGAGAGCCGGGCCGAGGCCCGCTGCTCCCGGATGAAGGAACCGAGGTCGTGCCAGCGGTCCTTCGGGTCCGTGCTCACTCTTGCAAGCGTACCGCCGGCCGGGGCACGCCGGGGTTGCCGCCGCCGCGCCGGGGTGCGGGGGACGCGGGCGGTGACCCCGACGAAAGGCGCGACGACGCGCGACAGGACACGGCGCGCGCGGGCCGCTCGCGCAGCGTCGCGCCCTGTTCGCATGGCGGTTGAGCCTGGTTCCAATCGCGGCGCAGTCGGGTATGGTCCAGCCCGCAGCACCGCTACGACAGCGACCCCGTTCCAGGGACACGAGCACACTGAGGAGACCGCCATGGCCGACTATTCCCTCCCCGACCTGCCCTACGACTACGCGGCCCTCGAGCCCCACGTGTCGGGACAGATCATGGAGCTGCACCACGACAAGCACCACGCGGCGTACGTCACCGGCGCCAACACGACGCTCGAGAAGATCGCCAGCGCGCGCGACAACGACGACTTCGGCGGCATCGTCGGCCTCGAAAAGACGCTGGCCTTCAACCTCTCGGGCCACGTGCTGCACTCGATCTTCTGGAAGAACCTGAGCCCCGACGGGGGTGACAAGCCCGACGGCGCGCTCGCCTCGGCCATCGACGAGAACTTCGGGTCCTTCGACAAGTTCAAGGCGCAGTTCACGCAGGCGACCTCGACGGGCCAGGGCTCGGCGTGGGGCGCGCTGGTGTACGAGCCGTTGGCGGGCAAGCTGCTCATCGAGCAGATCTACGACCACCAGGGCAACGTCGGCCAGAGCTCGGTGCCGCTCCTCGTCTTCGACGCCTGGGAGCACGCCTACTACCTGCAGTACAAGAACGTGAAGGCCGACTTCTTCGCCGCGCTGTGGAACGTCGTGAACTGGTCCGACGTGGCGGCGCGCCTGGACGCGGCCCGGGGGCTCAAGCTCGCCGGCTAGCGGGCGCGGCCTGACGGGCCGCTAGCCCGACGTCTGGTGCTGCTCGCAGAGCCGGCGCGTCGGGTGACGCTCGAGGTCGGCCTCGAGGATCGGGGAGCCACAGGTCTCGCACTGCCCGTAGGTCCCCTCGCTCAGGCGTTCGAGGGCCCGGTCGACGTCATCGAGGACAGTTGCCGACCGTGCCAGCTCTGTCTCGTAGCGCTCCTCCACGAACGGCAGGGTAGCGCCGGGACGCGGCGGGGCGGGGCCTTCGGGGCGGGCTGCCCGGCGTGCCTGGCGTTCGGGGCCGCGTGGGCAGCGGGTTCAACGCGGGTGGCGAGCCGGTGGCAAAGCCGCCAAAGGGTGCCCCCAATCGTTTAGGCGCCCACGTCGGGGGGCAGTAGTTAGCGCAACCGGTATGCAAAGTCCCGTTCTCCAAGGGCTCGAGCCCAGTGCCGCCTTGCGCGGGGGCGCGTCGGTGACACGCCTGTTCCCACCCGTCACCGCTTCGGTCGGGCAGGCGCGCCGCTTCCTCCTGGCGTCGCTCCCGGCGGACCGGGTCGCGGCGGCCGATGCCGTCGTCTTGATGCTCTCGGAGCTGGCGACCAACGCCGTCCTGCACGCGGTCACGCCCTTCGAGGTGACGGTCGCGCTCGGCGACGACGAGTCGCACGTGCGTGTCGAGGTGAGCGACGGGGCGGGCGGCTACCCGGCGCCGCAGGAGACCGACGCCGACGCGCCACACGGACGCGGCCTGCACATCGTGCGCACGCTGGCCGAGGCGTGGGGTATCGAGATGCGCCGCGACGAGCCTGGCAAGACGGTCTGGTTCACCGCGCCGCTGGAGCCCGCGCCGCTCACGGCCGACGTGACGGTGACGCAGGCGGGCGGGGCGCATGGAGCGGGGGCGCACGCAGCGGGCGGGCTAAGACTGGCGAGCGTGGCGCAGACGAGCGGCGCCGCTGCGGAACGGGCCGAGATGGCCATGGCGCCGACCGAGTGGCCCTCGCCCAGCGTGCGCGCCGTCCTCGACGGCCTGCGCGACGCCGTGGTGGCCACCGACGAGTTCGGCGAGATCCACTACGTGAACACGGCCGCGGAAACGCTCATGGGGTGGCGGCACGGGAGCCTCGTCGGCCGGTCGGCCCTCGACCTCGTGCCGGCGTCGCTGAGCGGGGCCTTCGAGGGCGGGTTCGCCCGCTTCGTGCACGGGCAAGCCGAAGAGCTGGTCGGGCGCAAGCTGTCCACGCTGATCCGCTGTGCGGACGGCTCCGAGGTCGACACCGAGCTGGTGCTGAGCATCTTCGAGCAGTCCGAGGGCGACACGGTCGTAGTGGGCATCTTCCGCCCCCGCGACGACCGCAAGCTCCAGCGGTGGTCGGAGCTGACCAGCGAGCTGCTCGAGATCCTCGTCGACGCACCGATCGACGAGGCGCCCGCAGAGCGACTCCTCTCCACCCTCGGCCGGCGACTGGACTGGGACGTCACGACGCTGTGGGCGCTCTCGGCCGACCACGAACTCGTGTGCCGCCACGTCTGGACACGCACCCCCGACACCGCGCCCGCGTTCACCGAGGAGAAGGCGGCCGACCCGACGAGCGGTCGCGAGGGACTGCCGCGCTGGGTGATCGAGCACGGCGAGCCACTGTGGGCGCCCGACCTCCGGAGCGACCGGCGTTTCGCCACCGACGCGCTCTCGAAGGACGGCCTGCGCAGCGCCTACGCGTTCCCCATCCGTTACCGCGGGGCGTGCATCGGTGTCGTCAAGATGCTGAGCCGCCACCAGCGCGAGCGCGACCCCGCGGTCGTCGAGCTCATGGACGCGGTCGGCGGCCACCTGGGCGAGCTCCTGCACGCGTCGACGCAAGCGGCCGAGCGCGAGCACCTGCTCGACGAGCTGCTCGAGGCGCGGCGCCGCAACGAGTTCCTCCTCCTCGCCAGCCAGGTGCTCTCCGAGGTCGTCGACTACAAGGAGATGGTCGAGCGGCTCGCCCAGGTCTCGGTGCCCGTGCTGGCCGACCTCTGCTTGATCGACATCGCCGACGAAGACGGGCAGATGCGCCGCATGGCCGCCTGGCACGCCGACCCCTCGAAGCGCTCACTCACCGAGGAGCTGCGCACGCGCTACCCGCCCGATCCCGCAGGCGATCACCCGACGATGGCGGTGATGCGGAGCGGGAAGTCGATGTGGAGCGCGTCGATGCCCGACCAATTCCTCCACGCCACCAGCCGGGACGAGCGCCACTACTCGATCCTCAAGCTGCTCGGCTTCACGTCCTACATGACCGTCCCGCTCCGCCTGCGCGGGGAACAGGTGCTCGGCACCGTGACCCTGGTGTCGGCGGGCTCGGGTCGCCGGTTCTCGGAGAAGGACCTCGGCCTCGCCGAGCAGCTGGCCAAGCAGGTCAGCTCTGTCGTGATCCGCGCCCGAGCGTTCGACCGCGAGCGCAGGATCTCCCACGAGCTCCAGCGCAACCTGCTGCCCGACGCGATCCCCGCCATCCCGGGCTGGGAGGTGGCGGCGCGGTACCTGCCGGCTGCCGTCGGGTACGAGGTCGGCGGGGACTGGTACGACGTCATCCCGCTCCCCTCCGGGCTGGTCGCGTTCGTCGTCGGCGACGTCGAGGGTCACGACCTCGGCGCGGCGAAGATCATGAGCCGCCTGCGGCACTCGCTCGGCATGCTCGTGCTCGAAGAGCGCGCCCCGGGATCGGCACTGGAGCGGCTGAACCAGATCTCGCTGGCGGGAGCGGACGACCGGCTCGCCACCGCGCTCGTCGGGGTCCTCGACACTGCGAGCGGCCGCATCACGCTGTCGTCGGCCGGACACCACTCCCCCGTGCGGGTCCGCTCGGAACAAGCGCTCGAGCTGCCGGTGCCCCCAGGCCCGCCGCTCGGCGTCCAGCCGTGCCATTACAAGGACCACGAATTCGAACTCGGTGACGGATGCATGGTGATGTTCACCGACGGCCTGGTCGAGCGGCGCAGCGCGCACCTCGACGAACGCCTCACGCTGCTCGAGTCGACGCTGCGCACGTCGCCGAGCACCGAGCCGGGGCGCATCGCGGACGACGTCATCCAGGCGATGACGGCGGACGAGCGCCGCTCCGACGACATCGTCGTCCTCACGGCACGCCGGCGCCGGCTGGACGTCCCCACCCGCTGACGCCGGGTCGGGGGGTCGAGGGGGTCGTCGGGCTGGTCGTCCCGGGTCGTCCGGGAGGCACCGTGCTCACGGGCCGCCCGGCGCGCTCCGTAATGTGACGGCGTGACCACCGAGACCGCCGCCGCACTCGCGCCGCTCGTCGGCGCCCATGTGCCGGTCCCGTGTCTCGACGGCACCGAGCGTCCCTACCGCGACCTCGACTGCGCGGCGTCGACGCCTGCGCTCGTCCCGGTGGCCGAGCAGGTCGCGTCGTTCCTGCCCTGGTACTCAAGCGTGCACCGGGGTGCGGGCTACAAGTCGCGCCGCGCCACCGAGGCCTACGAGGGCGCGCGGGCCACCGTCCACCGCTTCGCCGGGCGGCCCGCGGAAGGGGACGACGTCGTCGTCCTCGTGCGCAACACCACCGAGGCGATCAACCATCTCGCCTACCGCCTCCGGCTCGGCCCCGACGACGTGGTCGTGACCACGGTCGTGGAGCACCACGCCAACCTGTTGCCGTGGGCCCGCGTGGCCTCGCTGCGCTGGGTCGAATGCGCCCCCGAAGGCACGTTCGGCACCGACGACGTGGTGCGCGTGCTCGACGACGGCCCTCACCCGGCGCTCCTCGCGCTCACCGGCGCGTCGAACGTGACCGGGTGGATCCCACCGGTCGAGGCGATCTGCGCCGCCGCCCACGAACGCGGCGTCCCCGTCGTGCTCGACGCCGCCCAGCTCGCACCGCACCGGCCGCTTCCCGCCGGGCCCGACTACATGGCGTTCAGCGGCCACAAGCTCTACGCGCCGTTCGGGGCCGGTGCGCTGATCGGGCCGCGCCGCACCTTCGAGACCGGCGACCCGTTCCTCGCCGGCGGTGGGGCGGTCGACCTGGTCGACCTCGACGAGGTGATCTGGACCGAACCGCCCGAGCGCGAGGAGGCCGGCTCGCCCAACGTGGTCGGCGCCGTCGCGTTCGCGGCGGCGATGGACGAGCTCGAGCGGATCGGCTGGGACGCGATCCGGGCGCACGAAGCGGTGCTGGCCGAGCAGCTGCTCGGGGGGCTGCGCGCGATCGACGGGATCTCGGTGTTGGGCCCGCGGGCCAGCGCGGCGGCCGCCGGTTCGGACTCGGACGGTCTCGCGGTCGCCACCTTCATCGTGGAGGGCGTGCACCACGCGCTCGTCGCCGCCCGCCTGAGCGCGGAGTTCGGAATCGGCGTGCGCCACGGCTGCTTCTGCGCGCACCCGTACCTGCTGCGGCTGCTCGGCGTCAGCCATGAGGGTGTCGAGCAGGCGCGCGCGGCGGTGCGACGCGGCGAACGCGGTTCGATCCCCGGCGCCGTGCGAGCCAGCTGCGGCCTCGGCACGACCGCCGAGGACGTCGACGCGCTGCTCGACGCGCTTCGGGTCGTGGCGCACGGGGACCCGGCGCCGGTGCGGTACGTCCAGGATTCCCTGACGGGCGACTTCTGGCCCGAGGGCGACGCCAGTGGATGGCGCGCCACCGATCGTCCCGCCGGGGCTGCGTGTGCCCGAGGATGACCGGCGCGCGCCGCAGGTGAGGCGGCGCGTCGTCCCGCTGCTGGCACTCGGGGCGCTGGTCCCGTTGCTCGCCGCCTGCTCCAACCCGGTCGGCAGCACCTCGGTGCGCGACGTGGCGTGGGTCGCGACCGGCGCGTCGGTCACGCTGCCCGGGATGGACGTGACGCCAGTCAACCTCGCCACCCGTCACGTCCGGCCCGGCGTCAACGTCGGCAGCCTGCCGTCGGCACTGGCCTACACCGCCGACGACAAGGGGCTGCTCGTCGTCACCCAGGGCGACGACACGCTGCACGAGATCGACACCGCCACCCACGACGTGGAGCACACGGCGACGGTGGGGGTCGAGCCGGACGCGGTGGCGGTCGCGCCCGGTGGCACCGGCGGCGCCGGCATCGCACTCGTCGCCAACCTCGACTCCGGCACGGTCACGCCCGTGGACCTCGGGACGTGGCACGCGGGCACCCCCGTCCCCGTCGGCGCCCAACCTGTTGCCATCGCGGTCTCGGTGCCGGCAACGGGTCCGCCGACCGCGTTCGTCGCCAACTTCGGCAGCAACACGGTGACCCCCATCGACGTGGGGACGATGCAGCCGGGCTCCCCGATCGTCGTCGGCCCGGGTCCCCAAACCATCGCAGTCGCCGACGGCGAAATTGTCGTGGGGAACTTCTCGAACCAGACCCTCACGCCGATCAACCCGACCACGTTGAAGGCCGGCGCGGCGGTGCCCATCCCCCTCAACCCCACGGGGATGGCCGTCGCACCGTCGGGGTCGACGCTCTATGTCTGCGGTGGGGCGAGCATGGTCCCGGTCTCCACCCTCGGGCTCGTCGCCGCGACCCCGGTGCACCTGCCCGGCGCGGCGCAGGGCATCGCGCTGGGCGCGGACGCCATGGCGTGGATCACCCAGCAGGCCGGCTCGATCGTGGGCGTCAACCTCGCCACCGGCGCGGTCGGCACCCCGATCCGTGTCGGCGGCCATCCGTCGGCGATCGTCATCGGGGCGGGGTAGACGCCCGCGTCGCGTCGCGACAGTCCTAGGTGCTGTAGACGGCGCGGGCGCGGAAGCGGAGTGGCCGCTCGGCCAGCTCCTCCATGTAGTGCGCGGCCCACCCTGCGACCCGTGCGACGGCGAAGGCCGTGCGACCCGTGTCCGACGGCATGCCCGTCCCCCAGCTCAACGCCGCGAGAGCGAGGTCGCAGTTGGCGAGCGGGACGTCGTGTGCGGCCGCCAGGTCGAGCACCTCTTGGACGAGCGCACGACGGTCCTCGCTCAGCGCCGGCCGGGCCAACGCGAGCAGCGGTTCGAAGCGCGGGTCGCCCGACTTGTACACGCTGTGGCCGAAGCCCGGCAGGCGGCCCTGTTCGCGCAACGCGTCGTTGAGGGCCCGGGCCGCGCCATCGCGTTCGGCCGCCGCCAAGAGCTCGTAGGCCATCTGGCTGGCGCCGCCGTGCAGCGGGCCGGCCAAGGTCGCCAGCCCGGCCGCGAGCGCGTCGTAGATGTCGGCGCGCACCGAGGCAGCGACCCGGACCGCGAGGGTCGAGGTCGCCAGCTCGTGGTCTGCCAGGAGGACCAGCGCGGTGTTCACGGCGGGCGCGAGCAGCGTGTCGCTCTGTGGCGCAAGCCGGGCGGCGAGCCGCACGGCGATCGGCGCGGCAGGGTCCTCGTCCGGCGGCGCCGGCCCCACGACGGCGGTCAGCGCGGCCGCGCAGCGCCGGGCGGCGCCCGCGACGGCCTCGGGCCGCGTGTCGGCACGGAGCGGATCGGTCGCGCCGCAGAGCACGAGCGCCCAACGCATCCGCTCCAAGGGGCTGTCCAATGGGCACGGCCCGAGATCGGGCGCGCGCCAGTCGCCGCCCCCTTCGCTGCCCCAGAGCATCTCCGCCACG
>Ga0335075_10018273_pt1 | contig 10395 bp, 7 predicted proteins | sample Lox_Sample_24_FD_206723 | JGI IMG/M metagenome (GOLD analysis project Ga0335075, IMG submission 206723) | Soil microbial communities from Loxahatchee National Wildlife Refuge, Florida, United States - Lox_Sample_2.4 | ecosystem: Environmental > Terrestrial > Soil > Wetlands | place: USA: Florida... | reverse complement strand
TCGGAGCAGACGTAGCCGCCTCTGCTCCAGGGTGAGATCGCCAGCATCGGCACGCGTGGCCCGAGGCCGTAGGGCAGTTGGTCCGGCGTGTACAGCGTTGCATGATCGGGATTGACGATGTCATGGATCTCGCCCGCGGTTGACACGGTGGATATGCCCGGCAACAAGGGTGTCGGCGGTTGCGGCGGCACCATGTGGTCGAAGAAGCCGTCGTTCTCGTCATAGTCCAGGAGCAGCACGGTCTTGCCCCAGACCCTGGGATTCGCGGTCAGGGCCTCGAGAACGCGCGCGACGTACATGGCGCCGTAGGCCGGCGGATAGGAAGGATGTTCCGAATAGCCTGCCGGCATGACGACCCAGGAGACTTGCGGCAACCGCTCGTGGAGGACGTCTTCGCGAAGTTTGGCCACCCCACCGTCCGACATCGCACGACGCCTCAGCTCGGAGCCCTCCGGGGCGTCGGCAAATGCCTTGAAGTAGGCGAGGGCATTGCAGTGGAAGTTACCCGTCATCGGGTCGTCGTCGACCTCCTCCAGCCCCTCCTGGTAGACCTGCCACGTGATCCCCGCCTGCTGCAGGCGTTCTGCGTACGTGGGCCAGGTGAAGGGCTGCACGCCTTTCGTGTAGATCCAGACGTCGTCGTCGATGAATGGACCGCCGCCCGTGGCCTGCGGGTCGATCGTTCCGGTCCAGAGCATCGCCCGATTGGGGCAGGTGGGGCCGGCGATGGAGCAAAAATAGTGGTCGCAGATCGTGAACGCATCCGCGAGCGCGTAGTGGAACGGGATGTCTTCCCGCAGGAAGTATCCCATGGTCATGTCGGTCTTGTTGAGCGGCCAGGCATCCATGCGGCCGGACGCGATCGCGCCGTGCTGGGAATTCCAGCTGTGATCGAGATCCTGGAGGAGTTGCGCCGAGGACGCACGCGTATCGAGATGAAACGGCAGGATCGGCCGGTCGGGCCGCTGCATGCGCGGTTGGAACCACACCGGCTTGCCGCTGGCCAGCCGCACGGCAAAGCGGTCGTTGTAGCCGCGCACCCCGCCCAGATGTCCGAAGTAATGGTCGAACGAGCGGTTCTCCAGCATGAACACCACGATGTGCTCGACATCTTCGATCGTTCCGGACCGGCCGATGGCCGGCAGCGCCGCGGCGCGCGCCAGGCTGTTGTGCAGAAAGGCGGCGCTCGCGGCCCCGGAGCCCAGGGATTTGAGAAAGTCACGGCGATTCATTCGGAGGACTCCCGCAGGTGGCGGATGGCGGTGACGGCCGGCGCGTACTGCAGCGATGCGGCGCGGCACAGGTACCCGGCGGCCCTGGCGCGATTTCGCGGCACTCCTTGGCCTTTATCGTAAGCCAGGCCCAGGTAGTATGCGGCCTCTGCGTTGGGTTCTCGTGCCAGCGAGCGCAGCTCGCTCAGGGCCTCGTTGCGGTAATAGGCCGCCTTGCCGCGGTTGACGGGCACGAGCTGACCTTTGGCATAGGTCTCGGACAGGCTGCTGTACATCCTGGCGAGCTGGAAGGGAGCAATGCCGATGCGGAACCAGTAGGCCGCCGCGGCGGCGTTTCGCTCGACACCTTCTCCGTCGAGGTAGGCGTTCGCGACCTGCTGTTGGGCGAAGCGATCGCCTCTCTCGGCCGACCAAAGATACCAGCGGAAGGCGTTCTCAGCGCTGCGCGGGACGCCGAGTCCCGCAGCATATAAATTTCCGAGAGTGTATGCGGCCCACGCGTCGGGATAATGGCTGACGGCATCGCGCAGTGCCGCATCTGCCTGCCGGTAGTGCCGCTCATCGAGCAGTCGCGCGATCCGATCGTCGGATCGCCGCATGAGGGGCGCACGCTGCAGATAGTCGCGCACGATCGTCTGGCATCGTCCGGGAACGTCCACTGCAGTATGGCGCCCGGCAGCCAACGCGCCGCTCCCGGCGCGGGACAGAATCACCAACAGTACGAGCGCGGCGGTGCCGCCCCAATCCCATCTATTCGCTGCAATCGTCACGCACGCCTCCGATGCTCAGTGCATCGCACGCCAGCCCTCACGGCACGGAAGTCGGCTTGGCAGCCGTCAACAGATGCACGACGAGCCGGTCCAGCTTAGGGACATCGACGGCGAATACCACGTTCACGGGACGCTCACCCAAACCCGGGCCCGCGCCGACGGGCCAACTCAATGTCGCGCCGTAGTTTGCGGTGAAGGCGGTATCCACGTCGACGAGCAGCGTCTTCTGACGGGTGATCAGAGACGGATCGAGCCAGATGGCCACCGCGCTCTCATCCCAGAGGGGATACACCTGACCGAATTGGCCGAGGTAATGGTCGAAGGGAGCGGCGCCTTTGGCGACTTCGCCGAGAAGTTTGCGCGACATGAGCGTCGGACTGGTGGCATCGACCGGCAGTTCCGTGATCTTCGCCCAGGGCTGATGCAGGGTGATCGACGCGGCCTCCGGATCGAATCTCATGTTGAATTCCTGCCGCGGATTGTTGTCGTACTCCTGTGCGAACGGATTGTCGGCGGGGACGGGATTGAAGCTGCCGCCCATGAACACCAGTTGCTTGGCCAGCGAGGCGAACCGCGGATCCAGCTTGGCGGCGAGGGCGAGATCGGTCAGCGCGCCGGCGGCGATGATGGTCACCTGGTGTGGATGCTGGTGCACCATGCGCAACATGAAGGCGGCGGCGCTTTCCGTGGATGCATGAATCGCAGGCTGGCCCTCCGGCAGCGGCGGCACCCAGTATGGCTTCGTCGGGTGAAGGGGTGTCCAGCTTACCGTGTTCTCCGAGGGCCAATGGCTCATGTATGCCCCGTCGTAGAACATCTTGCCGTACAGACCCTCCCAGGCCTGAGTGCGTAGCCTGTCATTCAGCAGGGGAAACACCGCGCCGGGAAGTACGGGTACCGATGTGCGGTGATCAATTTCCAGGAGCCTGAGGGTGTGGCTCACTTCCTCGTCGCGCCAGGCATCGCCCGTGACGACGCAGATGCCGAGCAGGTCGATGTCCTTGTCCTGCAGCAGCATCAGCATGGACTGCATGTCCGAGCCGCCAGGTCCGGCGGCATCCTGGTCGAAGATCACCATTGGCCGCGCGTCGGCATTCGACGCATGCGCGGAAGGCAAAGCGCCGGAGTTGAGGCCGACTACGATGAGGGCGCCCAACAGGGCGGACGTGCGAGAGATGCGTGATGGTCCTGAGGTCATTGCCGTGCGCTCCCGAAAAGGCGTTCGGTCAGGTGGTTCGGGCCAGAATGATCAATGCGATTCCGGCGATGAAGCAGAGAAACATCGCGGTGAGCAGGCCGGGCACGCCGCGGCGTGCGCCCTGGAACTCCCGCCAGACGAACACACCCCATACCGCGGCGACCATCGTGGCGCCCTGGCCAAGGCCGTAGGAGATGGCATAGCCCGCGCGCCCCGAAGCGATCAGGTTGAGCGACATGCCGATACCCCAGATCGCGCCGCCGAATACACCCGCCAGGTGCGTGTTGAAACGCCCGAGGCGGTAGTGCGAAAACGGCACCGGGGGCCCCATGACCGGAAACCGCATGGCGAGCGTGTTCCACACGAAATTGCTGAGGAAGACGCCGACCGCGAACACGAATACCGCCGCGTAGCTGCCCATGAGTCCGGGGAAGGGGTGCACGGGATCGGCGTACATGGCTGCGGCCACGAAGCGGTAGAACACACCCATGAAAACTCCGCAGGCGAGCGACAGCACCAGGCCTTTCGCGCTCATCCGCACCGCGGCGGCCGCCTGGCGCCGGTAGGCGAAAGCATCGAGGATGATGGCCACGGTCACCAGCGCCACGCCTGCCGCGAGCAGGGCCGGATTGCCGAGCGGTGCGGCCACGTAGTTGAGGATGACTCCCAACACCAGCGCCAGTCCGATGCCTACCGGAAAGGCCACCGCCATGCCTGCGACCTCGATCGCCGCCACCAGCAGGATGTTGGCCAGGTTGAATACGGCGCCGCCGAAGAGCGCATGACCGATACTGGCATGGTCGGCTTGCAGAAGATCGGCGAAGAACGGCCGGCCGGCGGTGCCCGTCGAGCCGAGCGTGATCCCCAGGAGGAAGGTGATCAGCAGCACGCCCAGCGCATAGTCCCAGTAGAAGAGCTCGAAGCGCCACTGCGCCGGGGCCAGCTTGCGGGCGTTGGCCCAGGATCCCCAGCAGAACATCGTGATCACACAGAAGACGACGGCCAGGGAATAACTGTGGACGACGTACATTGCGGCCCCCCGATTATATTGGCGAATCGACGGCAGTCACGGTGACGGCGGACGGCCTGCGGCCGCGCGTCGCCGTGCCAGCTCGGCTTCGAACTCGGCTCGTTTCGCGAACGACTTCTGTGTTCCGGTGCGCGTCGCGGACAGTGCCGCGTAAAGGTTCGCGCGGGTGACGGCTTCCTCCTCGGACATTCCCTCGGTGAGGAACACCGCCAGGCTGCCGATGAATGCGTCGCCGGCTCCGGTGGTATCCACTGCCGTTACGGGAAACGGTGGCACGTGCACGCGCGCAGAGGGCGATGCCAGCACGGCACCGCGGGCCCCGAGCGTGAGGATGACCCGGCGGATTCCGTGATCGAGAAGAGCCTCGACGCAGCCGTGCAGATCGCCTTCCGACTGCACTTTTCGGCCGCTGAGTATCTCGGCCTCCGTCTCGTTCACCACCAGGTAGTCGGCCAGGGCCAGCTCGGACAGGTCTGCCTGCAGCGCCGGCGCCGGATTGACGATGCAACGGGCGTAGTGCGCCTTCGCCACCCGGATCGTGTGGTACACGGTCTGCAGCGGAACCTCGAATTGCAGCAGCACCATGTTCGCGGCGGCCAATTGCGGCCCTGCGGCGTCGACGTCGGCCGGCATCAGGCGATCGTTGGCCCCGTTCGCGACGATGATGCGGTTTTCCCCGTTAGGCTCCACGAGGATGAGCGCCGCGCCCGTCGATGCCCCGGGCACCACCCGGACACCGGACGTGCGCACGCCGACCGAATTGAAGTTCCGGATCGTCTCCGCACCCAACAGATCCCCGCCTACCGCGGCGACCATCGCCACATCCGCGCCGCACAGGGCGGCGGCCACCGCCTGATTGGCGCCCTTGCCGCCGAAGCCCAGGTCGAAGCCCGTGCCGAAGACGGTCTCTCCCGCCCTGGGAACGACGTCGCTCATGAACAGCATGTCGGTGTTGCAGCTGCCGACGACGACGATGTGAGGTTTCTCTGCCACTTCGAGTCTCCTGTGGGCGATGGCTCGGCGATCAGATGTTCTTGACGGAATCGCGCTCTACGAGGGCAACGTCGAATACCGTCGGACGGCTCGGAATCGTGCCGCCCGCCATCCGCTCCTGCAGCAGCTCCACGGCGCGGGCGCCGATGGCCGAGAGCGGTTGCGCTATCGTCGTCAGGCGGGGGCTGACGATCCGGGCCCAGCTGATATCGTCGAATCCCGTGACCGACACGTCGTTGGGAACGTTGACGTTGTGCTCGGCGAGGAAATGGATCGCGTTGATGGCGATCAGGTCATTGCCGGCGACGATGAGTGATGCCCGCTGGCGGCGCAGCAGAGTGTCTCTGGCCTCGCGCGTCAGCAGCCCGTCGAAGCCGACGCGCACCTCCCACGCTATCTCCATGCGTTTGGGAAACGCGCGGACGAAGCCATTACGCCGCTGCTGCGCGCTTTCCAGGTCGCTCGGACCTGACAGCAGGCCCACGCGGGTGTGTCCCTGCTGCAGGGCATATTGCGCCAGCAGCTGGCCGCCCATCAGATAGTTCGAATGCACGGCCGCGAACCCGGGCCGCGGACGATCGATCAGCACCACGGGCCGATCGAGTGTCCGCAGCGCGGGCGGCACATGCGGTCCCACGGGACACCAGATGACACCATCGACGCCGTGCTGCGCAAGGAGAGTCAATCCGTCGCTCTCACGCTCGGCACCGCCCTGACTGTCGATGAGACAGACGAGCAGGCCGAGGTTGCGGGCGGTGTTCTCCACGGTCTGGGCGAGCTGCGGGAAAAAGGGATTGGTGAGGTCCGGCAGAACGAGCCCGATGGCGCGCGTGCGGCCCTTGCGCATCGCCTGCGCGGCCCGATGCGGCCGATAGCCGAGCTGCTTGGCCGCACGCAAGACCTTCTGCCGTACCGACGGGCCGACATTCGGCTTGTCGTTGAGCACGTTCGACACGGTGGCGACCGACACGCCGACTTTGGCGGCGAGATCTTTTATGGTTGCCATCGTGCGCTCGCGGCCGGCTGTGCGCCGTCCACCCCCCGGTTACAGCATTCGCAACGCAGTATACACGCCGCGCCGGCGGAGAAAAACGTTTAACTTCGGTACTGCCGCCGCGCCGGCCCGCGCCGCCGGCTAGAGGAACGAGACGCCGGCGTCGAGAGGCGGCAGATGCAGGTGCGACGCCAGGCTTTGCCCGATATCCGCAAAAGTGGAACGCCTGCCGATCGGTCCGGGCGTCACCGCATCGCCGAAGGCCAGCACCGGAATATACTCGCGCGTGTGATCGCTGCCCGGAAAAGTCGGATCGCAGCCATGATCGGCTGTAATGATGGCGACATCTTCGGGGCGCATCGCCGCGCGCAGCGAGGGGACTCGACGGTCGAATTCCTCCAGTGCGCCGGCATAGCCGCTGACGTCGCGCCGGTGGCCGAAATTCGTATCGAAGTCCACGCAATTGGCGAACAGTAGGCTGCGGTCCGGTGCATCCTTCATCGATTGCAGCAGGCGGTCCATTACGGCACGGTTACCGTGCGCCTTGATCGTCTGTGTCACGCCCCGATGCGCGAAGATATCCGCAACCTTGCCGACGCAGATCACTTCGCCGCCGGAGGCCTGCAGGACATCGAGCAGTGTGGGGCCATGGGGAGGTGTGGCGAGATCCCGGCGATTGCCGGTGCGCACGAAGCCGCCGGCGGCATCGCCGACGAAGGGCCGCGCGATGACCCGGCCGATACGGTACGCATCGACGAGCTCACGCGCCACCTCGCAGAGCGCATAGAGTCTCTCCAGGCCGAAGGCTTCCTCGTGCGCCGCGATCTGCAGCACGGAATCACCCGAGGTGTATACGATGGGATGGAGTGTGCGCAGATGCTCCTCGGCGAGCTCCGCGATGATCTGCGTGCCCGAGGCGTGGCGGTTGCCGAGCACGCCGCCGATGCCGCCGCGCTGCATCAGTGCATCCGTCAGCTCCCGCGGAAAGCACGGCTGCGTGTGCGGAAAATAACCCCAGTGGAAATCGACCGGCAGCCCCATCATCTCCCAGTGGCCGCTGGGGGTGTCCTTGCCGCGGCTGCGCTCCGCGGCGTGGCCGAAGCGGCCCGTCCGTGCCGCCGGCCTGCCGACGGGCAACGCCGCGCCGCGCGCAGCTTCGGCGGCGTCGATCAAGCCGAGGGCCGTCAGATGAGGAATGTCCAGCGGTCCGGCGCGGCCGTTGCGCTGCGCGCGGCCGGCAGCGCACGCCTCGACTATGTGGCCGAGGGTATCCGCGCCCCGATCGCCATAGGCATCCGCGTCCGCGGCCGCTCCCACTCCCAGCGAATCCAGCACGATCACGATCGCGCGTGTCATTCTGACTCCACTCGTCTGCTGCGACGAGGCGGCCCCATACTACCCACCGCGCAATTGATCACGCAATCGCAGAGCGCGCAGCCTCGATTGACTTCATCGCGAGGCTTCGGTACGGTAATTTGACCATTTGGTCCAAATCAGAGCCTCATGGAAAAGGCCGCTGCAGCGGGTCCCGCATGACTTCGATGGCCGGTTCAGACCCTGCGATCACCTTTCCCCGCCTGGTGCCCCAGCGGGTTGGGGCGGGCCCCGACGGCAGCTGCACGCCCGCGCTCAATCCCGGCATCGAGTTCGACGCGGGCTGGCTGGATCAGGTGCGGGTCAATCTGTCTGCGGCCGAGCGCCGGGTCGACACGTTGCCGAAGCGGCGTACCGTGAAGAAAGTCTGGCAGGCGGCGTGGCTGCTCAAGGCCGTGACCCTGATGGACCTGACCACGCTCTCGGCCGACGACACGGCGGGCCGCGTGGCGCGCTTGTGCGCCAAGGCGCGCGCTCCCGTTCGGGCCGACCTGTTGGAAGCGCTCGCCTGGGGCGCTCGCCCGCTCACGACCGCTGCCGTGTGCGTCTATCATGAGATGGTGCCGATCGCCCGCGCCGCCCTGGCGGGCAGCGGCATCGCCATCGCCGCGGTTTCGGCGGGGTTTCCCGCGGGCCTGTCGCCTCTGGAGCTGCGCCTGGAGGAGATCCGCCGCTCGGTCCAGGCCGGCGCGACCGAGATCGACGTGGTGATCAGCCGCCGCCACGTGCTCACTTCCGATTGGTCCGCGCTGTACGCCGAGGTGCGCGCCTTCCGGGAGGCGTGCGGACGCGCCCACATGAAGACCATCCTCGGTACCGGCCAGCTCGGCTCGATCGGCAAGGTCGCCAAGGCCGCGGTGGTTGCCATGATGGCCGGATCGGATTTCATCAAGACCTCCACGGGCATGGAGCCGGTGAACGCGACGCTGCCGGTGAGCCTGGTGATGATGCGCATGATCCGCGAGTTCGCCGAGCGAACCGGATACCGGCCGGGATTCAAGCCGGCGGGCGGCATCTCCAGCGCCAAGACGGCGCTCACTTATATGATGTTGGTCAAGGAGGAGCTGGGCGATGACTGGCTGCAGCCGGAGCGGTTCCGGTTTGGCGCCTCGCGGCTGCTCGGCGACGTCGAGCGGCAACTCGAGCATCACGTGACCGGTCGATACTCGGCGGCCCACCGCCATCCCATGGGCTAGATGGGGTCCTGACGACATGAGCACCGCGCCCGAGATCTTCGATACGCTGAGCTATGGTCCGGCGCCGGAGGAAGCCGGCGCCGTGCGCGCATGGCTTGCGGCGCAGGGCGACGGCTTCCCGCTGTTCATCGGCGGCCAATGGCGCCCCTCGCGGCAGCCGAGTCCGCGGCTACCCTGTTTGAATCCTGCGAGCGGCGAGCACCTTTCGAGCCTGACGCAGAGCTGCGCTCAGGATGTCGATGACGCCGTCGAATGCGCTCAGGCGGCCTTTCCATCGTGGTCCCGCGCGGGATCGACCCGCGCGCGCGTGTTGTACGCTCTGGGACGCCTCATCCAGAAGCACAGCCGTTTCTTCGCGGTGCTGGAATCCCTCGACAACGGCAAGCCGATTCGCGAGACGCGCGACCTCGACGTGCCGCTCGCGGCCCGCCACTTCACCTATCACGCCGGCTGGGCACAGCTCATCGGCCGGGAGCTGCCCGGGCACGAGCCTATGGGAGTGGTGGGACAGATCATTCCGTGGAATTTCCCGCTGTTGATGCTGGCCTGGAAGATTGCCCCCGCGTTGGCCGCGGGAAACTGCGTGGTGCTCAAGCCGGCCGAGGATACCAGTCTGACCGCGCTCTTCTTCGCCGGTCTGTGCGCCGACGCGGGAGTGCCTCCGGGTGTCGTCAACATCCTGACCGGCGACGGCCGGGTGGGTGAGCTGATCGTGGCGCATCCGGGCATCGCGAAGATCGCGTTCACCGGCTCGACCGAGGTCGGTCGGATCATCCGCCGCAGCACGGCCGGAACGGGCAAGGCGCTGACGCTCGAGCTGGGTGGCAAATCGCCGTTCGTGGTGCTCGAGGACGCGGATCTCGATGCCGCGGTCGAGGGGCTGGTCGATGCAATCTGGTTCAACCAGGGACAGGTCTGCTGCGCCGGCTCGCGGCTCATCGTCGAGGAGAGCGTGCTCGACACCCTGGTGCGCAAGATCAAGACGCGGTTGAGTCACATCCGTGTCGGCGATCCCCTGGACAAGTGCGTCGACATGGGCGCGCTGATCTCGCCGGCTCACCGGCGCAGGGTGCAGGGCTTCGTCGAGCAGGCGCAGGCGCAGGGTGCGACCGTATGGCAGCCGGAGATCCCGCTGCCGCAGAAGGGCGCCTTCTTTCCGCCGACCCTGCTGACGGATGTCTCACCGGCCAACGTCGCATGGCGCGAGGAGATCTTCGGCCCCGTGCTGGCCGCGACGAGCTTTCGCACGCTGCAGGAGGCGGTCGAGCTCTCGAACAATACCCGCTATGGCCTCGCCGCGACGCTCTATACGGAGAACATCAATCGCGCGCTCGAGCTGGCCGTCAAGCTCAAAGCCGGCGTGGTGTGGATCAATACGACCAATCAGCTGGATGCGGCCTGCGGATTCGGCGGCATTCGCGAAAGCGGTTTCGGGCGCGAAGGCGGCCTCGAAGGCATGATGGATTACCTCCGCGAGCGGGACGCATGGGGCGAGGTGCCGGAGGACGACATTGCCGCCAGCGGGGTGGCGATCGAGCCTGTCGCGGCGGCATCGGAGCCTCCGCCCGAAGCGATCGACCGGACTTTCAAGCACTACATCGGCGGCAA
>Ga0335075_10018271_pt1 | contig 10396 bp, 4 predicted proteins | sample Lox_Sample_24_FD_206723 | JGI IMG/M metagenome (GOLD analysis project Ga0335075, IMG submission 206723) | Soil microbial communities from Loxahatchee National Wildlife Refuge, Florida, United States - Lox_Sample_2.4 | ecosystem: Environmental > Terrestrial > Soil > Wetlands | place: USA: Florida... | reverse complement strand
AATGTAGCAGCGAGATGGTGCTCATGGCGCTGAACAGAGCAGACGAATGTCTGTCTTACATGGCAGCGGTCAAGGAACAGTCAACCTTCAACTTCGTGGCTATACCGCAATGCATGGCTATTGCGACGCTCGAGCTCTGCTTCCAGAACCCTGCACTCTTCGACCGGAACGTCAAGATTTCGAAAGGCTCGGCATGTCAAATCATGATCAAATCAACACAGGACTTTCAACCTGTCTGCGAAGTGTTCTGGGAATATGCGAGGAAGATCCGTAGAAAGAACAAACCCAGCGACCCACATTTCCTCGACATTAGCATTGCCTGTGGCAAGATTGAGCGTTTCTTTGAGAGTAATTTCCCAGAAGAAGAAGCGAAGAGAAGGGCGCAGGAGGAGGACAACAAGGGTGTCATGTACTTGGCGGCTGCGACGCTTGGTGTCATCACGGCTGTAGTGGTAAGAGATGCCCTCTACGATTGGAATGTAAGGCTAACAGACATGATAGATTGGCGCAACCTGGTTTGGATCTTCGGTTTCCGCTTCGGTCTAGCCTTTGTAGAGTTGGACGAGGCAATCTCCCTCCACACAAGTTCTCCGGTACAGTCGCAAGCATAGCGAACATGTACCTAGGCCACGGCGAATTGCAGAGGTATTATTTCAAGACTCGCAAAAGGGTTCATAGACCCACCATTCAATCGAACTTGGGTACTTAATTACAAGATGCTTAAGAGGCGCATGGCCAGGAATTCACCAAACCGGACTTAGAAAAGTGGTCACTCTCGTGACGTCTGATAGCTAGATATGTCACAAGTAATGCGTATATACTCGTAACAAGTCGTATAGTAGTAAGCTCGTCAGGTTGTATCAAGTAGTAACGCACATTAACTGTGAATTGGGCAAGTTCTTGACCTGTCGTCACTCTTGAAAACTGCGAAATAATCACATGTTCATTCAGATAATCGACTGCGCTGTTAGAATTATTTGATTGTTACTGAAATTCAATATTGAAAGACTTCAATACGTGCAAATGTACGGAGTACAAGACGAATTGATGTGGCGCCCAGGCATGCCCATCAAAGGGCGTAGGGATACGGTCAAAACTGACCGATCTACGAGCCGTACAGCAACTTGTATTATCAATATCGCTTCCAGTGAAATACACCTAACTGAGCCGAATACTCTTTCCTGATTTACTTACAATCTCTACTCCGAAAGTCATCGCTATGCCATACCTGGCTCATGTCTCGCTCGTTGTGCGTGACTACGACGAAGCTATCGCCTTCTACTCCCGCCTGGGATTCGAAGTAGTGGAAGACACTGTAATCCCAGAGCAGCAAAAGAGATGGGTTACCATCCGACCTCCGCCTCCTCAGCCTCTGTCCAGGAGCACTTCGGTAGAACCACAGACCGAGGCTCCACGTGAGGTCAAACAGGAACCGGCGACCAAGTCCCTATATGCCTCGTCACAGGGCGCGACTATTCTCCTTGCCCAGCCCAGCAAGGCAGGGCAGGATGATTTTATAGGGAACCAGACCGGAGGGCGGGTGTTTTTGTTCCTGGGGACGGATGACTTTGAAAGGGACTTCAAGCGGTTTTCAGACGCGGGCGTAGAGTGGGTACGACCACCGAAGATAGAGACATATGGAAAGGTAGCGGTGTGGAAGGATCTATATGGCAATTTATGGGATTTGATTCAGCACCATTGACGAATTTGAATGGAACTGGATGCTACCTGGTATTTCTTGAAGACAATGTAGCCCACTCTGAGTGTAGAATTCACTGGAACAGCTTCACATACCGCACAGTCTCTTTTCCCGCAAGTATGCACGGTGAGAAGAGCGCCTTGATTACTCAATTTTCCTTGTCTTGCCTTCCTAGCCGTTAACAATGTCCTTCCGTCTCTCCTAGTATGCTATGCGGTCCCGAATGCCGCGCACATAACAGCTGGCATCTCCATGATGTTTGAGCAGAATTACGATCGACAGAGGTCTGTTATATGATTCTGAAATGGGATAAGACTTTAACATAGAGACTGACTGAGAAAGACTGAGAAAAAGCCATCTGGCTTCGTAGATTTCGAAGAAATAGATGTAAGACTTCCCATTTACGGATTCCTTTGCTCGCTGCAGTTTGCGCGCCTCGCAAGGCACCGCGTTCGGTGAATTGGAGCTCAACTACACCACTAACTCTCGCCAGGTTCCTCGTATATGCTGGCCCGTTTATCGAAGCATAAACAATCCTTCGCTACTATCTGTTAGGGGTATTGGCCAGATTTAGAGCCTGCCGATGCCAACTGGCATACGATGGCTTGAATTGCGTGGTAAGTAGCTTGGTGAGTGGTCGTTAACGCTGCAGTGGATGCAGCCAAGGCATTTGTCATTTGCGGCAGCTCCCACGATTGAGACACCTGCCGACACTATTTGACATGGATGAAGGAGACGAATGCTTGCTGCCGGTGGAACGACTTGATAACGGCGTCCACCTCACAGCTGCCAACCGAACTCGCAGATGATCGGCCTTTCCATGTCGTCAGCTTCATAGAGACGCTTAACAGGTCCAACCAAGACAATTGCTAGATTGTTTGGATATGAGCTCGTTGAAAAGGTGGTTGTAGTTATTGAAACACAGTTGAAACTTCGTAAAATGAAGATCATCAACAGAACGGATGCATAGACAGCAAAAGATACTCCTTAGTGGGAGTGTCGCTGATCTTGTTAGTTCGCGACAGCGTAGAACTAACGGAATAATCCTAGGCTGAGGTTAGGTTCACCGGTGACCAAGCAGCTGGCAGCGATTCATGCATCCTTAGCACTTGTTCACATTGAAGGCGCTGCAGGAGTCTCCCAAGGTCAAGTGCGGAGTGGAGGTCACAGGCTATAATACGCGATCAGCAAGCAGGCATCGTATCATTGGGTGATAAGTCGCAACTGTCGATGTGGTGCGGTCTTTGTGTGTCGCATCGTCTCTGTCGGGGTGTTCACTCTCACGCTTCATCGCAGATTTTCTCGATGTGAGGAAGATGGAAGGCAATATCTCGATGACGATGATTTTGAAGTAGAGTTCTAGAGGCCAGACCGATCTCTAGTCGTAGTTCAATCTGTTGGGTCGTGCTGAAGGGGATAGGCAGGTGATGCTACAGTGGCAAATCCGGCGTCACGGCGGCTGACGCCCGTGGGACAACTCGAGAGAAGGATCTGCAGCGCGAAATTTATGATGATTCAGAGTCACTTTTCGGTCATCGCCCACAAATTAAAGGGTTTTCGCTGCCTTGCAGAGGCAATATAAGGTATCTTCTGAGAGGTATTTTGATCGAGATCGAGATGGCATAGCAGACCCTTAAGAATGGACGAGTGCAATCGAAGATGTGATCTCAGATATATCATCGCAAAGCTTCGGGCCTCGGGGTTAAAAAGTGGAGAAAGTCCAAACTGAAATCCAGAACAGGACAATCATTAACATTGCTGGCTCGAAGAAACTCTTGCCGTACCGTGATGTCGGGCGTTGGGAACGTGTGCCTAGAAGTGAGCATAGGGCAATGTGATGTGAATCAGCCGCGACGAAAATGCAGTGGAGAAAGCATAGGTCGCTTTAGGTTAACATCCGAGTCTGGGGTTTGATGAATAGTGTTCATGTCTGTACGAGATCTCAAATAACTTGGCCTTGATCATATGCCAACTCTTCTGATTCGACGAGAGACTGTGTGAGAGTGCTCGTCGCTGAGGATGTACCCGAGGAGGCGGCCATGAAGAGAATGGCCCGTGAGCGGGAAGGCCCACAGAGCCATAGCAGAAACGCAGTTGCTAGAGGAAAAGGAGATGTTGGGGATGATCGGAGAGAAACACAGGATGTGATTGCAACACCATAACAAGAAGCTGGCCAAGCTTTGGCCTGACAGGGTTTAGCGGTGCCAAGGTCACAGGGACCCTGACAACCTAATCAGCCTCTTGCCGTCTTGACTGACGACATACGACGTCTGCAACTCCAAACCCTGGCATGCCCTCCCAGACGGCGGTTCATCCTGAACTATGCGCCGCTCAACTTTGGTCTCAATGCAAGGGCACACACTGATCCTCTACCGGACGTAGGTGGCGAGCATCTTCCCAATGAGTCGCCAGCACTCTGCTGCCCACCATTTTGGCTGTTAATGGTGCGCTATTTCCGGGCTTCCAGCACCAACCACAAGCCATGCTCAAAGCCAAAGGAGTTGGTTAATATTACACGACGGCCCATTCCAAGGCAGGGCACCACAGTTCGGCCCTGTGAGCCGCACCCTGCGCGAACCTGCGGCCAACTTGCACAGTTCCCCGGTTCCGCGGCTCGTCATACGAGCTTTGAAGACTAAGCTGGATGGCCGACGATTCTCGCGGCAAAGTCACCCAGGCGGACATGACATCGAAGGGACCAAAGATCTTCAGCAGTCTGGCGTAGAGCCGAGCAGCTCGTTAATTCGTTTGCCGCTTTGCGCTTGGTCTCAAATGGCCATGGTAGCTTTTTGTACATCCGTTCCCACGGTCAAATGCCTCAAAAATATTGATGCAGGGTCTGAGTGATCGACTTCATTGACGGCCAGTCAGGATTCTACGATAGAGACATCCATGTTCTCCCGCAAAGAATGACAGGGATCGGGTGAACTCAGGGTAAGAGAATGATGCAGAGATGTTGGCTTGTGGCGCCAACCGATATCATCCCTCCGGATCTTTTGCCGCTCAAGGATGGCGAAGAATGTTAAGCTGATCCGCCATGTGTCTGCAGAACGCCCGATTCAACACCCTTATCCAGCCTGATTGTGCCAAACGCCGGCTTCAGATTTCTTTCCTACACATAGACTCCGTTGTCTCCCACTAAAAGCAGGTTCTTTCTAGCATAAAAGAGACTCACGAACACTTCCACCATTCACTTTAAGTATCAACAACCACCAATCCTTTTATTTCCTATAGCTCCTACCAAATCATTCAAAACGGCTATCACTATGGGCTCTCCATCTCCAGTCTCATCCTTCGGTGGAGGTGGCTTTTCACAGCAACACTTGGGATCTCAGTTCGACTTCGACGATCCACGACAGGCAATGTCGGCATACGCTCGGTAAGCACCAAGCTTTATCTTCTACAAACACACTCGTATTTCAATTGGACCTCAGGCTCATGATTATGATGACAGTGCCATGCATGCCCATACCAAACAGCAATTCGACATGGCTACGACGTCCGCACGAAGACGCTCACAAGGTGGCTCGACTCCCAGTCTACGGAGCGATACTGCAAGCTTGAATTCGGTCGGCTCGACGACGTCATGAAGTCGTTCAGAAACCACATAATGTCGTCACTAGCTCCGACTGTTTGAACGACAAGTCTGCATGCGCGATACATTTCTATTGATATGAAAACGAAGCAACGAAATATACACCAAAGTAACAAGACTGGCTTCTTGGGTACCCGCATATTGCGAACGTATCAACTCATAAGTGGCGTTTGTCATTTCATCGTCGAGTCTTGGTGGCTGAGCCTAGGTATTAGACTCTGCTTACCACGGCCGTCTCAGTGGCGTTTGTTTATTGGCGCAAAACCGGAAGGTCAAGGGTGCGGATACTCCGCAATATCGTTGATGAGATGGGTAACGTCTCCGTCGTATCTTGTCCCTATGGACTATGTCATCGCAACAAAACTAAAATGCTCAGCTGTACATAGATCAATCATTCCTATTTCCATTAATCCTTCCCACCTTGAGACCACGTGAGTGAACGTCGTCGCGAGTATTTATGCTGAGAGTGCCAATAGCTTTTCGTCCAAAGAGCCGAACTCTACGCATTGGTCGGCGGCACGTCATAGGGGTACCAACTTGAAGTTGATCGAAGTCATTGGAAGAAGGTACTCTTTCGCATTTCCAAGTATGTATACGGTATTAGCAATTCCAAGTTAGAGTTAAGTAGATCTAGATGCACAAGCAGTCGACCAGACGCAACCACCGCACGGCTCGTCCAACCGCCGCAAACCCAAACGCCAGCCAACATGCACACAACACCCAAACAATACCCTACCGATCCAATCCACTCCAAAGACATATCGGCAAAAGTCCAAAAAGCCCTCCACGCCGCCGCAGCGCTCACGCCCCGCCCGCGCCCTCCCAAACCGCAGCGGCAGCCTCCAAGTCGTCGACATTGAGCAAGCCAGCGCCGGCATCCCACAGCTGGCGCCAGAGGGCAGCGCGGGTATGCAGGGGCCAGGCGGGCGTCTCCCAGAAGCGGGCGCGCATGCCGCGGGCCTGGGCGACCTTGACGGCCTCCTGGACGCGCGCCAGCTGCATGGTGTTGAGGCCGCGGCTCCACGTCAGCGGGCCCGTCACGGCGGCCAGCTCCGCCGACGCCACCGGCGCCACCAGCGACGTCACGCCCTGGTACGCCGCGTCCGGCAGCTGCGTCAGCGGCGCGTCCAGGAACGCGAAGCGCGGCGCCGACGCGCTGGCCGGGTCCGGGCTGAAGTACGTGAAGGGCGTGTTGCCCGTGCCGATTACGGTTACCGGGCCGGGGTTGAGCGTTTGCCCGTCGGTTGTGCTGAGGTAGCCGGCGTTGAGGAGGGGCTGGAGATCGGTGAGCACCTGTTGCCAGGTTTCTTCGCCGGAAGTTTTGACGTCGATGAAGAGATACAGCGTTTGCGAGGAAACGGTGTCGAAGACGCCGTTTTTGGTTTGAGATCCGTCGACAAATGGAGTAGTAGGGTTCTGAGAGTGAAGAGTATCGAGGATGGGCTGAATGTATAGAGAATCCAAGGTTCGCTCTACGGTGAGAGCAGATAGCTCATGGCCGACCTTAGTGAGATGAGTCAGTATCACATCATTGAAGTGCCCAGCAACCAGTTTAAGCCGAAGAATATAATATCAGTGCAAACGAGTATAATAAGAACGTGTGTAAAAGCTGCCAAGGACTAAATTGGTCCGCCAAGCTGGGCGTGATCCCGTGATGATGCATGAATACCGGGGTGCTAGATAATGAAAGGCCGTAGAGATGACTATCATGCAGCGCTGCATGCGAACAAGGCAAAGAAACATCCACCGTCCGCTTAAACGGCACAATCCAATTCTTGGCGCAGTAAGAAGAGCAAAGCTGTTTGGTCTGCAATATACGAGATAAAGATTGAATACGGAAAGGATCGGCGAGCCGCGCAATCAACACCACAAGACGAAAAATCACAACTTACATAGAGGGTGCCATTGATGAGCCAGACGTCTGCTTCTACTGAAATCGCACCATAAGATAGAGCAGAATAGAAAGGTATGTCGCGCCAATAATCGTTATGGGAGTGGAGGGGTTTCTGTTTTCAGTTCAGGACTAGGCAAGGCGGAGGGGGACAGTGAGCCAACTTACAGGTACAATGCCTCGCGTAAAGTCAGTAGGGTAGGAATATAGATCGCTGCCATGAGTATTTGATAAAACGTTTTGGAGAGGAGTTGAGACATAGCCGAACCCGGAGGGTGGTGTTGCTGCGGCGGTAAGGGAGACGGCATTGAGAACGACGAGTATGGGGAAGACAAAGAGCATCGTGGAAGAGAAGAAGAAAGATATTGAAGGCAAGGGCCAAAGATAGAGTGATCGTGTCATGATTGATGGATGGGCGCGTGGAGATCAAAGGTTGATTGAGTCGAATAGGAGAGTAGACCGTCGGCGGTGATAGTGTTTGCGGGTGCTTGGGCAGTGTGTCGTCAGAGTGTGGCATTCGATCAATCAGAACAACACCTTGATCAACGTTACCGTGCGGTACGTGGTGTCGCAACGATTGCTCCGGGCCATGTAAAGTCCCTGAGGCTCAGGCTCGTGGACACTCTGACAATTAATTTTGCAAGCGCGACGGAAACGCGCTCACCAACCGTTGGCCCATGTGCTTAGTGCCGAGCGTGCGTGGGCCCGTGAGCACGGGTAAAACCTTGATGGCGATGGCTTGCGAAAAAGCCTCAAAGCTGTTGCGTACGCCAGAAACCACCGATAGACGTTGGGAAGCCAGCAAGGGCATGACCGTGGTTACATCATTGGGCTGTGCTCGGCTCACGATAAGTCCATGGCAGAGCCCAGGGAATTGGCCGGCTGCAGCATACATGACCCCAGCCTTTACGAGCCTCGGAGCTTACATTAACCAAGTCTTGGTTCCCGAGTATCAGGTACTCGGAAAAGGCCGCAATTAACCAAAAAATCTAGGTGGACGTCCAGTCCATATAGTTATCACCTCATCTAATAACCTGTCGTTGAGCAAAGCCAACAGTGCTCCGTACGGAGTATCGCAAATTCGCAATGCGCCTTGCCATAATTAGCGCCGATCGTTTTAGGGGGTCTGACAGGGCGTTCTAGGATAAGCTGTTGAAGAGCTTTGCATCAGCATTATCTTCAACCTCATCACCTCAAGATCCGCGCCTTGTTCAGAAATACCCGCCAGCTTTTTGCTAGAATAGTGAGATATCAAGATCTAATGACCTAGACACGCTTCAGAGAGGTTCAGAATTGTGCAATTTCCTATACTGGCGACTGCAGCTGACCCCTTTAAACTTGGGGGCTAATTTCAGCCGTGAATCGATAAAAGAGCTTGGAACTGTCGTCCATTCAGTTGATGTTTAATCCAAGTCATTTTTCAAACGTTTTCTTTTCATGTCAAAGATGGCCACGGACGGTCTCAGCTACCTAAGTTTGGCGGCAGTCGTAATTGGCGGCTTCTTGGGTCTTCTGTTCTTGCTCAAACAGTATTCGCTTCGAACGAGAGATCCCAGAGAGCCTCCATTCATTCCTGAGACAATACCGCTGATTGGACATTTGATCTCACAGTTCAGTGAAGGAGGCCCGTTCTTTAAGAGAATCTAGTAAGTCTTATCAACATTCGCAAGAAACATCTCCACCGATATCGACCAGCGGAATATTCTGTGAAGCGACCTTCTACTGAGCAGATATCCACCGATAGTGGCATTGGATGAGAATATTCGTGATCATGCATCCATATGACTCCAAACTGACATACATCTGCGCAGTGACAAATATCGATACCCGATCTTCACCGTTCCGGTTCTTCTGTCTGGCCGCCAGTACATCGTCGCCTCACCTGCACTGATCTCACTAGTCCAGCGCAATGCCAAAACACTATCCTTCGAAATCATCGTCAGTGAACTGACGACCCGCATGGCTCCGGCCGATCCCGGCACCGACGCCATCATCAAACGCGGGCTTGAGACGCGCGACCCAGCGCACTCGCTGCTCTTTGCAATGCACGACCTGCAGATCGAGAATCTCGGCCCGGGCAAGGTCCTGGACGACATGAGCGGCACGCAGCTACAGGAAATGGCACGGATGATGGACGAGATCGACAGCGGCGTGACGACGGGCCTATTCCAATGGCTGCGACACCTCGTCACCACGAGCAACATGTTGGCCGTGTACGGGCCCAATAACGTCATAGCGCTGGATCCATCGCTCGAGGAGGACTTTTGGGCCTATGAAGGGGGTATGTCGACCTTGCTTGTTGGCGTCGCGCCGTGGTTGCTTGCACCCAAGGCATATCGCGCGCAGAGAAAGCTTGTGGACGCTCTTGCGCGGTGGGCCGAGAACGGCTATTGGAATGACGCGAGCGACTGGATCAAGAACCGCCGAAGCCTGAACATGAAGTATGGGTTGTCAAGTAGGCAGGCTGCGCAAGTGGAGCTCGGCATGATGTTTGGGATTCTTGCGAACGCGATGCCGACGACGTTCTGGTTACTTACGCACATTTGGTCGAGGCCAGAGTTGCTGAAAGAAGTAAGAGAGGAACTGGAGAGTGCTGAAGGATTGGTCAAGGTCGAAGACAGCAGGCGAATAATCAACATTCAGGCGCTGAAGACCCACGCTCCGCTTCTCAACTCAGTTTTCCGGGAGGTTTTGAGAATAACAGCGCCAGTAGTATCTGTCCGCGTCGTTCTTGAGGATACCATCATCGCCGATCAATATCTCCTTAAGAAGGGCTCGGTGGTGCAGATACCGGCGCTGATCGCCAACATGGACCCCGGCAATTGGGGAAGTGACGTTCATGAATTCAATCCGCACCGTTTCCAGAAGAGTGCCAGCGGCACCATTACGAACAGCGGACGCGATACCGGAAAGGAGAAGACAGTACACCCAGCAGCATTCAGATCTTTCGGAGGTGGAGGAAGCTTGTGTCCCGGTCGCCACTTTGCTCAAATGGAAATTGTGGGACTCTCCGCGATGCTGATACTCGGCTTCGAACTGAAGCCGCCTGGCGGAGGGAAAATAATCGTGCCGGAACAGACGAGTCCTATGTTACCGCTGAGCATATACCATCCTAAGCGCGATGTGAAGGTGGAAATCAGAAGAAGGGAAGGAATGGAGAATGTAAAGTGGTCGTTTTCGAAATAGATCATACATAAAAGCACGCGAACTT
>Ga0335075_10018270_pt1 | contig 10396 bp, 8 predicted proteins | sample Lox_Sample_24_FD_206723 | JGI IMG/M metagenome (GOLD analysis project Ga0335075, IMG submission 206723) | Soil microbial communities from Loxahatchee National Wildlife Refuge, Florida, United States - Lox_Sample_2.4 | ecosystem: Environmental > Terrestrial > Soil > Wetlands | place: USA: Florida... | reverse complement strand
CCGTCCCCGACGGGGTGTCCTCCGAGGTCGCCGCGGCGGCCCTGCTCCAGGGCATGACCGCCCATTATCTGGCGGCCGACTCCTATCCGATCGAGCGCGACGACTGGGTGCTCGTCCATGCGGCGGCCGGCGGCGTCGGCCTGCTGCTCACGCAGATCGCCAAGGCGCGTGGCGGACGTGTCATCGCGACGACGTCGACCGAGGAGAAGGCCAAGCTCGCGCGCGAGGCGGGCGCCGAGGAGTCGATCGGTTACGACGGCTTCGCCGAGCGTGCACTCGAGATCACCGGTGGCGAGGGCGTGGCCGCCGTTTACGACGGCGTCGGCAAGGCGACGTTCCTGGAGGGTTTCAAGGCGATCAGACCGACCGGGAGGATGATCCTGTACGGCGCGGCGAGCGGCCAGCCCGACCCGCTCAACACGGCCTCGCTGGCGCCGGCCGGCTCCCTCTACGTGCAGCGGCCGACCCTGCAGACGTACACCCGGACGACCGGGCAGCTGCGGGAGCGCGCAGCGGAGCTGTTCGGCCATATCGAGCGGGGCGAGGTCGAAGTGAGGATCGGCGCGCAGTACCCGATCGAGCGGGCCCGCCAGGCCCATGAGGACCTCGAGGCGAGAAAGACCACCGGGAAGCTGCTGCTGATCCCATGAAGGAGCTGCGCGGCCGGGCGAGCGCCGAGCTCGCGATCGCCCCCCGGAAGTGCTTCGAGCTCCTGGCCGCGTTCGAGCGCTACCCGGATTGGTTCGACGTGGTGCGCGAGGTCGAGATCCTCGAGGTAGAGCAGAACGGCACGCCGCGGATGGCGCGCGCGGCGCTGTACGTCCCGCAAAGCCCGTTCGGCCAGCACTTCGAGTTGTTCCTCACTGTGGAGACCGAGGCGCCGGTGGCGGTGACGCTGACCCGCGTGCCGGATGGCCCACGCGACCCGGACCGGCTCGAGCTGAGCTGGCGCGTGGAGGGTAAGAGATCGACGCGGCTCGAGCTCGAGTTCGACGCCGCGGCGTCGTTCGTGCCGAGCTTCCTGCCGGTGGGCGGCGCCGGGGACGCGATCGCGCACGCGGCGCTCGATGCCGCGTGCCAGGCGCTCACCGGATAGGGTTGCCGAACAGGGATGCCGACCCTCCCGGAAGCAGAGCGCGCAGCGCTGCGTGGCGTGGCTCATGTCCTGCCTGAGCACTGGCGGCAGGTCATCGACGTGGTCGCGGCGGCCGTGCCGCCGACGCCCGAGCAGCGGGTGGCGGCGCCGGCTGATCCGGCCGCGAAACGCCTCGAGCAGATCGAGCACATCGTGGTGGTGATGCTGGAGAACCGCTCGTTCGACCACATGCTCGGCTACCTGTCGCTACCCGCCGCCCTCGGTGGCCGGGCGCGGGGCGACGTCGACGGGCTGCGGGGCCCCGCGGACAATTTCAACGAGCACGACGGGACGCGCTATCCGATCCACCACCTGGAGCACACGCAGTTCGACGGAGAGGCGGAGGATCCGGACCATTCGGGCGCGTCCGTGGACGAGCAACTGGCGAACGGCGGACAGGGCTTCGTCGAGAACTTCGCGCGTTACTCGGCGGCCAAGGCGGAGCAGCTCGGCGTGGCCGCGCCCGATCCCGGGCTGGTGATGGGCTATTACGACAGCGACGATCTGCCGGTGTACGACCACCTGGCGGCCGAGTACTGCGTGGTCGATCGCTGGTTCAGCTCGGTGCCAGGGGCGACGTGGCCGAACCGGCTGTACGCGCTCGCCGGACAGGCCGCGGGCAGCCGCAACGACGTGTCGCCGCCGATCTACGAGCTGCCGACGTTCATCCGCTACCTGGATGAGGCGAACATCGACTGGCGCTGGTACTCCTACGATCCCGCCACGCTGCGGGCGGCCGATCCGGAGTACCGCCTGAGCCACCACGACCACTTCGGCTACGTCGATGCGCGCAAGCTGAGCATCCGGGAGGAGGTCGCCGGCAAGCTGATCGAGAAGGGATCGCTGCTCGACGACATCGCGGGCGGCGACCTCGCGCAGGTGTCGTGGATCGATCCCCACTTCAAGGACCTGAGCGTGCTCGGCCCCGACTCCAACGACGACCATCCGCCCTCGGACGTGCTCGCGGGCCAGGACCTGATCCTGACCATCTACCACGCGCTCAGCTCGAACCCGAAGACCTGGCCGAAGACCCTAATGGTCATCGTCTATGACGAGCACGGCGGGTTCTACGACCACGTCGCCCCGCCGGCCGCCATCGACGAGCAGCCCGACTTCCAGCGGCTCGGGGTGCGCGTACCCGCCTTGCTCGTCTCGCCCCTGGTCGAGCCGGGATCGACGTCGACGGCGCTCCTGGGCGAGGATTTCCACTTCGACCACACGTCGATCATGCGCACGATCTTCACCCCCGGTTCTGCCAGGTGGACGGCCAGATCCCGGCCATGTCCGAGCGGGCCGCGACGGCCAACCACCTCGGCTACCTGCTGCGCGACGACGGTCCGCGCGCCGAGGTTCCCGATCACACCGCGGCCGACCGGATGCTGACCGAGTGGCGCACCCGCTGGGCCCAGGCCCGATTCACCGACCCGATCGCGGCGTCCAGCCCGCCGCGCGTGCTGACCGACTTCCAGAACGAGTTCTACGAGATGGCCCGGCTGCTGCGCCAGGCCGGATTGCCGGGCGGGCATCCATGACCGCGGTGGCGGCCAAACACCTGGCGCGGCTCAACGAGGAAGCGTTCGAGCGCCGCGGTGACTATCCCTCGCTGTTCTTCGAGGACCGCTGGCATGGCACGGCCGAGCTGTTCGAGCGTTCGAGCCGACTGGCCGGGGGACTGATCGAGCTTGGGATCGAGCCGGGTGAGCGCGTCGTGGTCTGCATGGCCAACTGCCCGGAGGTGACCGTCAGCTACCAGGCCCTGTGGCGCGCCGGCGCGGTGGTGACACCCGCCATGTTCCTGCTCGCCCCCGAGGATCTCCGCCACGTGATCGAGCATTCCGAGGCATCAGCGGTCATCACGACGCCGGAGTTCGTCGACAAGGTCCGAGACGCAGCCGACGGAGTGGACTGCGTCAGGCACGTGATCTCGACGGGCGTGGAGGCTTCAGATGCAGGCCTGCTCGGGCTAAGCGAGCTCGAGCAGTCCGATCAGGCGGCCATCGTCCCCCGCGCAGACGACGACCTGGCCGTGCTCCTCTACACGGGCGGCACGACCGGCCGGGCCAAGGGCGTGATGATCTCGCACGCGAGCCTCAATTTCACCGGGCAGGCGGTGGAGAAGGCGGCGCACGTGAGCGGGGTGAATCGCCACTTGATGACGCTCCCGCTGGCCCACGCCTACGGGATCCTGATGACGATCGCCGGCCTGCATGCGCCCGAGCCGCCCGCGCTCGTGTTGATGCGCTGGTTCGACCCCGCGGCGTTCCTGCGGCTGGTCCAGGAGCACGGGGTGCATAGCGCCGCGCTCGTGCCATCGATGATCCAGATGTTGATGGCGCAGCCCGTCGAGGAGTTCGACCTGAGCTCGTTGTCCTACTTCGGCTCCGGCGCGGCCCCGCTCGCCCCTGAGGTCGTGGAAGAGGTTCGGCGCCGCCTCCCGTGGGTGTCGATCCGCGAGGGCTACGGGCTGAGCGAGACGGCGGCGCTCGTCTCCACCAACCCGGCCGGGCGCGAGAAGCCGGGTTCGGTCGGTCTCCCGGTCCCCGGCGCCGAGGTGCGGATCCTCGACGACGACGGGCACTCGCTCCCGGCCGGGGAGCCCGGAGAGGTCTGCGTCCGCTCGCCCGCCGTCATGCAGGGCTACTGGCGCGCTCCTGAGGCGACCGCCGAAGCGATCCGCGACGGCTGGCTGCACACCGGCGACATCGGCAGGCTCGACGAGGAGGGCTACCTGTTCATCGTCGATCGCAAGAAGGACCTGATCATCCGCGGCGGCTTCAACGTGTACCCGCGCGACGTGGAGGACGCGCTCCTCGAGCACCCGGCGGTTGCCGGCGCGGGGGTGGTCGGTCGCCCGGACTCGCGCCGCGGCGAGGAGGTGGTCGCGTTCGTGGCGTTGACATCTCCCGATGTCGTCACGGCGGACGAGTTGGTCGCCTGGGCGCGGGAGCGGATCGGCGGCTACAAGTATCCGCGCGAGGTGCACATCGTCGACGCGATCCCGCTGACCGCGGTCGGCAAGCTCGACCGTAAAGCACTCCGCGCTCGTCTGCTATAGACCTCGTGATGGCGGACCGTCTCGAAACTCGTTCCCTCGGCGTGCTCGGACCCGAGGTGCCGGTCATCGGCCTCGGCTGCAACAACTTCGGCCGCCGGGTCGACGTCGAGGGCACGCGCGCGGTGGTCGATGCCGCGATCGAGGAGGGCGTCACGTTCCTCGACACCTCCAACACCTACGGAGATCCCCACGGCCAAAGCGAGGAGTTCCTCGGCGAGGTCCTCCAGGGCCGGCGCGATCAGGTCGTGCTCGCGACCAAGTTCGGGATGGACATGGGAGACGGTCTCGGCCCCCGCGGGTCTCGCGACTACATCCTGCAGGCGGTCGAGGCCTCGCTTGGGCGACTTCGCACCGACGTGATCGACTACTACTGGTACCACAAGCCCGACGGCGTGACCCCGATCGCCGAGACGCTCGAGACGCTCGACGGGCTCGTGCAGGCCGGCAAGGTCCGCTGGATCGGGGCGTCGAACTTCAGCGCGGAGCAGATCGAGGAAGCCGACGCGGTCGCACGCGACCGGGGCTTCGCGCGCTTCACCGCGATCCAGAACAACTACAGCCTGCTCGTGCGCGACGCAGAGCACGACGTGATGCCGACGTGCGAGCGGCTCGGGATCGGCTTCGTCCCGTTCTTCCCGCTCGCCTCGGGACTTCTGACCGGCAAGTACCACCGCGGTGAGGCCGCGCCGGAGGGCACCCGCCTCGCCGCGCGCGACGAGGTGGCGTCTTCGGAGCAATTCGACGTCGTGGAAGCGGTGGCTCGGTTCGCCGACGCGCGGGGCGTGTCGATGATCGAGGTCGCGATCGGGGCGCTGCTGGCCCGGCCGGTCGTCTCGACGGTGATCGCCGGCGCCACCAGGCCCGAACAGGTGCGGAGCAACGCCGCCGCCGGCCGGTGGCAGCCCGACGCCGGCGAACTCGACGAGCTGTACTCGATGCTATGACCGACTACGACATCCACCTCGACGACAAGTTCGGCAGCCTCACGCTGATCGACCTGCCCGCGGAGATCGCCGCCCACGATCCGTGGTTCAACCAGACGCTGACCACGGTCAACGACGCCGTGGTGCGGCTCGGGGTGCTCGAGGGCGACTTCCACTGGCACCACCATGACGACACCGATGAGTTCTTCCTCGTGCTCGAGGGACAGCTGCTGATCGACTTGGAGGATCGCGACACGATCGTGCTCGGGCCGCACCAGGGGTACACCGTGCCGCGCCGAGTCGAGCACCGGACGCGGGCGCCAGTCCGGACCGCGATCCTGATGGTCGAGGCGGCCAGCGTGCAACCGACCGGGGACTGAACCGCTCCGGTGGCCGGGCTGCGAGGGATGCTCGAGGCCGGCGAGATGGTGCTCGCGCCGGGCTGCTACGACGCGCTCGGCGCCCGGCTCATCGAGGACGCGGGCTTTCCCGCCGCGTACATGACGGGCTTCGGGAGCGCCGCGTCGCGGCTGGGCCGGCCGGACGTTGGCCTCATGACGATGTCCGAGATGGTCGACAACGCCCACCGGATCGCCGACGCCGTCGAAATCCCGGTGATCGCCGACGCGGACACCGGCTACGGCAACTCGATCAACGTGATCCGGACCGTGCGGGAGTACGAGGCGGCCGGCGTCGCGGCGGTCCATATCGAGGACCAGGTGATGCCCAAGAAGTGCGGCCACATGGAGGGCAAGCAGGTGGTCGGGATCGACGAGATGGTCGCGAAGGTCGCGGCGGCGGTCGCCGCGCGGCGCTCACCTGAGTTCCTGATCATCGCGCGCACGGACGCGCGCGCGGTCGAGGGATTGGATGGGGCGGTGGCGCGGGCTCGGGCGTATCGCGAGGCGGGGGCGGACGCACTATTCGTGGAGGCGCCCCAGTCGGTGGATGAGATCACGACGGTGGCACGCGAGTTCCGCGACGTCCCGCTGCTATTCAACTATGCCGAGGGCGGTAAGACGCCGGCGGTGGGCTACGACATGCTTCGCGAGTTGGGCTTCTCGCTGGTCATCTTTCCTTTGACGCTGCTGTTGTCCGCGACGGGAGCGATGCGCGCGGCGCTCGCGCGGGTCAAGGCCGACGGGACGCCGATCGAGCTGCTGCCCTCGCTGGTCGGGTTCGACGAGTTCCTGGAGCTGGTGGGCATGGACGAAATCCGCGAGCTCGAGCAGCGCTTCGCCGAGGGGTAGGTCCGGTGCGACCGTTTCGGGTGGCGTTGGAGAGCGAGCTGAGTCCGGTTCAGGCACTCGGCTGGTTGCGCGGCGAGGAGCGGCCGTTCGCGCTCGTCGGCGAGTGGCTGCTCGGCGAGGCGGCGGTGCTCGGGTCGGCGCCGGTTCGGGTCCTGCGCGACGACGCCGACCCGTTCGCAGCGCTCGACGCTCTGCCGTCGGTCAGCGACGGCGACGCGCTCATCGGCGGCGGCTGGGTCGGGTGGCTCGGCTACGGCCTGGGCGCGGCGGTCGAGGCACTACCGCCGAGCCCGCCGGCGCCGGCGCCGCGACCGGCGTTCTCGCTCGCCTTCTACGACCACGTCGTGCTGTTCGACGGATCGCGCTGGTGGTTCGAGGGGCTGTGGAACGCCGAGCGCGACGGCGTCCTGCGCGAGCGCCTCGAGCTGTGGAGATCGCGCCTTCGCGAGGATCCGGAAGTGCCTGCGGTGCCGGCCACGACGACGTCGTTCCGGCTCACGGGTAACGGCGCGGCCGGGCACCTGGAGGCGGTGGCGGACTGCCGGCGCCGGATCGCGGCGGGTGAGCTGTACGAGGCGAACCTGTGCGTCCGGCTGCAGGCGAGGCTCGCCGGGGATCCGCTCGAGTTGTTCGCGCGGGCGCTGCCGGCGGCGCGGCCGCGCTTCGGCGCGTTCGTGGACGGGGTGGCGAGCCTCTCACCCGAGCGGTTCCTGCGCCGGCGCGGGCGCGAGGTGTGGACCGAGCCGATCAAGGGCACGCGCCCACGGGTCGGCCTCGCCGAGTCCCGCGAGGCCGCGCACGCGGAGCTCGCGAGCTCCGAGAAGGACGCCGCCGAGCACGTGATGATCGTCGATCTGATGCGCAACGACCTGGGGCGCGTGTGCGCATACGGGACCGTGCGTGCCGAGGCGCCCCGCGTCGAGCCACACGCCGGCGTCTGGCATCTCGTCTCGACCGTCCGAGGGCAGCTGCGCGAGGGGGTGGGCGACGGCGAACTGCTGCGGGCGAGCTTCCCGCCCGGGTCGGTGACCGGGGCGCCGAAGGTCCAGGCGATGAAGGTGATCGCGGCGCTCGAGGCGACCCGGCGCGAGGTCTACACCGGGGCGATCGGAATCGCCAGCCCGATCGCCGGTTTGGACCTGAGCGTCGCGATTCGGACCTTCGAGGTGAGCGGGGACGCGATCTGGCTGGGCGCCGGGGGCGCGATCGTGGCCGACTCCGAGCCCGAGCGCGAGCTCGCCGAGGCGTTCGACAAGGCGGCCGGTCCGGTCGCGGCGATCGGCGCCGAGCTCGTGCGAACCGAGTCGGGGGCGGAGCTCACGCGGTCGCTGGGGCTGCCCCGGCGCGCGCTCGAGTACGGCGAGCGACCCGACCCGGCGCTGGGCGTGTTCGAGACCGTGCTCGTCGAGGAGGGGGGCGCGGTGGCGCTCGAGGCGCATCTCGAGCGCCTGGCGGAGTCGATGCGGACGCTCTACGGCGCCACGCCGCCGGCGACGTTGCTGGCGGGCGCCGTGGCGGCTGCCGCGCAATCGCCCGGACGCTCGCGGCTGCGCGTGCTGGCCGATCCCGACGGCGCCGTGCGAATCACGGTGTCGCCGGCGGGGCCTCGGGACGCGCTTCGGTATCCCGCGCGACTGGAGCCGTTCACGCTGCCCGGCGGTCTCGGCGCCCACAAATGGCGCGACCGCCGGCTGCTCGACGCGCTCAGCGCGTTGGCCCGGGGCGCCGCGCCGCTGCTCATCGACACCGACGGGTGCGTGCTCGAGGCGGCCTATGCCAATGTGTGGATCGTCGAGGGCGACGGGCTGATCACGCCACCGGCCGACGGCCGGATCCTCCCGGGGACCGTCCGGGCCGCGATCCTCGCCAGCCGGCCCACGGCGCGGGAGGAATCGATCGACCTGGATCGGCTCGCTTGCGCCGACGAGATCTTCCTGTCCTCGTCGATCAGCGGCCGGCACCCGGCGACGATCAAGCTGGCTGCCGGGCGCGTGCCTGCCGGCGCAGGCCCACGGTAAGCGCCGCCGCCAGCAACGTGGCCAGGCACGAGACCGCGAACGGGGCGCTGACACCGCCCGGTCCGACCACCGCTCCGCCGATCGCCGAGCCGGCCGATCAGGGCAGCGGAAACCCAGGTGAACGCCTCGGTTTCGCTGCCGGCGCTCACCGACCGCCCGACGAGCGCGTACTGGCAGGAGAACATCGGGGCGATGGTCAGGCCGGCGAGCAGGCTGCAGACCATCCCGGCGCCGATCGAGCGGGCCGCGATCAGCGGCGCGGTGCACAGGACCGCGAGCACGAGCAGCGTCTGGTAGCGGGTGCGAAGCGGCGAGCGCCACACGCGCGAGCCATACCAGAGTCCACCGACCAGGCTGCCGAGGCTCCACAGGGCGAGTAGCAGCCCAGAGGCCGGACGCGAGCCGGCGTGCAGCGCGAGCGCGGGCAGCCCGACTTCGATCGCCCCCAGCCCTATCCCGGTCAGCGCGACGGGACCGAGCAGGACGCGCAGCTCGGGGCTGGCGAGCGCCGAGCGGCGTTCGGCGGTGTCGCCGGCGCCGGCGTCCGCTTCGGCCGATCGCATCAGTGGCGAGCGCAGGAACACGCCGGTGCCCGTCACGCACAGGGCGCCGAGCAGAGCGACGGCGAGCCCCGGTGAGGTGGACGCGATCGCCAGCGCGACGAGCAGCGGCCCGCTGATCCAGATCAGCTCCTGGAGCACGGCCTCGAGCGAGTAGGCGGTCTCGCGCACGGCCACGTCGTCGAACACCTCGCGCAGCATGACTCGCACCACCGGCGCAACCGGAGGCAGGAGCGCGCCGGCGAGCGCGGCGAGCACGATCAGCACCGCCGCACCGGCGTGGGCATCGGCGGCCAATACGAGCAGCACATACACGACGGCCTGACCGCCGGCGAGGGGCGCAAGCACCTGCCGGCGCCCGCGCGAGTCGACGAGGCGCCCGATCACCGGCGCGCAGGCGGCGGTGGCGAGCGCTTGGGCGCCGACGGCGAGGCCGGCGATCGCGTAGGAGTGGGTGGCGCCGCGGACGAGCAGCAAGACGGCGAGTGGCGCCATGCCCTGCGGAAGCCGCGCGACGAGTGCGCTCGCGAACAGACGTGGGGCACCGGGCTTCCCCAGCACAGGCTGGTACTTGGACAGCATCGATTCGAGCCTACAAGGGCGCGCTCTACGATCAAGTGTCTTGAGCCGCGACGTCCTAAGCGATCTGGAGGTACTGGACCGGCTGGTGGAGCCCGCCAGCAAGGACATCGTCGATGTCGGCTGCGGCCCCGGCGCGCTCGTCCGGGCGCTGACCGTACGCGGCGCGCGGGTGACCGGCATCGAGATCTCCGAAGCGCAGCTGGCCTCGGCGCTTGCCGCCGATGAGGGCGCGAGTGCCCGGTACCTAGTCGGCCGTGCCGAGCAGCTGCCGCTCCAGGACGCGTCGGTCGATACGGCGGTGTTCATGCGCAGTCTCCACCACGTCCCGCCGGCCGCGCTGCTCGACGCCCTGCGCGAGGCGCGTCGCGTGCTCCGCGACGATGGGCTCGTGTACGTCGCCGAGCCGCTTGCCCAGGGCGACTTCTTCGAGCTCACCCGGCTGGTCGAGGATGAGGTCGAGGTCCGGGCGGCCGCCCAGGCGGCGTTGGCGCGCGCCGCGGATGCGGGCCTAGAGCGCGTGAGCACGTTCGACTACGACGTGCGCGTGTGCCTGGCCGACCTGGACGCGCTGCGTGCGCGGATCGTCTCTGTCGATCCGGCGCGATCGGATCGGTTTGAGGCCCGCAGCGACGAGCTGGCCGAGGCGTTCGCGCGGCTCGGCGAAGCGGGCGGGCGCCCGGGCGAGCGATGCTTCCTGCAGCCGATGCGGGCCGACGTTTTGCGGCCGGCGCGGCCGTGAGCTAAAGCGCCAGGCCGTACGGAACGGCGTCGGTCAGGCTCTCGCTTCCCTGATCGGTCACGACGAGGAGGTCCTCGACCCGCGTCCCACCGACGGATCTGACCACGAGGCCCGGTTCGACCGCGATTACGTCG
>Ga0335075_10018269_pt1 | contig 10396 bp, 8 predicted proteins | sample Lox_Sample_24_FD_206723 | JGI IMG/M metagenome (GOLD analysis project Ga0335075, IMG submission 206723) | Soil microbial communities from Loxahatchee National Wildlife Refuge, Florida, United States - Lox_Sample_2.4 | ecosystem: Environmental > Terrestrial > Soil > Wetlands | place: USA: Florida... | reverse complement strand
TTGCTTCTTTCCAGCCTCGTCGCCCGATGGGCCGCGCGCCACCGGTCGTTTGCTTGACCGCAATCCACCCCACCGGCGAGGAAGCCAAACCGTTCCCGTCTGCCCACTCCGCCGTGGGCCCGTGTGGGCACATCCTTGCCTCAAACGTCCGAAGTTCGTCAGATCACTTCCAAACGAACTCGCGTTCCCGAGCAGTGCGCGGTAAGCGCAACTACGATGAAACACAGCCACGATGAGCACGCGGGCCGCACGCATCTGAGCAGCCACCCCTATCTCCGAATCCGCTCGACCGCGTGTAGCACGGACGGCGGCCGCTTCCGGTCGAGTCATGGTGGGATACTTGATGGGGGGCGCTCACCGGCGTCGACGGCCCCCGTCATCGTCGCCGCTTTCGATGGCACCTCCCTTGGGCGCGAGGCCGTCATCCAAGCCGGACGGCAGGCGGGACCGCACGGCTATGTCGTCGTCGTATACGCGTACCGGCTGCCGCACAGGTATCGGGGTCGCGGATTCCACGAACGGCGACTGTTCGCCGCTCGGGCCAAGGGGCGGCGTGCTCTTGAACGCCTCTTGAGCCAACGCGCCCGGCTGCCAGAGGCGACTTACCTTCCAGAGCTGATGTTCGGAGGGCCCCGCGACACGATCGGCCGAATCGCGGGCGAAATCGGTGCCAATGCCATCGTCGTCGGCGCACGAAGGGGACGGGGTTTCTCGGCGCTCCTGAGATCCCTCTCGCGCGACCGCCAGCTTGGCTCCAGCGTGCCCATCGTCACCGTTTTTGAGCCTCGTGATTCCCCGATTCGCGCGTCCAAGGCAAGCGCGTCCGCAATCCCTGACGTGGAGACGTGGTGGTGAGTCCTCCGCTTCGGTCCGCTCGACTGGGTGAGCGGGCGTGAGCCCATGCTCGAGTGCCAGACGTAATACGAAACCGCTCGCAGGCACTGCAACGCCCGCCGCTGCGAGAGGCGAGGATCGCCATCGACGTGGCGTGCAAGCCCTCTGTCGGACTCGAACCGACGACCCCTTCCTTACCATGGAAGTGCTCTACCAGCTGAGCTAAGAGGGCGCTGGGCGCCAGCGTAGCGCTTCGGGACGGAGCGAAGCTAGCTCTTACAGGCGGCTTGCAGGAGGGACGGCATGGTGCCGGCGGTCTGGAGCCGATCGGGAGCCGCGGGAATCGCCGGACTACTCGGCGCGTGAGATCTCGGCCACCCGGAGACCGGACGGCGCGCCGTCCGCCCGGAGCCGCTTGGCCCGGCCGGTCCGCAGGCCATCGGGGTCGAGCCGGTCGAGCAGAGCATCGGACACGAGCACCTGCCCCGCCTTGGCCGCATCGGCAACGCGCGCCGCCACGTTGACGTCGACCCCCAAGTAGTCCCCGCCCAGCCTGCGCGGCTGCCCCCAGTGCACGCCGGCGCGCATGCGCGGGGCGTGGCCGTCGACCTGGATGCCTCGCACCGCGTCCTGCGCGTCGAGGGCAGCTTCGACCGCCCCCTCGGCGCTTAGGAACGTCGCCATCAGCCCGTCACCGAGTCGCTTCACGATCCGGCCTTCGTGCTTAAGGATCATCGCCTCGACGGCGGTCCCGACCTCGCGCAGGAGCTCGAGCACCGCCGCGTCGCCCGCGTGCAGCGCCCAGGAAGAGAAGCCGACCAGGTCGGTGAAGAGCAGCGCCATCTCCAGATCGCCTCGGCCGCGCCCGCTCGCCTCGGACACCGACTGCCATACCTGGAGGGCAGACAGGCCGAGTTCCTTGGTAACGCTCTGGCGCCCGGGCTGAAAGGCAGAGACGCTCCGGGCGATCACCTCCACGGGCGCGCGGCCGGCCGTGGAGAGCGGGTCGCCAAACCGCTCGTCACCGGGCAGACGGCGCCGGATCCCGCGCGCCACGGACAGCAAGCCAGGCTCGCGGTCGAGCCGGGTCATGGCCGCGCGCAACCGGGAACTCCGGTCGGCGTGCTCGTCATCTGTTGCCGCGGAGGCCTGGATTTCCTCGCCGCGCCCGTCCTGGTCCGGGTCCATCTGCGCCCAGGATAGTGACCACCTCAGGAGTCATAGCTATCTACGCTTCCTCATACCTGCGGGATCCTTCCGATGGGCGGATCACAGCGCCAAGAGGCTGGTCTACGATCGACGCCATCCGTCGGACCGTGGCGCGGGAGCCATCCGGTCCGGCGGGCGACGCGTCCTTTGTGAGAACCGTGCAGCAGACATCGCCGGATCGACCTCGCACCCTCGCGAGAAGTCGCCCGGCACCACCGCCCGTCCTGCTCGCAGACGCAACCTGGTACGGCACGCTCGCCGCGGTCCGCGATCTCGGATCCCGCGGGGTGCCGGTGGTCGTCGCCTACGACGAGGTGACCGCGCCGGCGCGCTGGTCGCGGTACGCGAAGTCGGTCGTCCGCTGTCCGCCGGCCAAGGACTCGGAGCGCTTCCTCGACTGGCTGCACGACTTCGGCGCCAAGCACCCGGGCGGCGTGTTCTGCCCTACGAGCGACGACGTCGCACTTCTCGTTGCCTCCCACCTCGAATCGCTCGAGCCGCTGTTTCGGCTCTTCTCACCGCCGCGCGACGCGCTGCTCGGGATGCTCGACAAGAGCCGCCTGGCCGAAGCGGTGAGGGGTACGGGACTCAGATCGCCGGCCACGTGGAGTCCACGCGACGAGCGCGAGCTCGAGCGACTACTGGACGAGTTGCCGCTTCCCCTTCTCATGAAGCCGCGCACCCAGGCCCTGTCGCGCATGCCGGGAAAGACGCGGATCGTCCACCGGCGCGAGGAGATCGCGCCGACGTGGCGCGCGATCAGGCAGGCCAACGTGCGCCAACCGGCGATCACCGGCATCCCGGACGTCGACCTTCCGGTGCTCCAGGCCTACCAGACGGTGTCCGAGCGCGTCTACACCGTCGACGGGTTCGTCGACGCCGAGGGGACGATCATCGGCGCCGCCGCGTGCGTGAAGATCCTGCAGCTGCCGCGGCGCTCCGGGCCCGGGCTCTGCTTCACCTCGGCGCCGCTCGAGTCCGAACTGATCCGGGGCCTCGAGCGGCTTTGCCGGGCGGGTGGCTACCGGGGCGTGTTCGACGCCGAGTTCGTGACCCGAGGCGACGACAAGCTGCTGATCGACGTCAACCCCCGGTTCTACAACCACATGGCCTTCGAGGTCGATCGGAGCCTGCCGCTGCCGTGGCTGGCCTACCTCGCGGCAACCGGCGACGGCGACGAGCGCGCGTTGCGCCGAGCGATCCGGACGCCGGCGTCACCCGGCGCGGCCAGCGATCGGATCTACGTGCACCGCTTTCCCACGCTCGTGCAGCTGGCCGCGCAGCGCCTGACCGGTCGCATGACCCGGAACGAGATTCGCGCCTGGCGACAGTGGATCGCCGGAGCTGATGGCGTCACCGATCCCGCCTACGCGCACGACGATCTGCTGCCGGCCCTCGCCGATGTCGCGCAATGGCTGCGCCACCCCCGATCGTTCCTGCGCAAGGCCGCCGCCGCTTGATCAGCCGCCCGACACGGGCAAGACCGGCGAGCAGGCCGGATGCTGCGGATCGGCCGGGTCCAACGCGGTCAGGACGTCGGCATCCGCGATGTGGTCATAGGCCATCGACAGGTGCTCGCCCTGATCGAGCGGGCACTGTTGCTGGAGGGTGATGTTGTGCACGTTCGACCCGCTGAGGAACGCCGAGGTATACGGAGTCACAACCTCGTCGTTCTTTGACTCGATCACCGTGTAGTTGACGCCGGGCACCGTGTCGCCGCCGGCGTTGAGCTTGGTGAGGAACGGCGAACCGGCTTCCTGCTCCTCACAGGCTGGGCAGTCGGTGAGGAACGCGTTGGAGCCGGGCAGGTAGCTCGAGAGCGTGAAGATGCCATCGAGCGTGGTGCCGTGGTTCGACGGCGCGAGCCCGACCAGCGTGTTCACCTTCGAGGCGCCACCGAGGAACTTGAGGTAGTAGCGCGGCATCATCCCGCCCTGGGAGTGCCCGACCAGGTCCACCTTCCGCGCGTGCGTCGTGGACAGGACCTGGTTGACGAACGCCGATAGTTGCTGGGCGGACTGGCCGATCTCGCCCGTGGCGTAGACGCCCACGGAGCCACTGCCGTCGTAGGAGCCGTAGTTGAGCGCGAACACGCAATAGCCGTTGTCGTAGAGCAGCGGGGAGAGCGCCTGCCAGTTGTCAGCCATGTTTTCGAACGTCCCATGCACCAGGATGACCGGATCCGGGTGAGCGGCTGACGGCTTGCACGACCAGTTGTTTGCCCCGGGCGGACTCGCCGTAGGGCTCGACTGTGAATAGCCGTAAACCCCGTTGTAGATGACCGGCAGCTGCCCGGCGAGCGCCGGCGCCGCCGTAAAGGCGAGCGTGACGACGGCGAACGCGACCGCGATAACGACACGGTGACGCATGACTGGCTCCTCCCGCGGAGTCGGATTGAACGTCCCAAAGGACTTATACCGGGCGGCCCGCCGCTGTGCGCCAGCTCTACAGGACCCCGACGCGGCCCGCGCGTTTACACGGTAGTGAAACGGCGTTCACGCAGCCGCCGTATTGTTTGCCGCATGGGCGGGACTGGCGGGAGCGTGGGCGATATCCGGGACCCTCTGGAAGCCGAGTGGCTGGAGGCGACGGCTCCCGAGGCATACCACACCAGGCGTGAGTTTCTTCAGCGCACCGCCGTGACCGCCGGTCTCGCCGCCGGACTCGGGCTGACGCTCGACCCCGACGCGGTGCTGGCCGCGGCGGCGCGCCGGCAGCGCGAGGTGAAGCTTCCCTCGCCGCGCAACCTCCCGATCGACACGTTCGTGGTGCTGATGATGGAGAACCGCTCGTTCGATCACTACCTGGGCTGGCTCCCGGGCGCCGACGGCCGGCAGGCCGGGCTGCGGTTCACCGACGGCCAGGGCCAGAGCCATTCCACCTACCGGCTGGGTGACAACTACCAGGGGTGCGGCTTCCTCGATCCGGATCACTCTTGGCAGGGAGGTCGGACCGAGCTCGACGGTGGCCGGATGGACGGGTTCCTGCGCGCGCAGAGCGACGTGTTCTCGATCGGCTACTACGCCGAGGGCGACCTGCCGTTCGCGCCGCACGTGGCCAAGGCGTTCACCGCGTTTGACCGCTTCTTCTGCTCGCTGCTCGCCTCGACCTATCCGAACCGCGAGTACATGCACGCCGGACAGTCCTACGGGATGACCGACAACTCGCTGCCGTTCAGCCCGAGCGGCCAGCTCGGCTTCCCGGACAGCACGATCTTCCACGCGCTGTCCCAGGCGGGAGTGTCGAACCGCTACTTCTTCACCGACATCCCGGTGTCGGCGCTGTGGGGGGCGCCGGGCATCGCGCGCTCGAGCCAGGTGCAGACCTACTACGAGCAAGCCGCGACCGGCACCCTGCCCGCGCTGTCGTTCGTCGACCCGGCGTTCAACGGCGAGGACCAGGGAACCTCGGGTGACGAGCATCCGCACGGCGACGTGCGGGTGGGCCAGGCCTTCGTCGCCGATGTCGTGCACGCGTTCCTCGAGTCGCCCCAATACCGGCGCGGGGCCCTGTTCATCGTCTACGACGAGTGGGGCGGCTTCTTCGACCACGTCGTCCCGCCGCGCGTGCCGGACCTGCGCTCGAGCTCCGAGCTGAACAGCGACTTCGGCCAGATGGGCTTCCGCATCCCGGCCGTCGTCGTCTCGCCCTACGCCCGGCGGGGACACGTGGACCACACGATCTACGGGTTCGAGTCGATCCTCAAGATGATCCGGTACCGCTACGGCCTCGCGCCGCTCACGCCGCGCGACCTGTTCGCGAACAACATCGCGGCCGCGTTCGACTTCGAGTCCAAGCCGGATTACGAGCCGCCGCCGCTGCCTCAGCCGCCCGAGGTGATCTCCGCCGCGTGCTCGGGCTCGATGCCGATCGACACGAGCGGCAACGTCGGGCTCGACGACGGCACGCTGCTCGGCTCGCCGATCACCGGGCTGCCGACCCTGGAGCCACCACCCGTGTCGCTCGAACGCCCGAAGACCCACGACCTCGACCGGCTGCTGACCAGCGGCTATCTCGAACGGCTGCACTTCCACTATCGCCGAGCGACGCCGGCGACGATGTTCCGTCACCCCTCAAAGCTCGGATTCGGTGCCTAGCCGCGGGCGCGGTATCCGGGCGATCGCCGGCGCCGTCGTGCTCGCGGCGGCGGTGCTGGCGTCATCCGGAGCGCTGGCGGGAGCGGACAGCTTCACCCCGGTCCGGCTGGCGATCACGATCGCGCCAACGGCGCGACTGAACAAAGGGCTCCCGATCACGGTCCAGGTGAGCGCCGACGCCGGCGCGCTTGACACCGCGACCGCGCCGCTGCGGATCCGCGCAAAGCTGGCCGGCGAGTGCGGTGGCACGTTCGCCACCACACCGGGCCCGGTGCTGATCGACAAGCAGCTCAGTCCGCAGCCGGCCACGGGGCATGCCTACCAGGCGACCGCCCGGGGCTCCGGCAAGCCAACCTCATACGGCGTGCAAACGGTGTGCGCGTTTCTCGAGGAGCAGGGCGACAACCGCCAGTTCGCCAACGACACGGTTGACCCACCGACGGTCGACGTGCTCGAACCCTGCACGGTGGCGGCCGCGCGTTACGACAAGGCGCTCGCCGCGTTCAAGCGGACCGAGCGGATGCTCCGCCACACCAAGCGGAAGGCCAAGCGCACCCGACTGGGGAAGCAGGCGGCGCGGCAGCGGAAGACAGTGGCGGCCGATCTGAAGGCGGCGCGGGCGGCGTGCGGTCCGGGAGTGGCGCTGTGAGAGGACGGCGCTGGCTGATCGCGCTCGCCGCAGCGCTCGCGCTCGGCGCCCCGGCGCTCGCCGTCCCGGGCACGGCCACTGCGGCGCTTCCCCCAATCGGGCACGTGTTCGTGATCGTGCTCGAGAACGAGTCGGCCTCGACGACGTTCGGGCCGGGGTCGCCGGCGCCGTATCTGTCGCAGACGCTCCGCGCCGAGGGCGCCTACCTGCCCAACTACTACGCCGTCGGCCACGAGAGCAACGACAACTACATCGCGATGATCAGCGGCCAGGCACCGAGCGCTCAGAACCAATCCGACTGCCAGTTCTACGACGACCTCGAGCCGGGGACGATCGGTGCTTACGGGCAGGCCGAGGGGTCTGGCTGCATCTATCCCTCCGACGTGCCGACGATCGCCGATCAGCTTGATGCCTCGGGCCTGACCTGGCGCGACTACAACGAGAGCATGGGCGCTGATCCGACCCGCGAGGCGGCCGAGTGCGGCCATCCCGGTGTCAACTCGGTCGACAACACCCAGAAGGCGACCGCCACCGACGAGTACGCGACCCGCCACAACCCGTTCGTCTACTTCCACTCGATCATCGACAACACGACGCTGTGCGACGAGAACGTCGTCAACCTCGACCTCCTCCCCCGCGACCTCGCGTCGGCGGCGACGACGCCGAACTACGTGTTCATCACGCCGGACCTGTGCGACGACGGCCACGACTCGCCGTGCGCCAACGGCCAGCCCGGCGGCCTCGCGCAGGCCGACCAGTTCCTGCGCCAGTGGGTCCCCCAGATCACGAGCTCACCGGCGTTCACGCAACAGCACGGGCTGCTGATCATCACCTTCGACGAGGCCGACACCAGCGACACGAGCTCGTGCTGCGGCGAGATTCCCGGGCCGAACAGTCTTTCGCCGGGGGCGGGCGGCCCGGGCGGCGGCGTTGTCGGCGCCGTGCTGCTGTCGCCGTGCATCGCCCCTGGCACCGTGTCCGCGACGCCGTACAACCACTACACGATGCTGCGCAGTGTCGAGGACATGTTCGGGCTCCCCTATCTCGGCTACGCCGGACTGCCGGGCGAGACGTCGTTCGGCTCGGACGTGTTCACCCAGTCGTGTCAGGGTGGGTCGGCGTCCTCCTCCTCGCCACCTCCCGTGACGCACGTGCGCGCGCCGGCGATAGCCTCGAGCGCCAGCATATCCGCGCGCTTCCCCGTGAGCTGGAGCGCGAACGAGTCGGGGGCGCGATTCACCGTGCAGGTGCGGCGGCTGGGCGGCCAGGCCGGCACGTCCGGGGCGTGGCGGACGCTGCTGACCGCCACCGCCCAGCGGTCGCTGCGCTTCGCGGGCCGCGCGGGCCGCACCTACCAGTTCCAGGTACGTGCGGTCGCCGACGGCGCGCCCGGCGCGTGGACGAGCGCCGACACGATCGTCCCGACCCGCCTCCGTCCGACCGGCGGCCACTACCGCGGGGCGTGGCGCGTCCGGCACGTGCGCGACGCCTGGCAGAGGCACGCGATCGTCAGCTCAGCCGCCGGCGCGACGTTCACGCTGCGCTACGACGGTGGCGAGCTGGCCGTCATCGGCGAACGGTCCCCGCACGGCGGCACGCTGCGCGTCACGCTCGACGGGCACAGCCATTCGGTCAGCCTCCACTCCGCCCGCACACGCGTGCGACAGGTGATCTACGTCCGCCGCGTCCGCGCCGGCCGCCACCGACTCACCATCCGCGTCCTGAGTGGGACCGTCGCAATCGAGGGCCTCGCGATCGGCTCGCGGCGGACCTGACGCCCGTTCGAGCAGACGCAGCGATGGGTCAATGGCGGGGGCAGGATTCGAACCTGCGAAGGCAGTGCCGCGACGTTTACAGCGTCGTCCCTTTGACCGCTCGGGAACCCCGCCGGGGCGTCTGAGTCTAACGTCGCAGGCCTATTCAGCGGCTTCCACGAGAGGCGGCGGTCGGGCCTGGAGCGGCTCGCCAGACTCGACTTCGTAATCCGCGTACTTCGGACCTCCCAGCAGGATTGCGCTGCCGCCTCCCAGCGCCCCGGCGGGTATGTACCACCGCCTACCGTCACCGACATGGATGAAGACGCTGTCGCATCGAGACGCATCCAGGCGCTTGACGATTCCGTTCCAGCTTTGGTTGCCGCCACGGGTGCACAAGGCCACGACGAAGCGGTTCTTGGCCCAACACGTCGAGGTCTTGACCTGCACCCGATCGAGGCGATGGCCGAAGTCTGCGATCAAGTCGTAATCGGGGTGCTCGAACAGCGGCTTGAACACGACGGCCCCCGCCCGTGTCAGCCACTCCATCGCCGAAAACTCCCCAGCATTTCCCTGCCGCCGCGGTGTCCATGCCAATTGCATGGACGAAGCATACGTCCCGACTCGGACGTAAAAGCCCTGTAAATTGCAATAAATCTGTTACAAAAATGAAGGCGCTGAGCGCCGGCGCGCCTACGAAGCGTCGCGGAGCCGCTGCGCCTCGGGCAGCGCCTCGAGCTTCTTGAGCGTGTGGTTCTCGATCTGCCGGATCCGCTCGCGCGTGACGTTGAACGCCCGCCCGACCTCCTCGAGCGTGTAGGGCCGCTCACCGGTCAGGCCGAACCGCATCTCGATCACCTCGCGCTCGCGCTCGGGCAAGGCGGCCAGGGCACGCCGTAGGTTCTCGCGCCGCAGCCGTTCAGAAGCCAACTCGAAGGGCGACTCGGCAGTCTGGTCCTCGACGAAGTCACCGAGCTCGGACTCCTCCTCCTCGCCGATCGGCTTCTCGAGCGACACCGGCTGCTGGGCCATGCGCAGGACGTCGCGCACCTCGCGCACGTTGGTCTCGAGCTCGGCGGCGATCTCCTCGGAGGTCGGCTCGCGGCCGAGCTGCTGGACGAGCTGACGCTCCACGTGCACGACCTTGTTGAGCTTCTCGACCATGTGCACCGGGATCCGGATCGTCCGTCCCTTGTCGGCAATCGCGCGCGTTACCGCCTGGCGGATCCACCAGGTGGCATAGGTGGAGAACTTGTAGCCGCGGCGGTAGTCGAACTTCTCCACCGCCCGGATCAGACCCATCGACCCCTCCTGGATCAGGTCCAAGAACGTGAGACCCCGGCCCAGATACGACTTGGCGATCGAGACGACCAACCGCAGGTTCGCCTCGATCATGCGCTGCTTGGCGACCATGTCGCCGCGCTCGATCCGCTTGGCCAGCGCGACCTCCTGCTCCGCCGTCAGCAGCGCCACCCGTCCGATCGAGCGCAGGTACAAACGCAACGAGTCCAAACTGGGCTCGACGGTCAGATCGATCTCGACCTTCTTCGACGTGGGCTGGTCGGCGCGTGGCTCGGAGGCCGCCGCCGCGCTCGCCTCGACGCTCGAGTTCTCCGACTTGGCCGGACGGCCGTCCGCCTCGACCACTTCGATGCCCTGGTCGTCGAGGTAGGCATGGAGCTCTTGCACCTGCTCCTTGCTGACCTCGGACTCCTCCAGCCACGTCTGGATCTCCTCGAAGGTGAGGAAGCCCCGCTCCTGTCCCTCCGCGATCAGCGGTCGCAGCTCATCCAGCTCCGCAATCGGAGCGTCACCGCTTAACAGGATCGTCGACTTGTCGCTCATTCGCCCCT
>Ga0335075_10018268_pt1 | contig 10396 bp, 10 predicted proteins | sample Lox_Sample_24_FD_206723 | JGI IMG/M metagenome (GOLD analysis project Ga0335075, IMG submission 206723) | Soil microbial communities from Loxahatchee National Wildlife Refuge, Florida, United States - Lox_Sample_2.4 | ecosystem: Environmental > Terrestrial > Soil > Wetlands | place: USA... | reverse complement strand
GACCTCGAGGTCCCCCACGCCCGACTTACGACAGTGCACCCGCGAGCCGCCCAGCTCCTCCTGGGTGACGTCCTCGCCGACCGCGGCGCGCACGAGATGCGGGCCGGCCAGCGCCATCGACCCGCGACCGCGCACCATCGGCACGAAGTCGGCCAGCCCGGGGATGTAAGCGGTGCCCGCCGCACACGGGCCCATCAGCGCCGCGACCTGCGGGATCACCCCGGAGCTCACCACCTCTTCACGGAACAGCTGACCGGTGCCGGCAAACAGCGACCCGACCGCCTCCTGGATCCGGGCGCCGGCCGAGTCGAGCAGCCAGATCATCGGCATTCGCTTGGTCAGCGCGAGCTCCCGCAGCCGCGCCACCTTGAGCTCGCCGGTCATGCCCATCGAGCCGGCCATGACCGTGAAGTCGTAGGCCGCCACCGCGGCGAGGCGCCCGTGGATCTTGCCGTAGCCCGTGATCACCCCGTCGGCCGGCGCCTCCTTGCCGTCCATGGCGCGCTGAGAAGAATGTGGGCGCCCGTGGATGCCCAGCTCCACGAAGGTCCCGGGATCGATCAGCAGTTTGATCCGTTCCCGCGCGGTCAGCTTTTCGGCGGCGTGCTGGGCCGCGATCTTCGCCTCGCCTCCCCCGAGCTTGATCTGCTCCCGGCGGGCGGCCAGGTCCTCGGCGAGCGGGCGAAGCAGGCTGGTCGATGACGGCGCGTCAGTGGCCATGCGGGAAGTGAAGCCGATCGCGTTCCTTCAGGTGGCGTACGTACCAGAACGTCGCCATCGCGCCGGTGCCGAACACGAGAATCCGCACGGCGGTCGAGTCGGCTACGAAGCGCCCGTTCGGGACGCTCAGCGCGAGCGCAACCTGGGTGGCGCCGTCGATCGTGAACGTCAGGCCGATGATCGCCGTGAGGATCTTCACCCCTTGCCGACGGGCCGGCTCCGCGAGCCGGGCCGCCACAACCGGGTTTGCCTTGCCGGCGTGCTCGGCCAGCATCAGGAGCAGGGGGCGCCCGAGCGCGACAGAGGCCAGCGCGGCCAGGCCGAAGGTGCCGGTCACCGCGCCGCGGCGGAGCTTCAGCGCCAGCGGATCGCCGCCACTCAGCGCGTAGGCGGCGAGCGCGATTGCCACGGTGACGGTGGACAGGACGGCGATCGGATCGACCCGGCGGCGGGTGATCGCCACGAACACGAGCCACCCGGCCGGGCCCGCTTCGGTGATGGCCAGCGCGCCGGTGGCCGAGCCGATCAAGGCGCGGATCACCAGGTAGGCCGCGAGCGGGAGCAGCAGCCCGGCCGCGATCCGGCGTGGGGAGAGCCGCGGCGGGCGCCCATTCATCGCATCGCCTCGGCCGGACGCACCAAGAAGCCGGCCACCTGGCGGTCGGCGTCGAGCACCACTCGGCCGAAGCCGTCGGCGTGCTCGAGCGAGACCGGGATGTCGACCACGGTGTAGCCGTCGCGCACCGACACGGCCGGGGTGCCGAGCGCCTGCACCTCGCCGGCTTCCACGCGGACCTTTTCGCGCACGTCGGCCAGCAACTCCACCGAGACGGCTTTGAGCATCCGCTCGCCGAACGTGGATCGCGCATCGTCGAAGCGGCCGTCGATGAAGGCCTGCAGCACGGGCAGGGCATGCTCGACCGCGCCCTCGACCGGAGCGGCGATCCCTCCCTCCTCGGGCTCGGGACGCGCGCCGCCGAAGCGCTGGAACGCGGCCTGGCGACTGACGTGGAGCACGTCGCCGATCTCCGCCCACGTATGGCCGGCGGCCCGCGCCTGCTCGACGAGTGCGCGCAGGGTGTCCTCGACGATCATGTCCAGGCTCCGCGTCGCCGCAATCGCCCGCATCACCTGCCCCTCCGAGTGCTCGTCGGCCCGGAGTACGTCGGCCACCAACTGCGCGTTGGTTGCGAGCATCATCGCCATCACCTCGCGATCGAGCTGGACCGGGGACCGAGCTGCTTCCATTTTGTCAAGGTAACCTTTACAACGGCTCTTGTCAAGGCAACCTTTACAATCTGGTCGTCGCGCGCTGGTCACAGGGGTGAGGCGGTTGCGAGCGGGACGCGCATCGATAAGGCTTGTCCCGATGCGATCAGGGTGGGGCGCCGCACTTCTCGTCAGTGCGTTCATCTGCGCATTGGCGACTTCGCCCGCCGGCGCCACCGCCCACGCCTGGACTGTGACCCGGATTGACTCCTCCGGAGGCCTGCTGACCTCGGTGTCGTGCCCGTCGAGCCGGCTGTGCGTCGCCGGCGACTCGACGCTGCATCTGATCTCGAGCACCGACCCGCTCGGCGGCCAGCCCGCCTGGCACTCCTTCGAAGGCACGGGCTATCCCGGCAACTGCTGCGGGTACCTCGGCCAGCCCCACGCCTACACCGGCGTGTCGTGTCCGTCCGCGACGCTGTGCGTCGCGGTGGACGATGGCGGAGACATCGTCGTCTCCCACAACCCCGGCGGTGGTAGGGGAGCGTGGCGGGGGTCGCTGGTCGACTGCGGGGAATGCCTGATGGCCAACAGCGGAGCCTTGACGTCCGTGGCGTGCACCCCGATGGCCTGCGTTGGCGTGGACGACTACTTCGGGCCCTACGTCAGCCGCGACCCATCCGACCTGAGCAGCTGGAATGCGGCCTACAGCGACTGGGGTGGACCCCACGGGGCCTCCTGCGATCAGGCCGGTCTGTGCGTGCTGTTCGGGCGGCTGGGGAGCGTCTACACCTCGACTCAGCTCCGCCCCGGACGCTTGGCCTGGCAGAAGACGGTGATCGATCCAGGCAACAACCTCAAGGGCGTCTCATGCCCGACGTTGACGCTGTGCGTGGCCGTGGACGCCGTGGGAAACGCGTTGACGTCAACCGACCCGACCGACGCTCACCCGCAGTGGAGCGCGGCCGACATCGACGGGACGGTCGCCCTACAGGGCGTTGCCTGTCCGAGCGCGTCGCTGTGCGTGGCCGTCGATCGTCAGGGAGATGCGCTGAGTGCCACCGCGCCGTCGGCAGGTGCGCAGGCCTGGCGAAGATCCAGGATCGACGGGACCAGGTGGCTGACCGGGATCTCCTGCCCGAGCAGCACGTTTTGCCTGGCCGTCGACCGGCACGGCGACGCGGTCACGACGACCCATCCGACTGGCGCCTCGCTCATCGGCCCTTCCACTCGGGCTCGCGCTTCTCGAAGAAGGCCTTGACTCCCTCCTGGATGTCCTCGGTCGAGAACGCAATGGTCAGCTGGGCGCGCAGGAAGTCGAGCGCATCGAGGAACGCCATGTCCTGCTGGCGGAACATCGCGTCCTTGCCGAGCTTCATCAGCGCCGGTGACTTACCGGCGAGCTTCTCCGCCCACTCACGCACCCCGTCCTCGAACTCCTCGGGTGCGAACACCTTGTTGACGATCCCGATCCGCTCCGCCTCGGCCGCCGAGATCTGCTCGCCGAGCAGCAACAGCTCGTTGGTCTTCTTGCGCGGCACATTGCGGTAGATCAGCGCCATGATCATGAACGGGAACACGCCGACGTTGATCTCCGGGGTTCCGAACCGCGCGCCGTCGCGCGCCAGGATCAGGTCACACGCCAGCGCGATCCCGAGCGCGCCGGCCAGCACGTGCCCGTTGGCGGCGCAGATGGTCGGCTTGCCCAGCTCGCCGATCAGCCGGAACAGGCGAGGGAACCGCTCGGTTCCGAAGTGCTTGTGCACGAGCGGCACCTCGGCCGCGAAGCCGCCCAGGTTGGCGCCGGCCGAGAACACCCGCTCATGCGTGGAGGTCAGGACCACGCATCTGACCGCCGAGTCCTCCCGGGCCTCCGACAGCGCGGCGATCAGCTCGTCGAGGAGCTCGTCGGAGAGCGCGTTGCGCGTGTCGGGCTGGTCCAGCGTGATCGTGGCGACGCCGGCGTCCGAGACCTCGTAGCGAAGGGTGGCGTAGGGCATGGCGTGGAAGCCTACGGCGCTCCGGTAGCGTCCAGCCTCATGGCCACCGCAGACGTCCTCAAGCCCGACTTCGCCACACGGCGCAAGCACTTCATCTTCACCGACGACCACGAGCAGCTGCGCGACTCGATCCGCCGCTTCGCGATCAAGGAGCTCCAGCCCCATGCCGAGGAGTGGGAGGAGACGACCTTCCCCGACTGGGTGTTCGAGCGGATGGGCGAGCTCGGGTTCCTGGGACTCGACAAGCCCGTTGAGTACGGCGGGCAGGGCGGTGACTACTACACGTCGCTGGTGCTGGCCGAGGAGCTCGTGCACGCCCACTGCGGCGGGCTCGGGATGGGCATCGCGGTCCAGACCGACATGACCATCCCACCCGTCCTCAAGTTCGGGACCGAGGAGCAGAAGCAGGAGTGGGCCGTACCGGCGATCGCCGGCAAGAAGATCCTCTGTCTCGGTATCACCGAGCCCGACGCGGGCTCGGACGTGTCCGGGATCAAGACGCGCGCCGTCTACGACGAGGCAAACGACGAATACGTCATCAACGGCTCGAAGACGTTCATCACCAACGGCCATCGCGCCCATGCGATCGTGCTCGTGACCAAGACTGACCCTGACGCGGGCTACGACGGTTTCACGCTGCTGCTCGTGCCGATGGACTCGCCCGGCGTGATCCGCGAGAAGCGACTTCAGAAGCTCGGAATGCACGCGTCGGATACGGCGTTGCTCGCCTTCCAGGACGTGCGAGTGCCGGCCACCGCGGTGCTCGGACAGGTCGGCAAGGGCTTCTACCACATCATGTGGGAGCTACAGGGCGAGCGCCTGATCGGCGCCGCGGCATCCGTCGCCGGCGCACAGCAGGTATTCGACCGCACGCTCACCTACGCCAAGGAGCGCACCGCGTTCGGGCGCCCGATCGGGCGCTTCCAGGCCATCCGCCACAAGTTCGCCGAGATGGCGACCAAGATCGAGACGGCCCGTCAGATGGTCTACACCACCGCCTGGCGGTTCGAGCACGGCGAGTACCCCGTGCGAGAGATCACCATGGCCAAGCTGTACGCGGCCCGGATCGCCGTGGAGGTGGCCGACGAGTGCATCCAGATCCACGGCGGCAACGGCTACATGAAGGAGTACGGGATCGAGCGATCCTGGCGCGACCTGCGGCTGAACCGGATCGGCGCCGGCAGCGACGAGATCATGCTCGAGGTGATCGGCCGCTCCTACGGGCTGTAGGGCGCGCCGCCCCGGCCGCCCAGCTCGCTTTACCGCCGCCTTACCGGCGCCTTGCCGGGCATCCGCATGATGCCCGCCATGAACGCACGCGCTGGTAATCACACGGATGGGGGTGACTGACATGCCGCACGAGGCTTGGCGTCGATAACGGACGCCCGACCACTGGCAACCCGCAGTATTCGAACTCAGGAAAGGGGGCGAGATGCCGCATTGCATCACCCGCAAGTAAGACGTACCTGCGCATGCCCGGGGAAGCGCCGGCGCCACCTGGCGTCCGCGCCTCGGGCATGCGTAGCCGATGCGGGACTCGCGATTGATCATGTTTGCTCTATTCAAATCAAGCTCCTTGCGCAGGTTCTTCCTCGCGCACTTCCAGTCGGAGCTCGGCAGCGGCGCCGCCTACGTCGCGCTCGCCCTGGTCGCCTACCACCGTTTGCATTCCGGCTGGGCAATCGCAGTCGTGCTCCTGGCCGACTTCCTGCCCGGCATCGTCCTCTCCGCGCCGGTGGGAGCGCTCGCCGACCGCGTCTCGCGCAAGCGGCTCGTCATCGCCGCCGAGCTGTTGCGCGCCGGCGCCTTCATCGCGCTGGCGATCATTCCGTCTTTTCCCGCGACCGTGGCGTTTGCGCTCGCCGCCGGCGTCGGCACCGCGCTGTTTCGTCCGACCGTCAACGCCGCCATGCCGAGCCTGCTCACCGACGAGCAGCGCTCGCCAGGCGTCGCGCTGTTTGGCGCGATGATCAGCGTCGGTATGACCGCGGGGCCCGCCCTGACCGCGTTGGTCGTGCTGGCGGGCTCAGCCACCCTCGTGCTGGCCGCCAACGGCGCGACGTTCCTTGTCTCCGCGGCGCTGCTTTGGGGCGTGCCGCTGGACCGAGGAAATGCCGCCGATGAGGCGCCGCGGAAGCCTGGCTCGGTGTGGTCGGCCACCGTCGACGGAGCGCGGGCGGCCTCCCAGATTCCGGGGATCGTCGCCCTGCTGGTGATCTCGGCGGTCTCGGTTCTGGCCGGAGGCCTGATGAACGTCGCCGAGCCGTTGCTGGCCACCGGTCCCCTCGGCGCCGGCGGCTCCGGCTACTCGCTGCTGGTTGCCGCCTATGGTGCCGGGATGGTCGGGGGCTCGCTCGCGACCGCGCGCGCCGGCTCGAGCCTCGGCGGACTGCGCCGGCGGCTCCTGCTGGGCCTGGCCCTGGAAGGGATCGGCATGCTGGGCTCCGCGAGCGCCCCGAGCCTCGACTGGGCGCTGGCCAGCTTTGCCCTCACCGGGTTCAGCAACGGGCTGATGATGGGCCCCGGGCTGCGACTGTTCCAGGAGCTGGTCGGCGAACGCCTCCTGGGCCGCGTCTTTGGCCTGCGCAACATGCTCTTCAACGCCGCCTTCGTGCTCGCGTTCTTGAGTGCCGGCGCGCTGCTCGGCGCGCTTGGCGCCCGCGCCGTGTTCGCGCTGGGTGGCATCGGGATGGTGCTGCTCGCCGTCGCCGGCGGCGCGGCATTCCGTCCCGATCGAGAGCACGAGATGGTCCCGGCCATTCCCGAGACCGCGTGAGCCGAAAAGGAGTCCAGATGCCCCACGAGATCCGACGCCGTTAGGGCGACGAAGCAGAAAAGGCCCGCCCGGCGTCATCAGACGCGCGGCGGGCCGTTTGCTTTCGCGGAACTTGAACGGTCTAGCGGAAGCGCTCCGGATCGACGTACACGTCGTCGATCTGGGAGGACCCGGTCACCGCGGTGAAGCGAAGCGCCACCTGCGGCGTACCGCCCATGAGCAGAGTGTTGACCACGCCCTGCACCTCCGCCAGGGTCAGCATCGGCGCCGACGGCGCCCAGCTCCCATTCAGCGCGACCACTCCGATCGGCACCGCAACAGCTCCGAGCAGAGGCTCCTTGTAGACGACCGACACCGCGACCGTCGAGAGCGCACCGTTGTTGCGAGCGAAGAAGCGGAAGGTCGGATAGGCGTAGTCGACACACGTGTACGGCGACTGGATGCTGCCACCCGCCGGCAGGGAGATCGATGAGTTGCCTCCGCTTCCGGTGGCAGCGAATGTCTCACTGCCGGCCACTCGGGTGGCGCCCCCGGTCAGCGTCCACCCCGACAGGCTGCCCTCGAAGTCACCCCCGGGAACGAGCTTGTAGAGGTTCGAATCGCCCCACGGCAGGAACGGCTGCGTGAGCGTGGAGCTGTCACACAGGTCCGTGTTGACCAGCCCGGTGGCGCGCGCCGAAGCGGCGGGCAGAAGGGCAAGCGCGAGGCCACCCAGCAACCCCACCAACATCAGGCGGCGGCGCGAAGAAGTCAGGGACGCAGGAAAACTGAACAAGTAGAGCCCTCCTTGGCTTTACTGGCGGCCGAGCCATCTCACCGATGATGAGACCTCTTGCTTTGCGTCCCCGGCTCACGCCAGGTTTGCCCTTTTCAGTTGGGTTACGCCCGGTTGATCGGTGTTCGGTCCCGCGGCCGGAAGCGCCACACGAGAAACCTGGACACCTGTATGAGGAATGAGCAGGTTCACGCCGGATAACTAAGGCCCGGTGCGGGTTGGCTCGATATCTCCGCGGAGATGTCGTTCGACCCAAGCTTCGAAGAACAGGAGCTGCTGGCGGACACGCTCGAGCTGGACGGGTCGCCGATGACCCTCCGCGAGCTCGTCGCCAGTGGGCTCGTCAGCGCCGCGTTCATCCTCTCGGTCGTGGGAGTTTGGCTGTTGCGCCCGCCGCACGCCTTCGAGATCGTGCCCGCGGTCGTGTGCGCGCTCGTGTTCGTGCTCGCCACGCTGGTGCGCTTTGACACGCCGTTCGGATTCACCGACGCCACTCAGCTCGGGTTCGTCCCGCTGCTGTTCGCGATGCCGGTGGCGCTCGTGCCGATCGTCGTAGCCCTCGCGCTGGCCGTCTCGTGGCTGCCCGAGGTCGGTTCACGCGAGTTACGGCCCAGCCGGCTCATCCAGATCCCGTGGAACTCGTTTCTCGCCATCGGGCCCGTCGCCGTGTTCGCCATCGCCAACGTGGAGCCCCGCCACGCCGGTCCATTCCTGCTCATCGCCGCGCTCGCGGCTGAGTTTCTGGTCAACTTCACCGTCGCGGCGCTGCACCGCGTACTGGTGCGGGGCACGAGCGTCCGATCGGGGCTGAAGAACACCTGGGTCTACGTGATCGATGCCGCCCTCTCCGGCATCGCCCTGGTCGTGGCCGAGGACATCCACACCGCCCCCACGGCAGCGCTATCGCTTGCCCCGCTACTCGGCCTGCTCGCCGTGTTCGCCCACGAGCGGCGCCGGCGCCTGGAGAGCATGCTCGAGCTCTCCAGCGCCTACCGCGGCACCGCGCTCGTACTCGGCGATGTGATCGAGGCCGATGATTGCTACACCGGCGAACACTGCAAGAGCGTGGTCAGCCTGGCCCTCGAGATGGCCGACCACCTCGAGCTTTCGCCCGAGCGCCAACGCAACCTCGAATTCGCCGCTCTGCTCCACGATGTCGGCAAGATCGCCATCCCCAAGGAGATCATCAACAAGCCGGGCAAGCTGGACCCCCATGAGTGGACGATCATCAAGACCCACACTCTCGAGGGCCAGAAGATGCTCGAGCGCGTGGGCGGATTCATGCGCGAGGTGGGCATGATCGTCCGCTCCCACCACGAGCGTTGGGACGGAACCGGCTACCCGGATGGCCTCGCCGAGGACGGAATCCCGCTCGAGGCGCGGATCATCACCTGCTGCGACAGCTGGAATGCAATGCGCACCGATCGCCCTTACCGCAAGGCGCTCGACTACGAAGTCGCGGTCGCCGAACTCGCCTCGAACGCCGGCAAGCAGTTTGATCCCCACGTCGTGGAGACATTCCTCCGGCTCGTGGCGCCGGCCGATCGGCCCCACCCCGCGCCGGCGCCCATCCCGCCCGCGCCCACTCGTCGCCCCGCGCCGGCGCTCATCGCCGGCTCGGCCGAGGCGTAATCCGCGGCCCCCGGCAGCCGGCCGGGCGCCGTTGGGCGACACTGCCCGCCGCCCACCGAGCAGCCTGTCTATGGTTAATCATCGCTGGTCATTTCTGAAGCACCGTTTTGCGGTGTGATCTGTGTTAATCTGAGTTCTACTCCGGAGGTCTGCCACCGTGCCGGAGGAGTGCCGCCGCTTCCCCCGGTCGCGGCCGCTCGCCCAAACGGCGCCCGCAGGGCAAATATCCGAGCACCAGCTCGGTGGGTGAGAACATGACCGTGACCCTGACAGCAAGCACTGGTGCGAAGATCCTCGTGTGGCGCGAGAAGGACATGTTCGCCGCGTTGCGCGCCGGCGCTTCCGAGGAGGCCCAGATCTGCCTGGGGATCGACCTGTTCGAGGTCGTCGCCGAGCTCGCCGGACTGGATCTCGACGACACCGAGGAGTCGGACGAGGCGACGCGACTGGCCGAGGACGCGCGAGCGCGACTGTCGTCCTTGCCGAGTCACCGGCCCCGATAAGCGACCCGGCGCTCGCGTGATGGAGTCCGTGCGAGGTCAGCTGCTCGTGGCCGGACCGGCACTGCTCGATCCGAACTTCTGGCGCACTGTCGTGCTCGTCGTCGAGCACTCCGAGGAGGGTGCCCTCGGACTGGTCCTGAATCGACCGTCCGAGACCAACGTCGGCGAGGCCGTACCTCAGCTCGGCGAGCTGCTCGACCCCGGCCAGCGGCTGTTCATCGGCGGACCGGTCCAGCCGTCGGCGGTGATCGTCCTAGCTCAGTTCGAGGACCCGACGGACGCGGCGCTGCTGGCCTTCGACGACGTCGGTGTGCTGGGCACCGGGCCCCCGCCCGAGGCGCAGCCAGCAGGAGTCAGAGCCGGGCGGGCCTTTCTGGGTCATGCCGGCTGGGGCGCGGGACAGCTGGACGGCGAGCTCGAGCGAGGCGACTGGATCCTCGAGCCGGCCCGAGTCGAAGACGCATTCGCGGACCAGGCGCCGGGGCTGTGGGCGGACGTGCTCACGCGCAAGGGCGGGAGCTACGCGCTGGTGGCGCGGATGCCGGCGGACCCGTCGACGAACTGAGCTCGGACCCGATGGCATCTCTACGATCAGCCCCATCGTGCACGACCATTCGCACGATCACGGTCATCTGAATCGAGACGCCGACCGGCGCTCGCTCGGCTGGGCGCTCGCGCTGATCCTCGCGTTCATGGTCGTCGAGGTCGTCGCCGGACTTCTCGCCTCGTCGCTCGCGCTGCTCTCCGACGCCGGCCACATGCTGACCGACGCCGCCGCGCT
>Ga0335075_10018265_pt1 | contig 10396 bp, 10 predicted proteins | sample Lox_Sample_24_FD_206723 | JGI IMG/M metagenome (GOLD analysis project Ga0335075, IMG submission 206723) | Soil microbial communities from Loxahatchee National Wildlife Refuge, Florida, United States - Lox_Sample_2.4 | ecosystem: Environmental > Terrestrial > Soil > Wetlands | place: USA... | reverse complement strand
CGATCTCGTACAGGGCGATGGACGCGGCCACGCCGGCGTTCAGCGATTCGGTGCCTACGGCCATCGGTATCCGGACGAGCAGGTCGCACGCCGCGGCCACGACCCGGGACAGCCCGCGGCCTTCCGACCCCACCACGAGCACCAGCGGCCCGTCCGCGATCGGCATGTCGCGCACCGCGGCCTCGCCCGCCGCGTCAAGCCCGGCCACGAAGAACCCGGCCTGCTGGTACGCCCGCAGCGTCCGGGTCAGGTTCACCGCGCGCGCCACCGGCACCCGCGCCAGCGCCCCCGCCGACGCCTTCCACGCGCCCGCGGTAACACCGGCGCTGCGCCGCTCGGGCACCACCACGCCCGTCGCCCCGAACGCCGCGGCCGATCTCACCACAGCGCCCAGGTTGCGCGGGTCGGTCACCCCGTCGAGAGCCACGACGAGGGGGAGAGACGCGCCGGTACGTTCAGAAAAATCATCAGGATGCGCGTAGTCGTAGGGCCGCACCCGCAGCGCGACGCCCTGGTGCACGGCGCCGCCGGTCAGCCGGTCCAGCTCGGCCAGCCCGGCCTCGAGCACCGCGACGCCGGCGTCCGCCGCGAGCTGCACCGCCTCCGCGACCCGCTCGTCCTGCTGCGCCCGCCCGGTGACGTACAGCGCGACCGCCGGCACCCCGGCACGCAGCGACTCGACGACAGAATTGCGGCCCGCGACCACTTCCGCTTCGTCGCCGCTGCCCCTTACCGCCCGGTTCTCATCCTGTTTTTCGGAACGTACCCGGGTGACTCCCCCGCGCCCCTCCTCCGCCTTCCCGGCCGGACGGCCAGCGGCGGCGCCCGACGCACGGGCCGCGGCGGCCCGCTGGGCGGGATGGCCGGGGCGCATGTGCGCGGGCGGCGTGGGTCCCTTGCCCTGCAGGCGGTCCCTGCGGTTCCCGCCCGTTCCCGGGCGGGGCTTGCCGGACTTGGCGTAGCCACCGCCACCTGGCGCCCGGCCGTCGCTGCCGCCTTTTTTCCGCCCGCTCATTTCGGCAAGCATAGTTGCCGGGCCGCACCGCGGCGTGCGCAGCCGCGACACACCTGCCCCAACACGCGCGATCGTTCCATCTAACGACCAACCCCGCTAGCGTTGGCATCGATTGGCAGGGAGAATCCGCATTTACCCCCCTCTGGAAATGTCTGGACCGGCATCCGATGAATGTCCATTTCCCCGCACCACGCCGTAAGTGGCCCACTCGGCTCGTGAACCTGGCGGTCGTGGTCGTAGTGCTCGCGCTCATGGCGGCGACCTTTGTGTTGTCCTACCCAGGAGTGCACGAGATCGTCTTGCAGGCCGGTGTGTCGGCCCGTCTCGCCCGGATTTACCCGGGGCTGTTCGACGCGCTGTTTGTGATCGCGTGCGCGGCCGCTGTCGTGCTGCGGGACGCCCGCTGGTGGGCGCGGTGCTACGCGTGGCTGGTGATCGTCCTGGTCGTGGCCGTCGTCGGCGCGGCCGACGCCGCGCACGCCATGAACGTCGCGCTGTCGCACCGCGATCTCGAGGGCGTCGTGGCGGCGGCCCCATGGGTGCTCGTCCTGCTCGCCTTCAGCCTGATGCTCACCATGGTCAGGCAGCCCAGGGCCCGGCGGTACGCCATGACGGCGCCGGCCGCGAGCGCGGAGCACGGGGTGCGGGAACTACCGCAGCTGCCCGCGGCCGCGGCGACCCTGGAAGCGCCCGCGCTCCCGCCGGCCACGTCCGCGCTGGAGGCCGGGCCGGGCGAGGAGTCCGTGCGGGTGACCGAGGCCGGGCCGGCCGCCGGAGAGCCGCCGGCCCTGGCGGAAGCCGCCGCACCGGAACAAGCGCCGCCGCCCGCGGACGAGCCGGCCGCGGCGGAAGCGCTCGCGCCCGAGGACGAGTGGCCCACGGAGGAAGGGCTCGCGCCGCAGGACGAGTGGCCGGCGGAGGAAACGCTGGCGCCCGAGGCGGCGCCGGCCGCCGCGGAAGCCGACCTGCCCGGACAAGCGCCGCTGCCCGGGGACGAGCCGATCGCGGCGGAAGCCCCAGAGCCTGAAGCGGCCGCCTTCCCTGAGTACGGCGAAGAGGAACCCGCTCCCGCGCCCGCACCGGACGGGGAACATGAACCCGCCGGGCTGGCCAGCCCGGCGGGCAGCGGGGAGAACGCCGCGACCTATGCCGATAGCGGGCTGCACGGGTCAGCTGGACTCCCCGCGCGTTCGGGGTTCCCGTTCTGGGACAGCGATGAGGAAAACCAGGCCCGCGGGCAGGACCACCCGCCCACGGTCCCGAACCCGGTAATCGACGACGACGACGCGCCCCCCTTCGCCACGGCGCCGTTCGCGACGGTCCCCCGGCTCAACCGCGTCCGCTCCAGCCCCACCCCGCCCGGCGACGACGACGAGGAAGAGTGACCAGCAATCACACCGGGCTGGACCCGTCCTTAACGCCCGCCGCGAAACGGCGCCACAACGCACGTGACCCAGGTCAGATTGCCGCTAATCATCGATCTCACTCCTTGTCCGGCGTATCAGTTCTCGTGAATCACGTGCTGACAGCGCGGAGGCACGGATGAGGTTGATAACGGTCATCAGATCGGCGACTTCGTCGTGCCCCTCAACTATTCGCCCCCCGCTATAGCACTCCGTATAACACACGCTAGGCGAGGACGCGAAGTCGTACACGGAGATCGGCCCATCCGCGCCGGCGTGATTGTCGGCCGCGAACGGCAGCGCCTGAATCACGATTCCCGGCGTGTCGGCCGCGCCGAGCAATCTGTCCAGCTGGCGCCGCATGACGGCGGGCCCGCCGACCACGTGCCTAAGCACGCTTTCGTCCAGGACGTACCACAGCAGCGGCGGTGCCTGGCTGGTGACGATCTCCTGGCGCTCCAGCCGCGCGGCGACAATGCGGTCGATCTCGTCGCTGCTGTCCATCGGACGCCCCGACCTGATCAGGGAACGGGCGTAGTCCTCGGTCTGCAGCAGGCCGGGAACCGCGCCGAGCTCCCAGCCGTGGATGCGCACCGCTTCCCGCTCGAACGGGATGACCGGCGCGAAGAACGCCGGATACGCCTCGCGGGCAACGAGCTCCTGCAGCGTGGCGAAGGTGCCGGGGGTGCCGAGCACTTCGTCGCACCGTGCCGCGAAGTCCGCGGTCGGCGCCTTGTCCATCGTCTCGATCCCGCTCACGAGAGAGGCCGAGTAGCCGAGCTTCGAGCCCATCTCGACCTGCGTCCAGCCCATCTGGAGCCGCCAGGACCGCAGCTGTGAGGCGAAGGCCGCCAGCGAAGTCGTCTTCACGTCGAGGATGCCTGTCTCCACTTGCCTACCCCCCAATACCACCACGGTGAGTTTCGGCGCACCTACGGAGCGTGCAGCGTGTTCCGGCCCCAACCGTAGCCCCCGCGTGGGATGTTTGCCATGAGAACCAGGACTGTGACAGTTCGCGAAGCGAAGGCTCGAAACGTGATCATTTATCTGTGGACAGCGCCGGGCGCCAACACCGCCGCGTTCCATCGAGCCTGTGGGGTCAGCGACGACCAGAACAGGGCGTGCCACGCCGCGGAGGTTCTGCTGAGGACGGGGCAGGCGGTCGTCGCCTATGTCGAGTGCGCCTACACCGCGATAGGGGCCGCGTCCCTCAGCCTCTGCTACGTGCTCACCGGCACAGGCTGGTCGGCGCGGCTCGGGCAGGGAGGTCAGGTCGTCTGGACCCCGTACGCCGCCGGCGGCGCGGCGGCCATGGTCACGAGCCCGGGAGCACTAGGGCAGTAGCCATCGCCGCGATGCCCTCGCCGCGGCCGGTCAGGCCCAGGCCGTCCGTGGTGGTCGCCGAGAGGCTCACCGGCGCGCCGGACAGCGCCTCGCTCAGCACCGCGACGGCCTCCGCCCGGCGCGGCCCGATCTTCGGCCGGTTGCCGATGACGCAGACGGCGACGTTTCCCACGACGAATCCCGCCGCGGCGACCAGGCGCGCGGCCTCCCGCAAGAGTGCGACGCCGGGCGCGCCCGCCCACTCCGGGCGCGTGGTGCCGAAGTGCGCACCGAGATCGCCGAGCCCAGCGGCTGACAGCAGCGCGTCGCAAGCCGCGTGCGCCGCGGCGTCACCATCGGAATGCCCCGCCAGGCCGGTCTCACCAGGCCATTCCAGCCCGGCCAGATACAGCGTCCGGCCCGCCTCGAACGGGTGTACGTCCACTCCAAGCCCAACCCGCGGCATTCTTTCCACCGCAGCAGGCTACCGGGAGAACGAACCGAACCTAAGTGGTCAGCACTTCGTCCAGCAGGGCCTCGGCCTTGTCCTCGTTGGTCTTCTCGGCCAGCGCCAGCTCACTTACCAGGATCTGCCGGGCCTTGGCGAGCATCCGCTTTTCGCCGGCGGACAGCCCGCGCTCCTTGTCCCTGCGCCACAGGTCCCTGACAACTTCGGCGACCTTGTTCACGTCGCCGGAGGCGAGCTTCTCCAGGTTGGCCTTGTACCGCCGAGACCAGTTAGTGGGCTCCTCGGTGTGCGGCGCCCGCAGCACCTCGAACACCCGCTCTAGCCCTTCCTGGCCCACCACGTCGCGCACACCGACAAGTTCCGCGTTATCCGCGGGCACTCGTACGGTCAGGTCACCCTTGTCGACCTTCAAGACGAGATAGGTTTTTTCCTCGCCCTTGATCGTGCGAGTCTCGACGGCTTCGATGCGAGCTGCCCCATGGTGAGGGTAAACGACGGTATCGCCGACCTTAAAAGACATCTGGCAAGTACCCCTTCCGCTGAACCCATCTTACCACGGTCCGGGACTCCGATAAAATGCCCTTGCTGGCGATTATGCAGGTCAATACGCCAATTTCGAGCATACGCAAGTGCACTCGACAGGCCTCTCCGGCCAGCCGGGCACGGTGGTCAGCAACCGTGCTCCGCCGCCTTCGATCCTGGCCGCCAGTACCACGGTCTCGTACGCTGCCGCTGACGATAGGACTCCAGTCTACCTGAGGATCTTGTCCGGCTCTGAAAAACGCGTCCGGGCCAAATCGCCCGCCACCGGTTCGGCAGCCGGTCCGGCGCTGGCCCATACTTGAAGAAACAGGTCCGTATCCTGCGGCCGGAAGAGGTGCCGGTGAGCTTCGCCAGCGAGCCGGGGCGGGACGATGGCAGCCTGCCTCCGGTGAACATCGTGATCCCTGACGACGCCAGGGAGCTGGATCGCGATGTGCTCGCATACCGCCGCGAGCTGCGCGCCAGGCGCCGCCGGCAGCGGTTCATGAGGCTTTTCGGTCCGCTGCGGCGGCACGGACCTGGCGGGCACGCCGCGATTCTGCCGCTGATTGCGACGTGCGTCGCGCTGTCGATGCTCGCGGGCGCGATGCTCTCCGTGATGACCATAAGCCCGGCGTCGGCGCCGACCGTGAGCAGCACGGCGCGGTCCACGGCCACCAGCCCGTCCGGCAGCCCGTCCGCCCAGTCCGGGCATGTGCCGGGCGCGGCGAAACTGCCATCGGGAACCATCAGGGTTGACAGCCAGACGGTGGCGGTGCGGAGCCTGGTGACCTCGGTGCTCGCGCTGATCCCCGCGGGCTGCGACTGCGGGCCGGCGCTGCGCCGCCTCGCCGGCCAGACGGCCACGGCGGGCGTGGACCTGTACTTCGTCGCGTCCGGCGCGCAGATGCCGCAGCTGGCCACCCTGACCGCGCGGTACGGCGGGGGCACCGCGACAGCCGCCTACGACACAGGCAACCTGCTCGGCGCGACCTATCACCCGATCGGCCTCACCGTGCTTCTCGTCTACAGCGACGCGACCGCGCAGGTCATGAGGGATCTGCCCGCTGACTTCCAGCTCGCTTCCGCGCTGGGCGGCCTGTGGCAGCCGGGCACGTGATCGCCGGGCACCGGGAACGCCAGCGCGCCCGAGGCGCGCGGCAAGGCTACTGCTAGCATTTCTACGGCCTGTAGTGGACCGGCAGGCCAGTGGTCGGCACGGGAAGCGTCCCACCGTCCCGTCACCCCTATCGAGGAGGCACCCGCCGTGATCCGCGGTTCCAGGAAGACTGTCGCCAACGGCGTGCTCATCGCCGCCCTGGCCCTGGTGATCCCGGCCGCCGCCGGGTGCGAAGCCGGGCTCAACGCCCCGACGCTTGAGTTCCACCCCGCCTCGACCGGCGCGCACGCCGACATCAACGGACTCCTGCTCAACAACGTCTTCGTGCTCGGCGCTCCCTCCGGCTCGACGGTGCCCACCGGCGCGTCCGCCAGCGTGTTCCTGTCGATCTACAACGGCGGGGCAAGCGACGACACGCTGCTGAGCGTCTCGGCGCCAGGCTCGGCGACCAGCGTGCGGATTGACGGCGGCCCGGTCGGCCTCCCGGTGGATGACGCGGTCAACCTGACCGGCCCGCGGCCCGAGGTCATACTCAGCGGCCTGAAGAGGCCGCTGTCCGGCGGCCAGTCCATCCCGCTCATCCTCGATTTCGAGCACGCGGGCTCGATATCGCTCCTGGTCCCGGTCCAGTCACAGTCGTTCTACTACTCCACGTACTCCGCACCGCCGGCCGTCGTGCCCACCACCGCGTCCCCGACCGCCAAGGCCGCTGGTACGGCTACCCCGACGGCCACACCCACGTCCACGACGGCGAGCCCGACGCCGGGCACATAGAGGGCTTTTCACGGGGCGCCGCCGCGAGCCGCGAACGCCTCAGCCGACCGATTCGAACTTGTAGCCAAGCCCGCGGACGGTGACGATGTGCCGCGGCTTGGCCGGGTCGGTCTCGACCTTGGCGCGCAGCCGCTTGATGTGCACGTCCAGGGTCTTCGTGTCGCCCACGTAGTCGGCGCCCCACACCCGGTCGATCAGCTGCATCCTCGTCAGCACCCGGTCCGCGTTGCGCAGCAGCACCTGGAGCAGTTCGAACTCCTTCAGCGGCAGCTGGACGGGAGCGCCGCGGACGCTGACCACGTGCCGCTCCACGTCCATCCGGACCGGGCCCGCCTCGAGTGTCGCCTCGGCTACTTCTTCGACCTCGCCCCGGCGGCGCAGCACCGCCCGCATCCGGGCGACGAGCTCGCGGGAGGAGAAGGGCTTCGTGACGTAGTCGTCGGCGCCAAGCTCGAGGCCGACCACCTTGTCGATCTCGCTGTCCTTCGCGGTCAGCATGATGACAGGCACGCTGGACCGCTCCCGCAGCGACCGGCACACCTCGCTGCCGGGCAGGCCGGGCAGCATCAGGTCAAGCAGCACCAGGTCGGCCCCGGTGCGGTCGAACGTGTCGAGCGCGTCGGGACCCGTCGCGCAGACGGCCACCTCGAACCCCTCCTTGCGGAGCATGTACGAGATCGCGTCGCTGAACGACTCCTCATCCTCGACCACGAGCACGCGTGTCACTGAAGTCCCTCCTGAGGGGATAGGGCCGAAGTACTAGGCGCGGGCCCGATCGGCGCTCGCGCCGTCATGCTCGCTCCGCAGTGGTAGCCAGAGGGTGAAGGTTGAGCCCGAACCCTCCACGCTTCGCACGTGCACGCGGCCGCCGTGCGCGGCCGTCACGTGCTTCACGATGGCGAGCCCCAGGCCAGTGCCGCCCGTGGCCCGCGAGCGGGCCGGGTCGACGCGGTAAAAGCGCTCGAATATACGTTCAAGATCCCGCTCCGGAATGCCGATTCCCTGGTCCGTCACGCTGATCTCCACACCGCCGTCGCCCGGCTTCTTCACGCACACGACCACCCGGGTGCGCTCCGGACTGTACACCACGGCGTTTTCCAGGAGGTTGCGCAAGGCGACCACCAGCAGGTCTTCCTCGCCGAGCACGCTCAGCCCGCGGACGCCGATGGAGGCGAGGCTGATCCCGCGCGCGTTCGCCTTCATCCGGCACCGGTCGAGCGCCTCGGCGACCACCGCGTCCACGTCAACGGGGCGCGGATCGGGGATGGGCTCCGCCGCCTGGATCCGCGACAGCGTGATCAGGTCCTGCACGAGGAACGTGAGCCTGGCCGCCTCATGGCGCATTCTGCCCGCGAATCTGCGGACCGCCTCGGCGTCGTCGGCGGCGTCTTCGATGGTCTCGGCGAGCAGGGCGAGCGCCCCCACCGGGGTCTTGAGTTCATGGCTCACGTTCGCGACGAAGTCCCTGCGGACCTCTTCCACCCGGCGGCTCTCCGTCCGGTCCTCGGCGAGCAGCAGGACGAGGCCGCCGCCACCGACGGACGCCGACAGCGGGGCCACCCGCACCGCGAAGCTGGTGATCCGGCCGCCGAACCTGGGCACCGGAACCTCGAACTCGCCCTCGCGGATCTCTCCGTCGCGGCGGACCTGCCGGGCGAGCGCCAGCAGCTCGCTCACCATGAGCCGGTCGCCCTTGACGATGCCGAACGCCCTGGCCGCGGCGCTGGCGCGCAGCACGCGGTCCTCGCTGTCCACGACGACCGCGGAGGAGGAAAGTACGGACAGGACCGACGCGATGCCGGGCGGGAGGCGGGCCGGCTGCTGCGCGGCCCGCAGCCGCGCGCTTCGCGGCTGCCGCACCCCGTTGCCGGTTCGCGTTCTCAGCGCCACGCTATGTCCCGGGCCAGCGATGACGCCGACGGCTGCGCCGGCACGCACCGGTGTGACCAGTCCATACTCACATACCTGATGGTATGCGGAGGGGACCGGTAGCCGACAATCGCAAGGTTGGCCGAAATTTCACTCTTTTCCGGATGTTCACCCGCGGTATCCCTGGCAGCCATATCTCCTACACATAAGGGCCACCTCCCCGCCGCACAGGCAAGGCGCTAGCGGCCCTGGTTTCTGACCGCCTCGGCGGCCGCTGCCGCCGCCTCCGGGTCCAGATACCGGCCGCCGGGCGGCACCGGCCGGAACGACTCGTCGAGCTCGTACTGCAGCGGGATCCCTGTGGGTATGTTGAGCTCGGCGATCGCCGCGTCGCCGATCCCGTCCAGGTGCTTGACGAGGGCGCGCAGCGAGTTGCCATGGGCAACCACCAGGACGGTCAGCCCCAGCGCCAGGTCGGGCACGATCGCGTCGTACCAGTACGGCAGCATCCGGGCGACGACGTCCCTGAGGCACTCGGTCCGCGGCATCAACTCGGGCGGCAGCTGCGCATACCTGACGTCGCCCGCCTGGGACAGTGGGTCGTCGTCGGAGATCGGCGGCGGCGGCACGTCGTACGACCGGCGCCACAGCATGAACTGCTCGTCGCCGAACTCCTCGCGGGTCTGCGCCTTGTCCTTGCCCTGCAAGGCGCCGTAATGGCGCTCGTTCAGCCGCCACGAGCGGCGCACGGGCAGCCAGCCCAGCCCGGCCGCGTCGAGCGTCACGTTCGCGGTCTGGATGGCCCGCGTGAGCACCGACGTGTGCACGACATCGGGACGCAGCCCGGCGTCGGTCAGCAGCTGGCCAGCGGCCGCCGCCTCCTGGACGCCCTTGGGGGCGAGCCCGACATCCACCCAGCCGGTGAAGAGGCCTTTCGAATTCCACTCACTCTCACCGTGGCGCAGCAGCACGAGGGTTCCCATGCCGGCCAGCCTAGCTGGCACGGAAAGCCCTGCACAGCGGACCTTGGTCACACGCGAGGGAACACTCTCCGGGCGCCCGGAGTTGGTTACAACTGTGTCTACCGTGCCTGGGCGCGTCCGCCGGATCGCCACTCTCAGCGTCCACACGTCACCGCTTGACCAGCCAGGCACCGGTGACGCCGGCGGCCTCAACGTCTACGTCGTCGAGGTGGCCAAACGGCTCGCGGCCCGCGGCATCGAGGTGGACATCTTCACCCGGGCGGTGTGCCGTGACACGCCGCCGCTGGCGGAGATCGCCCCGGGCGTCCTGGTGCGCAGCGTCGTCGCCGGCCCGTTCGAAGAACTCGACAAGACCGACCTGCCCGCCCAGGTCTGCGAGTTCACTCTCGAGGTGCTGCGTGCCGAGGCGGAGGCCGAGCCGGGCCGGTATGACCTGGTGCACGCGCACTACTGGCTTTCCGGCAAGGTAGGCACGGTCGCGAAGGAACGCTGGGGCGTCCCCCTGGTGCAGTCCATGCACACGCTGGGCAAGGTGAAGAACGCCGCGCTCGCGATCGGCGACGCCGCCGAGCCCGACGACAGGATCAGGGGTGAGCTGGAGGTGGTGGCGGCCGCCGACCGGCTGATCGCCAACACCGCGGAAGAGGCACACCAGCTCACCGAGCTCTACGGGGCGGACCCGGCCAAGGTCAGGACGGTCAGCCCGGGCGCGGATCTGAGCGTCTTCGCCCCCGGCGCGCCGGGGGCGAAGGCCGCGGCGCGGCGCCGGCTGGGCATCGACCCCGACGCGGTCGTGCTGATGTTCGCCGGCCGGGTGCAGCCGCTCAAGGGACCCGACGTCGTGCTCAAGGCGGCGGCCCAGCTTGCCGGGGCCGACCCAGAACTGGCCAAAAAACTGCGGGTCGTGCTGGTCGGCGG
>Ga0335075_10018264_pt1 | contig 10396 bp, 10 predicted proteins | sample Lox_Sample_24_FD_206723 | JGI IMG/M metagenome (GOLD analysis project Ga0335075, IMG submission 206723) | Soil microbial communities from Loxahatchee National Wildlife Refuge, Florida, United States - Lox_Sample_2.4 | ecosystem: Environmental > Terrestrial > Soil > Wetlands | place: USA... | reverse complement strand
GATGCGCTCTCGATCCGGCCCGATGTAAGGGCAAGGATATCGGGCCGGATCGAGAGCGCGAGGAGCCACGATGCCGCTCGCGCGTCGGCCCCTGCTAGCGGCCCAGGCCGCGGACAAAACGACACGATCGCGAACGTGGCCTGGGTGGTGGCGAAAGAGCCTCCGGATAGGTACCGTCAGCCGTTGTGAGCGACAACGAAAACCGGCCGGCGACCCGGGGGGCGGCGCCGGCCGGCCGGTCTGACGACTGCGTTGCGGCTCACCCGGATACGCGCCGTTCGCGTGCCGGCGACCGTCTGGTGAGCGAGGTGGGCTGGTGAATACCCGTTGCTGCTCGCGTACCGCGTGCAAGAAGCCTCCCGTCTACACGCTCACGTACGTGTACAGGGACTCGACCGCGGTGCTGGGTCCGCTTGCGGTCTCGGTCGACCCGCATTCCTGGGACCTGTGCGAGATGCACGCCGGGCGGCTGGTAGTGCCGCGCGGCTGGGACGTGGTCCGGCTGCCGGCCGACCCGGCCCAGGAGCGGGCCGACGACCTCGAGGCGCTGGCGAACGTCGTGCGCGAGGTCGGATCGCGCCAGTCGCCCGCCCGGGCGGCCGCCGCGCAGGCGCGCCCGGCCGGCCAGCCCCGGCCGGCGGTCTCCGAGCCGGTCGGGCAGGGCGTCGAAGTCGGCCGCCGCGGCCACCTGCGGGTGCTGCGTTCGGCCCCGTCGCCCGCCCCGGACGCGTAACTGCGCGTCGTTCGCTGATCCCGATCGTCAACGGTCGTCCCCCGGGGTAAACACCTTCCGGGACCGATAGGTTTGGTCCAGGGAAGAGTCTGTAGGACGGGACCAGTCAGAAGACGGGACGTAACGTGAGCGACCTTGACAAGATCTTCAAGGCTTATGACGTCAGGGGTGTGGTGCCTGACGAGCTTGACGAGAGTGTGGCCGAGCGAGTCGGCGCCGCCTTCGTCCGGCTGACCGGGGCGAAGACGATCGTCACGCTGCACGACATGCGCGCGAGCAGCGGGCCGATGGCTGACGCGATCGGCCGCGGCGCCACGTCCCAGGGGGCGGACGTCATCCGCGGCGGTCTCGGCTCGACCGACATGGTCTACTACGCCTCCGGTTCGCTCGGCGTGCCCGGCGCGATGATCACCGCCAGCCACAACCCGGCCCGGTACAACGGGATCAAGCTGTGCAAGGTCGGGGCCAAGCCGGTCGGCATCGAGACCGGGCTGCTCGAGATCAAGGCGATGGTCGAGAACGGCGTCCCCGCCTACGACGGCGCGCCGGGCACGACGACCGACGAGGACCTGCTCCCGGGCTACGCCGAGTACCTCAAGAAGCTGGTCGACATATCCGGCATCCGTCCGCTCACGGTCGTGGTCGACGCGGGCAACGGGATGGGCGGCTACACCGTGCCGACCGTGTTCGAAGGGCTGCCGATCACGCTGATCCCGCTCTACTTCGAGCTCGACGGCTCATTCCCGAACCACGAGGCGAACCCGATCGACCCGGCCAACCTGCGCGACCTGCAGGCCGCGGTCAAGGAGCACAAGGCCGACATCGGGCTGGCCTTCGACGGCGACGCCGACCGCTGCTTCATCGTCGACGAACGGGGCGAGATCGTCTCCCCGTCGGTGCTGGCCGCGCTCATCGCCACCCGCGAGCTGGCCCGCGAGCCGGGCGCGGCGGTGATCCACAACCTCATCACCTCGCGCGCGGTGCCCGAGCTGGTCATCGAGCACGGGGGCACCCCGGTCAGGACCCGGGTCGGGCACTCGTTCATCAAGGCCAAGATGTCGGAGAACAACGCCATCTTCGGCGGCGAGCACTCGGGCCACTTCTACTTCAGGGACTTCTGGTACGCCGACTCGGGGATGCTGGCCGCGCTGCACGCGCTGGCCGCGCTCGGCCACGACACCCGGCCGCTCTCGGTCATTCTGGGCGAGTTCTCCCGCTACGCCGACAGCGGTGAGATCAACAGTGAGGTCGCCGACCAGGCCGCCGCCACGGCCAAGATCAAGAACATTTACTCCGAACGGTCCGGGGTGACTCTGGACGAGCTCGACGGTCTCACCGTCTCCGGCGACACGTGGTGGTTCAACGTCCGTCCTTCCAACACTGAGCCGCTGCTCCGGCTCAACGTGGAGGCGGCCACCGAGGAGCAGATGGCCGCGATCCGCGACGAGATACTCGGGCTGATCCGCGGATAGCTGACCTGGATCGCGACTCAGAAGGACGTTGCATGGAAATTGAAGACTGGGTGATGGAGTTCATCGTCTGCCCGAAGTGCCGGTCCGACCTGCGGGCGGACGAGGCCGCGAGCGAGCTGGTCTGCACCGGGTGCGGGCTGGCCTACCCGGTTCGCAACAGCATCCCGGTGCTGCTTGTGGACGAGGCCAGGCAGACGTCGCTGCCGCCGGTGGACACCGGTAGCGCGGGGTGAATACGCCGCAGGGCGGCGTGGCCCTGGCCGCGCTCCGCCTCGACGACGCCGAGCTCATCGAATCGGGTGACCCCGGCGGCATGCTCCGCCAGGTCGCCTCGTCCGCGGCGCAGGTCAGGACTGCCCTGCGGGCCTGCGCGGAGACCGACCTGTCCCAGCTCAGCCCGGAGGTCCGGCCCCGCGCGATCGTGGTCGTCGGGTCGGGCGGGGCCGGCGGCGCGGTGTTCGCGGCCGACGCGCTCGCCGCGATCTGCGGGGCCGGGGCCCGAGTCCAGGTGACCGGCGTGTCCGGCTACCAGCTCCCGGGCTGGGTCGGCGCCACCGACCTCGTGGTCTCGGTGTCCCGCTCCGGGCACACGGCGGAGACGCTGGTGCTCGCGGGCGAGGCCGCTCGGCGCGGCTGCGGGCTCATCGGGGTGGGCGCATCGGGCTCGCCGCTGCAAGATCTCACCGCCCGCGCCCGCGGCACGTTCATCCCGGCGACCACGGTCGGGCCGGCTCGCGCGATGGCGTGGGCGCTGACCATACCGCTGGTGGTGGCCGCGGCCAGGCTCGGCGTGATCCGCATCGAAGAGGCGGACTACGAGGCGGCGGCGGCGCTGATGGAGGACGTGTCGCATCAGTGCCGTCCGTCCAGCGAGTCGTTCGTGAACCCAGCCAAATCGCTCGCGCTCGACCTGATCGGGCGGCTGCCGATGATCTGGGGCGGGTCCGACCTGGCGGCCGCGGCCGCCCGCCGGTTCGCCTCCCAGCTCGCCGCCAACGCCAAGTACCCGGCCATCTCCGGCGTGCTCCCGGCCGCCGGGCACGACCAGGTGGCCACGTTCGACGGCCCCTACGCGCCGCCGCCCGAACCGGTCTTCCCGGCCGCCGAGGACTTCGGCTCGCTCGGCGGGCTCTCCGAAGACGGCGGATTCGACGACGGCCACTTCGACTCGTTCACCGACTCGGACGAGGACGAGCTCGGCCTCGACGGGACGCCGGTCGACGAGGCCCAGCTGCGGCTGGTGCTGCTGGCCGATGCGGCGGGCGAGCACCCGGTCGTGGAGCGGACCAGGATGGCGGCCGCCTCGGTGGCGCAGGCGCGCGGAATCGACGTGTCCGAGATCGCGATGGAGGGCGGCGGGCCGCTGCGGCGGCTGGCCGGGATGGTCCAGCTGACCGACTACGCCTCGGTCTACCTCGGCATCGCCTGCGGGATCGACCCGCTCGCGATCGCGGCGATCAAGGATCTGCGAGACCTGACCGGGCGCGAGTGAAGTCAGTCATCGCCGCGCTCGCGGCCAACCTGGCCATCGCGGTCGCGAAGTTCGCCGCCTTCCTGATCACCGGGTCGGCGTCGATGCTGGCCGAGGCGGTCCACTCGGTGGCCGACACCGGCAACGAGATCCTGCTGCTGATCGGCGGGGGCAAGTCGCGGCGGGCCAGGACGGCCGAGCACCCGTTCGGGTTCGGCCGCGAGCGCTACTTCTACGCCTTCGTGGTGGCGGTGATGCTGTTCACCGTGGGCGCGGCGTTCTCGCTCTACGACGGAATCCACAAGATCATCTCGCCCGGTCAGCTCGAATCCCCGGTCGTCGCCTACGTGGTGCTTGGCGTGTCGGCGGTGCTCGAGTCGTTCTCGCTGCGGACCGCGATCGGCGAGGCCAACGAGCACCGCGGCGAGCGCGGCTGGCGCGCGTTCGTGCACCTGACCAAGATCCCCGAGCTCCCGGTCGTGCTCCTGGAGGACTCGGCCGCCCTGATCGGGCTCTCGTTCGCGTTCCTGGGCGTGCTGCTGTCGCAGCTGACCGGGCACGACCAGTGGGACGGGGTCGGGTCGGTCGGGGTGGGGCTGCTGCTCGCGTGCGCCGCCTTCATCGTCGGCTACGAGACCAAGAGCCTGCTGATCGGCGAGTCGGCCTCGGAGGAGGTGACCGCGCGGATCGTGCACGCGGTCGAGAGCGGCCCCGAGCAGTACCGCCTCATCCACCTCCGGACGTCGCACATCGGACCGGACACGCTGCTGGTGGCGGGCAAGATCGGGGTCTCGGCCGAGCTGACGGCGGTGACGCTGGCGGCCGGGATCAACGCGACCGAGGAGCGGATCCGGACGGCGGTGCCGATCGCGGAGACGATCTACCTCGAGCCCGATATCTACCACCCGGAGCAGGAAGACCTGACCGACCCGTCGATCGCGGTGGTGCAGCGGACCAGCCGCCGCCCGCGACTGCCCCGCCGGCGCCAGAACCAGCAGACCCAGCCGGGCGGGCCAGGCCAGCCGGGCTAGCCGCGGCCGAGAGCGCGAAGGGCTCGTTCCTTCTCGAAATCGAGCGCGCGGCCCGCGCCCGGGCCGGCCGGCACGTGACCGGTGCGACGGCCCAGGTCGGCCACGGCCGCGCGGACGGCCGGGTCGGTCAGCACCCGGAGCCCGAACGCGAGCGCGGCCGGGGTGATGTCGTACTGTTGCTCGATGCGCAGGGCGGTGACGATCGCGGCCATGTCCTCATCGGTGAACTGCCGGTGCGCCTGGCCCCGGCCGGCGGGCCGGTCCCGGAGCGGCGGCAGCAGCCCGAGATCCTCCCGGTAGCGGAGCATCCGCGGGGACAACCCGAGCCGCGCGGCGGCCTCCGTGATGCGCATGATGACTAATCTAACATTTATTTGTCAAAATACGTAGCCCCAGCGTGCGGTCCGGCCCCGGGATCGCGTAGCGTCGTCTCTGTCGCCGCACGCCGGCCGCCCACACGTCAATGGAGGAGTCACGCGCATGAGCGCCGAACCGTACAAGGTCGCCGACATTCACCTGGCTGATTTTGGCCGCAAGGAAATTCAGCTCGCCGAGCACGAGATGCCCGGCCTGATGGCCACCCGCGCGGAGTACGCCGCATCCCAGCCGCTGCGCGGCGCCCGGATCACCGGCTCGCTGCACATGACCATCCAGACCGCGGTGCTGATCGAGACCCTGGTCGCACTGGGCGCGCAGGTCCGCTGGGCTAGCTGCAACATCTTCTCCACCCAGGACCACGCCGCCGCCGCGATCGCGGTCGGCCCCGACGGTACCCCGGACGACCCCAAGGGCGTTCCGGTCTTCGCCTGGAAGGGCGAGACCCTCGAGGAGTACTGGTGGTGCACGGTCCAGGCGCTGACCTGGCCGAACGGCGAGGCCCCGAACATGATCCTCGACGACGGCGGCGACGCCACCCTCTTCGTCCACAAGGGCGCGGAGTACGAGGCGGCGGGCGCGGTCCCCAGCCCGGCCGAGGGCGACGCCGAGGAGTGGGTGGTCATCCTCGACAAGCTCCGCGACTCGCTGGCCGACCACCCCGGCAAGTGGACCAAGGCCGTCGAGACGATCAAGGGCGTCACCGAGGAGACCACCACCGGCGTCCACCGTCTCTACGAGATGTTCAAGGCCGGCGAGCTCAAGTTCCCGGCGATCAACGTCAACGACTCGGTCACCAAGTCGAAGTTCGACAACAAGTACGGCTGCCGGCACAGCCTGATCGACGGCATCAACCGCGGCACCGACGTGCTCATCGGCGGCAAGGTCGCGCTGGTCCTCGGCTACGGCGACGTGGGCAAGGGCTGCGCCGAGTCGCTGCGCGGCCAGGGCGCCCGGGTGATCGTGACCGAGATCGACCCGATCTGCGCGCTGCAGGCGGCGATGGACGGCTACCAGGTCGCCCGGCTCGACGACGTCGTCGGCGAGGTCGACATCTTCGTCACCACGACCGGCAACAAGGACATCATCAAGGCCGCTGACATGGCCAAGATGAAGCACCAGGCGATCGTCGGCAACATCGGCCACTTCGACAACGAGATCGACATGGCCGGCCTGGCCGCGATCCCCGGCATCAAGCGGGTCAACGTCAAGCCGCAGGTCGACGAGTGGCGCTTCCCCGACGGGCACACGATCATCGTGCTGTCCGAGGGCCGCCTGCTCAACCTGGGCAACGCGACCGGGCACCCGTCGTTCGTGATGTCGAACTCCTTCACCAACCAGGTGATGGCGCAGATCGAGATCTTCACCAAGCCCGAGGAGTACCCGGTCGGCGTCTACGTGCTGCCCAAGCACCTCGACGAGAAGGTCGCCCGGCTGCACCTGGACGCGCTCGGCGTCAAGCTGACCGTCCTGACCAAGGAGCAGGCCGACTACATCGGCGTCCCCGTGGAAGGCCCCTACAAGCCTGACCACTACCGGTATTAATTCCGGGGCCGATGGCAAAGAGCGCCATCTTATCGGCCCCGGAATTAATACCGGGGCATCTTCCGGGGGGACGACCCCCCGTACCCCCGAGGCGGTCCGGTGGCAAAAAGCGCCATCGGACCGCGGGGAGAAGGTGGCTTCCAGCGATGAGTACCGAGGCGTCGCGGCGGCATCGGTCCGTCCCCGGGCTCGCTGAGCTCGGGGACGGGCGGATCAGGTACGCGGAACGGTCGATGCCGCTGCTGTCGGCGCTGGCCGCCCGGTTCAGCGCCGAGCGGCCGTTCGACGGACTCGTGATCGCCGCCTGCCTGCACGTCACGGCGGAGACTGCGGTGCTCGTCCGGGCGCTGCGGGCGGGCGGGGCGGTGGTGCGGCTGGCGGCGTCCAACCCGCTCTCCACCCAGGACGACATCGCCGCCGCGCTCGCGGCCGGCGACGGGGTCGAGGTCTTCGCCCGGGCCGGGGTCGACCGGGACACCTACTACGAGCACATCGCGCTCGCGCTCGGGGCTGACCCGGCGGGCGCCGTCGGGAACTCCGACGGCCCCGACCTGGTCCTCGACGACGGCGGTGACCTCGTGTCGACCCTGCACACGCGGGCGAAGCCGGCCGTGCTCGACCGGGTCCGCGGTGGCTGCGAGGGGACCACGACCGGGGTGCTGCGGCTGCGCCGGATGGCGGCCGACGGCACGCTCGCGTTCCCGGTCGTCGCGGCCAGCGATACCCCGGTGACCCGGCTGGTGGACAACCGGCACGGCACCGCCCAGTCCGTCATCGACGGGCTGCTGCGCGCCAGCGGGGTCCTGCTGGCGGGCAAGACCGTGGTGGTGGCGGGGTTCGGTGCCTGCGGGGTCGGCATCGCCGAGTCCGCCCGCGCCCTCGGCGCGCGGGTCGTGATCACCGAGGTCGACCCGGTCCGGGCGCTCGACGCGGTCCTGCGCGGGTTCCTGGTGCTGCCGCTGGCCGACGCCGCCCCGATCGGCGAGGTGTTCATCACCGCGACCGGCTCGGCCGACGTGATCACCGGCCAGCACCTGGCGGTGATGCCGGACGGCGCCATCCTCGCCAACGCCGGCCACTTCGACGTCGAGATCGACGTCCGGGCGCTGGCGGCGCTCGCGGTCGCCGTCCAGACCGACGTGCGACCGCACGCCGACGCCTACGAGCTCGCCGACGGCCGCCGCCTGCTGCTGCTGGCCGAGGGCCGGGTGGTCAACCTGGTCGCCGCCAACGGCCATCCGCCCGAGGTGATGGACCTCGCGTTCGGCATCGAGGCGCTGGTCCTGGCGCGGCTCGCAGGGCAGGACGAGCGGCTCGCGCCCGCGGTCCACCCGGTGCCGTCAGACATTGACGCCGAGGCGGCCCAGATGGTGCTGGCCGCCCTCGGCACCAGGACCGACTCGCTGACCCCAGCCCAGCGCGCCTACCTGGCGAGCTGGCGGCTCGGCTCCTAACGCCGCCTGACCCTCGGCGCCGGCCGGGCGGCTACCCCGGCGGAAGCGGCCGGCCAGGCCCGCCAGCCACGCGAACTGCCGGTCGTCGGGGTCCCGCGGCGTCAGCGCCAGCCAGCCGAGCAGCGCCAGCGGGTACGCGTAGTAACCGAACCTGGTCGTCGGGTCGAGCGTGAACAGGGCCGCGTAGCCGACCGCGAGCCGGAACGCCACGTCGCGGACGTCGGTCGGCGGGCGCAGCAGCAGCCACGCCACGAACGCAAGCACCGCGATGACCATCAGCGCCACCGCCACCGCGTGGCCGGCCGAGCCGAGCTCAGCGATCAGGTGGCCCGGGAGCGGGCTCTGGGCCGGCGTCTTGTACTTGGTCTGGCCGAGCGGGTAGTCGATCAGGTTCTGCTTGACCGCGCTGACCGCCGTCGGCGACGCCAGCGCCGCGGGTGCGCCCGCCGCCGCCAGCGCCACGGTCAGCCCGATCGCGGAGGCGGCGAACCGGGCGGCCGCGCGCGGTGCGTAGCGGACCCAGGCCATGACCCCGAGCACCGGGATCACCGCCCACGCGGTGGTCTTCATCGAGCACGCGAGCGCGAGGACCAGGCCGGCCAGCACCAGGCGCTCCCGATAGGCCAGGGCCAGCGTCAGGCAGGTCAGCGCGATCACCGGCGGGTCGGTGACCCCGACCGAGAGCGGGAACGCGATCACCGGGGAGACCACGGCGACCGTGGTCAGCCAGGCCAGCCGGTTGCGGCACTGGCGGCAGTCGCGGATCCGGTGCGGCGAGACCACGGTGAACGCGGCCGCCAGGGCGGCGATCGTGACCAGCGTGGTCCAGATCCTCGGATCGCCGATGACGCCGTTCAGGCCCGCCGCCCGCGGCAGGCCGAAGATCTGCATGAACGGCAGATACGGGTTGTAGGACTCCCAGCCGGTGAGCAGGCTCGGCGGCAGGTACGGGGTGCCGTGCTTGAGCAGGTAGTTGGCCGACGTGCTGATCACCACGACCTCGCCGGTCGGGGCCGCGTTGGTGATCAGCCAGAACAGCGGCGCGATGAGCGCACCGCCGGCCGCCGCCGCCAGCGGGATCACCCAGCTCCTGGTGACGAGCAGCGCGATCGTGGTGACGGCGTAGCCGCCGCAGGCCCAGGCGGCCCAGGTGCCGTCGGCGTGGCGGGTGAGGATCGTCAGCCCCGCGTAGACCGTGAACGCACCGAACCACCAGGTCATCGCCCGCCGGCTGGGCAGGGCAAAGTGCCCGGCGGACGCGTCAGGCGTCGCTGGACCCGGCTCGTCGCCGTGCGCATCGTGCGTCTGGAGCAAGGACTCGCTTCCCACGGTTACTCAGGGTACGTTCACCCGGGCATCAGCCGCGTCAGCCTGGCGGCGTACGTCGGCTAGGGGAGCTTCCAGTCGACCGGGGCCGCGCCAAGGGATTCGAGCAGCCGGTTGGCCCGGCTGAACGGGCGGGTGCCGAAGAACCCGTTATGGGCCGACATCGGGCTCGGATGGGCGGACTCGATGATCGGGGTGCGGCCGAGCATCGGGGCCAGGTTCCTCGCGTCGCGCCCCCACAAGATCGCGACAAGCGGCCGGTCACGGGCGGCGAGGGCGCGGATCGCCTGCTCGGTGACCTCCTCCCAGCCCTTGCCGCGGTGGCTGCCGGGCTTGCCCGGCTCGACCGTCAGCACCCGGTTGAGCAGCAGCACGCCGCGCTCGGTCCACGGAGTCAGATCACCGGTGGCGGGCGCCGGGTACCCGAGGTCCTGCGAGTACTCGCGGAAGATGTTCTGCAGCGAGCCTGGCAGCCGCCTGACGCTCGGGTCGACCGAGAAGCTGAGGCCGACCGGGTGGCCGGGCGTGGGGTACGGGTCCTGGCCCATGATCAGCACCCGCACGTCGTCGAACGGCTGCTTGAAGGCTCGAAGCACGTTCTCGCCAGCCGGCAGGTACCGCCGCCCGGCCGCGACCTCGGCCCGCAGGAACGCGCCCATCCGGGTGATCTGACCGGCGACCGGCTCGAGCGCGTCCGCCCAGCCCGCCTCGACGACCTTGTTCAACGGCTCAGGCATGCACAGCACTCTAGTGCGCCCGAGGCGCCCGCCGGAGTTGTTGGCGGACGCCTCGTCATGCGGTGCGCCCCAGCGCCCGTGGTTGCGGCAACCAGCCGACTATTACCGGCTCGTTGCCGCAACCATCCGGCCCGGGGGGAGCTGGTGGCTACCAGCCCTGGCCGCGGCCCTGGCCGCCCTGCTGGCTCTGGCTCTGGCCCTGGCCGCTCTGGCCCTGCCCCTGGCTCATGTTCTGGCCCTGCCCCTGGCCGC
>Ga0335075_10018262_pt1 | contig 10397 bp, 6 predicted proteins | sample Lox_Sample_24_FD_206723 | JGI IMG/M metagenome (GOLD analysis project Ga0335075, IMG submission 206723) | Soil microbial communities from Loxahatchee National Wildlife Refuge, Florida, United States - Lox_Sample_2.4 | ecosystem: Environmental > Terrestrial > Soil > Wetlands | place: USA: Florida... | reverse complement strand
AGCCCAAAGCGGCGCGGCGGCCAGAATCAGCAGGGCAAATTTCAACGACTCGTCTCCTTGGGCTTGTACTCTACCACAGGAACAATGGCGCTATAATTTCCGCATTCAGGCAAAATGTCCATGCACAAATCTCAATTAAGATGCGGCCGGTGCTGCGCCGCTGCGCTAGCGATAGTGTTTTTGAATGGCTTCGCATTCGCGGAGACCGCTCACGAAGCCGCGCTCAAGAACCTGAAGTTTCGTTCTATCGGACCCGCCATCATGGGCGGCCGCGTCGACGACTTCGCCGTCGTCGAATCCGATCCCAGCATCATTTATGTCGCCAGTGCGGCCGGCGGCATTTTCAAGACCGTCAACGGAGGCATCACCTGGACCCCGATTTTCGACGACCAGCCGAACTCCACCATCGGCGACCTGGCGCTCGCCCCGTCGGATCCGTCGATCCTGTGGGCCGGCATGGGCGAACCCAACAACCGGCAAAGTTCATCTTGGGGCAACGGCATTTATAAATCCATGGACGCGGGCCACACCTGGCAGCACATGGGCCTCGACAACACGCACCACATCGGACGCGTGGTGATTCATCCCACCGACCCGAACATCGTCTACGTGGCTGCGCTGGGACATCTTTGGGGACCGAACCACGATCGCGGAGTTTACAAGACCACCGATGGCGGCGTGACGTGGACGCAGTCGCTCTACATCGACGACGACACCGGAGTGTCCGACATTGCAATGGATCCGCAGAGCCCGAATATTGTCTATGCGGCAGCCTACCAGCGACGGCGCACCGTTTTCGGCTATGACGGCGGCGGCTCCAAGAGCGGGTTGTATCGAACCATCGATGGCGGCGCGCATTGGACCAAGCTCACTAAGGGCCTGCCCACAACCGGCGATGTCGGCCGTTGCGCGGTGGATGTGTACCGCAAGAATCCGAACATCGTTTACGCGCTGGTTGAGAATCTGAAAGACGGCGGCATATTTCGATCGGAAGATAAGGGTCTGACGTGGACGCGCATGAGCGAGACCGATCCGAGGCCGTCTTATTACAGCCAGCTTCGAATCGATCCGAACAACGACCAGAAGATTTGGGTCTTGGGCGCTCCGCTTTACTACACCGAAGACGGCGGACGTACATTCCGGCAAGACCGTTGGGACAAGATTCACAGCGATTTTCACGCGTTTTGGATCGATCCGGCGAATTCCGAGCACATGATCGCGGGCTCCGATGGAGGCATCACGAAGACTGTGGATGGCGGGCGAAATTGGATCTACGTGAATAACGTTCCACTCGCGCAGTTTTACGAGATCGCCTACGACATAGACAAGCCGTATCATTTGTGCGGCGGCTTGCAGGACAACTTCTCCTGGTGCGGTCCCAGCGGGACTTTGACGACGCGCGGCATCACGAATGACGACTGGATCACGGTGTCCGGCGGCGATGGATTTTATGCCCGTATCGACCCAACCGATCCGAATATCGTTTACGCCGAATCGCAGGATGGAAACATTTCACGGCGCGATTTGCGTACGGGCGAATCGCGATCCATCCGGCCGCTCGAAGACAATGACAAAGCGCCGCGGTATCGCTTCCAGTGGAACTCGCCCATGGCGATCTCGCACTTCGATCACAACACCATCTACTACGGCGGAAATTATTTATTCAAATCGACGAATCGCGGCGACGCCTGGGAGCGGCTCGGGCCCGATCTGACCACCGGCGTGGAGCGGGACAAGCTGCCCATACTTGGCAAAGTGCCGGACAAGGACACGCTGTCGCGCGACGACGGCGTGCAGCAGTTCCCGTGCATTACGACAATCGCAGAATCGCCGAAAGACGGGAAAGTGCTCTGGGTCGGTACCGACGACGGCAACGTGCAGGTGACGCGCGATGGCGGCAAGACCTGGATGAACGTGGTGGGCAAGGTTCCCGGAGTGGCGAAGGGCGCGTATGTGAGCCGCGTGGAAGCTTCGCATTTCGAGCCCGGCGCCGCTTACGTGGCCTTCGATAATCATCGCAGTGACGATTTCTCGGTGTACATCTATTACACGCGCGATTACGGCGGCTCGTGGCAGCGCATCACGACGGGCATTCCGCAGGAAGCGGGAACGGTACACGTGGTGAGGGAGGATCCCGTGAATCCGAATCTTCTTTTCGCGGGAACGGAGTTTGGAATGTTCGTGTCGTTCAACCGCGGCTCGCTGTGGCAGAGGATGGCGAACGGGCTTCCGACAGTTCCGGTGGACGACATTCAGATTCATCCGCGCGAGCATGACCTGATTCTTGCGACGCATGGGCGCGCGCTGTTTATCATGGACGATATTTCACCGCTCGAAGAGATGAGCGACAACACGCTTACGACCGAGTTGCATCTTTTCGGGATGCGTCCCGCGACCGAGTGGCGTCTGTTCAACAACAAGGGATTTGAGGGCGCGGCGAACTTCATCGCGCCGAATCCGCCGTATGGCGTGGTGATCGACTTTTTCCTGGGGAGCAAGCCGGAGGGTCGGAGTCCGGTTCGGATTACGGTGACGGATAAAGCCGGCAACCGCATTCGGCAGATGCACGTGACCGCGGACGCGGGCATCAATCGCGCGGTATGGGACCTGCGCTTCGATTCGCCCGTGACGGGAGCTGGCGGCGGCGGGTTCGGCGGTGGTGGCGGTGGCGGAGGTCGAGGAGGGGCTGCTGCGGCCGCTGCGGCATCGGGTGCAACCGTGACGGAGACGCAAGAGGGCGGCGCGGGCAGAGGCGGAGCCGGCGCTGGCGGGGGCGGTGGCGGCGAAGGATTCGGTTTCGGCGGCGGACGCGGGCCGATGGTGGATCCGGGCGAGTACACCATCGAAGTAGCGGCGCTCGGCAAAACCGAGTCGAAGCCGGCCATGGTGGAAGAAGATCCTCGCATCAACATGACGGCCGAGGCTCGGACCGAGCGGCGCACGGCAATCGCGAAGGTTTACGCGATGGTGAAGGAAGCCGATGAAGGACGCAGGAAAATCGTTGCGCTGCGGACATCGTTGACGGCCTTGACGGATTCGTGGAAGAAGCCGGACGCGCCGTCGATACCCGAAAATGTCAAAAAAGCCGCGGACGATTTGTTGACGAAGGTAAAGGATGTCGCTCCGACATTCGAGGTGGAACGGCAAGGGCAGCTCGGGGCGGCCGGACCTCCACTCAAGTACACGCCACCGCCGGTGAACCAGAAGTTGACGCGGCTGATGTTCTCGATGGACTCATACAGCGCCGCGCCGACCGCGCGTCAGATGGAGGACATGCAGCAGGATTCGGCGGAGCTTCAGGATGGGCTCGCGGCGGTGAAGAAGCTGACCGGCGAGGATCTCGCTCGGCTGAATAAGATGATGGCGGATGCGGGCGTTCCGTACGTGAGCGCGGATGTTCCGGCGGCTGGTGAGCGAGGGCGGAGGGGCAGCCGCTAAGCGAAGGGCCAACAGCGCTCAGCCTTCAGCGATCAGCTTCCGATTAGTTTGGCTGAAAGCTGACCGCTGAGCGCTGACTGCTTTTAAGGATCGCGTTCGTCAAGGAGGGCGGCGATCAGATCGCACAATTCCGGAACGAACCGATGCGGAACATCGGGGCGGCACAGAGCCTCCGCCGCGGTGAAGACATTAATCACGCGCGCGAGTTGAGGCCAGTCCGGAGGCAGCGCGCCTCCCGCATCGATGAATCCGCGCGAAAAATGCGGCTCCCGGCAAGGACGCGCGCGTTTTTCGTAACAGATGAATCGCGCCGCGTCCCATAACGGCGATCCGGTGAATGCCATCTCCCAGTCGAGAATTGCGGAGACCACCCAGCGGTCGCCAGTTCGCTTTAAAACGGTGTTGCGAGCGTTGAAATCGCCGTGAACGAGTGTCCGCTCCTGCATCAGAGCATCAATTCGCGGCGACCAGCGCGAAATCACGTCGCGCAAGCGGTCTCCGTGCCATGAGCCGATGCGTTGCTCCAGAAGCGCGGAGTTCCAATCTTCGCCGGTTAGCGCGGGTCGGTTCGCCAGCCCAGTTACTTGTACGTTCCGCACAAGCGCGAGAGCGGCGCCAATAGCATGGCTGCAGCCGCGATCTCCTGCGTGGTTCCCATCGACTTGAGTTCGTGGAATGTGATTCCTTCTGCAAATCGATAGATGGCGTGAGCTGTGCCGGCATCAACCACTTCCGGCACCGGGACGCGGCCGAACGCCGCGCGCATGATCGCGATTTCTTTTTCGCACGCGCCCGGATCGCGCGTATAGATTCGCAGTACGACGGGATCTCGCGCGCCGTCGAACAGGATCCGGTAGTTCAGGTTGCTGGCGCCGCCACGAAGAAGCTCGCACGAGGCAATCGCGCCGCTTGCAAACGGCACTATCGCCCGAAATGCTCTTCCAGCTTGCCCAATTCGCGCTCGGCGTTGTTCAGGGCCGTCCGCGCTTGCGCCGCATTGCCGCGCCGAATGGCCTCACTCGCAGTTTCCATATAAAACTGCATGCGCCGTTGACTGGCAATCAGAGTGCCGTTTACGCCGCCGTTGTTCGCCTGTTGCAGACGGGCCAAATCCGCGTTGATCGCCTCAATCCGAGGCGTCATCAGGTTTCGCTGGTGCTCCAATTCGTCAAGCTCGGAGTTGCCGGGATTGGGGGCTGGTGCGGCGCCGCCGGGCTGCGGCATTCCGCCTCCGGATGGATGCGGCGACGGAGGCTGTACCGGAGCCGGCGCTGGTTGCGGATCGGGCTGAACCGGCTGCGGGTGCACAACGGGCGCGGGCTGTGGCCGCGGTTGTACCGGAGCCGGTTGTGGCTGAGGCTGCGGTTGTGGAGTAATCGGCGACGGCTTTACGACCGGCTGCGGTTGAGGCTGCGGGTCCGGAGTCGGCGCCGGTGAGGGTTGCGGCGAAGGCGGCGGCACAACCACCGGAGTAGGTCCAGGCGTGGGCTGCGGCGCCGGAGTTGGCGACGGATTCTGTCCGGTGCCCGTCGTCGGACTCCCGTTTCCGCCAGCCTGCGTCTTTAACATTTTGGGGACGTAAAATGCCGCGCCGACCAGAATCCCTATGGTCACAAGCGAACCGAGCACCATGTACAACCCGCGATGGCCTCCGGACTGCGCTTGTGGAGGCGGCGCATTCATCATTCCCTGTTGATACGGCGCCTGCTGCAACGGCGGCTGGTACATCGGCTGAGGCTGATAGGGCGCCGGCGCCGGTGGGTTGAACGACTGCATTTGCGGCTGCGAACCCATCTGTTGCGGCGGAGGCGGAGGCAGCGGCATCGACTGCAACTGCGGTTGCGACGGGCGCATTCCCGGCATCGCTGTCTCTATCACCGTAGCGGCGCGCCCGGATGGAGGCGTCGCGGGTGACGGCGGTGGAGGGGTGCGTGATCCCGTCGGCGACGGTTTGCCGTAAAGTTGAGTCCCGCCCGGGCTCAACGCCGCTCCCACGCCCAGATCGGCTTCGATCGACTTCAAGGCGCCTCGAAAGGCATCGGCTGTCTGAAAACGTTGCGCGGGGTCCTTTGAAATCGCGATCAGGATGACGTCGTTCAAGCCCGCCGGCAAACTCGGGTCGAGATGAATCGGCGGTTGCGGCGCCTGCTGCAAATGCGCCGCCATGATGGAATAATCGCTCTCGCCTTCGAAGGGCCGGCGGCCCGTCACCATTTCATAAAACGAAATGCCGAGCGAGTACAGGTCCGACCGCGGATCCAAATTGGCATCGCCGCGGATTTGTTCGGGCGACATATAGAACAGCGATCCCACCGTCTTTCCGGCCTGGGTCAGGTGATGGTCGACCGTGATCTTCGCAATGCCGAAATCCATGAGCTTCACGACGCCGTTCGGCGTTAGCATCATGTTTGCCGGCTTTATATCGCGGTGAACGATGCCGCGGGCGTGGGCATACGCCAACGCCGACAACACCTGCGACATATAGTTGACGCAATCCTTGATGGGGATGCGTCCGTCGCGCATGATCCCTTCGAGAGTGGAGCCCTCGATGTACTCCATGATCATGACGAGCTGGTTTCCCATGCGCTGCGCCGTGCGCAACGCGGCGATATTGGGATGGTCCAGGCTGGCCTGAACCTTAATCTCTCTCAGGAACCGTTCCGCCAGTTCCTGATCGGCATCGAGGTTCGGCAAGAGGATTTTCATTGCCTCGATCCGGTCGGAGATCGTGTTGCGGACCTTGTAAACCTTGCCCATGCCGCCGGCGCCTAATATGCCGACGATCTGATAATCTCCGAGGATTGAGCCAATGTCATAGTTCACGGTGAAGCTCCTAATTCTTAACGGTGTCGCCGACCTTCGCCGGCCCGGATCCCGTGAAATTGCCGACCGCGGACTGCTCGTCCACTTCCGTAATCACGACCTCGCCGATTTTGTCTTCAATCTGGCGAAGCACCTTTCCGGTGGAAGGATCGCGAATGGCGCGAACCGCGCGGGTCACCTGCAGACGGTCGCCGACCTTCAATCCAGCCCTCGAGCCGATATTCAAAACCAGAGAATTTCCGGACGCGTCCGCCACTAAGCCGTCGATCTTAATCGCCCGTGCCGGCATACGCGGGGCATCGCCTTCGAGTGCCTGAGCGAGCTGGGTGACCGCGTTGTTTGTCGCTTCGCCAATGATGGTCGAACCGAAGTTCGAGCTCGACATGTCGACCGCGCCTCCGCCGGCGCCTCCATTGCTGCCGCCGTTGCCAACCAGCGAGGTGCCGCTTCGCTCGGACTTGCCGAAACCTTGTTCGGAGGCGAGAATCTCGCCGGTTTCGACGTTGATGATTCGCGCCGTGATGCCGACCACCGCCTTAGCTTCCTTGTGGCCGACGCCGCCGATACCGTATTTCCGCCCGAAACCGCTCAAGCCGCCGCCATTTACGTTGGTGTTCTTGTCGTCGCGGCCGAACTGGGTGATGCTGCCGATGACAATGGCGTCCACGCCCAGCACGCGGCCCAATTTCGCGGCCGTATTGGCGTCCGCCCGATCGCTATTTGAAAAGTTCTGCTCTTCCAGAATCTTGGTCAGGGCCTTGCGCTCGATCACGCTGTAGGCGCCGCCCTTGACAAAGCGGTCCACCAGCATGTCGGTAATGCCTCTTCCGATATCCTGGTTCGTTCCGAAAACCGCGGCCACCTGAGTTTGCACCGTGGAAAAGTCAAAATCCAGTACCGCGATGCGCTTTTTCGGCGGTTGCGCCGCGAGCGCGCCGAGCAACACTAAAGACAATCCAATCGAGACACTGACTCTATGCATGATTACTCCCCGTTGGGAAAAACCCATTCAAACACTATATAACGCGCCGATGCCGGCAAGAGCGGATCAATTGCTCTTAGCCGGCGCGCGGGCGAATTGTGGACTAGGCCTTCGGCCTGAAACTGCAGGCGGAAACACCTGCTTCACCTGGTTTGTGAATGCGAACCACCTTACCGTTTCATGGCATCCCATAAGGGAGGAGCCCTGCCTCCTTATACTGAAAACAGGGAGCCGGGCCCTTGAATAGAGAGAAACGTGTCCGCTAACCCGTTCCAGATCATACAGAAGCCGACGCCGAAGCCACCGGTTGCCGGCGAGATCGATCCAGTATGTCACATGACGGTCGATCCGGCCAACCCCGCCGCAACCAGCCAGTACGAAGGTAAGACGTACTATTTCTGCTCGAAAGGATGCGCGGCCCGGTTCGAAGCCTCGCCCGAGCGCTATCTGCGTCCGCAGGTGACTCCCGTCGCTCCGCCACCCAAAAACATCGAGTACACCTGTCCCATGCATCCCGAAATTCGACAGATCGGGCCGGGTACGTGCCCGAAATGCGGGATGGCGCTCGAGCCGGCCGAGTTCTCGTTCGATGTAGAAGAGGCCCCCGATCCCGAATACGGCGACATGAAACGCCGCTTCGCGATCGCTCTAGCGGCTACGCTCCCGGTATTTGCGCTCGCCATGTTTTTCGCAAATTTCCCGGGTGCGCGTTGGATCGAATTGGCGCTGTCGACGGTGGTGGTGTTCTGGGCCGGTTGGCCCCTATTCGAACGCGCCGCCGCTTCCATTCGGCATCGCAGCCCGAACATGTTCACGTTGATCGCGCTGGGCACTGGCGCAGCCTTCTTGTACAGCGTTGCGGCCACGATTCTCGGCCGCGGCGATGTTTACTTTGAGGCCGCGGCGGTGATCGTCACGCTGGTACTGCTGGGCCAAGTGCTGGAACTGCGCGCCCGCGCTCAGACCAGCAGCGCCATTCGCGGACTGCTGGGGTTGACTCCTAAAACGGCGCGCGCCATCGGTCGGGACGGGTCTGAACGAGACGTTCCTATCGCCCAAGTCCGCGTGGGCGACCGCTTACGCGTCCGTCCCGGCGAGAAGGTTCCCGTCGATGGAGTCGTGATTGAGGGCGCGAGTTCCGTTGACGAAGCGATGCTCACGGGCGAGCCGACGCCGGTCACGAAGTCGCCCGGGTCCAAAGTCACCGGAGGTTCGGTGAATCAGACAGGCGCCTTCGTCATGGAAGCCGAGCGAGTGGGGGCGGCGACGATGCTGGCGCAGATCGTCAAGATGGTCAGCGATGCGCAGCGGACCCGCGCCCCCATACAGCGCCTGGCCGATGTGGTGGCGAGCTGGTTTGTACCGGCGGTGATGCTGGCTGCCGTTGTGACATTTGCGATTTGGGCGGCCTTCGGACCCGAACCTCGGTTCGCTCATGCGCTTGTGAACGCCGTGGCCGTGCTGATCATTGCCTGCCCTTGCGCGCTTGGGCTCGCAACGCCCATGTCCATCATGGTGGGAACGGGTCGAGGGGCGTCGGCGGGTGTGCTCGTCCGCAATGCCGAAGCTCTGGAAACCCTCGGGCGAGTGGACACATTGGTCATCGACAAGACGGGGACGCTGACGGAGAGCAAACCGCGTCTGGCTTCCAGCGATCCTACGCTGAAGGAGCAGCTCCGCCTCGCGGCAAGTCTCGAGAAAATGAGCGAGCATCCGCTCGCCGCCGCCATCGTCCAGGAAGCCGAACGGCAGGGTCTGGATTTGCTGCCCGCCAAAGATTTTCAGGCGCATGCCGGCAAGGGCGTGACAGGAATCGTGAATGGGCGGCGAGTCGCGGTCGGCAGTGCGGCTCTGCTCCGGGAACTCGGCGTCGAGGTTACGGATGTGTCGGGCGCTTTGTCCGGGAATCTGGGCGTGTATGTCGCCATAGACGGCGTTTACGCCAATGCCTTGCCGGTTGAAATCGAAGATGCAATTAAACCGGCGGCCATCGACGCGGTTCGCTGGTTGCGCCGCGCGGGGATTCGCGTGGTAATGCTGACCGGCGACCGCCGCAATCGAGCCGAACAGGTCGCGCGCGAGGCCGGCATCGACGAAGTCATCCCCGAAGTCCTGCCCGACCAGAAAGCCGCCGCGATCCGGCGATTGCAGTCCGAGGGGCGCATGGTCGCGATGGCCGGCGATGGCATCAACGATGCGCCTGCTCTTGCGCAGGCCAACGTCGGAATCGCGATGGGTACGGGTACCGATATCGCAATCGAGAGCGCCGGCATCACTCTTACCGGCGGCGATCTTCGCGGACTGGTGCGCGCCCGTAAACTGAGCCGCGCCACAATGCGCAACATCCGCCAAAACCTGTTCTTTGCCTTCATCTATAACTGCCTCGGGGTCCCTATCGCGGCGGGCATCCTTTATCCGTTCTTCGGATTGCTGCTCAGCCCCATGATCGCCAGCGCCGCCATGACGTTCAGTTCGGTATCCGTTATCGCGAACGCGCTGCGCCTGCGCAATCTCGAGTTGTAAACAAAAAATGGGAGGCGGCGGGCGATCGCGCCCGTGCCTCCCAATGTCGAATCGCAAACGCGACGCGGACCTAGCAGGTCAATTCATGCATCCTCTAACACAAGCAATCTCGTAAATTCCTTCTGAGTGGGCCCACACCGCGGGATGGCCCCAAGTAGCTGACGCTTGCCATTCTTCCGGCTTCGATCTGTGGCCGGAAGCCGATGGCGTCGAGCTGGTCCGAAGAGCTGGCGCGTCGTTAAAGGCGTTGCCAGGGACGGGCAGCAGCGCTGCCGCGAGATTAGGATTTTGGAAACTCGCTGGGTTTTTCATGTCAGTACTCCGTATATACTCGCGTCGATTTCTATTGTTCCCCGCCGGTCATGATCGATTCGGCGACAGACAGCGGTACAGATTCCGCCTGCATATTCGTGAAGATCGAGTCGGACGACACCACGCTCTGGCCCACCGGAGTTCCGTTCGTCCAGGCAATGCCGTTCGCCAGCTCGGTGGCGCTCCATGTTGCCGTACCCCACGTGATTTGCGTTCCCCACGTGATCTGCGTTCCCCAAGTGATTTGCGTACCCCAGGTGATCTGCGTTCCCCAGGTGATCTGATCGGCGTTCATGATGCTCACGATACCGGTCTTGGT
>Ga0335075_10018261_pt1 | contig 10397 bp, 12 predicted proteins | sample Lox_Sample_24_FD_206723 | JGI IMG/M metagenome (GOLD analysis project Ga0335075, IMG submission 206723) | Soil microbial communities from Loxahatchee National Wildlife Refuge, Florida, United States - Lox_Sample_2.4 | ecosystem: Environmental > Terrestrial > Soil > Wetlands | place: USA... | reverse complement strand
GACCTGGGCTTAGTAGTCTCGGGCCCCCGTAGCTCAGCTGGACAGAGCACATGACTTCTAATCTTGTGGTCGCAGGTTCGAGTCCTGCCGGGGGCGCAGGTCGAGGCTCTCTCAGAGTCCTGCCGGGGGCCGGTGGCGCACAGGTGGGCTACCAGAGGGCAATCTGAGGGGGTCATGATGGCATCCCACGCCCCCTTGATCACATCGGGTTCGGGATGTTACCGGCGTCCATCTCATCCGCGACCCGGTTGAACTCGGCCTGGGGGTCTGAGGTTGAGCGAATGCGTTCGGCCTCTTCGCTGCTAACCGCGTACACACCCGGTATGGGCTCAGTCAAATGGCGGCACAGCGCCTTGTATCGCTCGATCATGTAGCCGGGTTGCTCTTTGGCTCTGCGCTGATCTTCGAGTTGCAGCTTCTCAATTGCTGCTTCGCGGCTCGCTGCGGTGATCGACCAATCCGAGGCTGGGTAATAACCACGCCATGATCCGTTGGCTAACTGCTCGAGCTGCGGACGGCTGTAGAACCCGATACCGTCTTCGCCTACGTCTTCGCTGAGGTGACAGTTTTCCGACTCCACGTGTATTCGGGCCTCCTCCCAGAACTCAAAAAAACGTCGCGGCCCTGCATTACGGCCCATGCTGCGTCGCCACACCGGACCTATCGGTGGGGGACGGATAGACGAATGTGGAACCGTCAGGGAAGTACTGGGTGCACATCCAAGTTGTCACATGTTGCGTGCACCAGATCAGACTCACCGTGGGCGGTGGGGTAAAGGTAGATAGGGGTGCAAAGTCAACCGGCTTGCCCTCATCGAAGCGCAACTCGCCAATGGGCGCTGCGGTAGCACTGAGTTTCCCGGCAACTTCGGTTTGCAGGCCGGTCAGTTGGATCACCCGCTGACGGATATCGACAGCGAAGGATTGTGCCTGAGCCTGCCGGCCAGCCAGCTCCGCCTTCGCGCTGGGGCGGGTGTCGGTAACCGAGTAGTCTTCGCCCACATCAAACCCGGCCTCCGCGGCGTAGTCGACAGCGTGCAACACATTGCGTTTGGCCGCGTCCAGATTGGAGGCGCTGGCTCTGGACACGGCAGCCGCCGCACGCGCCGCCTCAGCGGCCGCCTTGGCTTTCCCGACGTCGGCGTTGGCGCGTACTAGCGTGGCTCCGCGCGCATCACCTTCCCACGGAAGGCTGGCCACGCGGTTATGGATATCGTTGAAAGCGTCTTCCCACAAATCAGCAGTGGCGTCCAAATGTCCGGCGGCATCCCACATCTGTCCGTAACTCAGCGCCCGGACTTGTGAGAGACCCAGCATCGGTTGTGCCATCTATGGCTGCCCTGTGATCGCGTCCAGGCGTGCCGCCGACTCGCTTTCAGTGTCTTCGTAGCGGTTGGCGGCTGCGGTGATCCTGGTGGCCGAGGACTGCATCCGCACCATGCAATCCGTTCCTGCGGCGACCACGTCGGTCTGTATCGCTCTGAAGACCGCCGAGATGGCCGGACCAACCAACGACGTATCCGATGGCGCCACTCCTGCCTGAAGTTTCGGTGCCCACATACCGCAGGCAGCCGCTATCGAATGCAGGTCAGCAGCAGATACCCGCAGTACTGTCGCCACCCCCCTACGCTAACGCGCAGTGACTGGAAGCGTCTATTCATCGACCCGAGAAGACGGCTTTCGGCGCAGTGGTACAACGTTGGTCGGCTGTACCGTAAGCGACGAATCAGCGGAGGTGTCCGATGTCCCCGTCCGACCTGGTCTTGTTCAGCGTCGACAGCCATGTCGCGCTGATCACCGTCAATGACCCCGAGGCAGCTGCGGGCCGCGGTGGATCGGGCCGAGGCTGACCAGGACGTACACGCCGTCGTCGTCACCGGTGCCGGCAAAGCGTTCTGTGCGGGTGCCGACCTGAGCGCGTTGGGCAGCGCAGCCGAGGAGGGACTGCTACGGATCTATGACGGCTTCATGGCCGTCGCCAAGTGCACGCTGCCCACGATCGCCGCGGTCAACGGTCCGGCCGTCGGGGCCGGCCTGAACTTGGCGCTGGCGGCCGATGTGCGCATCGCCGGGCCGAACGCGTTGTTCGACGCGCGTTTTCAGAAGTTGGGCCTGCATCCGGGCGGCGGGGCGACCTGGATGCTGCAGCGCGCCGTCGGCCCGCAGGTGGCCCGGGCGGCGTTGCTGTTCGGTATGCGCTTCGACGCCGAATCGGCTGTGCGACATGGGCTGGCGCTCAGTACCGCCGACGACCCGGTGGCCGCGGCGCTGGAGCTGGCGGCCGGACCGGCGGCCGCCCCTCGCAACGTCGTACTCGCGACGAAAGCCAGCATGCGCGCGACGGCCAGCCCCGGAGCCGTCGACACCGACCACCACGAACTCGCCAAGGACATCGAACTCGGGCCGCAGGCCACCTCGATCCAGTCACCGGAGTTCGCCGCACGGCTTGCCGCAGCACAACGTAAGTAAGCGCGACTGCTACAGATCGAGCAGCGCCGTCTCCGGTGATTCGATCAGCCGGCGCAACTCCCCCAGAAATTGGGCCACGTTGGCGCCGTCAGCGACCCGGTGGTCGAACGCGCAGGTCAGGGTCATCTGTGGACGTACGACGACGGTGTCGTCGAGCACCATCGGCCGCGGTTTGAGAGAGCCCATGCCCAGGATCGCTGCCTCCGGGTAGTTGATCACCGGCACCCCGTCGTCGAGTCCGAGCGCGCCGAAATTCGACACGGTAAACGTCGAGCCCGCAAGCTCAGCCGGTTTCAGGGTGCCCGCGCGGGCATCCCGAATCAGCCGCGCGACGCACTCGGCGAGTTCGCGCGTGGTTTTGTCCTGGGCGTCGGCGACCACGGGGACCAGCAGACCGCGGGGCGCGGCGACCGCGAAACCCAGATGGATCGCGTGATGGGAGTGCACCTGAGGGCCGTTCGTACCGTCCACCCAGGTGGAGTTGAGAATCTTGTTGTGCGCCAACGCGATCATCAGGAGTCGTAGCGTGAGTACGAACGGTGAGATGACGTCATCGGCAAGTCGCACCAAGGCGGTGCAGTCAACCTGGACGCTGGCATGCGCGTCCGGAATGTTGCTGCGCGACAATGCCATCCGCTCTGCCATGTGAGCGTGAACCCCGCGCACCGGCAACACGTCGTATGACACTCCGGGCCGCTCGGCGCCGACTCCCGCGGCCGCCAACACTGCCTCCCGGCTCACCAGGCCGTCCGCGCCCGGCGGGACATCGCCTAGGTCGACGAGCAACTCGGCAGCCAGTTTCCGCACGGAGGGTTTGGCTTTCGGACGTCGTCGGCTGGTGTCCAGTGCGTCGTCGGCCCCATATCCGACGAGCACTGGCCTCCGCGTGGACAATTCGCCGTTTGGTAACGCGGCTTCCTGCGTCGCACCGGGCGCGGTGTCGATACGTACCAGCAGCGCACCGACCGCAAGCACCTCACCTTCGGCGCCATGCAATTCCACGATCTTCCCGGCATACGGGCTGGGAATCTCGACTTCGGCCTTGGCGGTCTCCACCGAGCACAACGGTTGGTTGAGTTCGACGTCGTCACCGACCGCGACGCGCCAGCAGGACAGCGTCACCTCTTCGAGGCCCTCGCCGAGGTCGGGCACGATGAACGGCTTGACGCTCACGGCAGTTCCAGCACGCGCTCAACGCAATCGAGCAGTCGGTCGGGACCGGGCAACCACAACTTCTCCAGTCGCGCCGGCGGATAAGGGGTGTCAAACCCGCAGGCGCGCAACACCGGTGCCTCGAGTTCGTAGAACAGCTCTTCTTGGATGCGGGCAGCCAAGCCTGCGCCGTAGCCCAGGCTCCGCGGTCCCTCGTGCAGCACCACGCAGCGCCCGGTTCGGCGGATCGATGCGGCCACGGTGTCGAAATCCAGCGGGACCAGGGACCGCAGGTCGACGACCTCCAGGCTCCAATCATGCTGCTGGGCAGCCATTTCAGCGGCTGACAATGCCGTGCCCACCAGGCCGCCGTAGGTGAGCACGGTGACGTCGGTACCGGCGCGACGCACCGCAGCCCGGCCGATCGGAAGCCCGGGCCGGGTGGTGTCGACGACCTCACGACCCCAGTAGCGTCGCTTGGGCTCTAAGAACATCACCGGGTCCGGACAGGCGATGGCATGGCGCAGCAGCCAGTAGGCGTCTGATGGTGTGGACGGCACCACAACTTTCAAACCTGCGGTGTGCGCCCAGTAGGACTCGGTGGACTCCGAATGATGCTCGACCGCACCGATACCCCCGAACGACGGTATCCGCACCGTGACCGCCATGTTGATTTCGCCGCGGGTACGGGTTCGATACTTCGCCAGATGGCTGACCACCTGATCGAAGGCGGGATAGGAGAACCCGTCGAACTGGATCTCGGGCACCGGCACGAAGCCCCGGAGCGCCAAGCCGACGGCGATGCCGATCACCGCAGACTCAGCCAGCGGGGTGTCGAAACAACGCTGCGGGCCGAAAGTCTCAGTCAGTCCCTCGGTTACCCGAAAAACACCGCCCAGCGTCGCCACATCCTCACCGAAAACCAGCACCCGGTCGTCGCCCGCCATCGCATCGTGCAGGGCGCGATTGAGCGCCTGGACCATCGTCAGCGGCGTCGCGGTGAATACTTCTGCGGTCGCATGGGTCGGCGGTTCGGCGATCTGAGTCATCACACCTCCCGGCGGATTTCCGCACGCAACTGCCGGCGCTGCGCTTCGAGCCCCGGCGTCATTTCGGCGTACACCGCGGTGAAGACCTCGTCGATGTCGATGTCGGGGGCCGCGAACACCGCGTCGCGCAGGTCGGCCCGCAGCCGCGTGCACCGCGCGGCGACCCGGTGTTCCAGCCGCTCCGACCACAGTCCCTGGTGCTCCAGGTAGGTCCGGTAGCGCGGAATCGGGTCCAGCATCTGCCACCGATCCAGTTCTTCCTGGCTGCGGTACCGCGTCGGATCATCCGATGTGGTGTGCGGGCCAAGCCGATAGGTGATCGCCTCAATCAACGTCGGACCGTCGCCGGCTCTGGCCCGGGCCGCGGCTTCGGCCATCACCGCGTAGCACGCCAGCACATCGTTGCCGTCCACCCGAACACCGGGCATCCCATACCCAATGGCCTTGTGCGCAATAGACGGAGCGGCCGTCTGGCTACTCAGCGGCACCGAAATCGCCCATTGATTGTTCTGCACATAGAACACACACGGCGCTTTGAATACCGCCGCAAAGTTCAGCGCCTCGTGGACGTCACCTTCGCTGGTGGCGCCATCGCCGAGAAACGCCACCGTCATCGAGTCCTCACCGAGTCGCTGGGCGGCCATCGCCGCGCCGACGGCATGCAACGTCTGGGTGCCGATCGGGACCGAAATCGGGGCGCAGCACTTCTTGGTGAAATCCAGCCCGCCATGCCATGTTCCGCGCCATGCGGCACCGACATGGCCGGGTGGGATGCCGCGGACGAGATAGACGCCCAATTCGCGGTATTGGGGAAACAGCCAGTCGGTCTTGCGCAGGCAGGCCGCCGCACCGACCTGTGCCGCCTCTTGGCCGCAGCACGACGCGAACAGCGCTAGTTCACCCTGCCGCTGCAGGTTGACGAATTCGGCGTCCACGTCGCGGGTGACGACCATCATCTCGTAGAGCCAGCACAGTGTCTCCGCCGGCAGCTCGCGGCTGTAACGGACCTCTGCCGTAGGCATCCCGTCCGGGGCGACGAGTTGCACCGGCTCAAGGTCGACCGTCATCGGCGTCAAAGCAGCTTCAGTCATACCGCCTCCAACCACCGGCCAGCGCGGGCGTACGGCGCGTCGGAGCAAACCCGAAAACCGAGCGGCTAGTCAGCCGCTAGCTGCACAATTCGTTCGGCTCGCCGCAACACGGGCGCATCTACCATTATGCCCTCGAATGCGAAGACACCGCGCTCATCAGCGGCAGCAGCGAGAACGTGTCGCGCCCACTGCACCTGGTCCGCGGACGGCACGTAACCGTCCCGGATCACCGGCACCTGGCTGGGGTGGATAGCAACCTTCGCGTCGAAGCCCACCGCGACCGCGTCGTCGACCTCGGCGCGCAACCCGTCCAGGTTCTTGATGTCGAGGTAGACCGCGTCCAGCGCGAGGCGGCCGTGCGCCTTGGCGGCCAGCAGGGATTGCGAGCGGACGTGGCGGGCCACCTCGCGGTAAGTCCCGTCCGGATAGCGGTTGGCAGTGCCGCCGAGCACCGCGAACAGATCCTCGGCACCCCACATCACCGCGATGGCGTTGGCCACCGATACGGTTTCGGTGACCACGAGCGCTCCCATCGGCGATTCGACGAGCACGATCACATTCAGCGGTGCCAACGCGCTAACCTGTTCGGGTGCTTCGCATTTGGGCAGCATGACGGTGTCGTAGCCGGTGTGTTCCAGGGCCGCCAGATCGAGTTGTTGATCGGTGGTGCCGAACTGGTTGACGCGCACCACGGTCCGGGCCGGATCGAGCTGGACGTTGACCAACGCTTCGCGGGCAGCAGGGCGGTCGGCGGCTGCACATCCGTCCTCGAGGTCGAGGATGACGATATCGGCTGCGGCTGCGGCCTTTTGGTAGCGCTCCGGGCGGTCGGCCGGGCAGAAAAGCCATGCCGGGCCGGGATTGTGCAGACCCATCAGGCTTCTTTCCCATCAACCTGCGAGGGCTGCATGCGCACCATGGTTTTGCGGCTGGCGGTTGCCACCACGTCACCGTGCTGGTTTCGACCGGTGTGCGCAAACGTCACGATGCCTTCCCCGGGACGGCTCTTCGAAGCCCGCTTCTCGGTGATGACGGTCTCGGCATAGAGCGTGTCGCCATGGAACAGCGGTTTCGGGAAGGCGATTTCGGAGAAACCGAGATTGCCCACGATGGTGCCCTGGGTCAGCTGCGCGACCGACAACCCGACCAGGGTCGACAGGGTGAACATCGAGTTCACCAAACGCTGGTTGAACGGCGGCAGCGCATCCGAGAAGGCGGCATCCAGGTGCAGCGCTTGGGTATTCATGGTCAAAGTCGTGAACAACACGTTGTCGGCTTCGGTGATGGTCCGTCCCGGCCGATGCAGATACCGAACGCCCGTCTCGAATTCTTCGAACCACAATCCGCGCTGGGTTACCGTCCTGACCGGCTGGTCGCCGTTCGTCTCGCTCACAAGCCCACCTCTCGCGAGATCAGCATCAATTGCACTTCGGTCGTGCCCTCACCGATTTCCAGGATCTTGCTGTCCCGGTACTGGCGGGCGACGGTGAATTCGTTGATAAAGCCGTACCCGCCGTGGATTTGAGTGGCATCACGCGCGTTGTCCATCGCCGCCTCGCTGGCCAGCAACTTGGCGATCGCCGCCTGCTTCTTGAACGGCTTGCCGGCCAGCATCAGTGCCGCGGCGTCGTAGTAGGCGGTGCGAGCGGCGTGGGCACGGGCTTCCATCCGGGCGATCGTGAACGCGATGGCCTGATAGCGGCCGATCGGCTGGCCAAAAGCTTCACGTTCCTTTGCGTACTTGACGCTCTCGTCGACGCAGCCCTGCGCGGCCCCGACGGACAATGCGGCGATCGCGATCCGGCCCTCGTCGAGAATGCGCAAGAAATTGGCATACCCGCGGCCACGTTCGCCGAGCAGGTTCTCCGCGGGCACCCGCACGTCGTCGAAGCTCAGCGGATGGGTATCCGACGCCCTCCAGCCGACCTTGTCGTAGGCCGGCTCCACGGTGAACCCGGGCGTGGGAACCGGAATCAGGATCGAAGAAATCTCCTTTTTGCCGTCCTGCTCGCCGGTTACCGCGGTGACCGTCACCAGCTTGGTGATGTCGGTGCCGGAGTTGGTGATGAACTGCTTGGACCCGTTGATCACCCAATGGCCGTCGTCGAGGTGCGCGGTGGTCTTGGTCGCGCCGGCATCGCTGCCGCCGCCGGCCTCAGTCAGCCCGAAGGCGCCCAGGGCTTGACCACTTGCCAACTGCGGCAGCCATTCCTGCTTCTGCGCGTCCGTGCCGAACCGGTACACCGGCATGGCGCCCAGCGACACGCCGGCCTCCAGCGTGATGGCCACGCTTTGGTCGACCTTGCCCAGTTCCTCCAGGGCCAGGCACAGGGCGAAGTAATCGCCGCCCATGCCGCCGAACTCTTCCGGAAAGGGCAGACCGAACAGGCCCATGTCGGCCATCCCGGCGACCACCTCGTAGGGGAACGAGTGCTCAGCGTCGTGGTGCGCGGCTACCGGTGCGACGACACTCTGGGCGAAGTCACGGACCGTCTTGGCCAACTGTTGGTATTCGTCCGGCAACGTCCCGGTGGACAGGAAATCACTCATTTGTCCTCTGCTTTTGTATTGCTATTAGCGGTGATTCGGGCCAGCGGCTGGCCCACCTTGACCTGGTCGCCAACGGCGACCAGAAGTTCGACCACACCGTCAACGGGTGCGGTCAACGCGTGCTCCATCTTCATCGCCTCGACCGTGACGACCACGTTCCCGGCCCCGACGTCCGCCCCGTCAGCGACGCTCACTGCGACCACAGTCCCGGGCATCGGGCTGGTCAGTTCGGCGTCGCCGGTGTGCTCGTCGTCGGGCCGCACCGGCGCTTCCCGCACCTCCTCGAGCACCGCGACCGCACCGCCGCCGGCCAGCCAGATCTTGTTGTCCGCCGTCGCGACGGTGTACTCAGTACGAAGACCGCCCAGCGTTACCGTGAGCCGGTCACCGGTCAGATCGGCTCGCAGCGACTGGGATTCGCCATCCTCGATGCGGACGTCGGCAGACCCCGGGGTGTCGGTGATATTGACGTGATCGGTGCGTTCGCCGGCGCGCAGCCGGATGGTTACCGGCGCCCTGGCGCCGACGCGCCAGCCTGAGGGCACGTCCCACAGATCGGCGCCCGGTGCGGGGAAAAGCCGCAACCAGTGGAAGGCAGCCGCCGCGATGAACAGCTCGTCGCTGACCGGCGCGGCGGCGAAACCGCCGGCCCGCCGGTCCAACAGCCCGGTGTCGAGCCGACCCGCGACGACGTCCGGGTCGGCGAGCAGGAACCGGGCGAACTCGACATTGGTGACGACGCCGAGCACCGCGGTCTCCGCCAGCGCCCCGTCGAGGGCGCGCAGTGCCGCCGCGCGATCCGCCCCATGCGCAATCACTTTCGCCAGCATCGGGTCGTAATCGCTGCCGACAACCGTCCCCGCGGCCAGACCCGAATCGACGCGCACACCTGCGCCATGCGGTTCCACCACCGCGAGCACGTCGCCGCCGGTGGGCAGGAAGCCGTGCGCGGGGTCCTCTGCGTAGACGCGCGCCTCAATCGCGTGTCCGTGCAAGGCGATATCAGCCTGGCTGGCGGTCAGTTTCTCCCCCGCGGCGATCCGCACCTGCCATTCGACCAGATCCCAGCCGGTCACCATCTCGGTGACCGGATGCTCGACCTGCAGCCGGGTATTCATCTCCATGAAGAAGAATTCGTCGGGTCGGTCAGCCGACACGATGAACTCCACCGTGCCGGCACCGGTGTAATCCACGCTTCGGGCGGTATCGCATGCCGCGGCACCGATCCGGGCCCGGGTCGCGGCGTCCAGCAGCGGCGACGGCGCCTCCTCGATCACCTTCTGGTGTCGGCGCTGCAGGCTGCACTCCCGTTCGCCGAGATGCACGACATTGCCGTAGCTGTCGGCCAGCACCTGGACTTCGATATGCCTGGGGCGCAACACGAATCGCTCGAGGAACAGCGTGTCGTCGCCGAACGCGGCCGCCGATTCGCGCCGCGCGCTGACCAACGCGGCGGGCAGGTCAGCGGGCTGCTCGACCATCCGCATGCCCTTACCGCCGCCCCCGGCGGACGGCTTGACCAGCACCGGATAGCCGATCTCGTCGGCGGCCGCGATCAGTTCATCGTCGGTGAGTCCCGGCCGTGCGATCCCGGGAACGACGGGCACGCCGAACTCCGACACGGTGCCTTTGGCCGCGATCTTGTCGCCCATGGTTTGAATCGCGCCCACCGGCGGGCCGATAAACGTCACACTGGTCGATGCCAGCGCGGCCGCGAAATCAGCATTCTCCGAAAGGAACCCGTAACCCGGGTGGACGGCCTGGGCGCCGGTGCGCACCGCCGCGTCGACGACCGCGGGGATGTTGAGGTAGCTGTCGCGCGCTGGCGCCGGGCCGATCGCGACGGCAAGGTCGGCGGCGGCGACGTGGCGGGCGTTCTCGTCGGCGTCGCTGAAGACGGCCACCGAACGGATACCCATCGCCTTGAGCGTGCGGATCACCCGGACGGCGATCTCACCCCGGTTGGCGACCAAAACAGTATCGAAGCCCATTGCATTACATCCTGAATACGCCGTAGGAGACAGGTTCGACGGGCGCATTGGCCACAGCCGAAAGCGCAAGACCGACAACCGTTCTGGTATCGACGG
>Ga0335075_10018260_pt1 | contig 10397 bp, 8 predicted proteins | sample Lox_Sample_24_FD_206723 | JGI IMG/M metagenome (GOLD analysis project Ga0335075, IMG submission 206723) | Soil microbial communities from Loxahatchee National Wildlife Refuge, Florida, United States - Lox_Sample_2.4 | ecosystem: Environmental > Terrestrial > Soil > Wetlands | place: USA: Florida... | reverse complement strand
ATCACGTATTGAATACAACACCCACCAGGGCTCCACAACTTCTGTTCCAACTGCCGCGATGTCGGCGGTGATCTGGAGGCAGGCCGTGGTGTTGATATAGGTTGATACGCTTGAAGTTTGCGAGAGAGCACTCTGAAAGGGTTGGAAAATATCAATGGCTGAAGGGCCTTACATAGAATCCGTCATCAGAGATCAGAACAGGTTATGACCCTTCGCGCTTCCGCACTACCTTGGCAATTGCATTGTGTATATCCATTTCTCTACACGATAGTTGATGATCATTATAAGCCTCTCTTGGCCCGCTGTATTGGCATGGTTGCAAGCCATTCACAGTGTTCGAGTAGTGTTTGCCTGCATGCTACACATGCATCAGCCTCTGCTCCCAGCAGGTGGACAAGAATTGAAAATTGCTAAAATCATCTCAAATTTAGACTTGATGATGAAGAATCAAAACATCAGAAAGTCCTGGGTCAGAGGCTATGAAATTCTATTTGGATCGATGGAGCAAGTGAGCTGCGAGATTTGAGCAGAAGGTTGAGATTAATACTCGGGTTGCAACCCAAGAACGTCGTTACCGAAATGCGATCTTCCATTTTTGTGTAACCAGACGAGCTGTTTTCGATTCTGGGGCAGGGATGTATTGAGTGCGGATTGGAGATTATCAGAAAGGGCTGGAGGACTTCTAATTGAGGTGTTGGTTCCTCGTAGAAGTAAGTTCTGTGGAGAAAACGCTGGGAGAAGGCGGGCAGAAGAAAGACCCCACAATACCAAACATCACCAGCCACGCCATTCTCGGAACAAGGGGCGCCCCAGGAAGAGTTTACTACAATGTAGCCATGTCATCAACTACTTTAGGCAGGTTTCATATCGCTCATGAGCTCCTTGCACGCGCTCACTCCCCGGCTTCCGCGGCCGCCCTGTTCAAGGAAAAGATCCAGCAAAAGCCACTATTCCTCAAACCCACCACTGCTGAGGATCAACCCGACAATGCGCGCGAATCTCGACGGCGCGAAAGAGCGAAGAAAGAAGAGGCACGACGCAAATCAAAGAAGCCGCGTCCTCTGTCGGCAAAACAGAAGCGGGCACTCTGCATCTATGAGATTCCGGAGAGCGAGCGCAAGTATGCGATATATGAGCCTATGCACCGCATGTGGGTAGGATACATCAGAGAGATTCTGGGATTGGACGCGAACGCTGCACGAGGATATGGAGGCTACGTGATACCGAAGAGTGCGGGGCCTTTACTTGCGAGTGCGGATTATCATGGTGCATTGCTGGAGGTTGTGAGGAGTAGGTGTGTGTCGAGAGTTGGTCTAAAGGGCATTGTGGTCAAAGATACGAAGTTCACGTTTGAGTTGATCACAAAGCGAAATGAGCTGAAGATTGTACCGAAGGAGCATACGATATTTAGGTTTAGGATACCTTTGGCAGACGAGACATTGACGGGAGAAGACGGAGTCGAGCAAGGAGCTATGACGGCCGACAAGCAGTCAAACAGTCTTGTGTTTGAGCTTCATGGAACCGCCTTTGAGAATCGAGCTCCGGAGAGGGCGACGAAACGAGTAAAACTGCACCTTCCGCCGGATCCATGAAGCATCGTAGACCGGTGAGCACACGACCCCGGTCATGAGATTTTACCCCTTAGAGCGTCGAATCTTCTCAAGTAGGAGTAGGTTATTTACACTCCTAGATTTCCCGTACGTAGAAGTGTTTGTCCTCATTTAAATTCTAAAGAGCAAGAAAATTGCTATTCGTGCACTTGTTTGCAAAGCATTATTTTGAGAAGGGGTTGAGAAATTTGGACAGGTTTGAGCTGTGTTAACTTTCAAATAGGTTAGAAGAGTCTCCCACCGACGGGCTAATCCGGTATTACCCTTCATATCCCATATGTAGGCCCTTTCTAGCCTGAAGCTTAGACTCGGGTTTCCTAAAGAACTTCTTGGAGTGCCATGTGAATGCTCGAAACTTAACTTCAACACGTCTCTCCTCACACCTTACCTTTTCACGAACACATCTGTCACAACGACTGCGGTCTTCAGAGATAGCAGACCTTTGCAAGCTTTGATGATTGTATTCTTCTTCAATACACATTTTCTTGTTGTTGCCAGCACGCGCTCCTCTCTGAAGCCTTAAACTTCCAGCACAAGGTACGCAATGATTGTCATCAACGAGCTCGACTCTCTGATGATCAGACTTGAAATCCAGGCCGATGATCTGAGCCAGATGACCACCGAACCGTCATCTGCAGATGCGGGACTGTCGAGACAAATTCCACTTCTGGAAAATCGAGTCCTCTCGGACGGTCATGATCGCAAGCCCACAGCATCCCCAATTTCAAACATTGAAGAGGATGACGAGTCGCCACTGGCGTATGCTCGCCGTCGCGGACTCACCCTTGATTATCTACAGCATGATCCAAAAGATTCTATGCGTGAGTTTGTACAGCGCTTCCACGAAACCCACCGAGACTTTGAAGATCCACCCGGAAGCTTCAGCCCACCGAAGGAATTCGAATTGAAGGAGCGACTCACTATCGACATGGAAGCAGCTCAATTGTTGCAAGAAGTACTCATTACTCCAGATCTGCCGAAAGAATTTGGATGTGAATTTGAGGAAGAGCCGCCGAATTCCCGTACTAGGCCAAAGCTGGAGGACTTGAAGGTCGAAATACCTCTCTTGCGCACCGACAATGAGCTTGACATGTTGCGTTTCGGAAGGTTGCCTAAACCTGACTTCGGTCAACTCTCAAAGTTTCCTCTCATCCCTGAAAATGATGAGGACGAGTGGCTTGAATACGAGTCGAAGCTCTTAGACGCATTTGAGCGTATTAGAAAAGCTCTCGAAGCAGAAAAGTTGGAAATTCCAAAAGAGGCTCTTGACTTCCTTCAGAGTGTCATCCAGGAAGACTATGATTCGACTGATGAGGAATCCTTGGCAAGTGAGGTTCATTGGTCGATGTCTAAACGGTTCGAAGACGATGAGGAGTTTTACCTCGAACCGCTGAAGATATCCGATTCACAAGAAAAGCCGGCTGGAGAGGGTAGGGAGGAATCAGGACTAGCTGAAGACAATGAACAGGAATCAGAAACGGCAGAAGGGAGCAATGCAGTAGGACGTTCGAGACTCTTTTAGAGCCCGCTAACCGATCACAGATTCAACGACCAAAGCAACGAAGCGCACTTGTTCCAGCCGCCGCAGCGAATGAAAGTCAAGGAAGCAAAGGATTGCGTGGAATAGAGAAGAGTTTTACGAGTGATCTGGGACACAAGACATACATCAGTCAAGTTTTAGATGGGACGTTTTCGGTCTCAACCACGCTGGCCGCATTTATGCAAGGCCAGGGAATTAAAGTTGCCGAGCAGTCTGTAAATTATATAGTCGACCCGGCTCATAAACCTCATATAGAACCACCGCTGAATATCACCAATCTCCCCAGACCAGCTGGAGATGCACTGGAATCAAATGCCGAAACACAAAGAGTGACTTCACTCCCAGTGCCGATACTCCCTTCACCTCTACCAAAGACGACAATAATCCTATCTTCAACCCTCTTCTCCACCCAGCGGACACTCATCAAAGAGCTCAAATATCTTTATGCAGACCTGTCCTTCATCGAACGGGACTTCTCAACCGTCAAACCGCCCCTCTGCAATGAAGCGGACATCATAGCATCACCTTCATCGGGCCTCGTCCTGACAACCATACAAAAGATCAAACAGAAACCGCTCCCGGGCCAGGAGTCGTTCTACTACGGGATCAAGGAGCACCTCATCAATCTCAGCATCCGGTATGAACGCCTGGTTATCCTTGTCGCCGAAGGCTCGTCAATTTCTAACGCGGCACGCGATCTCGACGACAGCGACTGCCTCGCTCTATCGGAGATGATGGGTTTCGCTGCTGCTCTGGATGCGGACGCACAGGTCGTGTACGTGCCGGGCGGGAGCAAAGAGCTGGCGATTTGGACCGCGTATTGCGTCGCACGGTTCCGATTCGGCTCTGCGTCGTCGATTGGTCGGAATGGCTGGGGTGGAGACGGGCAGCAGGTGCCGAGATTGATCGAGGATGAAACGCTCTGGGAACAGGCTCTGCGGCGGGCTGGGCTGAACGCATTTGCGGCGCAGGTTGTGCTGGCTGAATTGAAGGAGCCAGATGGGCCATGCCCAAGCAGGGGTCTTGACATCTCTTCTTTGGCATCGGGTTCGACTGCGGACACCTTCTTGAGAGCGTTTGTACGAATGGCGCCCGAGGAGCGGATCAGGAGGTTCGAGATGCTGCTCGGTGGGAGGAGGGTGCTCACAAGGGTCAACAAAGCTCTGGAGCAGCAGTGGCTAAGCTCGAATGATGCGTTCAGGACTTTCTTAGGTCGTTAATATCCTCAAATCTAGCTGGCCGAAAAGTCAAGCATCGAGTAGCTCTTGCTTGATGATCTGGGTCCGTGATGGCCTGATTATGTTGATATTTATGGCTAGGAAGCTGTAGCTAGTCTGGGTATCATCGCTCCACGTCAAATGCAATCCAATAGCACAATTATCCGTTCAAAAACTTCTCCATCTCATCCCCACTCTCCTCATCCTCATCCTCCTCTTCACTCTCCTCCTCCGTCTCCTCCTCCGTCTCCCCTTCGCTCTCTTCCTCTCCTTCGCTACTTCCCTCCTCATCCTCCGCAAGCCAATCATCCAACGTCTTCCCCGGCACCCCCATCCCATTCGCCCTCGTAGCACTCCCAGAAGCCGCAGCCACGGCATCCAACCGCTCCGCCGCACTAATCACCTTCTTTTCCCCGAGCCCATACCCTCCATCCCCACCCCCGCCATCCCTCACGCTCCTATCCGGCTCTTTCCCCTCCTCCACCCACCCCGGCACCCCTTCGTACCCCCTCAGCCCACTACCCCCCGCCGCATCCCCAACAACCAAGCTGGCACTCCCAATTGCGAATCCGCGCCTGCTTTCCGAGGGACTTGGTGCCAGGGGCATGGGTTTGGGGGCGAGGAGAAGGAGCGTGGCGAGGTCCGTGGAGGAGGGGGCGGCGAGGAGGTTGCGGTAGAGGCGGGCGCGGTCGCGGAGGTCGTACGAGACGTCGTATCGGGTGAGGAGGAGGATTTGATGGTAGAGTTTTGGGATTGGATGGGTTTCGTCGATCGAGGCGGGGTGAGTGCCGTTTAGTGGGTTGGTGGTGGGTGCGGTGGAGGACCAGTTTGCTTCGTCGGCGGCTGGACTGGTGTTGGGGGGAGGAGCGTTTGTGCTGGTGGTTGGAAAAGGTTGGGTGTCTTCGGTGTCCTTTAATAAGTTGAGATGGCGGAGATACACTCTTGCTGCTAGAAGGACTATCTGCTGCTTCACCCTCTCATCCTCATCTGCAAAGCCTCTCGTCAAGATCCGTAACACGTCAGCAGCAATGTCGGTCTCTGGACTGCCAGATGCAAACTCTCCAACCAGCCAAATGATGTTTGCGCGTGCAGCAGGTGCTGTGAGTGTGTCGAGATTCTTGGCAAGCTTGACGATGGTTTTCGAATGTGCGCTCGGCTCACGTTGGATTAGTTGGCGTATGACGTCTAGCGATGATGCGACAAGGTGTGAGTCGGGGGACGAGAGGTGTGTGAGGAGCAGATGCAGGCATTGGTCGCTGATTCGAGGGTTTGGCGCGTTTTGTGCGCAGCGGCCTATGGCTGAGACGGCGGCGCGAACGAGACTAGGTGACGACAAGCCGCTGAAGTGAGAGAGTTCTGTGAGGATGAGTGAGCGGATGTGAACTGGTGCATGTGGGAAGATGAGCGTGAGTAGTTCGAGTTTGAGATCCTGGATCGAAGGAGAGTCAGTGGCGCGGACGAGAAAATGCGATGTATAGCGGACAAAAAGTTCCGGATGTATGAGGCAGATTTGTACAATGTTGTAGAGTGCAACATGTTGGATATCTGGAGCTGATCGCAGAAGAGAAATCAACGGTCCAATGGCAAGATCCAGGTAATTGTGGTCGGCCAGGTAGAGGTAGCAGCGGGCTACAGCGACAATGACTGCCGAATTGCGGGATTGGAGGAGAGGTTTGGAGGCATCTAGAAAGGATTTAAGATCTGGGTCGTAGAGGACGAGCTCTTCTCCATCTGCTTCATCCACTTTCGAATCGGGCTCCGACTCGGAGTCTTCATCGTAGAATCCCTTCTTTGGCTTCACTGGCTTGTCGCTGTCCGCTGCCTTCTTGACCCTCTTCGTCCGTCGCGGGAAGCATTTCCTGACATACACCAACATCAACCTCAGCGTAGCGAGCTGGCCCCATTCGTCCATGTCGATCAGTTTCCGCACCAAGCTCCTATAATGCGGATGAATCAGGTCGAGCCTGTCCGGACATAGCTCTAAGAAGGCCTGAACGGCGGCTCCAACAACATAGTATTGCTTATCACCGAGCAGAATGGAGAGTTGCTCGATCAGCACAGGCAGCGTGTTCGGATCCAAGCGATAGCACTTGGATATGGCCTGGGCTGCAGCGCGCCGAACATACGGGCTCATATCTGCGGTGCCTCTCTTGATCCCCAGGGCGACGATTTGGGAGATGACGGGCACACGGATGCTCGACATGGTGCGTAGGGCGAGTGCGCGCAGGTGTGGATTGCTGTCAGACAGGGATTTCTGGATGGTGTTTATGGAGAGCAGGGCAGTGTCAGGCGCGGCTTCGGCATGGCGGACGAGGAAGGCGTAGACGAGCTTCTTGATCTCGAGATTGGGCGAGGCAATGTTCTTGACGACGGCGGAGAAGTGGTAGATACTGGGTTTCACGTAGGATAGCTGCCAGGAATCAGCATCGATGGCCCAAAGATTTCCTCCAAGCAACATACTGCTATCACTCGTCGCAAGCCTTCTATAACTTCGCTGTCTTTCCGGCTGTCAAGTAGTTGACGCAACTGAGCCGGAGATAACTGTCGTCTCGACTTGCGGGCGGAGCCGGCATCTCGAGCAGCTTCGAGGGTGAGGTCTCGTGCTATGGTGTACGGTGGTTAGCTCGCATGAGGGCCAAAAGTTTGTCGGGCTACCAACCTGTTTCGAGCATGCTGGAGACCCTCGAGATGGTCTCCATCTTGAACGCAGCACTCGAGATCACTCGAAGCCCGCCAGCGCGGTTGGAGGAGATATTGTACCGAGTAGATTGAGGGGCGGTGGGTCAGAGCGTGGAAGTGGAAGTTTGGGACTCGAGGATCATCGTCATACACTTTAACTTCACCTGCACAAAGTCAACCGCTCGCCGTGCTGGTCCCAAAATGCTTCATCTCGTCGAGTCCGTGTTTTTCTCATTCACAGAGGCTGGCTTCTGCAAGAAGCGGTACCTCCAGCTAAGTTCGTACGGATGATAGCAGCTCCACCATGGCTATGGTAGCTGCAAACCTGCAGGCCACTGTAATACACCCAATTGAGGTCGCCAACTTTGTTCAATTCATTCTCGAGCATCACCTTGCCCCATCGACACTTATAATCTGCTCCAGTCAGGCATCCTTCCTCCATCAACTCTCGGCGTCAATCGACCATCAGTCGCGAAAACGCCGAGCAGAGGAAAACGGTGAAGGACCAACAAGTTCTTCTCAAGACACGCAGAGACCGGCCGAACCCCCAACACGACGACCCTTCACACCGGAACACCCTCTGCTTGTCCCGACCCTCCACCAGTTGAGTTGCTCCACCACGCTGAAGCTCGCCTTCTGTCCCTCCCTCGAATCCCTCCGCGCCTACCTCTGCGTCTACAATCTCCGCGAACCATCTCCACTTGGCAATCCAAAGCTGTCAGGAAACGCAACATATGTTCTCGGAGGCTGCACCGTACACCGCCAACCGCTCCTCGCCCTCCTCAACCAAATCAACCTGCACCGTAACACATCGAGCTTTTCCGCCCAAGGCCTTAGTCGAACCCTCGCTTCCGCGGTCGAAGCAGCCCATCGCTCCAGCCAACGCCTCGTGCTTGCTGAATGTCCCTCGCCGGTACAAATTCCACCTGTAGTTGGAGGCCTTACCATCAGCGATGATGAAAGGGAAATGGTGCAAATTGAAGAAGCGGAGGAGCGAGCTGAGGTGGAAGATCCGTTGGAAGAGCAAGTCGCCATTCTCAATGTTACAACGAGATCGTTTGGGGCCGGTGAGCGAGGATGGGCCGGCAGAACGGTCAAATTGAGAACGGTTGTGGAGAGGTGGTGTCGGGTTGAGATGCCGCCGGATATGGGATTTGGTGGGCTGTGAGTGAAGAGGAAGGACGAGAAAGTGACTTGAGGCCAAGGGAAAGGATAAAGGTGCTTAGGAATCACGATACCGCTTCCCCTTCGAAAGTCATGGTGATCTCAAGTCATTCCTTCTTGGAGTCCATCACCATCCAAGCCTCGCCTGTGCCACATCCCTTGTTCACAGCGCATGGCATGTAGTGGGGCTAGGGCAGTGATTTGAGAGGTGATTTGGGTGGCGATTCATGCAATGCGACGCTTTCATCCTGGGAGGTCCATCCGAGGCCAGGGAAAACCTTGGAAGGGTCCAGCGGCGAGATTCACCGTGGTGTTGACTCACTATGACGACAACCCATAGTCATCCTGTTGTACTTAAACCTGCACACAGGGCAGCACCCACTCTCTCTTCAAGTTACTGCTCCTTGTAGATAGCAATCCATGACTTTCAGTGCCACTTGGGTCTGGATCATCACAGCCTGTCCAGTCTGCCAATATCTTGGACGTTGGTCCAGTTCCATTCGGTGACGGTGCCACCGTTCATCTAAACATGATACGATCACAGCTGCCTCGGGTAATCGAAAAGCAGCCAGTCCCGCAGTCAGTGGTCTTATAAGCCCCTCCAGTGATGATGCTCCTAGGAACGACGGTGCTCTCGAGAGTAATGGTTCTCCCGAGAACGACGACGTCACCGAGAATGACGATACTCCTGAGAACTACGATACTTTTGAGAATGACAATGCTCCCGAGAATAACAGCGCCCCCGAGAATGACGATGCCCCTTGTGACGATTAGACTCACGGAAAGATTTCGGGTGAAATAGAAATCAAATTGTGGCCACGAAGTATCTTGTAAGGCGAAGAAGAGGAAAAGAATTCTAGAGTTGAGATGTTTTGAGAGATAACCTCCCACTGTCCCGTGCACCGCGTCCATCCGCGTGCTGCCAGTTATTACCCATGTGATATCGTCACAACAGCTGCTGGGTAGCCTCCAGAACCTCTGGTAATAGAATAATACTTTGTTGTCAATCTAGTTTACTTATAACTTGGAATGAAATCGAGATGCTATTGATTAAAGCCTAGCTTCTATAAACCAGATGAACCTTATATGTTCTCCTGTCCACTGTTGTGGTTCACGGTGACTCATTGCCGTAGTAAGCCGGTCATCGGCTCCATTTATGTTGCTCAACTTACCTTCCGTCTTCGAGCTCCCAATATCCGTTCTATTCTCCTCTTCGCAAGCTGATTCAACCGCCCGCTGAGCGACAGGCTGAACAGGAATATCGCCTGACGAGTTCCGGTGTAGAGCTTAGCAGCGTCAGCGTTTGAGGCTATCAACGTACACCATCCAGGCGCAGCGGTATGTTACCACTTTTACCTGTTTGTCTATCCCCGGCACGGCCGACACCCCGTTTTCCCCACCAGACTTAGGCCCCATCCCCCTAAGTCTAGTGAGGAAAACGGGGTGTGGGCCGTGCAGGGGATAACTGCGACGGACAATGGGCAGCAAGTGCGTAACGTCGTTTTAGAGAAGATTCGCTATGCCAATCCTCCCCTTTCGGCAGTTAGATCCATCTTGCAACAAAGCTTCTCCTTTCGAGGTTAGCTGCCAGAATACGAGCCTGGCGGCGTCCCAAAAACAGGTCGACCCCATGTCATCGATCATCAACAGACTGAAAGCAAATCAAGTTGCTACTTTCTGAACTCTTGTCCCTTGCTTCCAATAACTGGTAGCCTGGAAAAACACTGCTCTCATTGCGAAGAGCAGCTCGGCCTGCTACTTTCATTGCGAAAGCAGAGTCACCACCATCTGGTCTTCATTGCGAAGCCGGAGTAACTTCTCTTCACGAGAGAGTTGTGAGCTTCAGAAAGCTGGACGAATTGGAACACGTACCTCGCTAGGATAATTTAGCGTACCGCAGTTGCCAAAAACTTTTCCAGGCAGCAGAGCAACAACCATGACCAGCAACGCTCACACACAGCGGCAGTCGAATCGCCGATCGCGAAAGCAAAAGCGAAAGCGAAAGCATTTCCCAGAGGTTACGGGAAATCCAAGGCCGTCCAACCGCGTACTTGTAGACGCTGCCCCAGGCACGCGCCGACAACCATTCCCTCGAATCTCGACACCACCTCTAACAGAACTCACCCCAAATAAAGCTGCGGATCACAATTACGATCACCTTTGGGGCTTGATTCGGCAGTGGAAGGC
>Ga0335075_10018259_pt1 | contig 10398 bp, 5 predicted proteins | sample Lox_Sample_24_FD_206723 | JGI IMG/M metagenome (GOLD analysis project Ga0335075, IMG submission 206723) | Soil microbial communities from Loxahatchee National Wildlife Refuge, Florida, United States - Lox_Sample_2.4 | ecosystem: Environmental > Terrestrial > Soil > Wetlands | place: USA: Florida... | reverse complement strand
GAGTTTTTTCGGGCCAAATACATAGTTCCTGAGAGGCCGGATGTGGCCATAGACGCATTTCTGTCAGTTTTCGCTCCCGAGATTGCCGTCGTGTCGAAGGGAAACCAGGTCTTCGCGCGCAAGATTCCAAGAGCGGCCAGCTAGACGTCTTTGTCTCGACGCTTCTGACCGTTAACTCGACCGTCCAGCCTAAGAAGACGTCCGGTGTCTCAAACCGCTGAGTTTGTCAGTGCATAAGTGCGGCATCAATAACTGAGTCGGACAGGGGTCGTGGGCACCACCCCAACATTTGCATGGCCTTAGTCGGAATGATATCGATATATTGTTTTATTGGTCTGCCAAAGAACGTTGTATCCCTATGCGCAAATGCCTGGAACCAGGCAATGAGGTGTGGGCACTCCTTCGTTGGAACGTTCCTCGATAAACGTCCAAGGTTGTCCCGCATGATCGATGCGATCTCACTAGCCCATAAATATCCGCTGGTTGCGACGAATCGTTGCCCCGCAGCGTGATCGGATTCCATCGCGCGCACAAGAACGTCCGCAAGATCCCGAACATCGACCAGATGGAATCCGATACGGGGAATACGGGAAAGACTCCCCCTCATCATGCGGCCAATCATTTCTGTCGAACCGCGGTAATCGCAGCCAAGCTTGAGGGATAATCCGGCTCCGATAACGGCCCCGGGCAAAACCGAAGTGAGCGTCGTTGCCGACCAGGATCGCTGATTCATTAGTTCCCACGCCGTTCGTTCCGCGCGAAGTTTCGCCCGGATGTGGCCGTCTACGCGACGAAAGATGAGATTAGTCCACCAGTCCGCTTCAACGTTTGTGGCGGGCGCCTGGTCACCGGCTCTGGCCATAGCCTCCAAGGGGGAAATGATAACGACCCGTCGCACATTGGCATGGAGAGCAGAGGCGACAACATTGCATGTCATTGTCTGTTCCGTGCGGACAACCTCTTGAGGGTGAACCTTGGTGCCGGTCGCTACACAAGCTAAGTGGATCACGGAGTCGCAATCTCGCAGTGCCGCCTTCCACCGTTCGTCCGAAATCAAATCTCCCGACACTATTGACAGCCGATGGCCATTCTCGGTGTGGGTCTCGATCGCCTCCCGTACTTCTTGTCCGTTGCGCGAATCGCGAATGATCGCTCGGACCGCATAGCCGCGTTGGAGCAGTGTCGCAATTGTCCATAAGCCGACGAATCCCGATCCTCCAGTAACAAGAACCATCCTGTTGTTCACTGTTGCGTGATCCACCTTATCCTCCGCTGAAAGTGAAGGTCCCAATTCGCCGACGGTGTGTACGCGGACTCCGGGTGAATGGTAATTTCGGGGATCGAGCCGACACCTTCCGGTCCGAGACTTTATCCCACGCTTCTCTCGGCAAACGAAGATTCGAGCGCATTCTCCCTCGCCAATGCTCGACATCAAGTGGATACCGACTGTTAGGAGCAATGTTTCTACACTCCAACATCTGCCTTAGACAAAGGCACGGGCTACCGTTCAATGTGTTCTATCGACTGCCAAGGCGCCAGAGAATTGCAACCAAGAGCCTGAAACGCGCAGCCAACACAAGGAGTTCTGCAGCGGCTCTCTGCGTCGCAAGGGGAGATGCTGTCGCCGTGTTTTGATTGCTCAAGAACTTTAGCCGTCTGGAATCAGGTGCATTGGGCAGAGATTGCCCGCAGGTGGGGGCTCGGACCAGGAGAGGCTAAACCTGATTGTCCAAGGTAAGCGGGAGCCGGATGTTTTCTGTGACACTGCTAGCGCATTTAACCACCAAAGTCAGTTCTCGACTGAACATCACGCAATCCGCTTCAGTTGGCGCTAGTTTCTTAACCGCTTCACAAGGAGTTCAGACATTATGGATATTTCCGCTGAGACTATTGCCACTAGCAGCGCTTCAGTTGCAAACGCACCGTCGACTTTAATTCCCGAGCCAACCGTGGCTCTCCCGATCAATGGAAAAGATAAACGCAAGCACCTCGTTGCGCTCCTCCGCGGATTCTTCGCCACTCCTGTAATTGCCGCTTTAGGAGAGACCGGAGTCGTTGATAAGCTGCTTGTGGGGCATTTCCGGGCGTCAGATATTGAGACAAATATAAACCGCGAAGTGCTGACCTTGCTCCTACGTTACCTCTACAGCATCGGTTTATTGCAGGAAAGTGCACCGGGAGAATATTCGTTAACGGGCGCTGGCCGAACCGCAGTTCAGAGGAGTGGAGCGTTTTCGCTGCTGATGTCGTATGCAGAATATTTCTGCGAATTGCCGGCCACGCTTCTTGGGACCGGCGCCAGTCCGCGCGTGAACCGGCTGAGAAATGTGCTTGGCAGTGGGCAGTTACATAGTCGGAAATTTTTTCCTGCGGCCCTTAGTTTGTTGTCCTCACAATATCCGACCGCAATGATCGATGTTGGTTGCGGTGACGGTTGCTTTCTCGCTCACGCCATCGAGAGATGGCCTGGCCTCAGTGTTTTTGGCGTGGACCTCTCTCCCACTGCGGTGGAGGCCACGCAATTGCGTCTCCAACGAAAAGGGATTGGAGATCCATCCGCCGTTGCGGCGGATGGTTTTGATGTCGAGCACTGGTATGCATCAGCACCTCCGCGCGTACGCGATGCCGAAGGCCTTACTATTTCCTTATGGTTCGTAGCCCATGAGTTTTCCCACGGGTCGCAGGATAGAATGGTGCAGTTTTTTTCCAAGCTGAATCAGTTATTCCCTCGCGCGCGTGTGCTTCTTGGCGAGATCAATCGAATCGAGCCGGCGGTACTTGCTAACGACTATGATCTATCGATCATGCCGGAATTTCTTTTGTTTCATGAGCTGTCGGGACAGGGGGTTCTAAACTGGGCAACATGGCGGCAAGTGATCCTTAGGACACCGTATAGCCTGCAGGCTGAGAAGAGATTTGATGAGGTGCACTCCGCTGCTGGAGAGTCAATACCGGCAAGTTTTGTCTGGCTTCTTGGCCCGAAATAGCTTTCCTAACTCCCTCTCGCCCGCGCGCCGAGCAGTTGGACCAGAGCCTGTGGCTGGTTCGGAGTTATCGGGTGTGGAGTTGAGGTTATAGTTGCAAACTAAAAGTGCACCGTTGGGAGCCGTGAATGGCGGGCCGCCTCAGAGTCGACAGTTTGCAAATACATCTGTGGGCTTTTCCGATTGATCCCACCGACTTTGCTGGAATGGAGGTCCGACCGCTCTTATCGCCGGACGAGATGAACCATGCAAATCGATTCAGATTCCCATCCCTCGCCAATACGTTTGTTGTCTGCCGGGGGCTGGTACGTCTCCTCCTCGGGCGCTATCTCGAGCGCGATCCCCACTCGATACACTGTGAGCACCAGATCAAAGGTAAACCTATCGTTCGAAATCTCCGACATCTCAATTTTAACGCCTCCCATACAGACGGAATGATGATGTGCGCGATTACCGAGAGTTGCGAAATCGGGGTTGATATCGAGAGATTTCGGGATATCTCCGATATGCAGGAGCTTGCGACTCGGTTCTTCTCTTACGAAGAGGCTCGCGAACTACTCCTCCTCCCCCAGAACCAGCGCAGGTCAGCATTTTACCGTTGCTGGACAGGGAAGGAGGCGTACATCAAGGCCGTCGGAGTGGGTCTGTCTGCGTCGTTGCACAGCTTCTGTGTTACCTTGCGTCCGACGGATGCGCCTAGATTCATTCATATTCAGGGCAGTCAGGAACTGGTCCAGTATTGGCAATTATCAGAGGTGAAGTGGGAAGGCCCGTATATTGCCGCACTGGCATACCCCGGACCTAGGCGCACGATCCAGATGCACGGGAATATTGATCCACTATCTTTCCTGAATAGTTGATCCCGCAAAGGCTCACGGCTAGACGGTCTCGCGGCGGGTTTTGGAAGCAGAAAATGTGGAACAACGCCTCGCCACCCCCTTGCATATTTCGCGTCGCCCCAACGAATCCGGCATAAAGGCCTGTAACTGTTACGCGCGATCTGTTACTGGAAAGGCCGCACCTGCTGTGGCAGACTTTCTCCGGTTGCTGGCTGGGCTGGCAGAACGCGAGCTTCTCATGCCGCTGTGCCATCCCGATGAGACCCTCCAGTGCTTAGCAGGCTCGCGCTTGCTAAATACGCAGGATCCGCCACGGCGGGATGACTACGCGTTCTCGGCTGAATCTCAGCTCGCGGCGCCGGGGAAAATGGCAGACCGAGGGTTCGGTCAGACCCTCTCGTCCGAACACGGGAGATGATTTGTTATGAACATGCCTGTACCATACTGTCCGGTTTCCACGAGGATTGAGCCGCGGTCCGAGGCACTGACCTTCGTTTCACCAATTCGCACCGCGGACCTGAGGCGATGCTCGTTCCAACCGCTGTCGTTGCTTGTTGCTCTGCTGTTGATCGGTACTCTTTCAGCGACTCGACACGCTCGCGCACAGAACATCTCGACTTCCGCCGGTAACGGCACTGCGGGCTACAGCGGTGACGGTGGGGCAGCGACCAGCGCGGAAATCAATTATCCCGGCGGAGTGTCCGTCGATCTCGACGGAAATGTCTATATTGCCGACACCAGTAATTGTCGTATTCGCGAGGTCTCGACCAGCGGTACGATTACGACGTTTGCCGGCAACGGCACCTGCGGGTACGGTGGTGACAATGGCCTGGCGACAGGCGCGGAACTGAACTATCCCGAGGGCGTGGCCGTGGATGGCGGTGGGAACGTGTACATTGCCGATTCCGGGAACAATCGCATTCGCGAAGTTAGCGAGAATGACCAGGGAGAGTACATCATCACCACAGTTGCCGGGAACGGCACCGCGGGATTCAGCGGTGATGGCGGTCTGGCGACCAGTGCCGAGATTGATTTCCCTATCGGCGTGGGGGTGGATCTCGAGAACAACCTTTACATCGCCGATACCGGGAACAACCGCGTCCGAGAAGTCCCCCGCTTAGGAACGAGGACAATCAACACGGTCGCCGGAGACGGCTCCTCCACCTATAGTGGTGACGGTGGGCCCGCAACCAGTGCGGGTGTCAATCCGGTGGGTGTGACCTTCAGTCCCGGCGGAAACATGTACATCGTCGATCAGGATAACAATCGCATTCGAGAAGTTGTCGGCACGACGATCTCCACGGCCGTTGGTTCAGGGGAGGCCAGCGAATATTACTGTGGCCCCGCATCGGGCGGGGTTCAATCGAGCGTTCCACCGGATGAAGCGAATCTGAGCTGTCCGTCCGGCATATCGTTCAATGCAGCCGGCGATATGTACATTGCCGACACAGGTAACCAGATCGTCCGCGAGTATGTAAGCGGAGGAAACGTGAACCTCTTTGCCGGTAACGGCACGGCGGGCTATAGCGGCGACGGTGGACCTGCGACCAGCGCGGAGCTCTACAATCCAGACGGCGTGGCCGTTGCCAATGGTGGTCCCAACGTCAATGGAGTCTATATCTCCGACCAGTACAACTCCCGCATCCGTTACGTACCCTAACTTGCGCGGGCGGCCCGGGAGTGCTTGCGCTCCCGGGTCACTCCAATGTTCAACGCTTCGAAACCGGTCTTAGTTCTGAATATCCAGACTCACTACGGCACTGTGAGTTAACTTGCCGCTATTGGCACTGCCGATGACAGTGAATTGATAAGTTCCTGCATACCCACGGTAGGTTACGCCGCAACCCAGGAGCGTAAGCGCCCCACCAAGCAGGATTGCAATGACGAAGAGATTGCGCGCCGAGAAACGCCGACGCGCGGGTACGATCAGCAGAATTCCCATGCCGAGTCCGGGAAAGAGAACGCAAAGCGCCACCAGCCGATCTCCAGTCCCATGACCAGTGTCCGGCCCATTCTGGAGTCGGGCGCTCAAGCTCGGAACAGAAACGGTCAGAGTGGTGGACTCTGATGCGCCGCTGGCCAGCGTCAGAGTGTGCGATTGAAAAGAACAGGAAACGAAGGCTGGCAGGTTTCCGCAACTCAGATTGACTGTTCCGGAAAATCCGCTGACTGGTGAAACAGTTAGGGTAAGGCTGCCGTTCGCACCGGAAGTCAGTGCCAGAGACGTGGGATTGGCGGTGATCGTGAAGTCGCCCGCGTCCGCAGATGCGGTGATCGATTCAGTGAGAACTGCCGAGGTACTTGCGCTAAAGGAAGTATCACCGCTGTAGGCGGCGGTGATCGAGTGGTTCCCTTGTGTCAGAGACGATGTGCTGAGAGAGGCGCTGAGGTTCGCGCCCAATGCTGCCGAGCCGAGATCTGTCGTGCCGTCGTAAAACGAGACCGCCCCCGTGGGCGAACCGGAGCTGTTCGCAGACGGGCTAACCGTCGCGGTGAATGTAACGCTGTCGCCGACAACCTGCGGATTGGCACTCGAGGACAGAGTGGTCGTGGTGGCAACGATGGTCGGCGCAACGATGCTTTCGACGAGAACTCCGGATGCGCTTCCGGCAAATGTACTGTCTCCGCTGTACGCGGCTGTGATGGAGTGGCTGCCGAGCGCGAGAGATGAGGTTGTGAAAGCCGCAGTAAGATTCGATCCTAACGATGCTGATCCCAGCTTCGTCGTGCCGTCGAAGAATGTCACTGTACCGGAAAGAGTGCCGGATTCGTTCCCGAGCGACGCAACCGTTGCCATGAATGTGACGCTGCTCCCGAGCGCCTGCGGATTGGCGCTGGAAGCGAGGGCGACGGCTGTAGTATTGGACGATCCGGAACCTGACTGGCTCGAAGCGCAGGCCGCGGAAGAGTTGCCGGTTGATGTTCCGCCGGGCGCGATCAGGAAGGGTACACCCTGCACGTTTCCGAACTGCACGGCGCTGGCAGTTCCATTGCCGGCGCCCGATCCTGCGGACTCGTCACCGTAGGCGGCAAAGAGGTAGAGCGTGTGCAGTCCTATCGGGATATTTGCAAGACAAACGTTGAAACTTGCCGGGTTCGATCCGGTTGCGCTGGCGGGTGTGGCTCTGGTCCACGCGTAGGCGCCCCCATCCACCTGGTAGTAGACGGCCGTCGGCGGCGGATTGACGGCAAGTGTGGAACCGGTCGCGGTAGTGTACGAACTCGTGACCTGCGCGGTGAAGGTCGGAGAAGGGTTTTCGGTTTGGAACAGATTTGTGGTGCTGATCGTCTGGTTGTCGGCTACACCGGACACGCTCATGGTGAGGGGCACAGCCTGCAGCGGGTTGGGTGTAATGACGCCGATACTGGTTGTGCCAGAGGCGAAATACAATTTCCCGCTCACTGGATTCACCGCCATAAAGGGAGCACCGTCCTGGACAGTATCTGCCGCGAACGTGTTGGTGGCGCCGTCAATCGCCACTACGGCGCCGGTATTGGTTGCATACAGATCCCGGTCGGCGGCGTATATCCGATTCGACAGAGAATCAACGACTATGCCTCCCGTGGTCCATGGAACAGTGACTAAACCAACCAGGTTATTCGATGTTCCGTCGACGACTGCAATAGAGGGGTTGGTGCCCTTGCTGTCTTCTGCCGCCGCAATGTAGATCCTGTGGGTTTGCAAATCGAGAGCGATCGCGTCTCCAATCCCTCCCGCAGATGCCAGGGTGATCGTGGAAACTTGATTTGTATCGCCATCGACAACAAGCAGTTGGCTATGGACGCCGTCAGACGAGTAGGGGAGATAGATTCGGTTCGTATTCGGGTTTGCCAGGATGCTCGCAATCCCGGGAAGCACTGGTATCGTAGTCGCGACCGAGTCCGTATTTCCGTCAACCACGCTGATCGTACCGCCAGTCTCATTGACGACGTAGATCTTATTCGTCACGGGATTGATCGCAATCGCGCTTGGATACTCGCCTACCGCTACCGATGTTGCCTCGTTCGTTTGCCCATCGATCACAATCATCTGATTCGCGTCGCTGGCTGCCACGTAGATCTTGTTCGTCACGGGATTGACGGCAATCGCGGCCGCACCATCGAGATACGGCACAGCAATGGAAGCCACCACCGCCTTGGTCTCCCCATCCACCACCGAAATCTTGGTGTCGTAGGCATTGACCACATAGGCTCTGTTGGTGACTGGGTTTACTGCCACCAACGATGGCCCGTTTCCGACCGGCACGACAGTTGTGGCATTGGTAGACGTGTCGATCAGGATGAGAGAATTCGCAGCCCCGTCGCACAAGAAGATCACGCCTGTAGCAGGGTTAAAGGCGATGCCATTTCCAGGATAGCCACTGGGCGTGCCTGTGAAGCCGCTGGACAGTGAAGTTACAGCGTCCGTTGCTCCGGCAATAACCACAGCGGCATCGCTCGTCGTATCCGGAACATAGATTCGGTCCGTCCTGGGATCAAGCGCAATCGCCGCAGACCCGCCGCTGCCTGCAACCTCAGTGACATCATTCGTCTCACCGTCAATCACGCTGACCAGGTCGCCGGCGAAATTGGTCTCCGTCCCGTTGTTCGCTACGTAAATCGTGTCGGTCAGCACATTCACGGCGATCGCCAGCGGATGAACGCCCACCGTCACGGTCGAGGTTGCATTGGTCGCGCCATCGATCACGCTGACGGTTCCGCCGGCAGAGCTCGGAACGTAAATCCGATCCGTCAGAGGATTGACGGCGACAGATGCTGGAGCGCCGCCCACCGGAATGGTCTCCGCCGAGGAGGTTTTGCGGTTCAGAGCTGTGACGGTGTCGTCGCCCTGATTGACGACATACACAATGTCGGTTGTTGGGTTCACGGCGACGGACGTCGGCATCGTGCCAACAGCTAAGGTCGTGGTCGTCTCGGTCTTGCCGTTGATGATCGTGAGGTTGTTGCTCTTTTGATCGGTCACATACGCGTTGTCGTCGACGGGATTCACCGCGACTGCTACCGGCATGGAGCCAACGGCCACGTTGGATGTTGTCAGACTGGCCCCATCGATGATCGTTACGGTGTTGTCATCGCGGTTGACAACAAAAATCTGGTTTGAGGCGGAATTGACTGCTAATGCACTGGGAGCACTTCCAGTCGCAATCGTAGCCAGGACTGCGTCGGTTAGCCCATTGATTACGGTCACGGTGCCGTCGCCCTCATTTGCTACATACACGATGCCGGTATTGGGATTGACAGCGATTGAGGAGGGCGATGATCCCACTGGAATCGTCGAGGTGGAGTTCGTCGATTCGTCGATTGCAGTGACGGTGTTCGAGCCGCGATTGGCCACATACACCCTGCCAAGAACGGGATCGGTGGTTGCGGCGGCCGGGTTTGCTCCCAGGGGAAGATTGCTGAGAATCGTTTGTGCCGATGAGGTCACCGATCCAACCAGAAGGCACCCCAGAACTACGAATGCTGCCGACCACACGGCATTCCGCTGACTCAACATCGAGAGGTACTCCAGCAAATGTGCTTCTGAATGGAGTTTAGACGACAACGGATCAATGCGGGGAAGCAAGGTACCGCAACTGCGCGGTGGCAAGGAAGATCATGTGTAACGGTGTCAGCTTCACCTGTTACTGGCGTGACTGGCGTTGCCATGACAGAATTTCCTGTGTTGCCGCGTGTCATGTCATAAGAAGCGGCACAATATCGTTGTGGCTGCCAGAGCTGCAAGATAGGTTTTGTTATTTGCCGGTTCAGCAAACCATACGGGGATTCTGCGACCGAATGAGCCGCTCATGAAAAGCAATTGCGGGACGTCGATGAGTGCCTTGCGTGGCTCTGCCAGCAAACCTTCGACCCAGGAGTAGATCATGATGCGAAAGAGCATTGTTGGCGTTCTATGTATGCTCTGCAGCGTCCCGCTGCTGTCTCAGCGATGGATCGGTCCGCGAGACGCTCAGATCTCCGGAACTGTTCTGGATGAAAACGATACGCCGATTCATGCACGGATCTCTCTCTATCAGTTCCTGGTTCGTGATGGACGAATGGCGGTGATGCTTGGATGTGCTGCAAGTACCGGGACGATGGGAGCATTCAGGTGCCAGCATCTCAGGCCGGGCGCCTACTTGCTGGTCGCCACGCAACTGCGCGAGACATCGCAAAAGAGTGGAGAGTCCTCCGGCGCTTCGGCGAATGTCCTCCCGTTGTTCGTTCGATATCCCGCAATCCCGGATATTGGATATTCCGATCTGATCCGACTCGCAGACAACGATGTCGAGTCGGTGACCGTTAGGGCAGATCCAGTTCCACTGAGTAACTTGTCGATTCCGTCGAACTCGGCCAGTACCGCATCCCTCGTGGTCTCGATCGAGGCTGCAGACGCCAGCATTCCCGTCTATACGACGACTCATCGGGATACAGGAGGAGACTTTCTACTGCAGCGCCTTCCTTCTGGGACCTATAGCCTGACAGAACGGTGGAGTGCCGATGACCGCGAGCGTGAGTCGGTGGGAACAATCATGGCGGACGGATTCCAGCCGCCCACCATGACTCTTACCGATGCCGGGCCCTATGAGATCGCA
>Ga0335075_10018258_pt1 | contig 10398 bp, 10 predicted proteins | sample Lox_Sample_24_FD_206723 | JGI IMG/M metagenome (GOLD analysis project Ga0335075, IMG submission 206723) | Soil microbial communities from Loxahatchee National Wildlife Refuge, Florida, United States - Lox_Sample_2.4 | ecosystem: Environmental > Terrestrial > Soil > Wetlands | place: USA... | reverse complement strand
CTTCGCGGATGGTGGACAGCCGGTGGGCGATGACCAGGGAGGTGCGCCCGGCCAGCGCGGTCTTGAGCGCCCGCTGCACGGCGGCCTCGGATTCGGAGTCCAGGTGGGCGGTGGCCTCGTCGAGCACCACCACGGCGGGTGCCTTCAGCAGCAGCCGGGCCAGGGCCACGCGCTGCTTCTCGCCGCCCGACAGCCGGTAGCCGCGGTCGCCCACGACCGTGTCCAGGCCGTCAGGCAGCACCGAGACCAGGTCCCAGATCTGCGCGGCCTGGCACGCCCCGATCAGTTCCTGCTCGGTGGCCCCAGGGCGGGCGTAGGCCAGGTTGGCCCGGATCGTGTCGTGGAACAGGTGCGCGTCCTGGGTGACCACCCCGACCACGTCGTGCAGCGAGTCCTGGGTGACCTCCCGCAGGTCGTACCCGCCGATCCGCACGATGCCCTGGTCCGGGTCATACAACCGCGACACCAGGTTGGTGATCGTCGTCTTGCCCGCGCCCGACGGCCCGACCAGCGCCGTGAGCTGCCTGGCCGGCGCGGTGAAGCTCACGTCGTGCAGCACGCCCAGGCCGGCGCCGGAGCGCTCGGGCTGCGGCAGCGCTATGGATTCCAGCGACGCCAGCGACACCTCGGACGCGGGCGGGTAGCGGAACGACACATGGTCGAACGCGATGTCAGCGGCCCGCTCCGCGGCCGATCCGTTCTGCTGCGCGGCCAGCGCCAGCGGCACCGCGCCCGGCCGGTCCTCGATCAGCGGCTTCAGGTCGAGCACCTCGAACACCCGGTCAAAGCTGACCAGCGCGGTCATGACATTGACCTGAACGTTGGACAGCGATGTGATCGGCCCGTACAGCCGCTGCAGCAGCAGGGCCAAGGTCACCAGGGCGCCAATCTGGAACGCGCCGTGGACGACCAGCGTCCCGCCGACCCCGTAGACGACCGCGGTGGCCAGCGAGGCGAGCAGCGTCAGCCCGACGAACAGCGTCCCGCCGTACATCGCCTGCACCACGCCGATGTCCCTGACCTTGGCCGCCCGGCCCGCGAACACCTGGCTTTCGGCCGCTGGCTTGCCGAACAGCTTGACCAGCATCGCCCCGGCGACGTTGAACCGCTCGGTCATCGTCGACCCCATCGCGGCGTCGAGCTGCATCGACTCCCTGGTCAGCGTCTGCAGCCGGCGCCCGACGAAGCGGGCCGGGAGCAGGAACATCACGACCAGCGCCAGCGCTATGACCGTGACCAGCCACGAGTAGTAGAACATCGCGGCCAGCACCAGGATCAGCTGCAGCGCGCTGGACACCACCGACGACAGCGTGGAGGTGAGTGCCGTCTGGGCGCCGATCACGTCGCTGTTGAGCCGGCTGACCAGCGAGCCGGTCTGCGCCCGGGTGAAGAACGCGATCGGCTGCCGCTGCACGTGGCCGAACACCTCGGTGCGCAGGTCGTAGATCAGGCCCTCGCCGACCCGGGCGGTGAAGTAGCGCTGCGCCAGGTTGAGGCCCGCGTCGAACACGGCCAGCGCGACGACCACGCCGGCCAGGATCAGCACGACGTCGACCTTCTTCGGCACGATGCCCTTGTCGATGATCACGCCGAGCAGCACCGGATACGACACCGTGACCACGGCATCCAGCGCGGCGGCCAGGATGAAGATCGCGAGGTCCCGGCGGTAGGGCCGCGCGTAGGTCGCGATCCGGCGGACCGTGCCCGGCTTGAGCCGCTGTTTGGTCACCGACGGGTCCCGGGAGAACCCGCGCATCGCGTGCCACTGATTGGCGTACATGACGCCCCGAACCTTTCGGCAGCCGAACTTCTTCCCGGGTTAGCCCACGGCGAACCAGCGGCTCAGGAACGGGCCAGCCGGCCCCGCAGCAGGGTGGCCTGGGCGCTGCGTTCCGCCGCCGCCTGCTGCTCCAGGGTATTTGCGCCGGCCTGGACCAGCAGCCGCTTGGTCGCCCGGGCCGCCTCGGCGTCGATCTCAAGCAGCGCCGCGGTCAGGTCTGCGACCGCTCCGTCCAGGTCGGCGGCCGGCACCAGCAGCTCGGCCAGCCCCAGGTCGCTGGCTTCCCGCGCCGACACGGTGCGGGCGGTGAGGCACAGCTCGATCGCCCGCGGCAGTCCCACGATGTCGACCAGCGGCTTGGTCCCGGTCAGGTCGGGGACCAGGCCGAGCGCGGGTTCCTTCATGCACAGCTTCGCGTCGTCGGCCAGCACGCGCAGATCGCAGGCGAGAGCCAGCTGGAATCCCGCGCCAATGGCGTGCCCCTGTACCGCGGCGATCGACACGATGCGCGGATCGCGCAGCCACAGATACCCTTCCTGCCAGCTGGCGACCAATGATTCGAACCCGGGGTCAGCGGCGGTGGGTGGCGGGGTCTCCCCGGGAACCCCTTCGGCCGAGAACATGCGCAGGTCGATCCCCGCGCAGAACGAGGGCCCGGCGCCCCGGACCACGACCACGCGGACCCCGGGCGGCAGGTCGGCGCCGATGGCGGCGAGACCGCGCCACACCGCCGGGGTCATCGCGTTCCGGCGCTCGGGCCTGCTGAGCGTCACCGTGGCGACCGCGCCGGAGATCTCCAGGTGCAGCCCGCTGGCCGCGAGCTCGGCAGGGCGGGAGGCGTCGCCGGTCAGCGCTTGGCCTTGCCCCGGGTGGCACCACCCCGCCCGCGCAGCGGCACCCCCGTCTCGGTCAGGATCCGGTGCACGAAGCCATAGGACCTGCCGGTCGACCCAGCCAAGGAGCGGATGCTCTCGCCGGCGTTGTATCTCTTTTTCAGATCAGCAGCCAGCTTCGTGCGGTCGGCACCGGTCACCCGGGTGCCTTTTTTGAGGGTCTCGGTCACGCGTACCTCCCGATGAGCTGAAAGTGACCGCTGCGTTACCGTCTCCCGCCATGATCACGCATCAACTCGTGATCGGCTACCCACACGCCCGCAAAAGATCTCTTCTTTTTGTCAGGCCAGCGCGACCAGGTCGGTGAACTCGTCGCTCCACGCGTCTTCCACCCCGTCGGGGAGCAGCACGACCCGTTCCGGCCCGAGCGCCTCCACGGCGCCCTCGTCGTGGGTGACCAGGACGATCGCCCCCTGGAAGCGGCGCAGCGCGGAGAGGATCTCGGCCCGGCTGCCGGGATCCAGGTTGTTGGTCGGCTCGTCGAGCAGCAGCACGTTCGCGCCCGACACGACCAGCAGCGCGAGGGCGAGCCTGGTCTTCTCGCCGCCGGAGAGCACGCCGGCCGGCTTGGCCACCTCGTCGCCGGAGAACAGGAACGAGCCGAGAACGCGGCGCTGCTCAGCCTCGGTGAGGTCGGGCGCGGCGGAGCGCATGTTCTCCAGCACGGTCCGCCCGGTGTCCAGGGTCTCGTGCTCCTGCGCGTAGTAGCCGAGCCGCAGGCCATGGCCGGGCCGGACCTCGCCCGAGTCCGGCTGCTCCAGGCCGGACAGCAGCCGGAGCAGGGTGGTCTTGCCCGCGCCGTTCAGCCCGAGAACCACGACCCGGGAGCCCCGGTCCACCGCCATGTCCACCCCGGTGAAGACCTCGGTCGACCCGTAGGACTTGGTCAGGCCCTGAGCGGCCAGCGGGGTGCGGCCGCAGTGCGCGGGAACCGGGAACCTGATCCGGGCTACCCGGTCCGGCGCCCGGTCGGCGCTGACCCCGGCCAGCAGCCGTTCCGCCCGGCGCTGCATGCTCTGCGCCGCCTTGGCCTTGGTCGCCTTCGCGCGCATCTTGTCGGCCTGCGACTGCAGCGCGCTGGCCTGGCGCTGCGCGTTCACCCGCTCCCGCCTGCGGCGCCGGGCGTCCGTCTCCCGCTGGTCCAGGTAGCTCTTCCAGCCCAGGTTGTAGATGTCGAGCACGCGGCGGTCGGCGTCGAGATGGAACACCTTGTTGACCACGGCCTCAAGCAGCGCGGTGTCGTGGCTGATCACCACCAGCCCGCCGCGGAAGGCCCGCAGGTGATCGCGCAGCCAGGCCACCGAGTCGGCGTCGAGGTGGTTGGTCGGCTCGTCGAGCAGCAGCGTCTGCGACCCGCCGAACAGAATGCGGGCCAGCTCGATCCGGCGCCGCTGCCCCCCGGACAGGGTTCGCAGTTGCTGCCTCAGCACCTGCGGCGGCAGGCCCAGGCTGGAGGCGAGCGACGCCGCCTCGGCCTCGGCGGCGTACCCGCCGAGCACGGTCAGCCGCTCCTCCAGCTGGCCGTACCGGCGCACCGCGGCGTCGCGCCTGCGGGGATCCGAGTCAGCCATGCCCAGCTCGGCCTCGCGCAGGCCGGCCAGCAGCGCGTCCAGGCCCCGGGCCGACAGCACCCGGTCCACCGCCAGGCCGTCGAGATCGCCGACCATCGTGTCCTGCGGCAGGTACCCGACCGACCCGCTGCTGCGGACGGCACCCGCCGCGGGGGCCGACTCTCCGGCCAGGACCCGCGCCAACGTGGTCTTGCCCGCGCCGTTCCGGCCGACCAGGCCGATCTTGTCGCCCGGGGCCACCTGGAAGGTGGCGCCCTCCAGCAACAGCTGCGCTCCCGCGCGCAACTCAAGGTCGTTCACATTGATCACGAGAAAACGCTCCATAATCTGACATAACGGGCACCAGAAGCCGCAAGCCGCCCATCAATGTGGGCAGCCCGTCAGGACAGGAGCGGTTGCATGCGCACAGGCTACCCGAGGCCGGCCCGGCCCCGGCAACGGTATTTCCTCAGCCTGCCTGGGCCGGCTCGGTCAGCCGGATCCGGATCGCCCGGAACAGCCGCGGTGTGCTGCGCAGCACGGCCAGCCGCGGATCGGGCACGGTGAGGAACCGCTCGGCGGCGAGATCGAAGTAGGGCCGCAGCCGCGGGTCGTCGCGCAGGCCGGCGATCGCGCGCCGGTCTCCGCCGAGCACCACGGCGTCGAGCTTGCCCGCGAACTGGCCGAACACCGCCGCCGCGGTGTCGCCCGCCGCGCCGAGTGCCTCGCTGGCCTGCTTCTCGCGCCGCCGCGCGAATCGCTGCTGTGACTGGCCGCCGGCCGCGCTGCGCCCGTGCACCAGCCGTGAACCGACCTTGGAGGCCACCAGGTGTGCGTCCGGGCCGCTGAAGACCCCGGCCGCGTAGCCCCCCAGCCGCACCAGCAGCACGCCAACCGTGCGCTCGGCCCGCGCATGGGCACTGATCCGCTCGGCGCTGCCGGCGATCGGTCCGCTCCAGTCCCCCGCGCCCTCTGGCAGCGGCGGAAACGGCACGTGGGCCTCGGCCAGCGCCCCGTCGCCGGCGCGGAACGTGACCACGGCCGGGCCCGGCTCGACGGTGACGTCGCCATGGCGCTGCGCGAAGGACTCCAGCCAGGCGGCCAGGCGCTCCGGGCTGACCTCCATCCATCGCCCACCGTCACCTGGGCCATGTGACACTGCGCAACGCCTCCAATGGCTTGGCCGACGATCTCCCCGACGATCTTAGTGGCGGCGGGCCCGCTTAGCAGTTGCTTAATGGTGAACTAGAATTCATAGCTGACTGGTTAAGTATCTGCCCGCCCGACGGGAGCCCGCGCTGACGCTGAATCAGCTCCGCACGTTCCTGGCCGTGGCCGAGACCGGGTCGGTCCGCGCGGCCGCCGAGCAGCTCGTGGTCACCCAGGCGGCGGTATCCGCCTCCCTGGCCGCGATGCAGCGCTCCCTCGGGATCCAGCTGATCCGCCCCGACGGCCGGGGCCTGCGGCTGACCAGCGCGGGCGAGGAGTACGCGGCCTACGCACACCGGGTACTTGGCCTGCTGGACGAGGCACGCCTGGCCGCCCTCGCCGCCGCCGATCCCGAGCGGGGCGAGCTGCGCATCGCCGCGGTCACCACGGCTGCCGAGCAGATCGTCCCCGGCCTGCTCAGCGGCTTCCGTCGGCAACATCCGCACACCGGTGTGCTGCTCGAGGCCGGTAACCGCGACCGGGTCCGGGCCCTGCTCGAGCACCATCGGGTGGACCTGGCGCTGGCCGGGCGCCCGGAGCCGGGCTGGGACGTGCGAGTGCACGCGGTCCGCCCGCATGAACTGGTCGTCGTGAGCGCGCCGGAGCTGGCCGCCGAGTCGGCCGCCGCCGGATCCGGCCCGGCCGGCGCCGCCGGGGCCACCGGCCTGCTGCGGTGGCTGTCCCGGCAGGCCTGGCTGCTGCGGGAGCCGGGCTCCGGCACCCGGCTGAGCACCGAGGCGCTGCTCGCCGAGCTTGACATCACGCCACCGACGCTGACCGTCGGGTCCAATGGCGCGATCCGCGAATCGGCCGCTGTCGGCCTCGGGGTCACGCTGGTCTCCCGTGACGCGGTGGCCCAGGAGCTGGCCTCGGGCCGCCTGGCCGAGGTCCGGGTTCCCGGCACTCCGCTGCACCGCGACTGGTACCTGATCGCGCATCCCGGCCGTCTCCCGCTGCCCGCCGCCCGGCTGGTTTCGCACGTGCTGAAGGACAGCGGGAAGAGCGGCTTCCGTCCTCCCGGGCCGGCCACCGGAGATCCCGCCGCGGTCGCATAGCGCGATAGGCCGCTCGGTAACGATCCGGTTACGTGCGGCCCGCGGCCAATCCATGCCCGCACCAAGGCCGAAGCACCGGCGAAAACCGCGTGCACATCGGAAGGGCAAGCGAATGTTCCGCGACCCCGGAAAGGACATCAATGTCTGATCACAGTCAGGCGGGCCCGCCCGCGGACCCCGTGGCCGCGGCCGCGGAGCCGCAGCACCGCCTCTCACGCCGGTCCATGCTGCGGGGAGCCGGGGCGAGCGCGGCCGGCCTGGCCGCGCTCGCCGTCACCGGCCCGGCGGTGCCTGCCGTCGCCGCCGCCAGCCGGCCGGCCGCGCCCGCCACGAGCGGCGCCAGGGCCGCCGAGGGCCGCGGCGAAAGGATCTCCCAGCCAGTGGTGGTCCACCTGCGCGACGTCCAGTCCGGCGAGATGGACGTCTTCGCCGGGACCAGCCACACCAGGCTGCGCGACCCGGATCTGGCTGCCCGGCTGGCCCGCGCGGCCAGGTAGACGCGGCCGGCCTGTCTCGCCACCTTCACTTCCAACCCCTGTGAGGTAATTCATGTCATCGCATCGCGAGGCTCCGGAGATCTCCAAGGATCCGGTCGCTGACAGCACCGACGTGTACGCGTTCGTCAGCCCGGACCAGCCCGGCTCGGTCACCCTCATCGCCAACTACATCCCGCTGCAAGGACCGGCCGGCGGGCCGAACTTCTACGAGTTCGGCGACGACGTGCTCTATGAGATCCATGTCGACAACACCGGCGACGGCCAGGCTGACATCAGCTACCAGTTCCGCTTCCAGACCCAGCTGCGGGACCCGGACACGTTCCTGTACAACATCGGGCCGATCGAGTCGCTGGCCAGCCCGAACTGGAACCGCCGCCAGTTCTGCACCGTCACCCGGGCCGAGCACGGCAGCCAGCAGGTCCTGGGCACCGGCCTGGCCTGCCCGCCGTGCAACATCGGGCCGCTGTCCACCCCGTTCTATGCCAGCCTGGCGGATGCGGCCGTGCATGACCTGCCCGGCGGGATCAAGGTGTTCGCCGGCCAGCGGGCTGAGGGCTTCTACGTCGACCTGGGCGCGATCTTCGACCTCGGTGACCTGCGGCCGTTCGAGCAGCTGCACGCCCAGTACGGACTGAACGTGTTCAGCGGGCCCGCGCCGGGCGTCAACGCGACCGCCGCGCTCAACGTGCACTCGATCGCCATCCAGGTGCCGGTGTCGCAGCTGACCCGGTCCGGTGCGCATGGTGAGGCCGACCCGGCTTCGGTGATCGGCGTATGGACAACGGCCAGCCGTCAGCGGGTTCGGCTGTGGGACGCCGACAACGGCGAGGACGTCAACTGCGGCCCGTTCCGGCAGGTATCCCGCCTGGGCAACCCGCTGTTCAACGAGGTCCTGGTCCCGCTGGGCAAAAAGGACCTGTGGAACTCGCTGCCGCCGTCCGATGACAAGCAGTTCGCCTCGTACGTCACCAGTCCCGAGCTGGCCGGCCTGCTGCCGGCGCTCTACCCCGCGGTGTTCCCCAACCTCGCCGCGCTGGTCAAATCCGGCGCCGCCCGGGCCGACCTTGAGGCCATCCTGCTCACCGGGATACCGGCCGGGATCGTGCCCGGCTTCCAGAACAACACCGGTTCGGTGCTGGCCGACATGCTCCGGCTCAACACCGCGATCCCGCCCACCGCTAATCCCAACGAGCTCGGCATCATCGGCGGCGACCTGGCCGGGTTCCCCAACGGCCGCCGCGTCTTCGACGACGTCGTCACCATCGAGCTGCGGGCGATCGCCGGGGCGACCTACCCGCTGGTGGACAAGACCTACACGCCCGACGCCGCCGCGGGCGAGGTCACCGACGGGCTGACCTCCGGCAGCGTCCCGTCTGGCTACCTTGACCAGTTCCCCTACCTCGGCGTTCCCTACAGCGGTTTCAGTACCCCATCCTGACCCAGCCGCTGGGCGCTGGCCGGGGGCAGTGCCGCACCGGCCAGCGCCCGGTCACGCCCCACCAGCTACAGAGAGCGAAGCCATGACCGAACCCGAATCCGTCCCTGGCCCGTTCAGCGCCGGCAGCGTCGTCCTGGACCTGGGCGCCGGCATCGGAGCCCTGATCCTGGCCGCCCCCGCTGAACTGGCCGGCCGGGAGATTGAGATCAGCCCGGCCCGCGGCGGCTCGAGCGCCCGCCGCACCCACTCGCTGGTACGGGAACGGCGGACCGGCGCTGGCCTGAGTTACGCAGCCGTTTACCCCGGCCTGGCCGTCGGCGACTACACGATCTGGCAGGACGCGGTCACCCCGGCAGCCACGGTCACCGTCCACAGCGGCCAGGTGACCAGCTACTGGTGGGTCAGGCGGGCAGGGACATGAGCAGGATGGGCGTCGTGGTGGGCTTGCTGGTTCCTCCGGCGGGCTCGATGGTCACGCCGACCTTGTCCCCGGCGACCAGCCCGGAGGCCAGCAGCGGCGGGGTCTCCCCCGCGCTGGGCGCCGGGAGCAGGCCCGCCCTGCGGATCTGGGGCGGTCCCATCAGCCACAGCTCGTAGACCTTGGCCGCGGGCAGCCGCGGCAGCCCGGCGGTGGTGAAGATCAGCTTCTGCTCGGCCCGGGAGACGACCACGGTTGCGGTCCCGCCGACCGCGGTGGCCTGGGTGATGATCCGGGCGTCCGGGGCGGCCAGGACGGCCGCGATCGCCTGGTTCTGCGCCCGGGCGCCATCCAGCTCGCGGCGCGTGGAGAGCCCGACCGCCCCGAGCGCAACCGCCACGGCCAGGCAGGCCACCGCTACTGCCACGGCCAGCCGGGGGAACCAGGCCTGGCGGAATGCGGGGCGGGCATGGTGGTGGCGGTCCGCGGCGGGCGGCAGCTGCCTGGTCACGCCGACGGCAGTGAGCACCCGCTCCTTGAGCTGAGGTGGGGGCTCCATGGCCACCGCCATGGCCAGCCCGGTCGCGGTCTCGGCCAGGCCCCGGACCTCGTGGCCGCACGGCTTGCAGCGGCGCAGATGACGCTCGAACCGGGCCTGTTCGGCTGGCTCGACGGCGTCCAGAACGTAGGCACCGGTCAGGGTGTGCAGTTCGTGGCGCAGGAATCTCACCAGCTCACCCCCATGCAGTCGCGCAGCCGGATCAGGCCGTCGCGAATCCGGGTCTTGACCGTCCCCAGCGCCGTATGCAGCAGCGCGGCCACCTGCGAGTAGGTATAACCGCCGTAGTAGGCGAGCGTGATCGACTCGCGCTGCAGCTCGGTCAGCCCGCCCAGGCAGCGGCGCACCCGTTCGGCGTCCATGTTGGCCGCCACGGTCTCGGCCACCTCGTCGCTGAGCACGAAGGGCTGCGCGGTCCTCTGCTCCCGCTCGGCCGCCGCGGTGGTCGAGCGGACCCGGTCGATGGCCCGGCGGTGCGCGATCGTCATCACCCAGGTCGCGGCGCTGCCACGGGCGGCATCAAACCGGGATGCGCTGCGCCACACCTCGAGCAGCACCTCCTGAGCGACCTCCTCGGACTGCGCCGGGTCCCTGACCACCTTGCGGATCAGGCCGTAGACCGGCCCGGCCAGCTGGTCATACACGGCCTCGAACGCGTCCTGATCACCGCGGGCCACCCGGTCGAGCAGTCCGTCCAGGCCCTGGCCTCTCCCCTCCCCGAGGCCAGAACCCGGACGCACCGCCCGCATGTCACCTGGGTTCATGACCCGTATTCGACACCCTCGCTCAGGCGGATTGGTGGGTTTCGCTCTTAATGTTTTACTTGAGACTTCTCATAGAAGTCTCAATAGACGACCGAAGGGTTGACCGGCCATGCTGATCCGGAGAGGGGTGTAGCGACGAGGGAGGGACGGCATGACCGCAGCGCAGGACCGGTGGAGCGCGGGCGTCATCCCGTACGCGCAGATGGGTTACTACGACGCCGACTACGTGCCCAAG